>Ga0310697_10002300_pt1 | contig 20554 bp, 15 predicted proteins | sample 172DNAGHGlowgp2_FD_203883 | JGI IMG/M metagenome (GOLD analysis project Ga0310697, IMG submission 203883) | Sheep rumen microbial communities from Palmerston North, Manawatu-Wanganui, New Zealand - 1728 DNA GHGlow gp2 (v2) (version 2) | ecosystem: Host-associated > Mammals > Digestive system >... | reverse complement strand
GTGCAAGCGACCAGTATAAGGAACTTGCTAGTAAATGGAATATAGGGGGTGTGAATCCGCCTATAAATCCGCCTATAAACCTGCCTATAAATCTGCCTATAAATAGCACGCAAAAGGTGTTGCTGAATTTGTTGCAAGAGAATAATTCTTACACTTATGACAAGTTAGCCGATAAGATGCAGAAAACTCGAGAAACCATACGTGAGAACTTAAAAAAACTTCAGGAACTTGGCCTCATCCGTAGAGTCGGCGCGCGTAAGAATGGCCATTGGGAAATTGTTGAGAAATAAAATCCAAGTGTGGCCCCATGAAATATGGAAAGACGAAGACCTTCGCAAAAATCGCGGATGGAAAGCCGTCGAAGAATAGCGCAGGTGTTGACTTCCCACTGACCTCTTTGTATATTTATCCCTGTATTACGACAATCCCTGCGACAGTCGGCATAGGCCTTGCGGCCCGTACGTGCATCCGCGGTGGGGTTCATCAACCTTCTTGTTGATGTTGTTGGATAGCTGATAGGAACACGACCTATCCGAGTGTGTGGCGAAAGCCGCGCCAGGTAACGCCGAGGAAGACCCTCGCCAACAGCACCGCAAGAGCATCCCAAATATAAACAAACCCTAATTGCGCCTGCATTGCAGACGCAAATAAAACCGTTTTTAACGTTCGCTCATGCCGAGCGGGCTAGAGGATTATTAAGGGAGACCTTCATGACCAAGGAAGAAATTTTAGCTGGCGAATCAGAGGTGCTTGAGTTCAAGAGAGATGTTCCTGAACAGAGTATCAAGTTTATCAAGACTGTTGTAGCTTTTGCCAATGGCAAGGGTGGCACGATTGTCTTTGGCGTGGACGACAAGACCCATAAAATTGTAGGCATAAAAAAGAGCGAGGTCTTTCAGAAAGCCGACACTATCGCCGATACGATTTTCAACAGTTGCGAGCCCAAAATCAGGCCGAGCATCAATCTTCAGGAAATCGACAAGCGCTACATTATTGTGGTGACGGTGCCTTCTGGAATGCAGCAGCCCTATTACATAAAGAGCTTGGGCATTACCGAAGGCACTTTTGTTCGCGTGGCGGCAACGACCCGCGAAGCCGAACGATATATGCTTAAGGAATTGGTTCTTGAAGGTGAAAACGAATCGTTCGATCAGCAACCGGCTGGCGAAACCGTTTCGAAGGAAGAAGTCGAAAATCTTTGTGATAAGATTTATGAATTTACAGCCGGAACATTAAGCAAAAAGGAACGTACAGCATTGCGAAGGCCGACCGTCAACCAGTTGCTTTCGTGGAAACTGTTAAAAAAGGAAGGCCGTTCTTTTATAGCTTCGAATGGGTTTAAACTTTTGCAGGGGACAAACGGGGATTTCCCTGACGCAAAGATTCAATGCGCCGTATTCAAAGGACAGGTCCGGGGCGAGTTCTTGAAGCGTCAAAATATGGAAGGCCCTCTTTTTGAGCAAATTGAATCGGCATATCAGTTTGTAATGCAGAATTTGCCTGTTCAATCCAAGGTAAAGGGGCTTTTTAGGCACGACAGTTCCCTCTTGCCCGAATCTGCTGTGCGCGAAGCCATTGCAAATGCGGTCTGCCATCGCAGTTACCTAATCCCTCGCAAGGTGCAGGTGGCATTGTATGATGACCGCCTGGAAGTAACGTCCCCAGGGACGCTTTGCAGGGATATCACCTTGGAAAAAATGCGTGAAGGCATGTCTAGCGTGCGCAACAAGGGGATTGCAGAAACGTTTATCTATATGCGCATTGTCGAAACATGGGGAAGTGGTATTCCGAACATCTTCAAGGCAATGCAAGAAAGCGGCTTGCCGGAACCCGTCATGCAGGATTTTCATGGGGATTTCAGGATAACCTTATATTGGAAGAAATCCGTCCAATCCCACCCAATCCTACCCAATCCCACCCAATCCCACCCAATCCTACCCAATCCCACCCAATACAGTGAGGTGGAATGGAATCTTCTTAAAATCTTAAAGGACAATCCTAAATTAAGTCAAAGCGAAATGGCCGAAAGAATGGGAATGAAGATAAATCGTCTCAAGTATTACTTAAACGAACTTCGAAAGGCTCCGAATCCAGCAATTCGCCATATTGGCACAACTCGTGATGGCTATTGGGAAATCCTAGTTGATATTAAAGGAGAAATACGATGAAGAAAAAATCAGAAGAAGAGAACAAGAAAGATAATACTGGATGGAATGCCTTCTTGGAATTGCGCAGGCAGGCCCAGCGCGGTATGCTCCGGACCATGCAGCAGCTTTCCGCCGATGCCGAAAAGGTTGGTTCCGCCGAAATGACACTCGACGAAATCAACGCCGAAATTGCCGCAGCCTGGAGCGGGAAGTAACGCGCGCGTGTTGACTTTCCTCAATCCTCTTTGTATATTTATCCCCGTATTACGACAATCCCTGCGACAGTCGGCATAGGCCTTGCGGCCCGTACGTGCATCCGCGGTGGGGTTCATCAACCTTCTTGTTGATGTTGTTGGATAAAATCATCCCAAAACATAAACAAACTCTAATTGTGCCTGCAGTGCAGACGCAATATGTGACGCCGCGTTCGCGGCTACATGGAGGCTATAATGAAGTCTAAAGAAGTTATCTCTACGAAGCTGATCCAAGATGCCAAGCAAATCATCGAGACTGCGCGGGAAAATGCGGTCAGGAGCGTCGATTTCTGTCGTGTCCAGATGTACTGGAAGCTTGGTAAGCGTATTTTTGAAGAAGAACAGCATGGTAAGAAGCGTGCCGATTACGGGGCGTATATCGTGAAATCGCTTGCTGAAAAGCTGGAAGCGGAGTATGGTAGTGGATTTTCTAAGCGTCAATTGGAATTTTGCCGCCAATTTTTCATTACCTATCCAATTGCGAATACAGTGTGTTCGCAATTGAACTGGTCTCAATATAAGCTTCTTCTTGCTATACATGATAAAGATAAAAGGGAATATTATCAACACGAATCGGTAAATAACGCATGGACTAAACGCGAACTCGAACGCCAAATCAACAGCCAGCTATACGAGCGCCTTTTGCTCAGCAACGACAAGGAATCCGTACTGGCGGTCGCTCGCAAGGAGCGCATCCCTGAAATCCCGCAGGAGGTCATCAAGGATCCGATGATTTTGGAATTTGTTGGGTTGAAAATGAATTCGGCCTTTTATGAAACCGATTTGGAAGGCGCGATTATTTCGCATATTACTGATTTTCTGCTTGAACTGGGAAAGGGATTTTCCTTTGTTGCCCGGCAGAAGCGGATTATGCTCGAAGACGATGAATTCTTCATCGATCTCGTTCTTTACAACAGGCTGCTTCGCTGTTTTGTCGTTATTGAAATCAAGACGGGCAAAATCACGCATCAGGATATAGGCCAACTCCAGATGTACGTGAATTACCACGACCGAGTCGAGAAATTGCCTGAAGAGAACCCGACCATCGGCATTCTTTTGTGCGCGGGCAAAAACGATTCTGCTGTGAAAATGACTTTGCCCGAAGACAACAAGACTATCCTCGCTAGTGAGTATAAGTTGTATCTGCCCACCACCGAGCAACTGGTCGGCGAAATCAACGAGGCCAAGGAACTCGCGAAAAAACGAAAAGCCCGGCGCGGGAAGTAACGCACAGGTGTTGACTTCCCGTTTTTCAAAAAATGAAAAACAGCGGGCTTCGAGCCGTCTTTATCCGCTTTTTTCCGTGCCCGCAGGCCACTTGCCCCTAGCCTCTAGCCCCTAAATTTCTATCTTTGGCCTCGGAATTTTTTAACAGGACCAAAGTCATGAGCTACAATCCTCTCGCAGAACAGGCCAACGCGGAACTTTCCGCAAACGGCTGCAGCGTACTTTCCATGCTTTCCGAAAGGGGCAAGGCCATCTTCTTCCCCCGCAAGGGCATTCTGGGCCAGGGCGCCGAAGCCAAAGGCTCTGCCATCAACGCCACCATCGGAACCGCCCTCGAAGACGACGGTAGCCCCCTGGTCCTTGACTGCGTGCTCAAGAGCCTGAACCTGCCCAAGACGTCGTTCCTGTACGCCCCCAGCTTCGGTAACCCCGACCTGCGCAAGGCCTGGAAAGAGCAGATTCTCCGCAAGAATCCGAGCCTCGCAGGCAAGGCTTTCAGCAACCCGGTGGTGACCTGCGCCCTGACCCACGCCATCAGCTGCGCGGGCTACCTCTTCCTAGATGCCGGTGACGAAGTCATCATCCCCGACCTGTACTGGGACAACTACGAACTGGTGTTCGAAAACAGCTGCGGTGCAAAGATCAAGACCTTCAACACCTTCAAGGACGGTGGATTCGATACCGAAGCCCTGAAGAAGGCCCTTGCCGAAAGCAAGAGCGAAAAGAAGGTGGTTCTCCTGAACTTCCCCAACAACCCCACGGGCTATACCGCCACCGAAAAAGAAGCGGTGGAAATCGCCAAGATCCTCACGGACTGCGCCGCTGCCGGCAACAAGGTGGTGGCCCTGCTAGACGACGCCTACTTTGGACTGGTCTATGAGGACGGCGTGACCAAGGAATCCATCTTCGCAAAGATTGTAGACGCCCACGAGAACCTGCTGGCTGTCAAGCTAGACGGCCCCACCAAAGAAGACTACGTGTGGGGTTTCCGTGTCGGATTCATGAGTTTCGGTTTCAAGGGCGCCACGGATGCCCAGCTGAAGGCTCTCGAAGACAAGGCCGCCGGCACGGTCCGTGGAAACATCTCTAACGCCCCCAGCATCAGCCAGAAGATTCTGCTGGCCGCCTTCCAGAGCGAAGAATACCTGCAGCAGAAGCAGGAAAAGTACAACACGCTCAAGAAGCGTTTCGACATCATCAAGCAGGAACTGGCTGCCCACCCGGAATACAAGGACGCCTTCGAGGCCATGCCCTGCAACAGTGGCTACTTCATGTGCATCAAGCCCAAGGGTGTAGATGCCGAACAGCTCCGCCAGAAGCTCATCAGCGACTACAGCACGGGCACCATCATGCTTTCGGGCCTTATCCGCGTGGCTTTCAGCGCCGTGCCTACCGACAAGCTGGGCAAGCTGTTCGAAAATATTTATAATTGTGTTTTAGAGATTAGAGGCTAGGATTTAGAGGCTAGTGTAAATGAATAGCTACAAGGACTTGATTGTTTGGAAAAAATCCGTGGATATGGTCGTTCAATTGTACGACTATATTCAAGGTTTTCCAAAAAATGAGTCTTATGCGCTATCAGACCAGATGCGTCGTGCAGCAATTTCCATTCCGTCAAATATCGCAGAAGGATACGAACACAGTACAACAGCTGAATACATTCGTTTCTTAATGATTGCAAGAGGGTCTAAGGCTGAACTAGAAACACAGTTGCATATTTGCAATCAATTAAAAATGGGCAGAGTAGAAAAAAATTCTGTATTGCAATCCAATTGCGAAGAAATTGGAAAAATGCTAAATTCATTGATAAGTTCGTTAAACCGTAAACAAACCCCTAGATCCTAGTCTCTAGATCCTAGCCCCTACTGGAGGAATCATGTCCGATAAAGCGACCTTGAATTACAACGGAAAGAGTTACGAACTCCCCGTGGTTGAAGGCACCGAAAACGAACACGGTCTCGACATCAGCACTTTGCGCAAGAGTTCCGGCCTGGTGACCCTGGACTACGGTTACCTGAACACGGGCAGCACCAAGAGTTCCATTACCTACGTGGACGGCGAGAAGGGAATTCTCCGTTACCGCGGCTACTCCATCGAGGACCTGGCCGAAAAGGCCACCTTCCCCGAAACCGCATGGCTCCTGATTTACGGCGAGCTGCCTAACCCCGAGCAGCTGGGGCATTTCCGCACGCTGCTTACCGAAAACGCACTGCTCCACGAAAACCTGCTGCATTTTTTCCGTGAGATGCCGCCCAGCGCCCACCCCATGGGCATTCTCAGTTCCATCGTGAACGCCGTGGGCCTCTTTACTCCCCGTTTCTACGACGACGAAAACATCGCCAGCGCTTTTGAGCTGACTACCGCGGGCCTTATCTCCAAGATCCGCACCATCGCAGCCTTCTCTTACAAGGCAAGCATCGGCGAACCCTTCGTTTACCCCGAAGCGGAACGCAGCTACTGCAGCAACTTCTTGAACATGATGTTCAGCAGCAAGGCCAGGCCCTACCACCTGGACCCCATCATGGAAAAGGCGCTGAACACCCTGTTGATTGTGCACGCCGACCACGAGCAGAACTGCTCCACTTCTACCGTGCGCATGGTGGGCAGTTCCCAGGCGAACCTTTACGCCAGCATTTGCGCCGGCATCTGTGCCCTGTGGGGCCCGCTTCACGGCGGCGCCAACCAGGCCGTTCTGGAAACGCTTCTCCGTATCCAGAACAGCGGCATGACCATCGAACAGGTGATGGAAAAGGCCAAGGACAAGAACGACCCCTTCCGCCTTTCTGGATTCGGCCACCGGGTGTACAAGAGTTACGACCCTCGTGCCAAAGTTTTGAAAAAGCTCATGGGCCAGGTGTTCGAGCACGAACACATCAACGACCCGTTGCTGGAAATCGCGCTCAAACTGGAAGAAGCCGCCCTGAAGGACGACTACTTTATCGCCCGCAAACTCTACCCCAACGTAGACTTCTATTCTGGCATTCTCTACCGTGCCATGGGAATCCCCACCAACATGCTCACGGTGATGTTTGCCATCGGCCGCTTGCCAGGCTGGATTGCCCACTGGAAAGAGATGCACGACGACCCGAATTCCAAGATCAACAGGCCTCGCCAGATTTATGTGGGCGAAACGGCCAGACCTTGGATCGATCGGAATAAACGATAAAAAGTCCCTTTAAAGGAGATGCCCGCTCAAGGCGGGCATGACAATTGAAAAAATCCTCGTTTTTAGACCGAGGATTTTTTTTGGACCCTATCGCCCCGATGGGGCTCCAGGGTGACAATATATCTTACACCTTGTCGAGGGCCTGCGTCAAGTCGGCGATAATATCGTCAACATTCTCGATGCCCACGCTGAAGCGGATCAGGTCCGGTGCAACGCCTGCTTCGATGAGCTGTTCGTCACTGAGCTGACGGTGCGTGTGGCTTGCCGGGTGCAGCACGCAGCTGCGGGCGTCGGCCACGTGAGTCACAATGCAAATCATCTTGAGGTTGTCCATAAACTGGATGGACTTTTCGCGGCCACCCTTGATACCGAAGGTGAGAACGCCGCACGGGAGCCCGCCCTTGAACTGCTTCTGGGCAAGTTCGTGGTACTTGTTGCCCTCGAGGCCCGCGTAGTCCACCCAGGCCACCTTCGGGTGGTTCTGCAGGAACTTCGCGCAGGCGAGAGCGTTCTCGCAGTGGCGCGGCATGCGCAGGTGAAGCGTTTCGAGGCCAACGTTCAGGAGGAACGCGTTCTGCGGAGCCTGGATGCTGCCGAGGTCGCGCATGAGCTGTGCCGTAGCCTTCGTGATGAAGGCGCCCTTGCCGAAAGCCTTCGTGTAGGCAAGACCGTGGTAGCTCGGATCCGGTTCGGTGAGGCCCTTGAACTTGTCGTGATGGGCTTCCCAGTCAAAGTTTCCGCTATCCACGATGCAGCCACCCACGGCCATGGCGTGACCGTCCATGTACTTGGTGGTGGAATGCGTCACGATGTCAACGCCGAATTCGATCGGGCGGCAGAGAATCGGAGTCGGGAACGTGTTGTCCACAATCATCGGCACGCCGTGCTTGTGGGCGATGTCCGCGAAGCGCTTGAGGTCGAGAATCTTGCCGGCGGGGTTAGCCACCGTTTCGCCGAAGAAGCACTTGGTGTTCGGGCGGAAGGCCTTCTCGATTTCCTCGTCGCTAGCGTCCTGGTCCACGAACGTGCACTCAATGCCGAGCTTCTTCATGGTAACGCTGAAGAGGTTGCTCGTGCCGCCGTAGATGGCGCTGGTGCTGATGAAGTGGTCGCCCGCCTCGCAGATGTTGAACACGGCAAAGAAGTTCGCCGCCTGACCGGAACTCGTGAGCATCGCAGCGACACCGCCTTCCATGGCAGCAATCTTGGATGCCACGGCATCGTTGGTCGGGTTCTGCAGGCGCGTGTAGAAGTAGCCGCTGGCCTTCAGGTCGAACAGGTCGGCCATCGCGTTGCTGGACTCGTACTTGAAAGTGGTGCTCTGGTAGATGGGGAGGACGCGCGGTTCGCCGTTTTTCGGCTGCCAGCCGCCCTGTACGCACAAAGTTTCGATCTTGGACATTTTTGCCTCTTGTTTAATTTCAAAACCAAATATAGATAGTGAGGTATGTTAGACGAGAGACGAGAGACGAAAGATAATTCGCCACAGGCCGTCGCCACAATCGCAAAACACTCCTATCCGTTTGATAGGCAAATATAGAAAAAGACTATACCTTGTCAATGCGTTTATGCAAATATTCGCATAGACCATAACAACCTTAACGCACACAAAAAAAGAAGCCCGGTTCCTTCGACTGTCACTCAGGACAGGTCAAACCGGGCATGACATATAGTGCAAGTTTCTAAATCCACAAGAACGATGTTAGTTACTACCGTCCATCACGCAACGGGCATGGAAAGCTCTCTTGTTGGCCCCCGCATACAGGTAATCGGTAGTAACATCTTTTTCTCCGCTTTTCATAATCTGCAGGCAATTTTTTTCATCACTGGTGGTCTGAATCCATAAACGGCCTTCGTCCCCCGCCTTTTCATACTTCGAATTTTCCAAATTGAATCGGCCTCCCAAGGTCCACCAGGTGCCAGGTTTGGCTTCTAGAGCGGCAAGTACTTCATCCTTCGTGGGGAGGCGCCATCCATACGGGCAAGCGGCCGTCGCCACGGAAAGCGAAGTATAGAACATCCCATACTGGTCACAGACATTTACCGTTTCCGTTTCGCCGCCAGGCCCGGGCTTGGTCACCTCTACCGTCGCATCGCAGTATGTTCCCGATGACGGCTTGAACCGCAAGTTCTCGGCCATCCAGGTGACATCGCCAATCTTTTCAATCTTGTACTTGACGCCATCACGGTTATCCGTCATATCCTTGTCTGTCACAGTGGGCGGAACCGGCGGTGCGCTGGAACTGGACGATTTCACCGAAGAACTAGAAGAACTGCTTGAAGGCTTGGTGCCAGAAGAAGACGATTTTGTATTCTTCTGAGACGAACTGCTAGTAAAATTCTTTTCACAACCCTCAGTCCAGCAGAAAATCCCACTACTGTAGTAAAGGCTACCTTCGGCATCGGCCACAAAGATGGTGTCCTTACCTCCATTGATAACTATAGTTTCTGTTGATGCTGAAGATCCTTTCGATTTTTCATTATTTGCAGGTGAATTTCCATCACCGGATTCATCCGGGACGCGATGCGGATTACTGTCGTCAGAACAGGCGGCAAGCAAAAACGCTGCACAAAAAAACAGAATCCATGTTTTCAATGCACTCATAGCCTAAATATAACCTCTGAGGGCTAAAAAAGCACGTAAAATTATACTATCTTTTGGCCACTATGAGCAATGTAGAGGTTTTTGACACTACTTTCGCCGTGACCATCCTGGTCATCATGGCGGTTTGCATCCCCACGGCCCTTTTGCTAGCCAACTGGTTCTTGCACCCGGGCAAAATCAAGGATACCGCCATCAAGGGCACGTCCTACGAGTGCGGTCTCGCCCACGTTTCCGGTACGGCCAACGAGCGCTATCCGGTCAAGTACTACCTGGTGGCCATGCTGTTCTTGGTGTTCGACCTGGAAGTAGCGTTCCTGTACCCCTGGGCCGTGCAGTTCCTGGCCGGCGGCTGGGAGCTTTTGCTGGTGCTTCTGGGCTTCTTGGTTATCCTGGAAGCGGGCTACCTCTACGTGTTCCGCAAGGGCGTGCTGGACTGGGCAACCCTCAAGGACTAAGTTTCTAGAGTATTCTATCTCAAAATAAAGAACGCAGGATTTCGGTCCTGCGTTCTATTTTTTTATTTGAATTTCTACTACTTGAAGTAGCGGCCCAGCAAGCCCTGGAAGGCAGAGCCATGACGGGCCTCGTCCTTGCACATCTCGTGAACAGTGTCGTGGATGGCGTCGTAGCCCAGTTCCTTGGCGCGCTTGGCCAGGGCGAGCTTGCCTTCGGTGGCACCGGCTTCGGCGGCAACCCTGAGTTCCAGATTCTTCTTGGTATCGGGATAGACCACCTCGCCCAGCAGTTCGGCGAACTTGGCGGCGTGTTCGGCCTCTTCAAAAGCGATACGCTTGTAGGCCTCGGCCACCTCGGGGTAACCTTCGCGGTCGGCCTGGCGGCTCATGGCCAGGTACATGCCCACCTCGGTACATTCCCCTGCAAAGTTTTCCCTGAGACCCTGAACCACCTCGGCGTCCAGCCCCTGGGCAACGCCAATCTTGTGTTCGTCGGCCCAGACAATCTTGCCACCGGCGCTCTGTTCTACCTTTTCGAAGAACTTGCTCTTGGGGGCCTTGCACTGGGGGCATTCATCCGGGGCTTCCGGTCCCATGTGCACGTAGCCGCAAACCTTACAAACCCATACTTTCATACTGTGTCTCCTCTCCGCTCCTAGGCGGGGCTGATGTGTGAATTTTAATGCGGACCCTAGGCCTTGAAGCTGTCCAGGGCCTCGTTGGGGCCTATCAAGAACAGCACGTCGTTTTCCTTGAGCACGTAGTCGGCAATGTTTCCGATCTTAGGTACGGACTCCAACGGGTCGCGAATGGCAATCACCTGGATACCGTACTTGTGGGTCAGGGACAAATCCTTAAGGGTCTTGCCCTGGAACTTTTCAGGGCACACGATCTCGATAATGGAGAAGCCTTCCATGAACGGCAAAAAGTCCAGCATGTTGGGGCGGTTGAGCCGCTCGGCCAGGCTGATGGCGGAATCCCTTTCCGGGTGGAAAATGTCAGAAACGCCCAGCTTCTCGAGGATGCTGGTATGGGCCGCACTGCTGGACTTGGCAATGATATGCTTTACGCCCAACTCCTTCAGGTTCAGCACCGTAAGGAGCGAAGCCTGCAGGTTTTCGCCAATGCAGACGATAACAGAATCCGCCTTCTGCAGGGGGATAGACGAAAGCTGCTTGAGGCGGGTACTGTCCGCCACGATTGCCTGGGAAACAGAACTGGAAATGTCCTGCACCTTGTCGGGGTGGCAGTCGATGACCATCACGTCGTGACCCAGGGAGGTCAGGTGCTTGGCCAAAAAGATGGCCGAGTTCCCGAGCCCGATAATTACAAATTGTTTAGAAGCCATGGATTACCTCTTGCTCAGCAAGGTAGAAAAAAGGACGGACCCTAGCCTCTAAATCCTAGCCTCTAGCCCCTATTATCCCACCATGATATCTTCTTCGGCGAACCAGGTGGTGTTCTGGACACGACCCGCCACGGCAGATATCAAGAAGAGGGGGCCCATACGGCCAATGAACATCACGCAGCAGATGACCACACGGCCAACGGTAGAAAGTTCACCTGTTAGTCCCATGGAAAGCCCGCAAGTACTGTAGGCACTCACCACCTCGAACAGCACCTTGAGGAAAGAGGACTGGCCGGCACCGGACACCCCTCCAGGGATTTCGGTACAGAGCAGAATCAAGGTCGCGAGCACAATGACCACGATGGCCACCACGAAAATCCGCACCGCCTTATCTACGGTGGTTTCGGGAATGGTGCGACCAAGAACCTGGGTCTTTTCGCGCCCCAGCAGGCGGTTGAACCCCAAAAGCCCAATCACCGCGGCGGTAGTCACCTTCACGCCACCACCGCAGCTACCGGGGTTTGCACCGATGAACATGATGACGATAAAGAAGAACAGGGAACTGGCACACAGGCCGGGAACATCTACCGTGTTGAGCCCAGCGGTGCGGCTGGTAAAGGCCATGAACAGGGTGGATTCAAACTTCTGCCCAACACTCAGGTCGCCAAGGGTATTGTTCCATTCCGTAAGCGAGAACACCAGCACGCTGGCCGCCACCACAAACAGGGTACCGAAGGTCGCGATGCGGGTATGGAGCGAAATTTTCCGGACCTTGCGCTGCTTAAAATCAAACACATACTGGAGTTCCGTCACGGCCAAGAAACCAAATCCCCCCGCCAGGGCAAGCACGCAAGTGGAAATGTTCACCAGGGGGTTCAGCTGGAACTGCACCAGGGAATCCGGGAACAGGGTAAAGCCCACGTTGCAGAAAGAACTTACCGCCTGGAACACCGAGACGAATATGCGGTCATAGAGCGTGGCGCCAGAGAACTGGGTAAAATAGACCGCCGCCCCGATAAGCTCCAGAATAAAGGTAAAGGGCAAGACCGCCTTCAGAATTTTCGAAGGGTCGATGTTTCCCTCTTGGGAAAAAGCCGATAGCAGCACGGACTGGTGGTTAAAGCCGGGGTGCATGCCCGCCAAAAGAATCAAGGTGGTAGAAACCGTCATGATTCCAAGACCGCCCAGCTGCATCAGCACCAGCAGAACCCAGTCGCCAAAGTGGGTAAACGTACTGCTGATATCCAGCACAGAGAGCCCCGTGACGCATACGGCAGAAGTGGCGGTAAACAAAGCTTCTAAAAAGGAGATGGGTGTCCGGAGCGACACCGGAAGCCGAAGCAGGACTGCGCCGACAAGAATCAACAGCAGGTAGCCCAGCACCACCAGCGTGATGGGGTTGGTCTGTTTCTTCTTGGCAACGGGGCCGTCGGCAAAACGCAGGCCCTGGTACTTGGAACGCAACATGGGGGGGAATATAGCAAATAGTTGTCAGTTATGAGTTGAGAGTTGTTCGATTGATGGAAACCAGCCTTCGACTAAAAAGCTAAATTTGGCGCCGTCATGAAAAACTTGCGCGCCATCCTGATGCCCGTGGCCATTTTACTCGGAATTTTGATTCCCCAGGCCCATGTACTGTCGCCCCTGATGCCTTTTTTGATCGGGACCATGATGTTCCTCACCTTCGTGACCAAAATCCCGCCCCAGACCCACGGTTACACCTTCAAGATAGAGATTCGCGCCTTCGTGGCAAGCCTGATTCTCATCGGAATCTTGTGGGCCATCGTTACTGCGTTCAACCTCCCGCGGGAAGTCCTCCTGGGCGGGGCCATCATCGCCCTGTGTCCGCCTGCAAACGCAGCTCCCGCCATGGCAAAAATGCTGGGCGGTTCGGCATCGCTGGCCCTGAAAATATTCTTGAGCGGAAACCTGATCGCCTGCTTCTCCATCCCGCTAATTTTTGGCTACCTGACCGGAGCGGACGCGAGTCTCTCTGAAATAGCCTGGAAAATTTTCAACACCATCCAGCCCATCATCAGCATCCCGCTGGCTTTTGCGCTTGGGCTCCGGGCCTTTTACCCGGAACTTGCCGACAGGGCGGCCAAGTTCCAGAAGTACACTATGTTCGTGTGGACCTTCTCCGTGTTCGTGATTCTTGCAAAGGCCAGTTTTGACATTCGTGAAATGGGATTTATGGATTTGTGGAACAGCGGGAAACTGCCAATGATGGCAGGGATTTCGTTGGTACTTTGCATTTTGCTGTTCTGGCTAGGCTGGTTCTGCGAAAGGAACCGCAGGCCTATCGAAGGCTCCCAGAGCATGGGCCAAAAGAACACCACGCTGGTCATCTGGATATCGACGCTATATGCAGGACCGGTGGTGGCGCTGGCCCCCACCTGCTACGTGGTCTGGCAAAACCTGGTGCTCAGTTGGATGAGCCGTAAAAAATCCTAGCGAATACGCACCGTCCGGAATTGACCGCCCATACGGACAAGGTAATTTCCAGGTTGCTGAATCTGCACACGACTGGAAGCATTACGGGTGATACCCTGAGCCACCAGGCTTCCGCGCATGTCATAGACAGCCCATTTCTCGCCAGCCTTCACACTGGAGATGTCCAAAGTACGGCCCTGGACAACCACTGAGAAGGTGCTCAAGCGACCTGCCGTGCCATAGCGGATAGACGCAGGATCTTTTTCCCAATAGGGGTACAGCGTCAAATCTTTGTCAAGTTTGTATTCGGCTCCCAATTCGTAAACTTTCTTGCCACCATTTTCAGTAGCCCAACCCTTCTGGATATTGCCTTGGCTAGTATAAACAGCGTCCTTCAATTTTATCGACTGGCCATATTCCTTGGTTTCTGCCGGAATTACCTCAGCACCATAGCTTCCTGCCATATAGGTAATCGTGTACGTTTTCTTTTTCCATTTGGCGTAGAATTTCTTGGCTCCGCTGGAGCCTTTTGATATCTGGGTTGCCTTGTTGGTAAATTCATTATCGTAATACCAGCCATCAAAATTGAACCCCGTTTTTGTGGGAAATCTCAACTTGATATCCGCACTTTTAATGTTGTATGTGTCCGGATTGTAGGTGCTGTTTGTCCCTCCATCCAATTCGTAGGTAATGGGGAAGTTCACAAGAGACCACTTGGCATGGAGCACCTTATTTTCGTTTATCACGGAGCTAAAGTCAAACTCCTCGCCGCCTTCTTCGGCGGTAAACCACCCTCCAAAATCATAACCTTCTGCAAACGGATCGTCTGGACGGGCCACCGTCTGATTGTTCTGTTCATTTTCTTGAACATAGGCAACCATTGCTCCATATCCATGAGTATCGAATGTTACCACATACGTAGGGGACTCAACCCAGAATGCAAAAAACGTTGCAGGACCCGAAGCCGTGCCCAAATTTTCCAAAGCCTCAGTTGCATCTTGAGATGCAGCCCAACCAGCAAAGAAGTACACCGTTCCGTCGTTAGTATACTGCGGAATCCCAATCCCCTCTACATCTATCGGTTCACCTTCAGCAACCAGTTTCTGCTGAGTCTGCGGGGAATCCTTATCGTCAAAAGCACCCCTGCTGGTAGCATCGAAGGTGATTTGGTGCATGGTTTTCCAGTAGGCGAAAACAGTCTGGGGTCCCTTGACCGTTCCAAAACTTTCGGCAGGCCCCGTTGCATCGGGAGTCAGCGCCCAACCGCCAAACACCGTATCGCCATGAACAGGCATCGATATTTCATCGGCGGTAATCAAATCTCCAGCCTTGAGGAACTTGACAAACTTGGCATCACTTGCAAACTCGCCTCCATTGGCATCGAAAAGCACCTCATAAACCACATTCCCGTTAGCATCCGTAGCCACCCCATTAAGGGTTATATGAGCCGAACCCATACTCCACGAGCCGGATTTAGAACAGACGTTATTTGTCCACTGGCCACCATTCAGGTCACAAACCACCTTTCCCGTGTTGAGATTCTTGGCACTGGAAATTTGACCCTCCAGGGTCATTCCCTCACCCAAGGTTCCCAAACCTTCCAAGTTTATATCCGTATCAAAATAAGACCTGGAGACAGACAGCTCCCCAACTTCAAAATATCCGATTACACCACCGGCTGAGCCGTTCCCGCTGTTGATAATAATGCTCCCGTCGTATGCACAAGCTTCGATGGTGACGCTTCCCGTGCTTCTTTTGAGCCCTATTACTCCACCCACATAAGAATCATCGCCACTCACACGGACATTAACGGAACTCAAACTATTCGTAATTTGTCCAGACCATGAATTGCCAACAAGACCACCGATACCATTTCCCTTACCGCTAGTAAGGATATTTCCTGTAACAAGACAGTTGTCAACAGTGGAATTTTCTTTTTGGAAAGCAACTATGGGGCCAACAGAAACAGGGTTGTTTTCTGAACCAGATTCACCCTTGCTGGTCGATGCCAAAATATCCACATTTTCCAGATTCAAATTCTTGACCACGCCATTTCCACCAAGAACGCCGATAAAGCCCACATTCTGCGCATTGCACTTAGGGTATTTAGCCGAACAAGTTTCACTGGGAATCTCTCCCAGTTCTTCTGAATTGAGATACAAGTTGGAAATGGTTTTACCATTTCCGTCGAATATCCCGGTAAATCTCCGGGCATCGGAACCAACAGCAATAGGAACAAACAACTTGCCGCCCATGTCAAGTGAGTTCATCAACTTAGCATTTGCACTGACATTTCCGGTACTCTCATTCACCGAATCCCTAAACCAGGCCAAGTTAGCCTCGGTTTCGATAAGGAAGAATGTTTTGCCGCCTATGGTTTCAGTCGAGGGCCTCGTCTTAGATGTGCCATCCCAAGCGGCAGAGGCATGCTCTGCTCCGACCGTTCCCAAAAACAAGGCCAATAAAGCCAAAAGCGAAAAAGAAGTTTTTTGCATATAAATCGCTCCTTTGTTGTACCGACTGACACTTGCAATATGGGCATATTGCAATCGTACTTAATTGAAAATAAACAAAAAAAAGCCAAATATCCACAAAAAGTCGATATTTGGCCAAAAATATGTCAAAAGTCACATTTTTCACCTAAAAAAGACACTTTTTTAGGCAAAATCACTTCTTCTTCAGCCAGGCTCCGCACAGGTACATCGTAAAGATGATGCTTGTAATCAGGAACATGGCGATGCTGATACAGGCCAGGTCGCCGATGCCCTTAAGGCCGCGGTGGGTAGTGAACAGGAATCCGACAAAGCCCGCGATGGTGGTGGTGGAGCTTGCCATCACGTTACGGCCGGTAGTGTCCATAAGCTGACGCAATGTCAGGTTCTTGTCGGAAATCCAGGACGTAATCATATGGATGGTGGCATCTATGCCGATACCGAGAGCCATGGGAATCACAATCACGTTATAAATGCTGATCTTACCGAATTCAAACATGTCGGTCAGGAATCCCAGCAGTCCGAGGGTGAGCACCACGCCCATACCGAAAGACACGCACCCCGCAAGGAACAGTTTGGGCTTGCGGAAGGAAATGACCAGCGTACCGAAAATCACCAATATGATGACCAATGCGAGGCGGAAGCTGTCCTTCTTTACGGAGTCGATCACATCGGAGAGGATGAACTGCGAGGAGAAGGTGCGGAGTTCCTCGCCATCGAAATTCCAGTGGCCGTAGCGGTCCTGGAAATTCTGCAGGGCGTGGGCATCCCAGCTGGGGAAGTCCCCGTAGATGAAGCCAATCTTTCCATAGCTGCCGTCCTTTTCTCGCAACAGGTCAAGAGTCCAGCTCGGGACATCTTCGGCGGTAAAGGTTTTCTCTACAGAGGATAGCTTGCGCAGGTTCGCAATATTCACGGAATCTTCGCCCTCGGCACGATCAAACACGCGGGCCTCTACAAGGTCGCGGATTTCTTCGATGATTTCGAGGCGGGCTTCCTGGGAATCTTTTGGCGGAACGAAACTCTTGAGGGTGAGGAAACTTCCGAGGGTTGAATCGTGTTCCACGTGCAGGCGCACCATCAATGTATCGTAGAGTTTGTCGAGCTGTTCGGGCTTAGAACCCATCACGGCTGCCGGTGTCGACGTTACCGCCTTACCTGTAGCACGCGTCACCTTCGTAGAAATCTTGTTCTTCGAGGCCGATACGTTCGTCGAGACGCGACGCAGGTTGCGGAGGTTGTGTTCGAAGTCCACATCCTGTGCAAACCAAATGGAAACTGCACCAAGCGCAAAGCTCGCAAAGGCTACATACTTGAAGAACTTGAGGATTTTCGCCTCGTCCCAGGACTTGGGCAACAGGGAATTTTCCGGAGCCTTCGGGATTCCGCCCATGCACTTGATAAAGACGGGGAGCACAAGCACAGAGGTAAGCATGCTGAAGAATACGCCTACGGAGGCCACCACGCCGAACTCATAGAACCCGCGGAAGTGCGCAGCGAGAAGAGTCAAGAAAGCAGCAATCGTCGTGAAGCTTGCGAGAATGAATGGCTTGAGCATTTTCCTCTGGGCATGTTCCAGCACTTCTTCTAAGGTCGCGTACTTGTGCAATAGTTTCTGCGAAGTGCCTAAGATGTGGATGGAATAGTCGATGCCGATACCCAGAATAATGGAGGCGACAAACACCGTGAACGGGTTCAGCTTTCCGTAGAACAGGGCCGTAAACGCAAGCGTCGGGAGGCAGGCGTACAGCACCGAAGCAGTCACGAGAATCGGGCCCTTTACGCTCCTGAAGAAGAATATGGTGAGGAAGATGATAAGCACCAGGCTGATGGCGAAGGAGAAAACGGAATCGTTGGCCACTTCGTCCACCTCCTTGAGGCCCTCGTAAGTGCCTTCCACCGTAAAGCGGGTCGGCACCGGGTATGTCTTGTTGCTGAAATAGGCCAGCAGGGAATCGGTACGGGCCAAAATGTGGGTCACGAATTCGTAGTCGGTAGAAGGCTTGATGAGCTTTGCGTTCACCACGCCGTTATAGAGAATCTTTCCGGTGCTGTCGGGGCGGGGGGAACCGATGAGGCGGTTCTTGAGTTCAGAAGGAATCGTAGATTTCGGGTTCCATTCTTCCTCCTCGTTCGCGGCCTTGGCGATATCGATGGAATCAGCCTTGTCCTTCTTGAAGAATGCGTCAAAGGCGCTCACCGCTTCGTCGGGGAGGCCTAGTTCCTGCGGCAGGTTCTCGTCAATCCAGACCCGTTCTTTTTTGGGCTCGGCTATTGTCGCACTATCGGTCCCTGAATTTGTCAAAGGGTCGCCCAGCAGGTCAACTACCAGCGGGCCGTTCTTGCGACCAATTTCAAGCTGCAACTCTTCCAGATTGTCGCGGATGTGCTCCAGGTGCTTTATGGGCAAATAGAGGAGGGCGTTATCCTTGAAGAACTGGTTGTCGTTATCGACTTGGGTGGAAACGTAGTCGCCTTCCCAATTCTTGTGGATGTATTCGGCTATGGAATCCTGCAGGGCAACTACCAGGTTCACGTCTTCGCTCTGGATGGCAATCATGAACTTGTCGGTAGAGCCGAAACGCTGGTAAGATTCCTCGAGCGCCTTCACGCTCGGGGTTCCCTCGGGCAGCAAGTGGGAAAGGTCGGCATCTAGCTTGAGTCCCGGCTTGAATAAAATGGGAATGGCAAAAAGTAGCGCCAAAATCAGGTAAAAGGCGAGGGCCTTGTACTGGTGCTTGCAAATCAGGGGGATGTACCAATTGGAAAATCTTTCGGGGAGTGATTTCTTGTTAGCCATAAAAGGCAATATAATAAAAAGGGTTGCACACGGCACGGCATACAACCCAAGTTATTGACAATCGGTCAAATAGGGCGATAGAGGGCTCTACCCTACGGCATCATGATGTCGTTGCGGAGCACAGATCGCACGGCTCTGGCGGCCCCAACAGCTTTCTTTTTCCAGGCAAGGTCGCTTGCATCCGTCGTGAGCGCGTACGGGGATTCGCCACCGGGGGCGGCGCGGTACACATCCTCGTTTTCGAGGCCCCCTGCAAGCACATGGTCGTGGAACCCTAGGTAGTAGGCGTTTTGCGAGAAGAATACCGATGGCTGTTCTGCAGGGCGCTCCTGCGTAAGCAAGTCATAACCCCAGAAATGGTTCGATTCACGGACCTGAGCCAAGTCAAAAATCGTGGGCCCTAAATCCAGTTGCGAGGCCACATCTTCGCGAATGGTAAGCCCATTAAAGAGAGCTGTGTCAGCCGAGAAAATCCCGATAAAGATTTGCGAAGCCGAAAGACCAAGCGGTTGCGGAACCAGATAATCTACGGAATCTACGGGAGTGTCGTGGTCGCCTAAAATAATAATTACCGTATTTTTGAAATCGGGGCGTGTGGAGAGTGCTTCGAAGAATCGCCCGAGCTGCTGGTCGGTATAGCGGATGGCGTTCCGGTAACGTACCATGGCGTCTTCGGGTTTTTCGGCATAAGCATCGGGGTAGCCGTAGAACGGAATATGCGAAGAAATGGTGTTGAACGAAAGTTCCCAGGAACTGTCCGCAGGCATTTTGTTGAGCAAATCAATGGCGAGATCCACTCCCAGGCTGTCTGCAGAACCTTCGATTTTTTCTTCGCCAATCAGGTGCCAATCCTTGCCGAAAAATTTTTCAATGAAGGGGAGGGTATGGTCAAAAATCGGGTTAGAAACGGTTGCATAGGTTCGGTGATAATTTGTTAAAAATTCAGGCCAGCCCTTGAACTTGTTCGCCGCATAGAAACTGGGTACGTCGCGGTTGGGGTGAGAGGGGAACCCCATGTAGGTGGCCATGGTGCCACGCACGGTGGGGTAGCCGCCGCTAAAAGCGTTCTTGAACCAGAGGGCTCCACCCAGCGTATTGCCGGCGGAATCTTTTTCGTAGTAACCGCCATTTGCCAGTTTCCAGATATTCGGGGCTACCGCGGTGTCGCCGTCGAGCATCTTGTTGAAGATGCGGCCCTTGAACGATTCGCCCATGATGAACACGATGTTGTACGGCTTTTTCGCCTTGTATTCATGAGTCAGCGCACTGCGGTACATCGGAAGTTCCAGGGCATCGTTGCGACCTGCCGCAAAGTCCTTCGGCAAGAAGGCGTCCAAATCACTCACCAATTCTTCGGTGATTTTGGCGTTGTCGTGAATGAATTCGAAAGTTTCAACCGCGGCAATATGCAGGATGGGCGCCGTAAGTGTATGCTTGCCCAGTGTAAAGCGCATGTCAACCTTCGTGTGGGTCACGGGGATTTCAATCCAGCCGCGAGTGCCCGTAAGGAACAGCACGAGCGGCGTTAGCGATAGAGCCATGCCGATGGCGAACATCGCGACAGGCGTTTTTTGGGAGGCAGGCTTCCAGCCGCCTTCACTGTTGGTGAGCACGAGCGAACGGCGCT
>Ga0310697_10002299_pt1 | contig 20560 bp, 18 predicted proteins | sample 172DNAGHGlowgp2_FD_203883 | JGI IMG/M metagenome (GOLD analysis project Ga0310697, IMG submission 203883) | Sheep rumen microbial communities from Palmerston North, Manawatu-Wanganui, New Zealand - 1728 DNA GHGlow gp2 (v2) (version 2) | ecosystem: Host-associated > Mammals > Digestive system >... | reverse complement strand
TTGTTTTTTGGCGACCGTCACTGCCACAGCCGGCGGCATCTTTCTGCTTCTTTTCGATCTGCCTTCGCCTCGCTTTCTTGAGGTACACAAAGTACATCTGCAAAACCGAGTCATCGGCAGCTCGAAAAGAACCGACGAAATCTGCTCTTGGCGGCGGCAGCTCCGGAACGCCCGGAAGCGATAACTCTCTTTGCCGTTTCCATTCTTGTTTCCCTGAAGATAACATATTTTTCACACTGATATAGATAAGGAGCATTACCATGATCGTCGTACTCAAACACAACGTCCCGCAGGCCAAGAAGGAGCAGCTCATCGCCTGGCTGGAGCATCTGGGGCTGCGCATCCATGTCTCCGACGGGGACTATCAGACCGTGCTCGGTCTGATCGGCGACACCACGCGGGTGGACATGGACCTGGTGGCGAGCCTGGAGATCGTTGACCAGGTCAAACGCGTGACCGAGCCCTTCAAGTGCTGCAACCGCAAGTTCCATCCGGACGACATGGTGGTCGAGATCGGCGACGCGAAGATCGGCGGCGGCCATTTCGCCCTGATCGCCGGCCCCTGCTCTGTGGAGAGCGAGGAGCAGATCGTGACCGTGGCCAAGGCGGTGAAGGCCTCCGGCGCGACGCTTCTGCGCGGCGGCGCCTTCAAGCCCCGGACTTCTCCCTATGATTTCGCGGGTCTCAAGGCCGAGGGGCTGGAGCTCCTCAAGATCGCCCGGGCGGAGACCGGCCTTCCCATCGTCACAGAGCTCATGAACATCATGGACATCCCCCTCTTTGAGGACGTGGACGTCATCCAGGTCGGCGCCCGGAACATGCAGAACTTCGACCTGCTGCGGGAACTGGGCAAGCTCGACAAGCCCATCCTCTTGAAGCGCGGTCTTGCCAACACCCTCAAGGAGCTGCTGATGAGTGCAGAATACATCATGGCTAACGGCAACGAGCGCGTCATCCTCTGCGAGCGCGGCATCCGCACCTTCTCCGACTATACCCGCAATACATTGGATCTCTCCGCCGTGCCCATGCTGCATGAGCTGACGCATCTGCCGGTCATCGTCGATCCCAGCCATGCCACCGGCATTGCCCGCATCGTGCCGCCGATGGCGCTGGCGGGCGCCGCCTCCGGCGCGGACGGTCTCATCATCGAAGTCCACAACGACCCGATGCACGCGCTCTGCGACGGTGCCCAGTCTCTGCGGCCTGAGGAATTCGACGCGCTGGCGAAGAAGGTCTTCGCCGTGCGGGAGATCGTAAAGGCATGACGGTCGGGATCGTCGGCCTTGGCCTCATCGGCGGTTCCTTTGCCAAGGCGTACAAAGAGGCGGGACACCGGGTCCTCGCCTGGAACCGGAGCCGGTCCGTCCTGGACTTTGCCCTGATGGCTGGGGACGCGGACGCGGCGCTGACGGAAGAGAATCTCTCTGACTGCGATCTGGTGCTGCTCTGCGTCTATCCGCAGGCGGCCATCGACTGGCTTACGGCCTTTGCGCCTCATGTGGGGGAGAAGCCCGTGATCATCGACTGCTGCGGCACCAAGCGGATGGTCTGCGCCGCCTGCTTCGCGCTTGCTGAGCAGTTCGGCTTTACTTATCTGGGCGGGCACCCGATGGCCGGTACGCATAACTCCGGCCTCAAATACGCCCGCGCCAATCTCTACCACGGTGCGCCCATGGTCATCGTACCGCCGGTGTTTGACGATATCGAGCTGCTGGACCGGGTGAAGACGCTGCTGGCCCCCGCGGGCTTCGGCCGCTTCTCTGTGACCACGGCCGAGAAGCACGACGCGATGATCGCCTTCACCTCCCAGATGGCGCATGTGGTCTCCAACGCCTATGTGAAGAGCCCCACGGCATCTTCGCACAAGGGCTTTTCCGCAGGCAGCTATAAGGATCTGACCCGCGTGGCCTGGCTCAACGCCCCCATGTGGGCGGAGCTCTTTATGGAAAACAAGGACTATCTGCTGGACGAGCTGAACGTCCTGATCGAGAATCTCACGGCCTACAGGACCGCCATGGAAAACGGCGACCAGGCGGAGCTGACGCGCCTGCTGGAGGACGGCAAACGCCGCAAGGAGGAGGTGGACGGCCGTTGAAAACCGTTTCCGTCAAGGCCTCCCGCTCCTATGAGGTGCTGATCGGCCGCGGTCTGCTGGTTGAGGCGGGGGAGTGTATCCGCGCTGTCACAAAGGCGGAGACCGCCGTCATCGTGGCGGGCGATCACGTTCGTCCGCTCTATGCCGGGCGCGTGCAGGCCTCCCTCGAACGTGCTGGCTTTCGCGTGCTGGTGTATGAGATCCCCCACGGGGAGCAGTACAAGACGCTGGAGACTTATGGGAAGCTCTTGAACTTCCTCTGTGACCGGCATCTCACGCGCAGCGATGTTCTTGTCGCCCTCGGCGGCGGCGTTACCGGGGATCTGACCGGCTTTGCGGCCGCCACCTATCAGCGGGGCTGCGGCTTCGTACAGATCCCGACCACGCTGCTTGCGATGGTGGATTCCTCCGTGGGCGGCAAGACCGCCGTGGACCTGCCCGGCGGCAAAAATCAGGCTGGCGCATTTTATCAGCCGCTTCTAGTCCTCTGCGATCCCGAAACGCTTTCAACGCTCCCGGAGGAGCAATATCGCAGCGGCTGCGCCGAAGTCATCAAATACGGCATGCTGGGCGACCGGGACTTTTTCGAGTCGCTCCGGCTCCCCGTAAGGGAGCAGGCGGAGACCGTGATCGAGCGCTGCGTGAGCATGAAGCGCGACATCGTGCGGAAGGACGAGTTCGACACAGGCCTGCGCCGACTTTTGAACCTGGGGCACAGCTTTGGCCATGCGGTGGAGAAATGCAGAGAGTATCGCATCCTGCACGGGGAGGCCGTGGCCATCGGCATGGCTGCCGTCACCCGGGCCGCCGTCGCGCGCGGGCTCTGTGAGGTTTCGGCGCTGGAAGCCCTGCTGGGGATGCTCAGGGCCTACGGTCTGCCCACAGACTGTGATGATTCGGCGAAGGCGCTGGCCGCCGCCATGATGAACGATAAGAAAATGACGGGCAGCACCATGCACCTGGTGGTACCCGAGACGGTGGGCAAATGCCGTGTGCTGCCGGTCCCGGCAACGGAGCTGACGGAATGGCTGCACCAGGGAGGTTTTGCATGAATCGCATCGTAGAGCCCGGGCAGCGCTCCGGCAGCGTCCGGATCCCCGCTTCCAAATCCCAGGCCCACAGGCTCTTGATCTGCGCTGCGCTTGGGGAGGAGCAGACAGAGATCCGCTGCGATGGGATTTCCGCCGACATTGCTGCCACCATCGACTGCCTGAACGCTCTCGGCGCGATGATCGCCTGCAAGGGAGAGCGCGTCACAGTCGACCCCATTCGCGAAGTTCCGGGCGGCCTGCGTGAGCTTCCCTGCGGGGAGAGCGGCTCTACCCTGCGCTTCCTGCTCCCGCTCTGCGGCGCGCTTGGGGCCGAAGCGGTTTTTCTCATGCAGGGCCGCCTGCCCGCGCGGCCGCTGTCCCCGCTGGATGCAGTGCTGCGCGAGCACGGCATGACCATCCGGCAGGAGGGCGACAGGCTCTTCTGTTCCGGAAAACTCACGCCCGGGGAGTACAGCCTCCCCGGCAACGTCTCCTCGCAGTACATCTCCGGTCTGCTGATGGCGCTGCCTCTGCTGGAGGGGGAGAGCCGCCTGCAGGTGAACGGCCCCGTCGCTTCGGCGGGCTACATCGCGATGACCGAAGATGCGCTGAACCTGGCAGAGCTGCGTTTTCAAAAAGAGGGCTGGCGCTACCGGATCCCCGGTCATCAGCGCAGCTGCATGCCCGCTTCCCTTTCTGTGGAAGGGGACTGGTCCAACGCGGCCTTCTTCCTCGCCGCCGGGGCGCTCTCCGAAACGGGCGTGCGTGTTTGCGGCATGAACCCGGCGTCCTCCCAGGGCGACCGGGCTGTGTTGGAGATCCTGCGCCGCTTCGGTGCGGAGATCACACTTGAAAACAATGAAATAACCATTCACCGCGGGGTACTTCACGCCGCGGATATCGACGCTGAGCCCATCCCGGATCTGATCCCGGTGCTCAGTGTGGTCGCCGCCTGTGCGGAAGGGGAGACCCGCATCCGGAACGCGGGGCGTCTGCGCCTCAAAGAGTCCGACCGCCTGCAGAGCACAGCGGCCCTGCTGACGGCGCTGGGCGGCGATGTGACCGAGGGAGCGGATTCCCTTACGATCCGCGGACGCAGGAGTCTGAAATGCGGCACAGTCGACAGCTTCGGCGACCACCGCATATCCATGGCCGCGGCCGTTGCCTCCTGTCTGTGCGATGCGCCGGTGACAGTACTTGGCAGCGAAAGTGTCAGAAAATCCTATCCCCGCTTCTGGGATGACTGGGAGGGACTTACGGTATGAGCAGTTCTTACGGACAGAATCTTCGGCTGACCATTTTCGGCCAGTCTCATTCCCCGGCGATCGGCATGACGCTTGAGGGCATCCCCGCCGGGGAGCAGATCGATTTTGCGGCACTCTCCCGCTTCCTCTCCCGCCGTGCGCCCGGGCAGAACGCCTGGAGCACCGCGCGGAAGGAGCCGGACGTGCCGGAGTTCGTCTCTGGCCTTGTGGGCGACACCACCTGCGGCACGCCGCTGACGGCCCTCATCCGCAATACGGACACCCGCTCAAAGGATTACTCCGCCCTGGCCTTGACCCCGCGGCCCGGTCACGCGGACTATACAGCCGCAGTCAAATACGGCGGGCACCAGGACTTTGCGGGCGGCGGCCACTTCTCCGGCCGCATGACGGCACCCCTCTGCATCGCGGGCGGCATCTGCCTGCAGCTGCTGGAGAAGGAGGGAATCAGGGTCTACTCCCGCATTGCCGCCATCGGCGGGATTGCGGATGAAGGCGAGCTCTGCGCTTCCACCGCGGAAAAAGAGTTTCCCACCGTAAGTGATGTGCGCGGCAAAGCCATGCGCGAGGCCATTGCCGCAGCCAGGGCTGAGGGGGACTCCGTGGGCGGCATTGTGGAGTGCGTCCTTCTCGGCCTGCCTGCCGGACTGGGCGACCCGATGTTTGACGGGATGGAAAACCGCATCGCCCAGATCGTGTTCGGGATTCCCGCCGTCAAGGGTCTGGAATTCGGCGCGGGCTTTGCCCTTGCCGCACTGCGCGGCAGCGAGAGCAACGACGCTTTCCGCGTAAAGGACGGAAAAGTCGTCACGGAGACAAACCGCTGCGGCGGCATCCTCGGCGGCATCACGGACGGCATGCCCTTAACATTTAAAGTCGCCTTCAAGCCCACGCCATCGATCGGGCAAACACAGCAGACTGTAAATCTGTCCTCAATGGAAAATACGGAGCTCGCAATCACCGGGCGGCACGACCCCTGCATCGTCCCGCGGGCCGTGCCCGTGGTTGAGGCCGCCGCGGCAATCGCCGTATATGACGCGCTCTTGCAGCGCAGAAAGGAAACACGATAAGATGGATCTGCAGGACTACCGTCTTGTACTGGACGGTATCGATAGAGAATTGCTGGCGCTGTTCAGCCAGCGCATGGAGATCGCGGCCAAAATCGGCGAATACAAAAAAGAAAACAACTTACCGGTCTTCGACCCCGCGCGGGAACGGCAGATCCTGCTCAATATCCGGGAGCAGAGCCCGGAGGGCATGGGGGACTATGCCGTCTCCCTCTACTCCCTGATTTTTGAACTCTCTCGGGCCAGACAGAACCGCCTGATCGGTGAAAAATCGACGCTGCAGACCCGGATCGAAGAGGCGGTTGCCTCCACCTCCGCGCTCTTTCCACAGAGCGCCATGGTGGCCTGCCAGGGCGTGGAGGGGGCTTACGCCCAGCTTGCCTGCGACAAGCTCTTCAGGCTTCCGAACATCTTCTATTTTCGCAGCTTTGACGCAGTCTTCTCCGCCATTGAGACCGGGCTCTGCCAGTACGGCGTGATCCCAGTGGAAAACAGCACCGCCGGCTCGGTGAACGCGGTCTATGACCTGATGATGAAGCACAAGTTCCACATTGTCCGCTCCGTGCGCCTGCGGGTGGATCACAATCTGCTGGTCAAACCCGGAACCCGCCGGGAGGACATCCGGGAGATCTACTCCCATCAGCAGGCCATCAGCCAGTGCGCGGGCTACCTGCAGTCTTTCCCCGGCGTGAAGATCGTCCCCTGTGAGAATACGGCGGTAGCGGCAAAGATCGCTGCCGAGTCGGACGGCAGTGTGGCGGCGCTCTCTTCCCGGGCCTGCAGCAGACTCTACGGCCTGGAGTGCCTCGAAGCTTCCGTGCAGGACCGCGGGAACAACAGCACCCGCTTCATCTGCATCGCGAAGGATCTGGAAATCTATCCCGGTGCAGACCGCACCAGCCTCATGATGGTGCTGCCTCACACACCTGGAAGCCTCTATAAGGTGCTTGCCCGTTTCTACGCCCTGGGGCTGAATCTCAATAAGCTGGAGAGCCGTCCGCTGCCGGAGCGGAACTTTGAGTTCATGTTCTATTTTGATCTGGATACGCCGGTCTATTCTCCCGGCTTTCTGCAGCTCATGGGAGAGATGGACCAGATCTGCGAGGAGTTTATCTATCTCGGCAGCTACAGTGAGGTGATCTGAATGCAATGCGGACTTCTGGGGGAAAAGCTGGGCCACAGCTATTCGCCTGCCATCCACGGAGAACTGGCAGACTATGACTATCAGCTCTTCGAGAGAGTGCCGGATGCGGTGGAAGTCTTTCTCCTGCACGGCGACTGGGACGGTCTGAATGTGACCATTCCCTATAAGAAAACCGTACTGCCTTACTGCGCGGAGCTCTCTGAGCGCGCACGGAAGATCGGCAGCGTCAACACCCTGGTGCGCCGCCCGGACGGCAGCATCTACGGCGATAACACAGATGCCTATGGGTTTGAAAAGCTCCTGAAGCGCGCCGGGATCGAAGTCGCGGGCAAAAAGGCCCTTGTGCTCGGCAGCGGCGGTGCCTCCGTCATGGCGGTGGAGGTGCTGCGCTCTCTGGGAGCGTCGTCTGTGACGGTGATCTCACGCCGTGGGGAAGATAACTATGACAATCTCGCGCGCCATGCGGACGCGCAGATCCTTGTCAACACCACGCCCGTGGGCATGTTCCCGAAAAACGGCGAGGCCGCGGTGGATCTGCGGGCCTTTCCCGCCTGCGAGGGCGTGGTGGACGTGGTCTACAACCCCGCGCGCACGGCCCTGCTGCTGCAGGCGGAGGCGCTGGGCATTCCCCACGCCGGCGGGCTCTATATGCTGGTGGGTCAGGCCAAGCGCTCCTGCGAACTGTTTACCGGGCGTCAGATCCCAGATTCGGAAATCGACCGGATCGAGGGAAAGCTTGCCCGTTCCATGCAGAATATCATCCTGATCGGCATGCCCGGCTGCGGCAAGTCCACCATCGCTTCGGCGCTGGCCGAAAAGCTGGGCCGACCGCTTCTGGAGGCGGACGCGGAGATCGAGAAGGCCGCCGGCTGCACGATCCCGGAGATCTTTGCAGAGGGCGGCGAAGCTGCTTTCCGCAAGATCGAGACTGCGGTACTCGCGGATCTCGGCAAGCAGTCCGGCGCGGTGATCTCCACCGGCGGCGGCTGCGTCACCCGGGAGGAAAACTATCCGCTCCTGCACCAGAACGGAAGAATCTTCTGGCTGCAGCGGGAGCTGGAGCGGCTGCCGAAAGAGGGGAGACCGCTCTCACTCAAAAACGATCTGCGTGAGATGTATGCCAGGCGCGAGCCGCTTTACAGGCGCTTTGCCGACCATGTGATCGACAACAACGGCAGCGTCGAGGAGACGCTCGCCGCCATTCTGGAGGTGCTGGGATGAAATTCCTCATCATCAACGGCCCGAATCTGAATCTGCTGGGCCTGCGGGAGCCGGATATCTACGGCAGGCAGGACTATGCCGCCCTCTGCCGCTTTCTGTCTGAGAGCGCCGGGGAGGCGGACGTGGAGGCGGAGCTTTTCCAGTCGAACCACGAGGGCGCCATTGTAGATAAGATCCAGGCGGCTTACGGCGTCTTTGACGGCATCGTCATCAACCCCGCGGCCTACACCCACACCAGCGTCGCCATCCTCGACGCGCTGAAGGCTGTGGCCATCCCCGCGGTGGAGGTGCACCTCTCCGACGTGTCGAAACGCGAGAGCTTCCGGCAGATCTCCTATGCCGGCATGGCCTGTGTCAAGACCTATATGGGCCTGGGCTTTGAGGGCTACCGGCAGGCGATTTTCTTCCTGCGCGATTATCTGCGGGATGGAGGGAAGGGCACATGATCGCAGTCTTTGTAAACATGGCGACGGTGCTCATGGGAAGCCTGCTGGGCATCTTGCTGAAAAACCGGCTCCGCCAGAGCCTGCAGGACGCGCTGATGAAGGCGCTGGCCCTCTGCACAGTTTTGATCGGCGTCTCCAGCGCCATCGGCACGCAGGACGTGCTGTGCGTGATCATCTGCATGGTGTTGGGCACCCTGTTCGGCGAGCTTCTGCGCATCGATGACGGCATCGAGCACGCGGGCGACTGGATCAAAGGAAAGCTCTTCAAGAACGGGGGCGGGGAGAGCCGCTTTACCGAGGGCTTCGTCTCGGCCTGCATCCTCTTCTGTATCGGCTCCATGACCATCGTGGGCTCCCTGGAGGCTGGCATCAACCACAACTACAGCATCATCTACGCCAAGAGCACGCTGGACTTCGTCTCCTCCATGGCATTTGGCGCGGCGATGGGCTTCGGCGTGACCTGCTCGGTCGTGTTCATCCTGCTCTTCCAGGGCGGGCTGACCCTGCTCTCTGGTCTGCTGGCGCCGGTACTCAGCACCGGAACGGTCACGGAGATGTCCGCTGTCGGCGGTGTCATTCTGATGGGCATGGCGATCAATATGCTGGGTCTCGGGAAGGAGCGCATCCGGGTCGCCAATATGCTCCCGGCAATCTTCCTCCCGATCGCGTATTTCCCGCTGGTCTCGCTCCTCACAGGGCTGTTTTCGTGAATATACGGCAGATAAGAACAGAGGCTTTCCGAATCGGAAAGCCTCTGTTCTTTATGTATCTCTATTTTGTTTCAATCCCAGCCCGGTCTCCGCCAGCAGCACGGAGACGAAGATCAGCGCAAAGCCGATCAGCAGTTTCAGCGTGATCTGTTCATGATAGAACAGGATCGAGGTCAGCGTGCCGAAGACGGACTCCAGCGTCAGGATCACCGCCGCGGTGGAGGAGGGGGTATAGCGCATGCCCCAGGCCTCCAGGAAAAAGCAGAGCCCGGTGCAGACAAAGCCCATGTATGCGATGTTGAGCCAGGCATCCAGCGGGACGCCCACCGGCACCGGCTCCAGCGGGAGAGCCCCGGCCCAGCAGATCAGCGCCGCCGTGCCGAACTGAATGGTGGAGAGGCAGAGCGCGTCGCCGTCTTCCCCGCCGTACTGCTCCACGATCACGATCTGCAGCGCGTAGAAAAGCCCGCAGGCGAGCGTGAGCAGGTCGCCGGGGTTGACGCCGGTTTCACCACCGGGGAGGGACACAAAGCCGATCCCCGCAAGACAGAGGATCGCGGCCAGAACATGCTGCAGGCCCGGCTTTCTCCGATAAATGCCCCAGGCGAGGAAGGGGACCATCACACAATACACCGCTGTGAGAAAAGCGTTTTTCCCGGGTGTGGTCAGCTTGAGGCCGTAGGTTTGCAGAATGTAGGCCGAGGCCAGCGTGACGCCCAGCAGCACACCGCCGCGCAGCTGCCGTCGGCTGAGCTTTGCAAGGCGCTTTCCTGCAAAGAGCATGAGCAGCAGCGTGGCCAGCGTAAAGCGGATCGCAAGGACCCAAAGGACGCCGATGCTGTCGAGCGTGTTTTTCAGAATGACAAAGGAGGTGCCCCACAGGAGGGCGGTGCCGAAGAGCGCCGCCTGCCCCGCGAGGCTTTGGTGCCTGGTGTTCATGGGATCAGATCCTGTTCATGTGTAAGGCGGCGGCGCGGAGCATCAGCTTCTTGCTGCCGATCTGGTCAAAGTCGATCTCAATCAGATAATCGCCGCCCATGGGGGTCATTTTGACGATGGTGCCGGGACCGAAGGCCTTGTGCTGCACCCGGTCGCCCAGAGAAAAGGCAGCCTTCGCTTCGGCGGGTTTCGCTGCCGCCGGGGCGGACACGGCATGGGGCTTCGGATGGGGCGGGCGCTTGGTCCGATGGCCGTATTCACTGCGCTGCTCCCGATAGCCGTAGCCCTTTGGCACGTTCTTATGAATATGCTCCTCCGGGATCTCGTCTACAAAGCGAGAGACCCGGTTGGCTGTCGTGCGGCCGAAGAGCATGCGCTGCCGGGCGCAGGTCAGATAGAGCTGGCGCTTGGCCCGCGTGATGGCAACGTAGCAGAGCCGCCGCTCCTCCTCCATCTCCTCCGGCTCGCCGATGGCCCGCATGCCGGGGAAGATGCCCTCCTCCGCGCCCACGAGGAACACGGTGGGAAATTCCAGACCCTTGGCGCTGTGCATGGTCATCATCACCACACTGTCGGCGTCGTGGTCGTAGTTGTCTAGATCGGTGTACAGCGCCACGTTTGCGAGATAGCCTTCCAGCGTCAGATCGCCGGAGTCCTTCATGAACTGCAGCATGGAGCTCTTGAGCTCCTTGATGTTCTCAGCCCGCGTCTCGTCCTTTTCGTCCTTGGACTCTTCCAGCATGCGCAGATAGCCGGTCTTCTCCAGCAGCTCGTCGTACACCAGATCGGGTGCGTTATTCTCCGCAAAGGCGCGCAGCCCGTCCAGCAGCTGCACAAACTGCCGCAGCTTCACGGCGGCTCGGGTCAGCTCAGGATAGCGGTCGGCCTCTTTGAGGATCGCGTACATGCTGGTATTGTTCGCCGCGGCCAGCTGGCGCACCAGCTCGATCGTGCGCTCACCGATGCCGCGGGGCGGGCTGTTGATGATACGGGCAAGGCGCAGATCGTCCGAGGGCACGCAGATCACATTCAAGTAAGCCAGCATGTCCTTGACCTCGGTGTGATCAAAGAAGCGGATGCCGCCGAAAATGCGGTAGGGGATACCGTTGCGCTTGAAGGCAAATTCCAGATTGCTGGACTGGGCGTTCATGCGGTACAAAATCGCGTGATCCCGCCAGTTGGCGCCGGCGCTGTAATCGGCCAGAATCTTGGAGGCCACATACTGCGCCTCCTCGTGTTCGTTGTCCGCGCAGTAGAGCTCCAGTAGATTGCCGCTGCCCGCGTCGGTCCACAGCTCCTTGCCCTTGCGGCCAAAGTTGTGGCGGATCACCGCATTGGCGGCGTCCAGAATGTGGCTGGTGCTGCGGTAGTTCTGCTCCAGGCGGATGGTGCGGCAGTCCCGATACTGGCTCTCAAAGGAGAGGATGTTCTCAATTGTCGCGCCGCGGAACTTGTAGATGCTCTGGTCATCGTCGCCGACCACGCAGATGTTGGGCCGTGCTGTGCCGCCCGCGAGCAGTGAGGCCAGCAGGTACTGCAGATGGTTCGTGTCCTGATACTCGTCGATCAGCACATACTGGAACTTGCGCTGCCAGTACGTGCGGCATTCTTCGTCCTCCTGCAGGAGCTTTACGGTGAAGGCAATCAGATCGTCAAAATCCATGGCGTTTGCCGCGAAAAGCCTGCGCATGTATTCCTGATAGACCTGGCCCACCTTGACCCTGCGCGCGTCGCTGCCTGCTCTGGCCTGCTCGAGATAAGCACTCGGCCCGATGCAGGCGTCCTTTGCGCGGCTGATCTCCGCGAGCAGGGCGCGCGGCGGGAAACTCTTCTCGTCCAGATCCATGTCCTTCACAATGCGCTTCATCAGGCTCTGGGAGTCCGCAGTGTCATAGATGGAGAAGGTGTTGGTAAAGCCCAGCTTCTCGGCATCTCGACGCAGCATGCGCACACAGGCGGAGTGAAAGGTGCAGGCCCAGATATCGTCCGCGGCTTCGCCCAGCATGCGGCCGAGGCGTTCTTTCAATTCGCCCGCCGCCTTGTTGGTGAAGGTGATGGCGAGGATGCGCCAAGGCGCGACCGGCTCCAGCGCCGCCAGCTTCTGTGCCGCTTCGCCGCCCTGTTGCAGGATGCGGAGTTTTTCCTCGTCGGCGTCGGCGGGGATCTCCTCGGAGTCGCCCGCTCTGCCGTATTTGAGAAGGTTCGCGATTCTGTTGATCAGCACGGTGGTTTTGCCGCTTCCGGCACCGGCGAGGATCAGCAGGGGACCTTCTGTGGCCATGACAGCTTCGATCTGCCGGTCGTTGAGATCGGCGAACTCGGCGCGCACGACGGCCTTTCGTGCGGCGAGATACTGTTGTTCAAAAGTATTCATCATGCCGTGGATTGTACCACATTTTTAGGACAGGTACAAGCCTTAAGAAATGTTAAGCCCTGAACGCCTTGCACAATTTTGTGTGGTAGTGTATAATAACCTAACAAAATATGCGATGAGGAGACGGGACGTATGGACGATCAGATTCTGACTCTGAAAAACTGGGTTTCCGAGAGTGACAACATCGTTTTCTTCGGCGGCGCCGGCGTCAGCACGGAGAGCGGGATTCCCGATTTCCGCAGCGTGGACGGCCTGTACAACCAGCAGTGGCGTTATCCGCCCGAGACCATTCTGAGCCACAGCTTTTTTGAGCGTGACCCGGAGGAGTATTTCCGCTTTCACCGCGAAAAGCTGGTGATCGACGGCGTTAAACCGAACCGCGCCCACCTGCGCCTGGCCGAGCTGGAGAAGGAAGGAAAGCTGCGCGCGGTCGTCACCCAGAACATCGACGGGCTGCATCAGGCCGCGGGCAGTGAAAACGTCCTGGAGCTGCACGGCAGCATCCTGCGCGCCTATTGCTCCCGCTGCCGCCGCCCCTATTCCGCCGAGCGCATGAACCACGGCACCGGCGTGCCCCGCTGCAGCTGCGGCGGCGTCATCCGGCCTGACATCGTTCTCTATGAGGAGCCGCTGGATCAGGACATTCTGCGCGCCGCCATCGACTATATCCGCAAGGCGGACGTTCTGATCGTGGGCGGGACATCATTGAACGTCTATCCCGCCGCGGGTCTCATCAACTATTACCGGGGAAATAAGCTGGCGCTCGTAAACCGCGGCAAGACCCCTTATGACAGCTATGCCGATCTGGTGATTCACCAGAACATCGGCGAGGTCTTCAGTCAAATCTAATACTTACTGCAAGGAGTCATCATGGCCAAAGGAAAGCTGATCGTTCTGGAGGGCATCGACGGGAGCGGGAAATCCGCGCAGTACCGCCGCCTCTGCGCACGAATGGAAAAGGACGGAATCGAGTATAATCATATTGTCTTCCCGCGCTATGACAAGGAGAGCAGCGCCCTGATCCGTATGTATCTGGGCGGCGAGTTCGGGAGTAGACCTTCCGATGTAAATGCCTACGCGGCGTCTACCTTTTACGCCGTGGACCGCTATGCCGCCTACCGGACAGACTGGGGCAAGATCTATGAGCAGGGCGGCCTGATCCTGTCAGACCGCTATACCACCTCCAATGCCGTGCATCAGGGTTCCAAGCTCCCGGATGAGGAGCTGCCGGCCTTCTTTGCCTGGCTGAGCGATCTGGAATACGGGAAGATGGGCCTGCCGAAGCCGGATCTGGTCATCTACCTGGATGTGGATCTGGAGACATCGCTGGCTCGGATGCGCCGCCGCCAGGAGAAGACCCACACCAGCGCCGATATCCATGAAAAGGACCTGGCCTATCTCGAACGCTGTCTCCGCACGGCTGACAAGGCCGCGGATTTCTACGGCTGGACGCGCATTCCCTATCGGAAAAACGGCGTGGAGCGGGAGCTGGACGAAAAGAACGCCGAGATCTACCGCATAATTCTGGAGAAGCTGAAATAAAACAGGGCCTCCGAAGAGGCCCTTGCCTGTGCGCTCAGCAGCCGCAGCCGCAGTTGCCGCAGCCGTTGTTGTCACAGCCACAGTTGCCACAGCCGAAGCCGTTGCCGCCACAGCCGAAGAGAATGATGATCAGGATGAGAATCCAGAGACCGTTGTTGTTGCAGTTATTGCAGAACATGGTTTTCCCTTTCTCCGCGATGGACTGTTCTTTTCTGCCTGTCTTGCGGATCAAACGGCAGCTTTCTCGGCGTGAGGCAGGTTGATCCTCCTGCTCACGCCATCATATGCCCCTGCAGCAGGTCTTGTTCCCGCATGCAGGATACAGCAAGGAGTTATCCTATGGAAGAAAACAAGGATAGAGTGGAAGCAGTGTTTGAGGCCGAAGAGGCCCGCAGTGCCGGGAAACACAGCCCGCGGCCCGATCCGGACGGCGGGGCTGTTCGTTCGGCTCTGCAAAAAACTGCGCTCAAAAAGAGGTCGGCCCGGGAAAAGGGCGGCAGCTTCAGCGGGGTGGACAGGCTGCTGATCGATGAAACGGGGGAGCAGGCCTACAACTATACCGGCGATGAGGCGTCAGAGCGGGATTACCGCCCGATCCGGCAGAGTCACGAATATCGCTCCGGGTGCCTCGGCGGCATCATGTATTTTGTGTTTATCCTCTGCCTTGGCGTGGTGCTGGCGTGTCTTGCCTGGATGGCCGCGAGCGATATGCTGGCGCTGAACAAAACGCCTTATACCACGACGGTTACGCTGCCGGTGAGCATTTTTACCTCCGAGACTGTGGACACCTTCGACGAGGACGGCGTAAAAACCGGTACCAAGCGCGTCACCCACGCGGATATGGACTATGTGGCTGATGTACTGAAGGAAGCCGGTCTCATCGAGTATAAGTGGCTTTTCCAGATGTTCTGCCAGATCTCCCATGCCGATACGAAGATCAAGCCCGGCGACTATGAGCTGCAGTCCAGCTTCGACTATCGCGCGCTGGTACAGAATATGCGGCCTGGCTCCGGCTCTGCCGTCACCGTCTCCGTGACTTTTCCCGAGGGCTACAGTCTGCGGCAGACATTTCTGCTGCTGGAGGAGAAGGGCGTTGCCAATTACGACGATCTGATGAACGCCGCGGCCACCTACAAGTTTAATTATGATTTTCTGGACGATCTGGAGTCCACGGAGTCCAACCGCCTTGAGGGCTTCCTCTTCCCGGACACCTATGAGTTCTATGTCGGTATGCAGCCCTCCAGCGCCATCAACAAGTTCCTGGAGAATTTCCATTACCGCATGACGGCCGAACTGATGAACCGGATGCAGGAGCGCGGGCAGAACATCCACGATGTGATTACCATCGCTTCCATGATCGAAAAAGAGGCCGCAAACGACAATGAGCGCGCCACCATCGCTTCGGTCATCTACAACCGTATGCGCGCAAACATGCCTCTCGGCATCGACGCGACTACGCTCTACCTTTATCCCGATCACGAGGGTGCTCCCACGGCCTCCATGCTGGAAGAGGATTCCCCCTACAACACCCGTCTCTACACGGGCCTGCCGCCCACGCCCATCTGCAACCCCGGGCTCATGTCCATCCGTGCGGCCCTGTACCCTGAAAATACGAACTTCTATTACTATGCGCTGGACTCTGAGACCGGCCTGCATAAGTTCTTTGTCAATGCTTATGAATTCAACAACTTTGTCGCAACCCAGAATTACTGAGCAGCTGGAGCTCCTGTCCCCGGCCGGGGACATGGAGCGACTGCGCATGGCCGTGCTCTACGGGGCGGACGCCGTCTATCTTGCGGGGCACCGCTTCGGCATGCGCACGGCGGAGGTCTGCTTCTCCGATGAGGATCTGCTGCGGGGCGTGCAGTTTGCCCACACCCACGGGGTGAAGGTCTATGTGACCTGCAATACCCTGCCCCGGGAGGACGAACTGGCCGAACTGCCGGGATACCTGGAGTTCCTGCAGGAGGCCGGGGTGGACGCGCTGATTATCGCGGATCTGGGCGTGATGGCGCTGGCCAAACGCCATGCCCCGAAGGTGAGCCTCCATGTGAGCACTCAGTTCGGCGTTTTGAACAGTGCAGCGGCCAATGCCCTGTACGATCTCGGCGCCGATACCGTGGTGCTGGCGCGTGAGACGCCGCTGGCGGATATCCGGAAGATTCGGCAGAACACGCCGAAAGAACTGCGGCTGGAGGCCTTCGTCCACGGTGCGATGTGCGTGTCCTTCTCCGGGCGCTGTCTGCTGTCAAACTATATGACCGGGCGCGACGCCAACCGCGGCCAGTGCGCCCAGCCCTGCCGCTGGAAGTACCATCTGGTGGAGGAGACGCGGCCAGGGCAGTACTTTGAGATCACCGAGGACGGCGGCACCTATATCATGAACTCCCGGGATCTATGCATGATCGAGCACATCCCGGAACTCATCGACGCGGGCATCAGCAGTTTCAAGATCGAGGGGCGCACCAAATCCGCCTACTATACCGCCGTGGCGACCAACGCCTACCGCCACGCCATCGACGCCGCGATCCGCGGCGAAGCGCCCGATCCCACCTGGATCGAGGAGACTGAGATGATCAGTCACCGGCCCTATACCACGGGCTTTTTCTACGGCGATCCCGGGCAGCACTATGAGGAGGGTATGTTCCTGCGCAAGGCCAAGGTCGTCGCCCTGGTGGAAGAGTGCGCGGAGGACGGCAGCGCACTGCTGACGCAGCGGAACAAATTCTCCGTCGGCGACTCGCTGGAGCTGCTGGCTCCCGGGATGAAGCCCCTAGCCTTTACGGCGGAAGCGATGACGGACGAAGAGGGCAATCCCATCGCCGATACGCGGCGCGCCATGATGCGCTTTCACATGAAGCTGCCCGTCTGTGCGCCCAACGGGGCCATCGTACGAAAACGGGTGGAAACGGCAGATATTTCTTGACATTTGCCGCTCCTGTGGTAAAATTACATCGGCTTTGACGAAAAGAGCCGGATGCAGAGCATTCCAGAGAGGGATCGGTCGGTGCGAGATCCTGTGCTTTCTCCGGCGGCCGCTTCCGAGCCTTTCCGCGATGAGCGGGACGCTGGCCTGCGTTATGGGCGCTGAGAGGCCGCTTTTACGGCGAATCAGGGTGGTACCGCGAATAATTATTCGCCCCTGTTCCTTTTCGGGACAGGGGTATCTTTTTTTCTGGAGGATAATATGGAAAAATACGGACTGAATCAACTGCGTGAGATGTTTCTCAGCTTTTTTGAGACGAAGGGGCATCTGCGGCTTCCAAGCTTTTCACTGATCCCGCAGGGAGATGCAAGCCTTCTGCTCATCAACTCCGGCATGGCACCCATGAAGCCTTACTTCAAGGGCGAGCAGGAGCCGCCGCGCCACCGCGTCTGCACCTGCCAGAAGTGCATCCGCACCGGCGATATTGAGAACATCGGCAAGACGGCCCGCCACGGCACCTATTTTGAGATGCTGGGCAACTTCTCCTTTGGCGACTATTTCAAGCATGAAGCCATCGCCTGGAGCTGGGAGTTCCTGACCTCTCCCCAGTGGGTCGGCCTGGATCCTGAGCGCCTGTATCCCTCCGTCTATGTGGAGGACGACGAGGCCTGGAACATCTGGCATGATGAGATCGGTATCCCCGCCGAGAAGATCTTCCGCTTCGGCAAGGAGGACAACTTCTGGGAGCACGGCGCCGGCCCCTGCGGCCCCTGCTCGGAGATTTACTACGACCGCGGCGAGAAGTACGGCTGCGGCAAGCCGACCTGCACCGTCGGCTGCGACTGCGACCGCTATATCGAGGTCTGGAACAACGTCTTCTCCCAGTTTGACAATGACGGCGAGGGCCACTATTCCGAGCTAAAGCAGAAGAACATCGACACTGGCATGGGTCTGGAGCGCTTGGCCGTCGTCTGCCAGGATGTGGACTCCCTTTTTGACGTGGACACCGTCATGAACATCACCCACAAGGTGAGCGAGCTGACCGGCGCCTTCTATGGCAAGAGCCATAAGATGGACGTGTCTCTTCGCGTTATCACCGACCACATCCGCTCCGCCACGTTCATGATCTGCGACGGCGTGCTGCCCTCCAACGAGGGCCGCGGCTATGTGCTGCGCCGTCTGCTCCGCCGCGCCGCCCGGCACGGCAAGCTCCTGGGCGTGAACAAGCCCTTCCTCTTTGAAGTCGTGGACACCGTGGTGCATGAGAACGAGTGCCAGTATCCCGAGCTGCGAGAGAAGCAGGCCTATATCACTCGCGTCATCAAGACGGAGGAAGAGAACTTCGCCCGCACCATCGACGCCGGCATGAAGATTTTCGCTGAGCTGCTGGCTTCCCACAAGGAAAAGGGCGAGACCGTGTTCTCCGGCGCTGACGCCTTCAAGCTCTACGACACCTACGGGTTCCCTGTGGATCTGACCATTGAGATGTGCGCTGACGAGGGCATGAGCGTGGACGAAGCCGGTTTTAAAGCCCTCATGGAAGAGCAGCGTGTCCGCGCCCGCAAGGCCCGCGAAGCGCTGGGCGACCTGGGCTGGGCCGGTCTGGAATTCGGCAAGGACATTCCCGAGACCGTGTTTGAGGGCTACGACAAGGCCTCTGTCGAGGCGAAGGTGCTTGCCATTGTGGCCGACGGCGAATCCCGCGAGGAGATCCCCGCCGGGACGGACGCCATCGTCGTTCTGGACCGCACGGTCCTCTATGCCGAGATGGGCGGCCAGGTCGGCGACCACGGCATGCTCACCGCGGACAGCCTTGTGTTCACCGTCAACGACGTGCAGAAGAACAAGGGCGGCAAGTTCATGCACTACGGCAGGCTGGAGTCCGGCGATCTGAAGCTGGGCGACACCGTGACCGCCTCTTACTGCGCGAAGCGCCGTGCTTCCATTGCCCGCGCCCACAGCGCCACCCATCTGCTGCAGCGCGCCCTGCGCGACGTGCTGGGCGATCATGTGCACCAGGCCGGTTCTCTGGTGGAGCCCGACTTCCTGCGCTTTGACTTCACCCATTTTTCCGCTGTGACCCCCGAGCAGCTCCGTCAGGTCGAGGACGCTGTCAACGAGGCGATTCTCGCGGGCTACGACATCAATGTGAAGGAAATGCCCATCGCGGAAGCCCGCGCCGCCGGCGCCACCGCCCTCTTCGGCGAGAAATACGGCGACGTGGTGCGCGTCGTGAACATGGGCGACTACAGCGTGGAGCTCTGCGGCGGCACGCATCTGCGCAATACCGCGCTTGCCGGCGCTTTCCACATCTCTTCTGAGGGCTCCGTTGCCTCCGGCGTGCGCCGTATTGAGGCCACCACCGGCTTGAAGACCATGCAGCGCCTGCACGAGGATATCGACGCGATCTCCGCTGTGGCCGCGCTCTTCAAGGCCAATCCCAACGATATGCTCCAGAAGGTGGAGCAGCAGGCGTCTGAACTCAAGGAAGCAAAGCGCCTGATTCAGCAGTATAAGGACAAGGAATCTGCCGGCGGCGCCGATGCGATGCTGCGCTCCGCGAAGGAGATCGGCGGTCTGCATGTGGTCACCGCCAAGGTTGAGGGCGACGCCAACACGCTGCGCAAGCAGGGCGACGCGCTTCGCGATAAGGATCCCGCTGTCGTAGCCGTGATGGCCGCCATTAACGGCGAGAAGATCACCTTCCAGTGCGTCTGCGGCAAGGACGCGGTTGCCCGGGGCGTGAAGGCCGGGGACATCATCCGCTCCATCACCGCCATCGCCGGCGGCAAGGGCGGCGGCAAGCCCGATTCCGCCATGGGCGGCGGCAATGACGTGAGCAAGCTCAGCGAGGCTCTCAAAGCGGTTGAGGGCCTTGTTGCGGAAAAAATCTGAGGAGGAAATACCATGAAGGACGAGAATTGCCTGTTCTGTAAAATCATTGCCGGTGAGATCCCCAGCACAAAGGTGTACGAGGATGACGACGTGTTTGCCTTCCGGGACATCAATCCCCAGGCGCCCGTCCATATCCTTGTGGTTCCCAAAAAGCATATCTGCTGTGCCCGCTGCATCAATGAGGAAAACTCCTCTGTCGTGGCCAAGTGCTTTGAGGCCATTGCCAAAATCGGCAAGGCCGAGGGCCTGGACAACGGTTACCGCGTGATCAACAACTGCGGCGAGGATGGCGGTCAGTCCGTCATGCACCTGCATTTTCACCTGATCGGCGGCAGGAAGCTGGGAGAAAAGATTCTGTAATTCTTGCATGTTAGCAAAGCATCCGCAGGGTTCCCTCTGCGGATGTTTTCGTAAGAAAGGGGAGTGGTAGCGTATGCGTGTGCTGGCAATCGTCTGTACTGCCTTTGCCGCGTCGATCTTTGCCGCCGTCTACCTGCTGCCATTTGCTGCCCTTTTTCCGCTGGCGCTTCTCCTCTTTGCGATCGGCCTGTTCCTTATTCTCATAAAACGTATCACGCTGCGTCCGCTGGCACTCTTATGTCTGGGCGCCGCCATCGGCTTCGGCTGGTTTGCGCTCCATGATCTGCTCACAGCGATACCGGCAAAGCTGCTGGACGGAAGCGAGCAGGTGCTGGAGGCAAAAGTCCTGGACTATCCTCAGGTCTATCCTTCGTATACGCGCGTCACGGTCAGCGCAAAAACGGAGGGGGTGCGGCCGCTGCACGCGCTGGTTTATGATTCCTCTCAGAGCCTGGCTTCTGCTAAGCCCGGTGACGTGTACAGCTTTTCCGCAAAGATCTCAGCGGCGGACCGCCGTTTTGGCGAAGCCTTTGATGCGTACAACGCCA
>Ga0310697_10002298_pt1 | contig 20564 bp, 16 predicted proteins | sample 172DNAGHGlowgp2_FD_203883 | JGI IMG/M metagenome (GOLD analysis project Ga0310697, IMG submission 203883) | Sheep rumen microbial communities from Palmerston North, Manawatu-Wanganui, New Zealand - 1728 DNA GHGlow gp2 (v2) (version 2) | ecosystem: Host-associated > Mammals > Digestive system >... | reverse complement strand
TATATGGGCATTTTTTCACCTTTTTTAAGGTTTTTGGTTGAGCTGTGCATCGTGCGGTTGTGTCACAGGCATGGGTACGCACCGGCGTATCTCAATCGGTATAGCGTCGACGTCGAGACGCGTCGGCGTGATGCGTAGGCGGACGATGGCGGCGGCGGTGTTGATGGGACGCGACTGGTCGAAGATGAAGTTGCCGATGCTGTAGTAGATTTGTCTGCCGCGATAGGTCTCGACGGTCTGTAGCGTGTGGGTGTGGTGGCAGACCAGCATGTCGGCACCGGCGTCAATCAGCCGGTGTGCCTCCTGCCGCTGGCGCGGCACGGGCTTCAGCGTGTGCTCTCCGCCCCAGTGTAGCGAGACGATGATGACCGCCTTCGGGTCCTGGCGGCGCAGTCGGTTGACGCGCTCCAGGAGCGAGTCCATCGGTTCCTGGCTGACGCAGGGTTGGTCGGTCAGATACGCGAAGTTCTCCAGCGGCAGGCGGTTCGACGCCACCAGCCATGTGCGTCGTGGCCGCTCTGTCAGCAGTACGGGCTGTGCCGCCTCGGCCATGTTCTGTCCGGCTCCGACGGGCACCATGCCCGCCGCCACGATGTTGTGGCGCGTGTCCGTCAGTCCGCGTCGCCCTTGGTCTATCGAGTGGTTGTTGGCCAGGTTCAGGTGGGTGAAGCCATGACGTTGCAGGGCGGTCAGCCACTCCGGTTCGGCACGGAAGACGAACTGCTTCTGGACGGGCGCTTTCACCCGCGTGGCCGGGCACTCTAAGTTGCCCACAACCACCTGGGCGTCGCGCAGCAGGGCATCAATCTCTGGTGAGAACAGCCGATCGATGCCACGGTGCTCTATCACCTGGCGTACACCACGGTCGAGCAGGATGTCGCCCGTCAGCACGACGGTTGTCGCCTCGTCCTGTATGTTGATGTTGCCATGGCATGGCAACACACTGAACAGGCTAACAGCCAGAGCTATAGAAAAACTCTTCATTCACGGCAGGGGCTTTCTTCATCGGCACGGTGATGGGCTTCATCCACGCGGGCACGCCCTTGCGCGGGTTCTTTTTTAATTGTTGCTGCCACTCCTCGTCGGTCAGCCGCTGCTGGCTCATGGGCTGCGTGAACTCACGGTAGCTCAGCACGGCGCCTCGCGTGAGGTATAGATAGCCGTCGAACTCGACGACAACGTAGATCTCGTCGGCATTGCCCACGGCCTCGTAGAGTATCGACTTCTCGGGGTTGTTGTCGGCATTGGCCGTATAGACGTCGGCCACGAGTGCCACCTGGCGGTCGGTGCCCTGCACGTCGTTCCAGCCCATCAGGCACTGGTCGGGTTCGCTGATGAGTCCCAGCGAGATGTTCTCGAACGTCGCGCCGATGCACTTCAGCTGGTCGAACTCCTCGTCGGTGGGCGTCTCGCCTCGCAGTTCCTTCTCGCTGATGCGCTCCAGGAAGCGCGCCTCCTCACGCAGGCGTTGCGTGGCCTCCTTCACCTTCTCGGTCATCATGTTCGACTCCGTCAGCAGCGTGCTGGTGTCGTCGAGCAGGTCGCAGGCCTTGTGCCAGAAGCAGGTGTTAGGCTCGACGTAGCCTTTGACCACCGGATCGGGCAGTCCGCCGCCACCACACTCCGCGCCGAACGGCTGCTTGGCATAGAGTATGGCGTCGTGCTTCAGTTCGGCCCACGAGGCCAGGGCGGTGTTCAGCGTCTTACGTTCCCATGCGGGCGTATCCATGAAGTACGGCATGTCCTCGGGCTTGTTGTTGACGCTCTTCAGCGCCAGCAGCCATTTGTTGGCGATGGTCTCGTGCCAGTTGATTTCGCCCATCCGCCGCTTCATCGCCTTCAGCTGTGTGTCGAAGCCCTTCCACGACTGCTGCTGTTCCATCAACACCTGCTCGGCGGCGCTGACGCCCATGGCGGCCATGAAGTCGAGTCCCTGCGGCGTGGCGCGCTTCGTGGGCTTCGAGTCGTAGTCGACCATCTCCTGCAGCACCTCGGCGTCGGGCTGGTAGCGCTGCGGCATGAGGCATATCTTGTTGTGGCTCGTCCGCTCGAACTTCGGGCGTATGCGCGTCTGTCTGTCGCCCATCTCGTTGAGCCGCTCTTTCAGTGTTTGCAGTTCCTGCTCCGAGCTGAGCACGTCCTGGGCATTCGTTTCTGTCTGCTGCATGGCCTTCTCCAGCTGCGGTATCGACAGGTCGTCGGGTTGCCCCATGAGGTTGTTCATCAGGTGGTTGACGGTGTAGTAGCAGCGCTGTGCCTTCTTGTTGTCATCCAGGGCCGCAGCCAGCAGCACGGCCTCCTTCACCTCGTTGTCGTGGTCGAGTCCGAAGGACACGCTCTGCAGCCACATCATGCCGCGGAAGTAGCGTTGCAGCGTCTCGTTGCGCGTGTAGTGGCCACGCGGGCGGAACAGACTGTAGGCGAACATCACGTCGCGGTAGTCCTCCATGAATGTGCTGGTGTCGTCCACGGACTTCATCACCTTTGCCACCTCTTCGCGCGTGGTGGCCTGCTCGTCGCCGGTGGCTATCGGCGTGCCCGTCAGCAGCTCGTAGGCGACGGCGAAGTAGATGGCATCATGACGCGCCAGCTGGCGCAGTTCGCCGTTGGCATCGCTGGTGGCTCGCTCGTGCATTTGGGTGTACATCGTCAGCGTCAGGTCGGTCATCTGCTTGTACAGCGCATTCTGCTCGATGTCGCGCAGCATGCAGTCGAAGTACAGATGGTAGAGTTGCAGGTAGAGGTCGGTGGTGACGAACGACGGGAACTGCTGGTAGTCGTTCTGCTCGTAGACGTGGAACAACTGGTTGTGGTTGGCCGGCACAATGGCAAAGCCGTCCTCGGCCAGTTGCTGGCAGAGCGTCGAGTCCCATTCTGTCATCTGTGTAGGATTGGTGAGGTTGTCCATCCTGACGCGCAGGCCCTTGGGCGTGTCGAAGTTCTCCTGGCGCAGCTCCTCCTCGCGCTCCTGTACGCGCTTCATGAACGCCTGCTCCTCTGTCGTGAACTTCACGGCGCCGAGCGCTTGTGTCGCGCGGTAGTAATAGTCGCGCCACGACTCGCCATCCTTCTGCGGGATGCTGTCGAAGTTGAGCGACTCGTCGAAGACCCACGTCAGCGAGTCATACCAGGTCGTGCTGCCATAGACGCCGCGCAGGTAGGCATCCTTGAAGGGGTAGCCCTGTCGGGCAGCCGGTGCGTTTCCCAGCACGTGCAGGTCTCCCAGCTGTAGTGTGTTGATGTCCATGTCGAGGTCAAGATTGTCTTTCAGCGATTCCACGTTCAGTGTCGATACGGGCACCTCCGTCATCGTCTGTTGCTGGTTGCATGCCGCCATCAGGACAGCCATGCCAGCCGTGAGAAATAATTTGTTTTTCATTGGTTAAAATATTTGTTTGCTGTTTCCTTGTCTGTTCCTTTCACGACGAAGCGCTCAAAGGCCATGCCGAAGCCCGACCATCGGTAGTCGGCCACCACCCAGCGCCCGTCGTCGGTCGTCTCAAGACTGCGGATGCGGCCGTCGCGGTAGCGGAAGTCCTGCAGCGTGCCGCCGAGCCGTGAGCCGAGCCATAGCGGTCGTGCCTTCTGCTCGCGCCCCACGGCCTTGAAGATGAAGAGTCGCCGGCCGCGCTCTGGATAGAAGCGCGTCGACTTAATGACGCCCACCATCGCCTCCAGCCGGCCGTCGCCGTCGACGTCGCCCGTCTGGAACTGGTAGACGGGGTAGGGTAGTCGCCAGCCGTTGAGTAAAAAAAGACTATCATGAACACGGCGCAGTTCCATTGTCTGTGCCATGCTCATGGTAGCCGCAAGCCACCAGAGGAAGATTGTGACTCGCATTCTCATACGTATGTTTTTCTATCAGACGATCTCGATGCCCTGTTCCTCGCAGAGCTTCAGGCTCATTTCTTTCAGCTTGAACTTCTGAATCTTGCCGGAGCCCGTCAGCGGGAACTCCTTGATGAAGAAGACGTACTTCGGAATCTTGTAGCGGGCAATCTTGCCGCGGCAGAACAGCTGTACGTCCTCGGGCGTCATCGTCACGCCCTCCTCCAGGATGATGAAGGCGCCGACGGCCTCGCCGTACTTCTTCGACGGCACGGCAGCCACCTGTACGTCGCGGATGCCGGGCATGTGATATAGGAACTCCTCAATCTCGCGCGGGTAGATGTTCTCGCCGCCACGGATGATCATATCCTTGATACGGCCGGTAATCTTGTAGAAACCCTGTTCGTCCTTTACACCCAGGTCGCCCGAGTGCAGATAGCCGTTCTTGTCGATGACCTCGTCAGTAGCCGTCGGGTTCTTGTAGTAGCCCTTCATGACGTTGAAGCCCTTACAGCACATCTCGCCCTGCACGCCGACGGGACACTCCTCGCCGGTTTCGGGGTCGAGCACCTTGACGTCGACAAACGGGAAGTCGCGGCCGACGGTGGTGCAGCGCTGCTCGAACGTATCGTTCAGACAGGTCTGCGTCATGCCCGGCGACGACTCGGTGAGGCCGTAGACGCTGGTGATGGTCATGTACATCTTCTCGCTGACCTGCTTCATCAGCTCCACCGGGCAGAGCGAACCGGCCATGATACCCGTGCGCAGACACGTGAGGTCGAACATCGAGAACATCGGGTGGTTCAGCTCGGCGATGAACATCGTCGGCACGCCATAGACGGCCGTACAGCGCTCCTTATGGATGGAGGCCAGCACGACGAGCGGGTCGAACTTCTCGACCATCACCTCCGTGCAGCCGTGGGTCAGGCAGTTCATCGTGGCGAGCACCACGCCGAAGCAGTGGAACAGGGGCACGCAGACGCAGAGCTTGTCGTCCTGGGTGAAGCCCATGTTCTCGCCCGTGAAGTAGCCGTCGTTGGCAATGCCGTAGTGCGTCAGCATCACGCCCTTGGGGAATCCCGTCGTGCCCGAGGTGTACTGCATGTTGCAGACGTCGTAGCAGCTGACGTTTTTCTTCATCTCGTTGAGCTCGTCGTCCTCAACGTTCTGGCCGAGGAGCAGCAGTTCGGCGGTGTTGTACATGCCGCGGTATTTCTCCATACCGATGAACACCACGTTCTTCAGGTAGGGGAAGCGCTCGCTGTTCAGGTGGCCGCGCTCGCAGGTCTTCAGCTCGGGCAGCATGGTGTAGGTCATGTCAACGTAGTTGCAGTCCCATGTGCCGTCGGTGATGCAGAGCACCTCCATGTCGGAGTCCTTGCAGAGGTACTCCAGCTCGTTCTGCTTGTAGTTGGTGTTGACGGTCACCAGCACGGCGCCAATCTTCGCCGTGGCATAGAGGAAGGTGAGCCAGTCGGGCACGTTCGTTGCCCAGATACCGACGTTCGAGCCTTTCTTCACGCCGATGGCGATGAGGCCCTTGGCCAGGTTGTCCACACGCTCGTTGAACTTCGACCATGTGAATCGCAGGTCGCGGTCGGAGTAGACGATGTACTCCTTGTCGGGGGTCGTCTCGGCCCAGTATTCGAGCCACTGGCCCAATGTCCGCTCCCACAACTGGTAGCCTTCGCTTCCGGTCTCAGCAGGGTAAGTCCTATCAGGCAATGGCCTGCCTGCCATATCTAATCTTATGCTGCTCATATTTTAGAAGGGGATATAGACAACTGCCAGAATTTTTGCACTCTTGCCGGGGGCACCATGCACATGATGTTTTACGATGGAATCGTAGAAAATGCTGTCGCCCTCCTTCAACGTGTAAGTCTCCTTGCCATAGATGATTTCCACCTCGCCCTGCATGACGTAGATGAACTCCTCGCCCTCGTGGGCCGAGAGCTGGAACTCGGGAGTCTCCTCGGGGTTGATGTCAATGATGAACGGCTCCATGTGGCGTCCGGCCTTCTGCTGAGCCAGCGGGTGATACTCCATGTGCTTGCGGGCATCGGTGGCGTCGTTCGAGAAACTGATGCTGCTGTCGCGCTCGCGGTCGGCGGCCCGTGTGACAACAGGCCCTATAGCGTCGCTGTCGTCGAGGAATGTTCCCAGACGGACGCCCAGTGCGCGGGCTATCTTGATCAGCGGCCCCAGCGAGGGCAGGTTCTGATCATTCTCTATGGACGTAATCTGCTCGATGGACAAGCCGCTTCTCTCAGCAATCTCCTCGAGCGAGAGGTTCTTTGACTCTCTGATACCTTTGATCTTGGAGCCGATAATGGTGTGGTTCTCTGCCATAAACTTATAAGTTTGTTAGTTTTTGGGCTGCAAAGATAAGCAAATCGTCGGAAATACCATAATGTTTTTGGAAGATTAACACAATATAAGGCTAAAAACTTACGTTATATATGACGTGCGTATGCGATATAGCCTGCTGATTGTCGTACTTGCTGCCTTGTTGCCGCTGGGGGTGCGGGCACAGTATGATCCGTCGTTCAGTCATTACTGGGCGATGGAGACGTCGTTCAATCCGGCGGCTGCCGGCAAGGATCCCGTGCTGAACGTGACGGGAGCGTACAACATGACGCTGACGGGCTTCGAGAACAGCCCCAAGACGATGTTTATCAGCGGCGACATGCCGCTCTACCTCTTGGGTGGCAACCACGGCGTGGGCCTGCAAATCGTCAACGACGAGATCGGCCTGTTCTCACACAAGAAGGTGAGCGGGCAGTATGCCCTGAAGAAACGCCTGCTCGGCGGCATGCTGAGCGTTGGCTTGCAGGCTGGTCTGCTGAGCGAGCAGTTCAAGGGCAGCGGTGTCAAGACGGAACAGGACAACGACCCCGCTTTCAGCAAGTCCGACGTGACGGGTACGGGCTTTGATCTGGGCCTCGGTCTGTACTACAAATACCGCGACCTATGGTATGCCGGCGTCTCGGCCCAGCACCTCACATCGCCCACCGTCGAACTGGGCGAGACCAACGAGTTGAACATCACGCCAAGCTATTATTTGACAGGCGGATACAATATTCGGCTAAGAAATCCGTTCTTTACGATACAGACCTCTGTCTTGGGACGTTCCGACGGCGTGGCCTATCGCGGCGACATAACGGCCAGGGTGAAGTACAGCCATGAGAAACGGGTGATGTACGCCGGACTCTCCTACAGCCCTACCAACTCCGTGTCGCTGCTTGTGGGCGGCTTCTTCCACGGCATCATGGTGGGCTACTGCTACGAGGCATATACCGGCGCCATCAGTCTGGGCAACGGCGGCCACGAGTTGTTTGTAGGCTACCAGACGGACGTCAACTTTGGGAAGAAAGGACGCAACAGACATCAGAGTGTGAGAATATTATAGACCTACCATATAGCCTCTCCCAGGGGAGGGGCGCAGGGAATGAAAAAGAAAATTAAAAACGATATGAACTGTAAAAGAATAAACAGCCTATTTCAGGTAATCAGACATCCCTCCCTGTGGGAGGGCTTGGGTGGGCTTTTATGCCTTCTCTTTCTTCTGACCGGTTGCTTCGGCAGCAAACTGTCATCAGGCAGTGGCGGCGAGGTGACAGGCAGTGGCGGACGCGCCTTTGCGGAACCGGCACCCTACGGTATGATACTCGTCAAGCGCGGCCATCTGCGCATGGGTATTGAGCAGCAGGATTCCCTCTGGGGTAAGCAGACCCCGGTGCGCGACATCTCTGTCGACGGTTTCTGGATGGACGATACCGAGATCACCAACTCGGAGTATCGCCAGTTTGTCAACTACGTGCGCGACAGCATCCTGCGCGAGCGTCTGGCCGACCCCAACTACGGCGGCGACGAGACCTACAAGATAGAGGAAGACAAGAACGGCGACCCCGTGAAGCCCCACCTCAACTGGAAGAAGAACCTGCCGCGCAAGCCCAATGAGGACGAGCTGCGCGCCATCGAGAGCCTCTACGTCACCAATCCCGTGACCGGCGAGAGGATGCTCGACGCCTCGCAGATGAACTTCCGCTACGAGATCTACGACTATACGGCGGCAGCCCTGCGCCGCAACCGTCTGAACCCCGAGGAGCGCAACCTGAATACCGACATCGCTGTTGACCCCAACGAGCAGGTTTGGATATCAAAGGACACCGCCTACATCAACGACGAGGGGAAGATCATCAGCGAGACCATCAACCGTCCGCTCTCCGGGCCGTGGGACTTCCTGAACACGTACATTATTAATATATACCCCGACACGACCTGCTGGGTGAACGACTTCCCCAACGCCGACAACGAGGTGTATATGCGCAACTACTTCTCGAACCCCGCCTATAACGACTACCCCGTGGTGGGCGTCACCTGGGAGCAGGCCAACGCCTTCTGTGCCTGGCGCACGGAGTACCTGCTGAAGGGCCTCGGCCCGGCCGCCCGCTACGTGCAGCGCTACCGTCTGCCGACAGAGGCTGAGTGGGAGTATGCCGCCCGCGGCAAGGACGGCACCGAGTTCCCGTGGGACAACGAGGACGTGGCTTCGGGCAAGGGCTGCTTCTATGCCAACTTCAAGCCCGACAACGGTAACTACACCAAGGACGGCAACCTCATCACCTCGAAGGTGGGTATCTACTCGGCCAACAGCAATGGCTTGTTCGACATGGCCGGTAACGTGGCCGAATGGACGTCGACCATCTATACCGAGGCCGGTGTCGACGCCATGAACGACGTCAATCCGCAGCTAAAGTATAACGCCGCCAAGGAGGATCCCTATCGGCTGAAGAAGAAGTCCGTCAGAGGCGGCTCATGGAAGGATCCGGAGTCGTACATCCGCTCGGCCTGGCGCTCGAGTGAGTACCAGAACCAGCCCCGCTCGTATATCGGCTTCCGCTGCGTGCGCAGTCTGGCCAACACCACGAGCGACAAGGTCAAGCCCTCGAAGAAAAAGAAGTAAAACAGTAAATAGTTAATTGTCAAATAGTAAAACGACATGACACGATATAGCAAATTCAACGTCATCTACCGTCTGCAGAAGTGGCTCGACAGCGTGCCCGGACAGACGTTTATGAACTACGCCTACAGCTGGGGCGCCTCGATTGTGATCTTAGGTACGCTCTTCAAGCTGACGCACCTGCCGGGAGCCAACTTCATGCTGTTCCTCGGCATGGGTACCGAGGTGGTGGTATTCTTCATCGCAGCCTTCGACCGGCCGTTCGACAAGACAGCCGACGGCATGGAACTGCCGACTCACGTGGGCGACGAGGATCTGTCGCAAGTCGTGGTGAACGTCGACAATGCCTTTACTCCGGCCGGCGGTGGTACGACCGTGATTGGCGGCGGCGACTCTGTCATCGGCGGTGGTACGACCGTGATTGGTGGCGGTGGCGGCGGTGGAACCGTCATCATCGGCGGTGGCGGTGCTATCGGTCATGAGGCACCGTCGGAGGCTGTCGGTGGATCGACCTCTGTCGACACCGAGGCCATCGCTGCGGTGGCATCGTCGGTGACAACGATGGCCGGTGGCACGGTGGTATCGCCTGTGCCGCAGGTAAATCCCGAACTGGAGGAGGCTACTGCCAACTATGTTGACGAGCTGAAGCGCCTGACGGAGATGCTGTCGAAGGTGGCTGAGCAGAGCGAGCGCCTGACGCGCGACTCCGAGGAGATGGAGAACCTGAACCGTACGCTGACGGGCATCTGCAAGATCTACGAGATGCAGCTGAAGGGCGCCAGCCAGCAGATAGGCACCATCGACCAGATCAACGAGCAGACGCGTAAGATGGCCGACCAGATAGCCGAGCTGAACCAGATTTACACCCGCATGATTGAGGCCATGACGGTGAACATGCCGAAGGGTCCCGTTGCCCCATAAGCCCCATTAGTCCTATAAGCCCCATCAGAAAACTATGGCAATAAAGAAAAGACCCGTCTCTCCGCGCCAGAAGATGATCAACCTGATGTACGTCGTCTTGATGGCCATGCTTGCGCTGAACGTCTCGAACGAGGTGCTCAACGGCTTCTCCATCGTGGAGGAAAGTCTGAAGCGCACCACGGCCAACGCTACCAAAGAGAATCTGGCAATATACGACGATTTCGCTGTACAGATGAAGGCCAACCCGCAGAAGGTCAAGGAATGGTACGACAAGGCCATGCTGGTTCGCCATAAGAGTGACTCGCTCTACAACATGTGTGCCGAGCTGAAACTCGCCATCGTCAAGGAGGCCGACGGCAAGGACGGCGACCTGAACAATATACGCAACAAGGAAGACATGGAGGCTGCCAATCAGGTGATGCTGGCTCCCGGGCGCGGTCGCGGCCAGGAACTGTTTGACGCCATCAACGCCTACCGCAAGCAGATGCTAAACATGGCCATCGGCACGCGCCAGAAGCGAACCATCTCCGAAATCCTGACCACCACCATCCCCGAGGACATGCGTACCCTGGGCAGGAACTGGCAGGAGTATATGTTCGAGTCCATGCCCGCCGCTGCCGCCGTCACGCTGTTGTCTACCCTGCAGAGCAGTGTGCGCTATACCGAGGGTGAGATCCTGCATACGCTGGAGCAGAACATCGACGTGAAGGATATCCGTGTGAACGCGCTTGAGGCGTTCGTCATTCCCAACTCCCAGACCATCGTGCGCGGTGACAAGTTCTCGGCGCATATCGTCATGGCTGCCGTCGACACCACCCAGGTGCCCGACATCTACATCGGCAACCAGAAAGTGACGCTCCGCGACAATCTCTACGAGCGCATCTGCGGCGCCACCGGCGACTTTACGCTGGCCGGCCACATCGAGACGGTCAACGGCAACGGCGACAAGATACGCCGCGACTTCTCGCAGAAGTACACCGTCGTCGACCCCTCGGCCACCGTCTCGGCCGACCTGATGAATATGCTCTATGCCGGCTATACCAACCCCATCAGCATCTCCGTGCCCGGCGTGCCCCTGAACAAGATCCAGGCCACGATGACCGGCGGCACGCTGACACCGACAGGCCCCGGTAAGTATATCGCCCGTCCGACGGCCGTCGGCCAGAACGCCGTCATCACCGTCACGTCGACGAACACGGGCCGTCCGCAGCAGATGGGACAGTTCACCTTCCGCGTGCGCAAGCTGCCCGACCCCACACCGTTCATCGCCACGAAGGACGAGCACGGCAATCCCAACCGCTTCAAGGGCGGCGGCATGCCTAAGCAGCAGCTGATGGGCATCGACGGCATCGGTGCCGCCATCGACGACGGCATCCTCGATATCGCCTTCCGTGTGGTGTCGTTCGAGACCGTATTCTTCGACAACATGGGTAACGCCGTGCCGATGGCCAGCAACGGTGCACAGTTCAGCGAGCGCCAGAAGGACACCTTCCGCAAGCTGACGCGCAACCGCCGCTTCTACATCTCGCGTGTCGTGGCCATCGGCCCGGACGGCATCCAGCGTACGTTGCAGAATCCAATGGAAATCATTGTGAAGTAGGAGTTAAAGGAGTTAACGAAGTTAGAGAAGTTAAAGAAGTTAAGATATGAAAAGACTATTGTTCTTATTGATGATAACGTTGACGGCAGGTGCCGTCGTTGCCCAGCCTAAGAGGAGCCGTGTGCAACAGTCGCAGAAGTCGCAGACAGTCCTGAAGAACCAGCAGACGCAGTCGTCGCAGGGCATGACTCGCCGCATGCAGATTAGCTACCCCGTGGCCCTCGACATGCCCGAGGACGTGGTGTGGCGCCGCGACATCTACCGTGAGCTCGACCTCAACGACGATGCCAACGCCGGACTCTACTACCCCGTGCAGCCGCAGGGCAAGCAGCTCAACCTGTTTACCTATATCTTCAAGCTGGCGCAGAACGGCTACATCCCCATCTACGAGTACTCCGTGGCCAACGACGGCAACGACGACTTCTCGGACGCATCGAAGGTGCAGCTGAAGACCGTGCTCGACAACTACCACATCTTCTACGAGGAGAAGGACGGCAAGCTGAAGGTCGACAACAGCGACATACCCTCGGCTGAGGTCATGCGCTACTTCCTCAAGGAGAGTGCCTACTACGACCAGGGCAACGCCACGTTCCACATCAAGCCGCTGGCGCTCTGTCCGGTGATGATGCGCGACGACGACTTCGGCGGCGAGACGGCCAAGTACCCGCTGTTCTGGGTGAAGTACTCCGACCTGGAGCCATTCCTCAGCCGTCAGACTGTCATGACGTCGAACGTCAATAACGCCGCCGTCATGTCGATGGACGATTTCTTCACGCTGAATAAGTACAAGGGCACCATCTATAAGACCAACAACATGCTCGGCAAGACGCTGGCTCAGTTGGCTGGCGGCGACAGCACGAAGCTCTCCAATGAGCAGCAGCGTATTGAGGCCGAACTGGAAGCCTTTAAGAACAAGATTTTCGGCGACCCGCAGAAGCGCGATTCGCTCGACAGCATAGCCAGCATCAAGGACGACGGCAAGAAGGTGAAGGCCAAGAAGGAAAAGACGCCGAAGGCCAAGCAGGAGAAGGCATCGTCGCGCCGCGCCAAGTCGTCGGCATCGTCGGCCAGCAGCTCCAGCGCACGCGTGTCTGTCCGCCGTCAGCGCCACTAATGCCCCCTGTAAGAGCCTATGAAAAAGACGTTGTTATCTGCTCTGCTCCTCCTGACGCTCCTCCTTCCGGCTCACGCGCAGGTGATGGTCGGCTTCAGGGGCGGCTTCAATGTCACCGAGATGTCGTTCAGCGAGAAGGTGTTCAACTCCTCCAATCGGCTGGGATTCGTCATCGGACCGACGGTGAAGATCGGGTTGCCACTGAGCTTCCTGGCCATCGACGTGGCCGCACTCTACGAAGAGAAGACGGCCAAGATCAATGGTGAGTCCATCAAGCAGGAGAACATCATCGTTCCCGCCAACATACGCCTGATAGCGGGCAAAGGTGCCGGACTCTACCTGGCTGCCGGCCCGCAGCTGGCCTTCAACGTTGGCGACGATGAGTTCAGCTGGAGCAAGGATGGCATCAGCAACACATTCCAACTGAAGAAGTCGTTCCTGAGCATCAACCTTGGCGCCGGCCTCTTCTTCAGCAAGCATTTTGAGGTGGGCTTCGTCTATAACATCGGCGTCAGTAAGACTGGTGACGCCTCTTGGGGCGAAGCCAGGGATGCAGTCTTCAAGAGCGATGACACGAAAGCCAAGGGTTGGTCCGTACAGGCTGCTTATTATTTCTAAACTTTGTTCGTAGACGTTATACTGCCATTGCCGCTCGACGGCACTTTCACCTATAGTGTGCCCCCAGCCGTCGAGGGTCAGGTGAAGGCAGGATGCCGTGTGCTCGTACCGTTCGGAAAGAGCAAGCAGTACGTCGGCATCATTGCCCGGAAGCACGATCAGCCGCCTGTGGGCTATGAGGTCAAGGACCTGTTGCTGCTCATCGATACACAACCGATATTGCTGCCCGCACAGTATCGGCTGTGGCAGTGGATCAGCGACTACTACATGTCGCCCATCGGTGAGGTCTACAAAGCGGCATTGCCGGCCGGGCTGAAGGCGGAGGACGGCTACCACCCAAAGACCGAGACCTATATCCGACTGACCCAGACCTACCGCAACGAACAGGCACTGCACATCGCTCTCGACATGCTGAAGCGGGCGCCGCGCCAGCTCGATTGCTTTTGCGAGTTCCTGCATATCTCGGGCGCCGAGACCGATCCGCAATGTCCGACGGAGGTCACCCGCGAAGAACTGATGAACGCGTCGCACGCCGCACTATCTACCATCTCGCTGCTCATCAAGCGCGGCATGCTCGAGACCTACGAGGTGGAGGTGGGCCGACTGAACCACGGTGGCGAGCCGCACCCCGAACTGATCAAGAAGCTGAGCGCCGCCCAGGAGACGGCCTACAACGAGATACTCCTGTCGATGATGAAGAAGCAGGTGACGCTGCTGCACGGCGTCACGTCGTCGGGCAAGACAGAGATTTACATCCACCTGATTCAGCGCGAGATAGAACAGCACCGCCAGGTGCTATACCTGCTGCCCGAGATAGCGCTGACGGTACAGATGATGGATCGTCTGCGCCGCGTCTTCGGCGACCGCCTGGGCATCTATCACTCGCGTTACAGCGATGCCGAGCGCGTGGAAATCTGGCAGAAGCAGCTTTCGGGCCATCCCTACGATGTCATCCTCGGTGCCCGCTCTGCCGTCTTCCTGCCCTTCCAGCATCTGGGACTCATCATCGTCGACGAGGAGCACGAGACGAGCTTCAAGCAGCAGGATCCTGCGCCGCGATACCATGCGCGCTCCGCCGCGATTATGATGGGGAATCTCGTTCCCTCGCACCCCCGCACCCCCGCACCCCCCAAAATACTTCTGGGCACCGCTACCCCATCGATGGAATCGTATCATAATGCACAGAAAGGGAAGTACGGCTACGTGCGACTGACGGAGCGCCACGCTGGCATCGAACTGCCGGAGATAGAGATTGTCGACACCCACGACCTGCAGCACCGTAAGATGATGAACGGCCCCTTCTCACCGCTTCTGTTAACACGCGTGCGCGAGGCACTGGAGCGTGGCGAGCAGGCCATCCTCTTCCAGAACCGCCGCGGCTACGCCCCGATGATTGAGTGCAAGGCGTGCGGATGGGTGCCCCACTGCCAGAACTGCGACGTGTCGCTGACGCTGCACCGACAGATGAACCAGCTCGTTTGCCACTACTGTGGCGCCGTCTATCAGGTGCCGGTGGAGTGCCCCGCCTGTGGGGGGACGGAACTGCAGGCACAGGGCTACGGCACGGAAAAGATAGAGGCTGCCGTCCGCGACATTTTCCCCGAGGCGCATATCAGCCGCATGGACCTTGACACCACCCGCACGCATCATGCATACGAGCGTATCATCAGCGACTTCGGCTCCGGGCGTACGAACCTGCTCATCGGCACGCAGATGATCTCCAAGGGGCTCGATTTCGACAAGGTCAGCGTCGTAGGCATACTCAATGCCGACACGATGCTGAACTATCCCGACTTCCGAGCATACGAGCATGCGTTTATGATGATGGCTCAGGTCAGCGGACGGGCGGGGCGTAAGGGGCGCCGCGGCTTGGTGGTGCTACAGACGCGCCAGCCAGACTTGCCTGTCATCCAGCACGTCGTCCGCAACGACTACGAGTCGCTCTACCGCTCGCTCTGTGTTGAGCGTCAAGCGTTCCACTATCCGCCCTTCTACCGCCTTGTCGACGTCTACTTGAAGCACCGCAGCGACGCACTTGTTGAGACGGCTGCCCGCGAACTGGGTTACCGCCTGCGCCAGTGGTTTGGCGGTCGTGTGTTGGGACCCGACAAGCCGGGCGTCGCGCGTGTCAAGTCGCTCAGCATCCGCAAGCTGGTGCTCAAGCTCGAAAACGGCCTGAATATGGCCGACGTGCGCAAATACTTAGCGCTTGCCCAGCAGCAGATGCTCCAGGACAAGCGCTACGCGTCGCTCCAGATCTACTACGACGTAGACCCGCTCTAACCATTAGAATTTATAGTCGATACCGATGCCGATGACGTTATTCGTGCGCGAATAGGTCTCGGTGGCACCATAGCCCGTGCCGTAAAAACCCTCGCCCTTGGCAGGGTCACCAGCAGCCGTCGCCTTGTCGTAGTCGCTGTAGAGCGTGATGAAGTAACCGGCATTCAGGCGCAGTTTCTCAGTCAGGTTCAGTGCGCAGCCAACGCCGATGCTATAGCTGTCGCAAGCAAATGACGTATTCTGCTGGTAGTCGTCGCTCAGACCGTAGTCGGTACGCTGGCCTCCCAGGCTGACCGTCAGCAGATTGTTGACGTTGTATTCTGCACCTAACTGTATCTCGTGTGTGCCGCCCGACAGCTTCTTCTGGCGTTCGTCAGCCATCTTGGCATGCTTGTCGTCGAAGAAGTGATACTCTGCGGTGGCGCGCAGCCGTGGCGTGAATTCATAGCCGGCGGCCAGCACCAGTAGCGACGGCATGTCATAACGCGTCGTCTCATCAGGCAGATAACCGCGAATCTTACCAGCCATCGTGCCCAGTGTAGACGACAGGGCGGCGACTGTCTGGTCGTTGCCCATCTGCTCGGCCATGGCTTTCACATCGTAATTCTGACCGTTCATGCCAACAGCCAACTCCTTGGTATCGTTAGTCGTACTGATCTTCGTGCGGAACTCATAGCGTGCCGACAGCGTCACCGGACCATTGTGGTAGTTAGCGCTGACGATAGGTGCAAAGCCCCAGCCGCGCTGTGTGCAGTCGAGCTGTAGGTCTACCAGCGGGGCAGTACCCGTGGGCAGTACCTGGGTCAGCTGAGCACCGGGTATGGCCGTGACATGTCCGCGGTAGTAGCCGTCGTAGTAGTTGGCTCGCATACCGACAGCCACCGAGGCATGCTCTGTCACGCGATAGGTGAAGTTCACCTGTCCGCCGTAGATATACTGCTTACCCTTCATCTCAGAGTCCAGCGTGTACGTTCCGGGCATGACGCTCTTCTGAGCCAGCATGGCCGTCAGCGGGACATTGAACATGGGCACACCGTCTTCGTACTCGACAAAGCCGCCGCTACCCACAATGCCAATCATGGCCGACAATGCCCAATTGTCCTGCTTATACGAGGCAAACAACGCTGGCACGATAGGTGCAGAAGCCTTGCCTTCGTACTTATAGTTGAAGTCTGTGCCAAGGAACTTAGGCACTGTGGCCTCAATGTCGCGGTTCTGCCAGGGTTTCTGGAAGTCGAGCGATAGTTGCAGGCCGTCGTAGCCCCATGCCAGTCCGGCGGGGTTGGAGTAGGCCGCATCAATGTCCATAGAAGCGCCTCGGGCCATCATACGGTCGAAGGCGATGTGATAATTTGTGTTGGTCATCAGGCCGCCGGCGTTTGCCGTCATCAGCCATGTGGCTGCAGCCACGAGCGAAATGAGTCTCTTTCTCATACTTTCTTTAGTTAATGTTCGATTTCCGGCTGCAAAGGTACGAACAATTCTTGGAATAACCGAATTTTCGACCAAAATAATTCCGCTGGCGGTGATTTTTGTGCTACAATTGGCTCTCGCCCTCGATGTACTGCGACATAAAGAGGTGCTCGCCGTCATAGACGACGTAGGTGAACTGGGTAATCCAGTCGCCCAGGATAATCATACGAGCCTTGGCCTTGTTTGAGAACTGCAGGTCGAGTTCGATGTGGCGGTGGCCGTAGATGAAGTAGTCGATGTTGGTATGCTCCTTCATGTACTGCTTGGTGTAGAGCACCAGGTGTTCGCGGTCTTCGCCCATATAGGCGGGCGGCTCCTCGGCCTCATGCTTCAGGCGTGAGTAGCGTGCCCAGGTCTGTCCGAACCAGATGCCCCAGCGCGGATGCAGGGCTGAGAAGAGCCACTGGCAGACGGGATTGTGGAAAATCCAGCGTATCAGCTTGAACGAGGGATCGGGGTCGCCCAGTCCGTCGCCGTGGGCCAGATAGAATATCTTGCCGTAGAGCTCGGTCGTCTCGGGCTTCTGGTGCAGCACGACGCCACACTCCCGTTCCAGGTAGTTATAGGCCCAGATGTCGTGGTTGCCGGTGAAGAAGTGTACCTCGACGCCCATGTCGGTCAGCTCCGAGATCTTTCCCAGCAGTCGGGTGTAGCCACGTGGCACGACGTACTTGTATTCGTACCAGAAGTCGAAGATGTCGCCCAGCAGGTAGACGGCAGCCGCCTTCTCTTTGATGCTGTCGAGAAAGCGCACGAGCCGTCGCTCCTGCATCCTGCCGTGGGGTATGCCCCACGAACCCAGGTGCGCGTCAGATAAGAAGTATATCGGTTTCATATCAGTCGAATCCAAGTTCTACGCGTGCCTCTTCCGTCATCATGCTTTGGTCCCAAGCCGGTTCGAAGACGAGGTTGACGTTCGAGCTCTTCACACCGTCGACGCTCTCAATCTTCGTGCGTACATCTTCCAATATGAAGTCGGCAGCCGGACAGTTCGGCGCCGTAAAGGTCATGTCCAACTCTACCGACGCGTCGTCCTGTACGTCGATCTTGTAAATCATTCCCAGGTCATAGATGTTGACGGGAATCTCCGGGTCGTAGACTGTCTTCAGTACGTCCACAATCCGCTCTTCTATCAGCGTTTTCTCTTCTTGTGTCATGTCTCTTTGCATTTTCCGTTGCAAAGATACGAAAAGTCTGACGTAAAAGCAAAGAATTTATTCAAAAAATGATGGTCATGGCCAGTGCCAGGCCATGACCATCAACGTGGTTTACAACACCTCGTCCTCTTCTTCTATAATATCTACGTCAGGTTGCTTTCCATGATTTACCGAATTATAATTCCGTAAACAACTGAACATAAACGCCACAAATCACCGAAAGTTGGAGATTTCCGTACTTCCTTTTCGTCGTAGCGGGTGATAACCAACATTGTGGACGGTGAATGGGAAGAATGGGATGATGGCAATATATATGTGTAACCAAAAATTGCTGCACTTTCTGCACTTTCTGCACCTCAACGCGCGCGTGCGCGCGAGGAATGGGTTTAACTGAAATAGGGTACACCTCTAACACCTCTAACACCCGGAGCGTCCCCGCTAAACGGGGGAGCGGCATCCGCCAGGGGGCAAATGCTTCTGCACCTGAGATGGACATCCCACCCCTGTCCCTTCCCTGTTAGGGGCGGGTGAGTAATGTGTTCGGGGGCTCCCCTCGTTGGAGCGGAGGCTCCGTTCATTTGGTCCAAGCGTTGGACTTTCAGAGCGGAGGCTCCGGGCGGAAGGAACGATGGGGCGTAGGGGATTCCTGTAGCTGTTTTGTCAGGAATCGGAGTTAATTTAACTTAAATTTAGGTGCAGAAGGTGTAGAAAGTGCAGCCATTTTTCTGTTGAGCAGTACGCGCGCGCGAGGACTTGTCCTCCGCTGGTGCTCAGCATAGATGAAGATTTACGTGTTTAACGTTTGAAACGGTACACGAACTCAATTGTGATGTGAAATAGACGTTAGAAAGGATGCTGATTATTAAGAATGAATAGTAAAGACCTTAACACGATACATACACACACTCTTTATTATATATGTAAAGGAAGTTTTCCAATAATTCAGATAGCGTTAGAAAATATATTCTTTTTTACCTGCCATCTGGCCAATGCTCTTTTTTTTCTTTTTTTATTACCGATTTCCGTCTTTTTGAGGCGTTTTTATGATACAGAGCAGATTTAGTGATAAATTGAACAGTAAAAATAGGGTATTATTGTATATTTTTGCATTCAAATAGCAGAAATAAGGAACATTTGGGAATTATTTATGGATAATGAGATTTTGGCGACTATCGCTCAGGGGACATTAAGTGGCACGGAAGAAGAAGGCATGATGACCTTTTATCAGATTCCGTATGGCACAAATGCAGGACGCTTCCGCGAAGTGGGAGCCGCTCCTATATGGGAGGGCACCCGCGATGCAAGCGTGCCGGGACCCGTATTTCCACAGAATAAGAGCAGACTGTCTTCTGTCCTCGGCAACAAGCCCGGAGAGCTCAATCAGTCGGAGGATGCATTCCATGTGAACGTCTGGACACCAAGTCTGACAGGCTTGCGTGCCGTTCTTTTTTGGATTCACGGTGGTGCTTGGATTACTGGCGGCGGAGCGTTGCCGTGGTACAGGGGTGCCAATCTTGCGAAAAACGGCGATGCGGTCGTTGTGACTGTCAACTACCGTTTAGGGGCGCTCGGGACGCTGAATCTGCCAGGTGTTGCCGACGGGAATATGGCCGTGGGCGACCTGCTTGCAGCTCTGAAATGGACGAAGGAAAATATTGCCGCGTTTGGCGGTGATCCTGACAGCATCACTGTGGCAGGACAATCCGCCGGCGCATGGTACACGGTGATGCTGACGGGACATCCTGAAGCATCGAAACTGTTCAAGAGGTCGATAGCGCTGAGTTATCCGGGAAGCTACACTCCATTATCGAAGGAAAGAGCCGCTGAGCTGTCCGAGGCACTGGTTGAGGAGCTTGGCTGCCAGGACAATCCCGCCCGTATAGCCGACGTTCCCATTGCCGAGGTGCTGAAAGCGCAGGAGACCGCGCCAAAGAAAGCGGCAGCGAAGCACCACCAACTTACAACTTCCTCGTTCCTGCCGATAGCCGGCGACCACGGCGTGGCGGAAAGACTTGAAGAAGCCGTTGTCAACTATTCAGGAGGCAGCAAGGAACTCATGATGGGTCTTACGACGGAAGAGACAGCCGCCTTTCTCCATAAGTTGCCGATACCCAAGCCTATTTATAGTGTCGGCGTGAAGCTCACTGGTAAGAAAGTGTTCAAGAAACCTACGGAGCACTTGCTCAATGCGATGAAGGAAACCGGCTCCAAGGTTTATCTTTACTGTTTTGCATGGCAATCGCCCAATCAGCGTCTCGGTGCTCCACACTGTATCGACCTGCCGTTTATGTTCGGCAACCTTGATGATTGGGCCGATGCTCCCATGCTGGAAGGTGCTGATGCGGGGGAGCTGCGACTGCTAAGCGGGCGACTGCAGAGTGCTGTGCTGCGATTCGTTAAAAATGGTAATCCTTCAAGCGAAGAAGAGACGTGGCCCGAATACTGTGGTGACAAGGATATGACGGTAATTGCGTGAAATGGACACATAGGGAAATATTGAAATTATGGATTCAAGTTTCGCAAGTTCCTAACTTGCTTGTTTTAAATGATAAATTTCAACGAAATGACTGAGTTTGTCCGACCGATTCAAGAGCGTATCGAAGATCT
>Ga0310697_10002297_pt1 | contig 20569 bp, 14 predicted proteins | sample 172DNAGHGlowgp2_FD_203883 | JGI IMG/M metagenome (GOLD analysis project Ga0310697, IMG submission 203883) | Sheep rumen microbial communities from Palmerston North, Manawatu-Wanganui, New Zealand - 1728 DNA GHGlow gp2 (v2) (version 2) | ecosystem: Host-associated > Mammals > Digestive system >... | reverse complement strand
GAGCAGTTCGTCTTCATCACGGGCATCACCAAGTTCAGCCAGCTGAGCATCTTCTCCACCCTGAACAACCTGCGCAACATCTCGATGATGCCGCAGTATTCGGCGCTTTGCGGCATCACCAAAAAAGAGCTTGTCGAGACCTTCGATGTCGACATAGAGGGTTTGGCGGCAAGATACCGGTGCACGAAAGAGGAAATGTACGACATGCTGAAACTGCAATACGACGGCTACCATTTTTGCGAGGAGTCGGAGGACATCTACAATCCTTACAGCCTGATGAACGTGCTCACCGACAGGCGTTTGGGCAACTACTGGTTCAGCAGCGGCACACCCACCTTCCTCTTTGAGGAGATGAAACGATTCGGCACTGACTTGCTCGACTTGCCACAGATGCAGGTGCCAGCCACTGAGTTCGACACCCCCACCGAGGGGATGACATCGGCGTTGCCGTTGCTCTACCAAAGCGGATACCTCACCATAAAGGATTATGATTTCGACAGCGACAAATACACCCTCGACTTCCCCAACGCGGAGGTGAAGGTGGGTTTTATGGACAACTTCATGTCACGCATGTTGAACCTTCCCAATACCAGTCCACGCGGCTTCGCCGGCGACTTCTACGCCGCCCTCAAACGACACGACATTGATGGCGCCCTTAGGCACATGCAGGCCTATTTCGCATCAATACCCTATTTGGAATTCGGCGAAAAGGAATTGGACGACATCGCAAAATACGAGGCCTACTATGAGGTGCTGACCTATGTCGTGTTTTCCATGTTCAACGCGAGGACCTTCACTCAGGTAAAAGTGGCACGAGGCCGCACCGACCTCGTGGTGTTCATGCCCGATGCCGTCTATGTGATGGAACTGAAGATGCACGGCACGGCACAAGAGGCTTTGGAGCAAATCAACTCGAAAGACTATGCCATCCCCTACGAGGCCGAAGGCAAGCCTGTCGTCAAAATCGGCATGGCGTTCTCGCGCGAGAGCAAGACTTTGAAAGAGTGGATGATCGAAAAGGATTAGTTTTCAGGAGAATCTTGTTCGTTTTCCGGGCCGAAATGGAGCATCTTGGAACACTCGCGCAGAAAATCGTAGTGCAACAGCTCGGAAATGTACATCAGCAAGGCGAGGTCGATGCTTTCGCGCTTCAGCATCTTGTAGGTATTGGAACGGTCGCTGTGGATGGCATCGGCAAACCATGTCATGGTGCGTCCCTGCCGTGTGAGTTCGGCTCGAATCATATTGCCTATGTGAACCTTTGCCATCCTTGTTCCCTGTTTTCAGCTGACGGCATAAAGAAAGGCCGTGAACCCGTCATCATCGGCTTGGAGGTTCTGCATTACCCGTTAACCCAACAAACAACCGTTCACGACCAATGGTCGCGAACATTCGACGGCTGTTTTGTGGTTAACTTGACGATTTTGCAGATTTCCCAGCCACGGGTTTTCGGGTCAAATGCCTGTCAATATGTCAATTCGATCTTTCTTTCTCTTTTGTCTTTGCTTTTCGCGTTTTTAATGCCACAAAAATACGACAAATTCACGACTTTCCAACTGCTGGTTATCTGCATAAAACGAAATAAGGTATAAACAACCACAAATCCGTGGCAAACTTTACCACATATAGAAGCTGTTTTGATTTTTGATGCCAAGTTCAAAAGCACATGTCATTGACTATGTCGAATCTGCGATTTCCGAAGATTTTGAAGGCATAGATACGCTCACCTTGGGGTTCGGTATGACATGCCTTCAAAATCTGAAGCGAATCTATGGGCAAGTAGAAGCCAAATGGGGAATTCAAAACAGTGACTAAGTTGAAGGATGCAGACAATTTTTCCCAAAAATCAGCGTTAAAATCCAATAATTTCGTAATTTTACCGCCCAATTTGCACCACTATGAACAGAATCAAGACTTTCACCTTATTAATAATATCGGCCTTTGCCACCTCTCTGGCTTTTGCGCAAGACGGCGTTGCCATCGGTAGCTGGCGTACACACCTGCCCTACCAAAAGGTCATCGCCGTCGAACCCGTTGGGCAAAAAATCTATGCCGCCACCGAGTACGAGGTTTTCTACTACGACACAGAGGACAATTCCATCCATATTCTCAATAAAATCAATGGATTGTCGGATGTCGGCATCAGCACGATGGGCTACTGCGAAAGCCAACGCAAACTGCTTGTGGCCTATACCAACGCCAACATCGACCTGATTGACGCGCAAGGCTATATCAGCAACATGAGCGACATCAAGGACAAGAACATCATGGGCAACAAAAGCATCAACAATGTCTTTTTCGACGGCGATTTGGCTTACATGGCCTGTGGCTTCGGCATCGTGGTGTTCGACCTGAAGAAAGAGGAAGTGAAAGATACTTATTATATTGGCAACCAGGGTAATGCGGTCAACGTGACGGATGTCGCCATCTTCAACGGACGCATTTATGCCTCAACCGACGACGGCGTTTACTTTGCATCGCAAACGGCTCCCAATCTTGCCAATTATTCCGCCTGGGTTTTAGACAACAGCTTGATCCATCCACACATGGCCTATACCGAAATGACCGTATTCAGCAACCGCCTCTTCTTGAACTACGACGGCGGCTACGACCAAGATACGCTTTTCATCAACGATGGCAACCGTTGGGGCTATTTCGAGAAGGAAAACGTCAGCCAAAAGTTTGACTTGCGTTCCTACAACGACCGTTTGCTCATTGCCAACCGCTACAGCGTCAAGATTTATGACATCAACCTCAATCTGACACAAACCATCAGCTCGTCTGGTGGTGGCTTTGAACCGCAGGCTGCCGCCATCGACCGCAGCAATGCCTTTTGGATTGGCGACATGCGTCGTGGTCTTATCAAGACGACCGACGGCTGGAACAACATGGACGTGAAACCCAACGGGCCTTATTCCAACAAAGTCTTCGAGCTGCAAGCCTGCGGCGACCAAGTGTGGATTGCCGCTGGTGGCCATGCGCCCAACTGGGGCAAGCGTTATATGCGCGACGGCGTGGCTCGCTTCGACGGACAATGGACCGTCTTGAACCAAACGAACATTACCGAGTTGGAGTCGTACACCGACTTCGTGTGCACCACCACCAACCCCAACGACCCGTCGGTGACCTACGTCGGCACATGGGGTTATGGGGTTCTGAAGCTGAAGGACAATGAGTTGGTCGAGGTTTACAACGCTGAAAACAGTACTCTCGACTATTGGCTTGCCGACCCGAGCAAAATCAATATCAGCGGTTTGGGCTTCGACAGCAAGGGCAACCTTTGGGTGGCTAACACGAGCACCAACTGCCTGCTTTCGGCCATGGAGCCTGACGGCACTTGGCACGCCTTCAACTTGGGCGGTACGCTCAGCGGCATCGACATTGGCGTGATGGTCATCGACAAGAACGACTACAAGTGGATTATCACCCGTGGTGGCGAACTCATCGTATTCAACGATGGCGGCACTTTGGACAACACCTCCGACGACCGTGTGGTGCAACTCAACAAGGGCGCAGGTACGGGTGGCCTCATAGGCACCGCCAACTGCCTCGCCGTCGACCGCGATGGCAAGGTATGGGTGGGTACCACCGACGGACCTTGCTTCTTCGCCGACCCGCAACGCCTCTTCTCGCAATCGGGCTACGATGCCGACGTGGTTTGGGTGAAACGCAACGACGGTACCCAACAAAAAGACCAGCTCTTCAAGGGTTCGAGCGTTCTCTCGATGGCCGTCGACGGCGCCAACCAGATTTGGTTTGGCCTCGAATCAGGCGTGAGTTTGATGTCGTTTGAACTGAAACCTACGGAAATCGTTTCGTTCAACACCGACAACAGCCCTTTGTTCGAAAACTCGGTTACCACCATAGCCATTGCCAATGACGGCGAAGTGTTTTTCGGCACGGCCTCGGGCGTGATTTCCTATCGCGGTGGCTCTTCGGCTCCCGACCCTATCGTTAGCGACGTGGTGGCTTATCCCAACCCCGTGCGCCCTGGTTTTGTGGGCTATGTGGGCATTAAAGGTTTGGTGGCCAACTCATTGGTCAGAATCACCTCTGCCGATGGCCAATTCGTTACACAGCTGATGAGCGAGGGTGGCCAGGCCGTGTGGGACCTCACCACCGTCGACGGGCGCAAGGTTAGCCCGGGTGTCTACTTCATCTTCACCAGCACCAAGGACGGCAACGAGCGCTTTGCCACCAAGATTTTGGTTCTCGACTGATGGACGACAAAATCGAAGGCATCGTCCTGCAATCGTTGCGCTATGGCGACAGCAGTCTGATTGTCAAGGTGCTGACTCGTAGCCAAGGGTTGCGGTCTTATATGGTGAAAGGGGCTTTCAATCGCACGGCGAAAAACCGTGTGGCCTTGTTCCAAAACCTCAATATGATTCGTTATGTGGAGGTCGGCAACACGAAGTCGGCAACGTTAGCCTACCTGAAAGACGTGCAGCTGAATTGCGTCTACCACAGCTTGCCTTTCGAAATGCGGAAAAGTGCCATCATGATGTATGTCAGCGAATTGCTGTCGAAAACCATTACCGAACAGGAAACCAATAAGCCACTTTATGACTTCATCACACGCTCGCTGCAATGGCTCGACCTTGTGGAAACCGACTATGCCAATTTCCCCTTGTTTTTCACCCTTGAGCTGACGCGGCATTTAGGCTTCTATCCCAAATCAAATGCTTCGGAAGGCTTTTGTTTCGACATGATGGAAGGCCAGTTTGCCCACGACTATCCCGTGCATCCTTATTATTTCGATGCCGCCAATGCTTCCATATTGGCGCGTTTGTTGGACGCCAGCATCGACGAGGCCTGTCGTGTGCCGCTCAATGTGAGCCAAAGGCGCGAGCTGCTCGACGGGCTTATCACCTTCATGCGGCTTCATGCCCCTGTGATGAAAGGCTTCCATTCGCATGAAGTGCTTCGCGACGTGTTGGCATGAAAAAAGCCAGCCCCGACGCATCGGGACTGGCACAAAAAAACCATGAAACAATTACTATTTACTTCTGTCTTATCTTAGTTCGAGTGAGGTTTGTCCGATGAGTTTGCCGCCTTGTTCGTAAACATCGACGAAATAGTAGCCGGGGCGGAATTCGATGCCATCGGGTTTGCTGTAATAGGCTCGCACGGGCGTTTCCTTGCCCTCGTAGTTGACGCGGGCCATAAGGGTATATTGCAGCGTTTGGCCATCGGAGGTGAATGAATACTCATCGCCCTGGGTGATGACGGCCTTGGTGGGGTCGGCGATGCGGATGTAGATGGTCTTGGTGCCGGCGTCGACCAGCTCGTTTTCGGCGATGACGAAGTCAATCTTGATGCGTTCGGCACGGTTGGCACGGTCGGTGGTGGCTTCCTTGCCGCCGCCCCTGAAGCGTACACCCGAAGCGGTGCAGTTGCGGGCTTTCAGTGTGGCTGCCTGGTTCATCTTGTTCGACAGTTCGTCGTTTTTGCGGGTGAGGTTGGTGTTTTGGCGGCGCTCGTTTTGGTATTCTTCACGAATGCGCTCGTTTTCGGCTACCAGTTCGCGGTTGACGGTGTAAAGCGAGTCCATCTGGCGCACATAGTTTTGCGAAATGCTTTGCAATGAAGCCAGTTTTTTCTTGATGCGGTTGTAGTCCCACTGCGAGTCCAAGAGGCGTTTGATTTCAACGGCATCGGCTTGGATGATGCTGTCTTTCTCAGCCAGTTCGAGGCTCAGCTCGCCATAGCTTTCCTTCAGCTCGTTGTGGACACGCATCAAGCTATCGACTTCTGTTTGGAAATCAATGCGTTGCATTTCCTTTTCGGCTTCAAGGTTTTTCAAGTCCCCTTTCATGTTGGCGTTCTTGACGGCGAGGACGATGACAAACACCAGAGCCACAAGCAACGCCGCAAGGATGGCGAAGAGCAGGGCTTGGTTTTTGCCGTTATTCTTTTTTTCGGTGTTCATGGTAGTATGTCTGTTTTTTTTGACGCTGCAAAATTATGAATAATATTGTAAAGTCAAGCCGATTTTTTAATAGTTGATGGGTTTGTCGGCCTGAGGCTCCTCTATTGGCTCCACTTTAGCCCTTGCTATGTTGACGGGAATCACCTGCCCGACCGATTCGATGTAGACCACGAGGCGACGTTTGCTGTTGATGGAGACCAACTTGCCCATAAGGCCCTGCAAAGGTCCATTGGTGATTCTCACCTTTTGGCCCACTTGGAGGTCGTCGTTTTTCCTTACGGCTTGTTCGTCGTCCAACGGGTCGTCGATATATTTCTTGATGGCTATGATTTGGTTGTCGGGAACGACGACGGCTTTGTGTTCGAAGGTGACGAAGCGCACCACGCCATACACGCTAAGGATGTCGTAATATTGGCGCAGGCTGCTGTGAACGAAGATGTATGACCTGAAGAGCGGCTCCTCCACCTTCTTTCGGCGGTCGCTCCACTGCTTGATGCGAGTGATGAGCGGCAGATAGGCTTCAACGCCCATATCTTCGAGTTGGGTCAGCACCTTTCGCTCCGACCGCGACCTGACGTAAAGGGCATGCCAGTGTTTGGCGTCAACGTCGACAGGCTCTTGGGGCTTTTCTACTGGCTTATACATCACTTTTTCTCCGATTTGCTGTGTCGGCGGTGTTTTCTCTTTTTGCCGCCTTCTTCTTCTCCGTAATAATCTCCGTAACCGTAGCCATAGCCGTAGCCGTAGCTATATTTGCCATAGCCATAGCTCTTGCCCGTTTCAACGCCGTTGATGACAATGGCGATGTTGGCATTGCGGTCTTCGAGGTCCTTGATGACGCTGCCAAAGATGTTCTTGTTGGTTTTGCCTTGGCGCACGATGAAGAGGTTGGCATCGGTGTAGCGCATCAGCAGGAAGGCATCGGTGACGAGGCCCAAAGGCGGCGTGTCGACGATGATGTAGTCGTAGCGTTTCTTCAACTCTTCAAACAGCTCAACACATTTTTCGGAGGCTATCAATTCGGCCGGATTGGGCGGAATCGGGCCGCTCGGGATGATGTCCAAGTTGGGCAACACCCGCGTGTTTTGGATGATGTCGTCGATACTTTCCTTGTTGGAAAGGAAGCTGCTCAGGCCGACGTTGTTGGTCAGGCCGAACTCTTGGAACAGTTTTGGCTTACGCATGTCGAAGCCGAGCAGCAGGGTCTTCTTGCCATAAAGGGCATAGATGGAGGCCACGTTGATGCTGTTGAAGGTCTTGCCTATGCCTTGGGTGTCGCCGGTGACCAGGATGACGTTTTGAGGCTTGCCTTGCGTGATGTATTCGATGTTGGTGCGAATCGAGCGGAACGACTCGGCGATGGGCGACTTGGGGTTGTTGATGACCACGAGCGGGTTCTTGTCGCTGGTTTGCGCCACAGTGCCGATGATGGGGAAGCGCGTCAGTTTTTCGACGTCCTTGCGGTCGGTAATGCTCGTGTTGAAGAAGTTCTTCAGGAAGAGGTATAAGGAAGGGATGAGCAGGCCGAGGATGAAGGCTATGAGCAGGTTCATCGCATTGCGCGGCGCAATCCTGACGGTTTTTTCGAGGCGAGCCTCATCGAGCACTTCGTTGTCGGGCGTGTTCGATGCGCGCAGGATTTGCGCCTCGGCGCGACGCTGCATCAAATATTTATAGGTGTCGTCGGTGAATTGGTAGTTGCGTTGGTAGTTGATGAGTTCCTGTTGTTTGGCGGGCAGTCGCTTCGACTCGGATTCCAAGCCGCCGATGCGACGGTCAATTTCTTTGAGGCTCATCCGTGCGTTCTCGACGAGGTTGTTGATGGTTTCGAGCAAGGCTTTCTTCGTGGTGATGATTTGCTCGTTGAGTTTCACGATTTGCGGGTGCTGCTCGGTCAGGGTGAGCATTTGTGTGGCCTTGTTTTGCGAAAGTATGACGAGGTCGCTGGCCAACTGGTTGAGCAGCGGGTCGTTGATGCCCATCGTGCTGGGGGCGGCCAAGTTTTCAGGGTCGTTGATTTGCACCTTGATATAATCCTGCATACGCTGGTAGATTTTTACGTTGACGGCCATTTCGGCGCGTTCTTTTGAAAGGGCTTGCAGGTTGGTGTATACTTGGTTGGCTTGCAGGTCGAGGTTCATCAGGTCGTTTTGCGTACGGAAGTCCTTCAGTTCGGTTTCGGCAAGGGTCAGCGAATCCTTGATGCCTTGCAACTCCTTGTCGATGAACTCGATGGTGTTTTCCGAAACGAGGTTTTTCTTTTCGAGGCCACGGCTGAGGTATTCGTACATCAGCATGTTGACAAACTCAACGATTTTCAGCTTGTTGGTGCCGTTCATGGTGATGGCGGCCACCGACGACTGCTTGCTGGTGGCGTCCACCGAGAAGCTGCTCATCTGCCTGTTGAGGCTCGGGTAACTGTTGAGCCAGAACGAGATTTTGCGCGCGTTGTCGGTTTCGGGATTGTATCTTTCGGTGGTCGTGATGCGGATGTGGTTGTAGCCATTGTCGATCCATTCGCCAAGGTTGTATTCGCCGCTGATGTCGATTTTTTTGTAAGGGTTGTTTTCCGTCGTCTGGCAAAGGATGTAGTCATACTTCGAGAGCGACTCGCTGGTGCCGTGCAGGGCCACCTTGCCGTTGCCGAGGAAGGTCACGTCGTAGACCAATCCTACGGCTTGCGGGAAACTGCGTTCGTATTCCACATGGAAAGGCGCGCTCTTGTAAAGCTCGCTGGTGGCAAAGCGGCCTTTTTCCATGTAGGTCACTTCAAGGTCCATTTTCTTGATGACGCGGTCGGTGAGCGTATACGACTTCAGGATGGCGATTTCGTTGTCGATGTTCTGGTAGTTGCCGAAGTTCATCGAGGTCATGATGGCCGTCGCGTCATAGTTGCTCCGGCCTTCGTTGATGAGCACCGTGCCTTGCGTTTGGTAGACGTTGGTCGAATAACAGTTGATGACGAAACCAATGGCCAAGGCCGCCACCACAAAGATGACGAACAAATACCAATGGCTCAAGGCAGTGTAAATCAGCTGCTTGATGTCGATGCTTTGCTCTTCGTTGTTGGCTTGTTGCGGAATGTATGCTTTTTCGTTTGCCATGATTTTCGGTTTTTATTTTTAATTGGAACTTGAGGTTCTCTTGAATGCCACATATAGGGTTACGGCAAGTGATACCACGGAGAGAACCGTGGAATAGGGGAAGGTGGTGAAGCCCCACTGCTTGATTTTCAGCGGCTCCACGTAGATGATGTCGTTGGGCTTCAGGTAGTAATAAGGCGACGAAAGGATGTCGGCCTGCCCGAGGTCGACGGTGACGATTTCGGAGCCGTTGTCGGTCTGGCGGATGATTCTCACCTCGTTGTTTTTGGCGAATTGGGTCACGTTGCCCGCCATCGAAATGGCTTCAAACACGTTGATTTGCGTTTGGTAGACCTTATACAATCCCGGGCGAGCCACCTCGCCGAGCAAGGTCAGGTTGAAGTTCGACAACTTGACGATGAGGGTGGTCTGTGTGATGTACTTGTTCAACTCATTTTGCAGTCTGGTTTTGGCTTCCTCCACGGTGAGGTTCTTCACCTCCACCTTGCCAATCAGCGGCATCTCGATGAAGCCTTCCTCGTCGATGGTGTAGGATTGCAGGTAGATGCTGGATTCCGACCCGAGTTGCGTCGAGCGCGAGGTCAGATCGCCATTGACGGCGGCGGCGCTGCGCTCTTCGACCATGTTGATGGCGCGGATGTAAAGGTTGTCGCCAGGTTGGAGTTTGTAGGTGACCGTGCGGTCGTTGACATATTCCTTCGAGATATTGTCGGCGGCCATTTGGGCTTCTTTCAAAAAGAGCATTTTCTTTTGAGGGACGCATGAGGCCATCGCGACGACAAGCATCAGCATGAGGATTCCCGTTTTTTTGGTTATGTGTTTGTGTTGCATATTTAAGTTATTGTTTATCAAATGTTTATTTGTTGCTGTAAAGCGTTAGCGACTTCACGCCAAGGATGGGCGTTATCGGCATCCTGTATTCGATTTGGAAACGGTAGGTGCCTGGGTCGGTGATTTGCAGCGATTTGTTGATGGGCAGCTCAAAGGTGTAGCAGCCGTCTTTCAGCTCCGACTTCCAATTCCCGTCGGCGTCTTTCAGGTCAAACTTGTAGCCCTTGCTGCGATAAGGTGTGCCATTGGCATCGAAGATGGTGAAAACCAATGAGATGTCGTTGTAAGTGTATTTTTCCGTAAAGCTGATGCGCAAGGCCAAATCGTAGGTCGTGGATTCCTTGATTTCGATGTCGTTCCTGACGTAATCGAAACGTTCCCAAAGGGTTTCGTAGAAATCACGATGGATTAATTCGGTATTTTTCTCCTGATGGCTACAACCACATAGGAAAGCGCTTATCATGATGGCAATGAGGATGTATCTTTTCATTTTCGATGAGGCCATAAAAACCGCGCAAAGATACGAAAAATCCTTTTGCAAAAGGTTAAAAATCCCCATTTTCGTTGAAAAGTGAAAAGGTTTGAAAAAAATTGCTCCATCCCCTTGCAGGCTACCGAAAAAAACAAGTACTTTTGCTACTCACGATTTAGTCATGAAGAACAAGAGTAATAATTTGAGTAACAGAAAGTTGCTTGTGGTGGGCGTGTTCATCACCGTAGGTGTGGTGTTTTTGATCAAGTTGTTTTCGTTGCAAGTCATCGACAAGCACTATAAGCAGCTGGCCGAGAACAATGCCTTGCGTTTCGTGACGCAATATCCGGCGCGAGGCAAGATTTACGACCGCAACGGCAAGCTCTTGGTCTTCAACGAGGCTGTTTACGACCTCATGGTCATTCCCAAGCAGGCCATGAAAATTGACACGGTGCATCCTTTCGACACGAACACTTTTTGCCGATTGCTCAACATCACCAAGGAATCTTATGTTGAGCGCATGACCAAAGCAAAAAAAGAGTCGTATTTGAAGCCTTCGCCTTTCGTGACGCAGATTTCGAAAGAGGATTATGCGCACATCGCCGAAGTGCTGCATCGCTATCCGGGCTTTTATTTCCAGACCCGTACGGTGCGCCACTATCCCAATGCCATCGCTGCCCATACTTTGGGCGACATCGGGCCAATCAGCCAGAAGGAGTACGAAAACGACAAATATTATGGCAAGAACGACTACATCGGCAAGTCGGGCATCGAGAAGTCGTATGAGAAGGAACTGCGCGGCGAGAAAGGCTTGAAGGTAATGATGGTTGACGTGCACAACCGCGTGATGGGCAGCTTTGACGAAGGCTCGCTCGACCGCGACCCCGTGCCAGGCAAGGACATCTATCTCGGCCTCGATGCCGACCTGCAAGCCTACGGCGAGCAGCTCATGGTGGGCAAAATCGGCAGCATCGTTGCTGTGGAGCCTGCGACGGGGCAGATTTTGGCCTTCGTCACCAGCCCCACCTACGACCCCAACCTGCTTGTCGGACGCGAGCGAGCAGCCAACTATAGGGCACTCCAACAAGACCCGATGAAACCGCTCATCAACCGCGCCATTAGCGGCACCTACCCTCCGGGGTCCACTTTCAAGACCGTCGTGGGTCTCATCGCCATGCAAAGCGGCAGCATCACTCCCGCCACGTGTTTCCATTGCAGCGGCCCGGGGTCGTTGCCCATCAAGTGCACCCACCACCACGGCCCCAGCCCCGACTTCGCCAACGCCATCATGAACTCGTGCAACCCCTATTTCTACGAATCGTTCAAGGCCACCATCAACAATCCCAAGTTTGGCGGCATCAAGGAGGGCTACCAATACTGGAAGGACATGACGGCCAAGATGGGCCTCGGGCGCAAGTTTGGCACCGATATTCCTTACGAACGCTCGGGCAACATCCCGTCGCGCGACTACTACGACCGCATGTATAAGGACCAATGGAACTCGGTGACTATCCGCTCGTTGGGCATCGGTCAGGGCGAAGTGTTGGTGACGCCTTTGCAGCTGTGTAACATCGCCGCCATGATTGCCAACGAGGGCTATTACTATCCTCCGCACCTCATCAAAAGTTTCGGCGACACCACGGCCATCCCCGAAGTGATGACCACCAAAGTTGACCCAGGCATCGACCCGAAATACGTTCGTGTGATGAAGGCGGGCCTGCGCACCGTGTTCAGCGGCCCCGCAGGCACGGCCCGCCGCTTCGAGATGAAAGACATACCGCAATGCGGCAAGACCGGCACGGCCCAAAACCCGCATGGCAACTACCACTCCAACTTCATCGCCTTTGCCCCCGAGGTCAACCCGAAGATTGCCATTGCGGTGATTATCGAAAACGGAGGCTACGGCGCCACTTGGGCGGCTCCCATCGCCAGCCTGATGATTGAACACTACCTACGCGGCTACACCACGCGCGAAGAACTCGAAAAACGCATCATGGAGGGCCGCATCACCTACAAAAACGAGAGATAATGGACAACGACAGCAGAAACCGAATCATCGGAAAAATCGACTGGCCCATCGTGCTGATTTATTTGGCATTGGTGCTGATTGGCTGGTTCAGCATTTTTTCGGCAAAATACAACGAAGCCCACCCGAGCATTTTCGACTTTTCGATGGAATATGGCAAGCAAATCATCTGGATCGGCATAGCCCTGTTTTTCGGCTTCATCATCCTACTCATCGACGCCAAGTTTTTCAACGCCTTTTCGCTGTGGATTTATATCGCTGTGCTTTTTTCGTTGGTTGCCGTGCTTGTCTATGGTAAGGCGACCAATGGCGCCACCTCATGGATCGAATTTGGTCCCGTCAAGTTTCAGCCAGCCGAATTTGCCAAAATGGCCACGGCCTTGGCCTTGGCAGGCTACCTCGACCGCTTGGATGTCGACATCACCAAACGCAAGGATTATTTGGTTTCGTGCATGTTTGTCCTGATTCCGATGGTTCTGGTGCTGGCGCAGAACGACACGGGTTCGGCGCTGGTGTTCTTTTCGTTCATTTTCGTGCTCTACCGCGAGGGGATGCCTGGCACAGGCTGGATCATGATTTATGCCGTCATCGCTATCGTGTTGTTCATCTTCACCGTCCTTTGGTCGCCCAAGGTGATGAGCATCATCCTTGCCGGACTTTTGGTGCTGACGCTCGTCTATAAATTCTTGACCACGCGGCGTGGCATCGTCAAGACCGTCATCGTCTTCGGTTGTATGCTCGTCTTTGTGTTTGGCTCCAATTTGGCATTCAACCACAAGAAATTCCCGCCACACCAGCACGACCGTATCTTGGTGCTTCTCGGCAAGCTCGACGACCCGAAAGGCGTGGGCTACAACGTGCATCAGTCGAAAATCGCCATCGGGTCGGGAGGCTTCGCCGGCAAGGGCTTCCTCGAAGGCACCCAAACCAAATACGATTTCGTGCCCGAGCAACACACCGACTTCATTTTTTGCACCGTTGGCGAGGAAGGCGGCTTTGTGGGCACGGCAACAGTGGTGTTGCTTTACGTCTCCCTGCTGATTCGGCTCATCGTTCTGGCCGAGCGGCAGCGCACCGACTTTAGCCGTGTGTATGGCTATGCCATAGCGGGCATCTTTTTCATGCATTTCGCCATTAATATCGGCATGACCATCGGCCTGATGCCCGTCATCGGCATCCCGCTGCCGTTTTTGAGTTATGGTGGCTCCAGCATGTTGGCTTTCACCATCATGCTCGCCATTTTTGTCAAGCAGGATGCCAATAGGTTGAATGTGCTGTAAAAAAATCCTTATTTTTGCAGCCCAAACGAAACCGCTTTGTCGTCTCTTCGCAACATAGAATCTTGGATAGAACGCACTTTGACCACGGTCATCGACTTCTTCTATCCGCCTTTTCGCAAGGTGATGAGCCTCGAATTGTTCCGTTATGCGGCCTGCGGTGGCATGAACTTGGCATTGGAATGGGTGCTCTATTACATTTTCTACCATTTCGTGTTCCATGCCCGCGTGTTCGACCTTGGCTTTATCGCTTTCACGCCCCACATCGCGGCCTTCATTTTCAAGTTTCCCATCACCTTCCTGACAGGTTTCTGGTTGGCACGCCACATCAGTTTCTCAGGTTCCACTCTGAGAGGTAGGACACAGATTGTCAGATATTTGCTCGTCACCATCGGCAATATCCTCATCAACTACTTGGGTTTGAAGCTTTTCGTCGAGGTGCTACACATCTGGCCGACCATTTCCTATATCATTATTTCCATCATCTGCGTGACATTCAGCTATTTGACAAACAAATTCTACTCCTTCAAGAAAACCCAATCTTGAAATTAAAAATCTGAAATAAAGAAATCTGAAATCCCATGAAAATCCTCAGCTACAACGTCAACGGCATCCGCGCCGCCATCGGCAAGGGCCTTTTGCAATGGATTGGCGAAACGCAACCCGATGTGCTTTGTTTCCAAGAACTTAAAGCCACTCCCGACCAAATCCCTTTGATGGATTTCGAGATGATGGGCTACCACCATTATTGGTTTCCGGCGCAGAAAAAAGGCTACAGCGGCGTGGGCCTGATCAGCAAGCAAATACCTGACAATGTGGTGTATGGCATGAACAATCCGCTCTACGACAACGAGGGACGCTTCCTTCGCGCCGACTTTGGCGACCTCTCGGTGGTGAGCGTCTATCATCCGTCCGGCACCACAGGCGACGAGCGACAAGCTTTCAAGATGACTTGGCTCGAATTTTTCAGGCAGTATGTCAACGAGTTACGCAAAGAAAGGCCGCAGTTGGTGCTTTCGGGCGACTACAACATCTGCCACGAGGACATCGACATCAACAATCCGCGAAAGCACGACACCTCGTCGGGATTCCTGCCCGAGGAGCGGCAATGGATGACCGACTTCCTCAGCGATGGCTACGTCGACAGTTTCCGTGAGCTTGTCAAGGAGCCGAACCGCTACAGCTGGTGGAGCTTCCGCTCGGGTGCGAGGGCGAAAAACCTGGGCTGGCGCATCGACTACCACATCGTGACCGACAACCTCCGCAACCGCATTGCCGCCGTCGACATTTTGCCCGAGGCCGTACATTCCGACCACTGCCCCGTGGTGCTGGAATTAAAGTAAGAATTAGACGTGAATGTCATCCCAGCGTTGGCCTTTGCGATAGCGGGAATCTATGCACGGCGGCTTTTGACGGCATGTCATACCGACCGAGGCACGAGGGAGTGTATCTATGCCGTCAAAAGGCAACGAAATCTATGGGAGGCGGTTCAAAAAGCCAGTTTTTCAAAAAGAAACGCCGTCGTTTCGGAAAAAGTTGTACCTTTGCAGCGGATTAATTCCGATGGCCTTATAGTTCAAGGGATAGAATGGAAGTTTCCTAAACTTTAGATCTAGGTTCGAGTCCTAGTAGGGCTACCGTCCCAATCAGTTGATACGCAATTGGTTGGGATTTTTTTTTGTTCATTTGGCGATGACGATGCCGAGCCTGTGGTTGATTTGTCGGCGAAGTTCGTCGAGGTCTTTTTTCTGCTTGAGGAGGATGAGCTGGTCGTCGGAGTCGGTGGTGTTTTTCAGTTCTTCCTCTACGGCTTCGCGTCGTTCGTCGACCATAAGGTCTTTGTAGCGAAAAACGGTGGAAAACACGGTCGGGCGCAGCGTGTCTTCCTCGCTTTTGACGTAAATCTGATGGCGCGCCCAGTCGTCGAGGCGGTAGGGCGACGATAGCAGGTCGGCAGCCAATTGGCTGATGGCTTCGTCTTCGTTAGAGACAAAAAAACGGTCGTCGGGGATGTAGCCTTCGTCTAAGGCTCGGTCGAAAACGTCGAAGATTTTCCTATTGACGGGGTTTTTGAAGAGGAAACCGTCCATTTTCAAGTCGTCGATAATAAACTGAGCCACAGATACTTGCTCGTACACTTTTTCGCCATTTTCAAGTTCGCGCTCATCAACAATCGTCTCTCGCCCGTACATCAGCAACAGTTTCACCAACTCGCGTTCCTGATAATAGCCCGCTGGCAGTTGGTCTTCGATGGTTTCTTCTTGCTTTTGGGAGGTGGTGTCGGGTTCGGGCAGGGCCTCGCCTTCTTGTCCGAGCGACTTGCGGAGCTTGGCGCGCAGAATTTTGTTCAGCTCGTTGGTGAGCGTTTGCTCGGGCATGTCCAACAGGCGGCTACATTCTTTGACGTAGGTGATGCGGAAGATGCTGTCGGGGATGACGGAGATGGTCTCCACGATGTCGCGGATGACCTGCCCGCGCTTGATGGGGTCGTTTTCGGCATCTTTCAGCAGCAGTTCGGTCTTGAATCGGATGAAATCTTTCGCGTTCTCTTTCAGGTAGTTGCTGACGTATTCCACCGAAAATTCCTTGCCGAAGGTGTCGGGGTCATGCTCGGGCGGCAGCACGACGATGCGCACGTTCATGCCTTCGCCCAAAATCATGTCGGTGCCGCGTAGGGCCGCATGGATGCCTGCCGAGTCGCCGTCGTAGAGCATCGTGATGTTCTTCGTGTAGCGTTTGATGAGGCGGATTTGCTCCATTGTCAGCGAGGTGCCGCTGCTGGCCACCACGTTCTCGATGCCGATTTGGTGCATTCGCAGCACGTCAAAATAGCCTTCCACGAGAATGCACTCGTCCTGCCGCGCGATGGCATTTTTGGCGAAATAGATGCCGTAGAGCGTCTGCTTCTTGTCGTAGATTTCCGACTCGGGCGAGTTTTGGTACTTCGGGCTTTTCTTCTCCGGATCGTTGACGAGGATGCGTCCGCCGAAACCGATGACGCGCCCCGTCAGGTTGTGGATGGGAAACATCACGCGGCCATGGTAGCGATCGTAAAGACCCTTGTTGCCTTTGAGCGAGAGGCCGATTTGCTCAAGGAGTTCGTCGCTGTAGCCGTTTTCTTTGGCGTAGGCCGTGAAGGCATCCCATTTGGCGGGACTGTAGCCAAGGTGGAACTTCTCGATGATGGGGTTGAGGTAGCCGCGCTCGCGGAAATATTGCAGGCCGATGGTCTTGCCTTCTTCGGTGTTCCATAGCGTGTCGACGAAATACTTGTCCGCGAACTCATTGATGTTGAACATCTTCTCGCGGACGCTCTGCTGCATGATTTCCTCGGGAGTTGGCTCCTTTTCTTCGATTTTGATGTTGTATTTCTTGGCGAGGTAGCGCAAAGCTTCGGGGTAGGTGTAATGCTCGTGTTCCATGAGGAACTTGGCCGAGTCGCCGGCCTTGCCGCAGCCGAAACACTTGAAGATGTTTAGCGCCGGGTTGACGCTGAACGACGGCGTCTTCTCATTGTGGAAAGGGCAGTTTCCCCACATGTTCGTTCCACGTTTCTTCAGCGTGACAAACTCGCCCACGACTTCTTCAATGTGGGCGGCTTGCAGGATTTGTTCTACTGTCTTCCTTGGAATGGCCATTTCGCGAATTTTCGGCAAAGGTAGTGTTTTGTCGGCGAATTAGTCGAATTATGCGAAGATTTAATTTGTTTCATTCGCTTAATTCGCCGTTTATAAAAGTTGTTCGCCGTTTTCGCTAATGAGCCTCTAACCAGTTGTTTCCCGTGTTCATCTCCACCACCACCGGCACCGACAAGGGCAAGGCATTCACCATCTTATCGTTGACGATGGATTTCAGCGTGTCGAGTTCGTCCAAGTGGGCATCGAAAACCAATTCGTCGTGTACTTGCAGTATCATCTTCGACTGCATTTTGAGTCGCTCCATCTCTTCGTGGATGCCAATCATTGCAATCTTGATCATATCTGCCGAACTGCCTTGGATGGGCGCGTTGATGGCGTTGCGTTCGGCAAAGCCACGCACCACGCTGTTGGAACCGTTGATGTCGCGCAAATAGCGGCGGCGCCCAAGGATGGTCTCGGCATAGCCGCGTTCACGCCCCAAGGCGATGCTGCGGTTCATGTATTCCTTGATGCCTGCGTATTCCTCGAAATACTTCTTGATGATGTCGGCGGCTTCGCTGCGCGATAGCTCCATGCGCTCGGCCAAGCCGAAGGCCGACATGCCGTAGATAATGCCGAAATTCACTGCTTTGGCGCGACTGCGTTGCTCCTTGGTGACTTCGTTCATCGGCACGTGGAACACCTTGGCAGCCGTGGCTGCGTGGATGTCGTGGCCGAGGTTGAAATCTGCGACCATGGCGGGGTCCTGACTCAAATGTGCGATGATGCGCAGCTCGATTTGGCTGTAGTCTGCCGCCAAGAGGGTATAGTCTTTGCTCCGAGGCACGAAGGCGCGACGGATTTCGCGGCCTTTCTCGGTGCGCACGGGGATGTTTTGCAGGTTGGGGTTGTTTGAACTCAAGCGCCCCGTGGCGGTGACGGCTTGGTTATAAGAGGTGTGGATGAGTCCATCTTTCGGGTTGACCAAGGCCGGAAGGGCGTCTAAATAAGTCGATTTCAGCTTTGTAAATGAGCGATAGTCCAGAATCAGGTGGATGATGGGGTGCTTGTGGGACAGTTTTTGCAATACCTCTTCACCTGTGGCATATTGCCCCGTCTTGGTTTTCTTGGCCTTTTCGTCGATTTTCAGTTTCTCGAACAGCACTTCGCCCAACTGTTTCGGCGAGGCGATATTGAAAGGTGCGCCCGCCTGCGCGTAAATCTCTTCCTCGATTTTGCGGATTTCGCCGCCAAACTCCTCGCTGATTTGCTGCAAGTTGTGCGTGTCGATCTTCACGCCGTTGGCCTCCATGCGGCTCAGCACGGACACGAGCGGCATCTCGATGTCGTAAAACAGTTTCTCCACGCCGTTTTCCTTCAGCAAAGGCAGCAGTTTTTCATAAAGTTGCAGCGTGATGTCGGCATCCTCGGCGGCATATTCCTTGACTTGTTCGATGGGCACTTCGAGCATGGTCTTCTGTTGCCGTCCTTTGCCAATCAGGTCCTCAATGGGGATGGTGAGGTAGTTGAGGTAGATCTCGGCAAGATAGTCCATGTTGTGGCGCTGCTCGGGTTCGAGGAGGTAATGCGCCAGCATCGTGTCGAACATCGGACCTTTTACGCTGATGCCGTATTGCGCCAGCATCGAGATGTCGTATTTCAGGTTTTGCCCGATTTTCAATATGCTTTCGTCCTCGAACAAAGGTCGCAACAAATCCAGTTTCTTCTGACATTCCTCGCGTTCGGCAGGCATGGGCAGATACCACGCTTCGTGTGCCTTGATGGCAAAAGAAACACCCACCAAATCAGCCGAATACACATCGACGTTGGTCGTCTCGGTGTCGAAGACGAATTGTTTTTCCTTCGACAAAAGTTCCACCAAAGCCTTGATGTCTTCATTGTTTTCTATGAGTTTGTAGTCATGCTCGATGGTCTTTGCCGAAGCCTTATCCGAGAAGTCGAGCAGTCCTGTCTCGCCTTCGCCGCCTTGGTTGAAGAGGTCGGGCGATCCTGACGTGGAAAACAAGTCTGGTTGACTTCCCACTATCCCCGAGGGTTGGCCCGTCCCCCTCTCAGAGGGGGGCAGGGGGGAGTCAACCCCACGCTTCCCCTTATAGTCCTCCAAAAACCGCTTTGCAAAGGTCTTGAACTCCAATTCCTCAAAGAGTGCCATTAGTGCAGGCACATCAGGCTCTTTGGCCTTCAGTTCTTCTTCGTTGAACTCCACTGGGACCTCCAAGTTGATGGTAGCCAGCATCTTCGACATCAGTCCTTGCTCGGCAAAGTTGACCACGTTTTCCTTCTGTTTGCCTTTCAGCTCGTCGGCGTGGGCGATGAGGTTCTCGACGCTACCGTATTTTTGCACCAAAAGGGCTGCCGTCTTCTCCCCGATGCCTGGAATGCCTGGGATGTTGTCGGCGGCATCGCCCCAAAGACCAAGAATATCAATCAGTTGCTTTGGTTCTTGAATGCCATAGCGTTCGCACACTTCCTTCGGCCCCCAAATCTGTGCCGGCTCGCCGAATTTGGCGGGCTTGTAGAGCAAGACCTTGTCGGTGACGAGTTGGCCGAAGTCCTTGTCGGGGGTCATCATATAGGTCGTAAAACCTTGTTGTTCAGCTTTTTTCGATAGTGTCCCAATCACATCGTCGGCCTCATAGCCTTCCACGCCGTAAATCGGGATGTTGAAGGCTTCGATGAGTCGTATTATATAAGGTATGGCATCGCGCAGGTCGTCGGGCATCTTTTCGCGGTTGGCCTTGTATTCGCTGTATTCGGCTTGGCGTTGGGCGGTGCCGGCCACGTCGAAGGCGATGCCGATATGCGTCGGACGCTCGTTTTTCAGGATTTCGTAAAGCGAGTTGAGGAAGCCCATCACTGCCGAGGTGTTGAGGCCTTTCGAGGTCATGCGCGGGTTCTTGTTCATGGCAAAGAACGCCCTGTAAATCAGTGCGTAGGCATCCAAAAGGAAGAGTTTTTTCTCCATAATTTCTGTATCGATTGAATTAGAGGGCTAAAATACAAAGAATTGGGATAAGCGGGCCAATAAATCGAAAAATGTTTATTTTTGCGGTCATGAAACGATGGTTTAACATAGCGTTCCTGTCGTGTGTGTTGGCGTTTTCGGCCTACAACCGCCCCGTAGAGACGCAAAATTTTGCGTCTCTACCCCATATCGACCCAGCATTGCAGGCCGTCGACAACCTGATGTGGCAGCGGCCCGACAGCGCGCTGATGCGATTGTTGCCCTGGTTTGACACCTGTTGTGGAGACGCGGCGCGCCACGTCTCTACCGCCTACAACGACCATT
>Ga0310697_10002296_pt1 | contig 20576 bp, 14 predicted proteins | sample 172DNAGHGlowgp2_FD_203883 | JGI IMG/M metagenome (GOLD analysis project Ga0310697, IMG submission 203883) | Sheep rumen microbial communities from Palmerston North, Manawatu-Wanganui, New Zealand - 1728 DNA GHGlow gp2 (v2) (version 2) | ecosystem: Host-associated > Mammals > Digestive system >... | reverse complement strand
CGAAGTCTTGTCCGGAATAAGCCGAACTCGTAAAGTCGTCTTCCATCAATGGGGGAATACTGGCCAGGATGGAGGGTAAGACTTCAAGGCTTTTTCGGCTGTTTGCCCTCCCGTTGAAAGTCAAGCTGCTGTTCAGTAGTGAGTCGAGAAAAGGCGTCACTTGATGCTGCCGGTTGGGGTTGTAATAGCCTGTCATCTCTTGCCCGATGCTTTCCATGATGATGACTACCAGGTTGGAAGGCAACGTGTCGGAGGCGATAGTATCGATGATGAAGCGGTTGGCCTTTAAGTCCGTATGTATAGCTGTGAAGCAAGGCTCACCCGTGGGGGCTTTGATGGTTTGCGGAGTGTTGTCACCGCTGATCAGACAGAACGGAGTGTTAAGCAGTATGGGCGCGTTTTGCGGGTCGGTGTATTGCAGTGCGGTCTGCATGGTGATGCGCTTCGGCTGGAAGCCGCCGCGCCAGGCGAGGAAGGCCAAAAGGAGGGATGTCGACAGTCTAATCAACTGTTTCAGGGGCCACCGATTCACCTCGTTTTCTTCCTTGAGTTTTGTGTGCCGGGCTACTACAACGACAATCAATAAAAATAGGATGAAAATGACAAGTAGGTACCAATAATCAAACAAAACCTGTCTGACGAAACCGAAGGAGAGCTCTCCAGAATGTCCCATTGTCTTGAGGTAACTCACCGTGATGTGTTTGCCCAAGAAGTTGAAGCAAAAGATGTCGATGAAATTCAGGAAGATGGCTGCAGAGTTGAGTGTGATATAGATGAAGTCGATGAACCGTTGCCCTACTCGGTTGAAGATGTGCCGCGAAGGGAAGCAATAATAGAGGATGACGGGCAAGTTGAGCACTGCCGCCACCGAGAGGTCGAACCGCATGCCATAGAAGAAGAGTTGCAGAGCTTGTCCTACTTTCAGTTGGTGGAAATACTGTGAGTTGAAGAGGTACAACATCCAGCGGCTGATGCTGAGGGCCAACAAGATGGCCAAGAGCCTATAGAGTAGCAGCATATACGGTTTCCCGAGCCACTCGATGAATTTCTCTTTGTTGGTCTTCTTTCGCATCGATATAATCCTTGAATAAAGTGCAAAAATAGGAAAAAAGGTGTATCTTTGCGCAATAATTCATTTAACGAGTATACAATAATGACAAAAATGCGTTCTTTATTAGTTGTATTGGCGCTTTCGCTCTCTGTCGTAACGATGGCGCAGACCTATCCCAAATACGGTAAGCCAGTTGATATCCCGATTCAACTCTCTGCTACTTTTGGTGAGCTTCGCCCCAACCATCTCCATGCTGGACTCGACATCAAGACACAAGGCGTGGAAGGCAAGAAAGTGTATGCCGTGGCTGATGGCTATATCAGCCGCATCGGCGTGTCGCCCTATGGCTATGGTAATGTGCTTTATGTCACGCATAACGATGGCTATACCTCGGTATACGCCCACTTGCAGCGTTTCACAGGAGAGGTGGCTCGATTTGTGAAACAGCAGCAATACAAGAATAAGAAATTCACTTCGCAGATTTATCCAGACAAGGACAAGTTTCCCGTCAAGAAAGGTGATGTGATTGGATATTCGGGCAATTCGGGTGGCTCGGGCGGCCCGCATCTGCATTTTGAGATCCGCGACTCCAACGAGCGCCCTGTCAACCCGATGTTTTTCGGCTATAAGATCGAAGACAATGTGAAGCCAATGATTTTAGGCGCCTCGGTGTATCCCATTGATGAGGAGTCACAGCTGGAAGGCGACATCAAGCCCATGTATTTTTCAGTGGCAGGAGAGAACGGACGCTATACCTTGAAAGACAGGCCGATTGTGTATGCTAACGGAGAAATCGCCTTCGGCATTTGTGCCTATGACCTGGTGGGCACTTCGACGAACAAGGACGGCCCGTATTTCTATGAACTTTACCTCGATGACGAGTTGGCATTTCAGGTGGAGGCCGACCGCTTTTCCTATAGCGAGCCTCGTTACGTAAACAGTCTGCTTGACTATCGGCATTATAAGGAGAAGAAGTCGAGCTATGTGCGCACTGAGACTGACCCATACAACAAGCTGCACATGATTAAGAAGAAGAATGGCACGGTCACAGTGGCTGAAGGCGATACGGTAGATGTCTGCTTCAAGATCAAAGATTATGTGGGCAATTGTTCGACGTTGCAGTACAAGTTGGTGGGCGTGGCTCCAGTAGAGGTGGAACGTCCCGTACGTCGCCGCAGCGAGTATTTCGTGAAGGCCGACGGCTCGCTCAACAACGAAATCACCATTGAGGATTTCAGTGTGTCCATTGAGGAAGGAACGCTCTTCCGTGATGAGTGGATTCAGACGGGCCAGCGCGATGAAAAGGGCTGCTGTTCGCGTATCTTTCGCTTTGGCGATGAGGGTATGACAACGTTCAAAAACCTTGTCGTTCGTATCCGTCCTTTCGAGGAGTGGGCGGGCGACAATCGTCTGTATATCGCCTCTATCGACAAAAACGGCAAGGTCAGTTCGCTAGGCGGCAAGCTGAAAAACGGTGCGGTGGAGACCAAGACGCACACCATGGGAGAATATGCCCTTAAAATAGACTCGATTGCTCCCACCGTGAAAGCCTCCAATTTCAAGGATGGACAAAATGTGAGTGCCCTTAAGTCGTTGCGATTCAAGATTTCCGATGACATGACGGGAATTGAGACTTATGACATCTATTTGGACGATGTGTGGGTGCTCGGCCAATATGACGCCAAGAATGCGCTGCTCTATTACGAGTTCGACGAGAAGATGAAGAAAGGCACCAACAATGTGAAGGTTGTGGTGACCGACGGGGTGGGGAACAAGAAGACGTTCAAAGCGAAAGTGGTGAATTAATCACCCACATACTGATACGCCCCCATGTCCGGAGCACCTATCCTTGAAATGCCATCCAAGTCGTAGGGAACCTCATTGCCAAACAAGGGGTTGCCCGTGCCGATGGCGGGCGAGGCGATGCTGTCGAGATGGCAGTCGGGCTTCATGGCATTGGCAAAGCAAGGCTCAAGATTGAAAAGGCAGTGATTGAAGCCTGGCATTGTTCCGTTGTATTTCTCCGATTTGATGAGGCAGTGGTCGAAGGTGTAGAGTGAATCTGCATCGGGACCGAAAGTAGCCTTGAATTCATCTTTCTGTTTGCCGTAGACAATACAGTTGTCCATCTCCATGCGGAATGGATAATAGACGGGTTCGTTGTTGCCTCCAATGGCGTAGTTGGTCACCGAAATGGCATTTTCATTTTTGTTGTGTTCGTTGGCGTTCCAATAGTTGGCGATGGTGCCATGCACGAAACGATAGTCGCCGCCGAAAGCCCAGAAGTTGGCGTAGCCGCAGTTGGCGATGACAAAGTTCTTGGCCTCAACGGCATATAAGATGGAAAACAAACCGTAGCTGCTTTGATTCTCAACGATGGTGTTGTCGATGCGCAAAGCGCATTCCGTTGCTTTGAGCACCGACTGGCAGTTGATGCCGATCGTGCCGTTGCGGATGATGGCGTGGCTAATGCGATGGTCTGCGCCAGCGCGGCCGTCCATCATCAGGATTTGTTCCCATTGGCCGGGGATGTCGTTGTAGTATGCTTCGAGGCGGTCGCCTTGAACGACGACAGGCTCTTCGGCGGTTCCGTCGATGATGAGTTGCCCATCGCTCCACGAGAGGATGCCGCCTCCTTGGTGACAATGGATTTGTGTGCCTTTTTCAATTTTCAATGTGCCGTAACTGTTGATGAGAGCATAGCCGTAGATGACGTATGGCCGTTCCGAGGTCCAAATTGTGGTCTCAAGGCTATCGGCGACAATGTGATAGTGATAGGGTTGCCCGCCAATGTTCACTACCTTGTCCGCAACAATGTAATTGGCATTCTGACCCCAGGCCAACAATTTGATGGTCTGCTTGTTGCCATTGGTGACAAACTCCAAATCGTCTTCCACTACGAAAGGCGAGTTCATGTCGTTGGGGTTGATGGTGACGCGCAGGAAGGAGAATAGGCTGTCGCCAGCAGGGATGACCTTGTCGTAAAACTCCACGCCGTTTTCGCCATCGAGGTTGAAACGATAAGGGGAATTCTCGCCTCCTATCAAACGTATAGAACTGATATTCAAATCGTTTTCGCTTCTGTTGAAGATTCTCAACTGGTGCGTGGCCGAGCCCAATGAGGTGAACACCGTGTCAAACATGACCGTGTCAGTCGAGAAAGTGAGTTTCAGGTTGGGGTCGTCACTGATGTGTTGTTCCTTCTTACATGCTTGCGAAGCAAACACTAAAAGAATGAGTACGAGTGTGATATGTATTTTTTGCATGATTATGGATGAAAAAGCAAAGATAAACTATTATCTGTTACGGCTGGAAATGTTTTTTATTGTATTTTTGCGGAAAATATCACGAAATATGAAACGATTGGCTATTATCGCATCGCTTTGTTTGATGCTTTTGGGCTTTGGCATCAAGGCCTCGGCGCAGTTTCTTCCCGATGTGCCTGATATGAAAGGGAAGTGGATTTATGGTGGTAACATTGGCGGAGGCATGTATGGCAGTCGTCTCAGCCTCTCGCTCGCCCCACAAGTGGGTTACCGCATCTTCAGCCCTTGGGAAGTGGGATTGCGCGGCGTCTATGACTTTTCATGCCTTTTCGACCGTTACAACGGTAATGTATATGCACATTATTTTGGCATGGCGCCCTACACCAACTTCCAAGTCTACAAGGGATTGTTCCTCCATGTCGAGGACGAGGTGATGTATGGCCTTTCGCGATGGAACCATCAAACATCAAGAAGTCAGTGGTTCAATACGGTATTTGTCGGTGGTGGCTATAGGCAATACAGCTATTCAGGGAGTTATATTTATTATATGTTGCTTTACAACTTGAGTTGGGGCATCATACAAAGTCAGAATTCATGGGATACGCCCTATGGCTCTCCTATCGAGATTCGCATCGGTTTTTGCTTCTAATAGCGTTCCATGCGTTCCAACTCTCTTTTCGAGTCCTTGGTCTTCAAGCTCTCTCGTTTGTCGTAGAAGTGCTTGCCTCGGGCCAGGGCGATGTCTAGTTTTGCCAAGCCCTTGTCATTAATAAATAAGGTGACGGGGACGATGGTGAAGCCTTTTTCCTGCACTTTGTTCTTCAGTTTGCGCAGTTCACGGGCGGTGAGCAGCAGTTTGCGGTCGCGCTTCGGGTCGTGGTTGTTGTAGGTGCCTTGGGCGTATTCGGCGATGTGCATGCCGACGACAAACAATTCATTGCCTTTAAAGCTGCAATACGAGTCGGCCAAACTTGCCTTGCCGCCTCTAATCGACTTGATTTCAGTGCCTGTCAGTACGATGCCTGCCGTCAGCGTCTCGACGAGGAAATACTCGAAGGTGGCGCGTTTGTTCCTTATTTTGATGTTGTTTGTGCCTCTCTTGTCCATAATGGCTGCAAAAGTAAGCAAAAATCAAGGCATAAAGGCTGAAATTTGACAAAAAAAAGCCTTGCTTAAAAAAAATACCTATATTTGCAGTTCCGTTTTAGCGGATTGACCTTATTATGTACAACCAAAATCGGGCTCATAAGCCCTGATTGTCCTAAAACTCATTGAAATGGAAAACAACGAACAACTGAATCAAGATCCCATCGTGGAGACCGCGGTCGGCGAGGGTTTTGAGAACGAGACGAAGACGTCAAAGGCTGCAAAAAAGGCTATTGATGGTAACGAGAAAAAGAAGATTGTCAAACTGATCCAACCCAGCATCCTGCCTGGCAAAGTAAGAGTAGAGGTGGGCACTCTGGTGGAAGACACCATGGACGAGCAAGCCCCCGTACAAGAGGAAGAGCTTCTGCCTATCGTCGACGAGAATGCCGAAATGGAAGAAGAAGAGCTGGTGGAGGAGAACAGCGATCTTGAAGGCATGAACAAACTGCAACTGGTGGAGATGCTCGAGGAACTCGTGCAAAATCCCGACGTGCAAGCCATCAAGGACAAAGTGGCCGCCGTTCGCATCCATTTCAACAAGTTGAACAAGGAAGACATGGACCGTGAACTCGATCAGTTCCTTCAGGGTGGAGGCGAGGCCGAGAGTTTCCAGCATGTGGAAGACCCCGTCGAACAACGTTTCAACGCGGCTTTCGGCATCTTCAAGGCCAACCGTGCCAGGCAGAACGAGGACATGGAGAAGCAGAAACTCGAGAACTTGGCCAAGAAACAAGCCATCCTTGAGGAACTGAAAACCATCATTTCCTCCGACGAGTCGCTGAAGAAGACTTACGACGACTTCCGCGTCCTGCAGGACCGCTGGAAGGAAATCGGCCCCGTTCCCACTGCCGAAAACTCTAACCTTTGGAACAACTATCACTTCCTCGTCGAGAAGTTCTTCGACAAGGTTCGCATTGGCCGTGAGCTCCGCGACCTCGACATGAAGAAGAACCTTGACGCCAAGATCGAACTCTGCGAGAAAGCCGAAGAGCTCTTGGACGAGAAATCAATCACCAAGGCCTTCAAGGCTTTGCAGAAGCTGCATGAGGAATGGAAGGAGATTGGCCCTGTCCCTCAGGAAAAGAAAGACGAGATCTGGGAGCGCTTTAAGGCAGCTACCGACAAGATCAACGCCATCCGTCGCGAGCACTATGCCCAAATCGAAGGCGAACAAACCGCCAATCTGGAGGCCAAGAAAACCCTTTGCGAGAAAGCCGAAGAACTTGTCGCCATCGACTATCCTAGCGTCAATTCATGGCAAAAGAAGTCGGAAGAGCTTACTGAAATCTTCAATGTTTGGAAGACCATTGGCCCTGCCAGCAAGAAGGACAACGAAGAGATTTGGCAGCGTTTCCGTGGCGCCATGGATGCTTTCTTTGCCAAGAAGAAGGCCTTCTTCGCCGGCTTGAAAGACCGTCAGACCGAAAACCTCGAACGTAAGACCCAACTCTGCATCGAGGCCGAAGCCTTGATGGAGTCGACCGAGTGGAAGTCGGCCACCGAGCAGATGAAGAAACTCCAAGAGGAATGGAAGACCATCGGCCCAGTGCCGAAACGCCATGCCGATAAGATTTGGAAACGCTTCCGCGCAGCTTGCGACACATTCTTCAACCGCAAGAACGAACACTTCAGCGGACGTCGCTCCGAGGAAGAGGCCAACCTCGCCGCCAAGAAGGCATTGCTCGAGGAAATCAGGGCCTTCCAAATCGGACCTAACCGCAACGAGAACATGGAGGCCATCAAAGCCTTCCAGAAGCGTTGGATCGAGATTGGCTACGTTCCGATGAAACACAAGGATGCCATCAATAAGGAGTACCGCGAATTGATCGATGGTTTCTTCGACACCATGCGCAAGAACCAGAACGAGGCTTCGACCAACGAGTTCCGCGAGATGATGGAGAGCTGGAAAGGCGACCCGAATGCTGGCGAACGCGTTCGCAAGGAGGGCGGTAAGCTACAGATCCGCATCCAGAAGCTGCGCGACGAAATCGCTGCCATGGAGAACAACATCGGATTCTTCTCTAGCAGTAAGAACTCCGAAATGATGCGGGCTGAGATTGAGAAGAAGATCAACAAGGCCAAGGAAGACCTCAAGGTCCTTGAAGAAAAGCTGAAGATTGCCGAGGAATAAATCCTTTCGGTCGATTGATCCCAACCAAAAAAGCACCCCGAGATTCGAGGTGCTTTTTTCGTTGTGTCATGTAGAGACGGTGGTCACACCGTCTCTACAATAGATGGTTTAGAAGTTGAATCTGAGATTCAAAGCAGCCGACCAAGTGGAGTAGGTGCTTGCATAGGTGTTCCAGGTGGGATTGGTGAAGGTGTAGGTGTAAGGACTCTCTTCAGAACCGTTACCGTTGAGCTTCACGATATCGCTGCTGCTCAGGCGCTGCATGTTGCCCCAGCCTCTGTAGAACAGGTTGGCGATGTTCTTCACATCGATACCAGCGCTGATGCTTTCACCGCCATGGAACTTATAGGTTCTCTCATACTTGAAGTTGAAGGTGTGTCTCCAAGGAGCGATGGCACCGCCACGCTCAGCATATTGACCGCGGTGAGCGCTCAAGTACTTGTCGGCCTTGATGAAGTCATTGAATTCTTCAGGATTGGTATAAGGCGTGTTCTCGGCCATGAGTTCACTCTCGGTGGGGATGTAGGCCAAGCTGTTGGAGCCGCCGTCGCCGTTCACGTTGCTGGTCATGGTGTAGCTATAGCGTGTGTAGCTGTAGTTGCCAATGTAGCAGTGGTTGAAGCCTTCATAGTAGAGACCGACAGTCTCGGTGGTGTGTTGACCAGTAGCCCAGGTCCAGCCGGCGTTGAAGAGCACACGGTGAGGAGTGACATAGCTGCTGTAGCCGAGTTCGTGGCTGTTGGAACCGTTGATGCCGAAAGCGTTGGTGCTGAAGGCAGAGGTGACTTGGTCACCGATACCATCGGTGACGTTCTTGCCAACGGCATAGGTGTAAGCTGCCATCAGGTTGAGGCCGCACTTGAAGTCCTTGCTCAACTGGGCGGTACCAGAATAGAAGTAACCGTTTTGGTCGACATTGGTGATGTAGTAAGGAGTGACCTTGCCACCGATGCTGTTGGTGACACCTTCGCTCACCCAAGTCCATCTCTTGTCAGGTTCGCCGGGAAGTTGGATATCGTCGCCACGGACGATGCCGAGTTTGGTGACGGCAACGGTGGTGATGTCCTTGTTGTAGATGCCTTCCAAAGTGGCTTTGATGCCGCCAGGAAGTTCGGCGTCGAAGGCCAACGAACTCTTCCAAGTCTGCGTCATCTTGAGGTTCTTGTCCATGATGGTGGTCGACTGAGGAGCGACGAGATCGGCAGGCAGGTTCTCTGTGCCGAACAGCGTGGCGTGGTTGGCAATAATGTCGTTCACGTTAGAATAGAAGTTGATGTCGGTGTCTTCGGCAGCAGGGTTGATGTACTGGTACTGCATGCAGTTGGAGTTACCCACAGTGGAGACAATCCAAACGAAAGGCAGACGGCCAGTGTAGAGGCCAGAACCGCCACGGATGATGTACTTGCGTTCGCCAGTGAGATCCCAATTGAAGCCCAAACGGGGTGAGAAGTTGACGCGAGCCTTAGGCATGTCGGCAGTGGAGAGGCCATACATGGTGTTGCCTTCGCCGTCGGCGATGGCGTGGTGCACGCCTTCTTCGTCGTTCCAGCCTTCAGCGAACTCCTTGTTGTAGTTGTAGCCTGCAATCGAAGGATAGTAAGGCAGTTCGGCACGGAGACCAAGAGCGAGTTTGAAGCGCTCGCTGAGGGTCATTTCGTCTTGCAGATAGAGCGAACCTTGCATGTAGTTGAAGGAAGGATACACTTGTTTCGGGTTGCCACCTTCACCATCGCGGTTGTTGCCAAAGGTGATGGCGAAAGCGGTGGGGTTGGCACCACTGGTGAAGTCGTCCCAGCTATTGTAGACATAATAGCCGGCGCCGCCTTGCATGTAACCGTTCTTGGTGTTGTCGAACTCATACTGACCACCGAGGGTGAAGTTGTGGATACCGGTGAGGTAGCTCACTTCGTCGGTAATGACAGCGGTGTGCACTTCGCGGAGGTTACCGTATGTGAACGGGTCGGGACCGAAGCTGGTGTAGACAGCCTTGGTTTCGGCAACGCCGTCGCCATCGGTGTCGAGGTTCTCAAGAATATCGACAGTGGGGAAGAGGTCGCCCACAAAGCTACGAGGCTCGTTCTGGTGCGAATAGGTGGCACGCAGCATGTTGTTGCCGCGACCACTCAGGAAGCTGTGGTTCCATTCGGCAGCGACCGAGCTGAAGTTCTGCTCTTGGAAGTAACGGTTGCTCTCGAAGTAGAGGGCGCAGTCGGAAGTACGACCATAGCTGTTACGGTTGTATGGGTTCGGCACGATGGGGTTAACCGAGTTGGAGGGATTTGAAGAATACTTGTTCTTCACCAGGCTGTAGCGGATGTTGAACTTGTCCTTGTCGCTGATGTTCCAGTCCAAGCGGGCGAGCAACTTGAGGTCAGGCGTGCTGGCACTGTAGTTCTGGTAACGGCCGGGATCGTAGCCATAGGTCTTTATCAGGTAGTCCTTCATCATGTCCATTCTCTCGACGGTAGGACGGCTGTATTGAGTGCTTCCGCCCCATTCTCCATCTTCGCTCTCGCGGGCAAAGTGGGTCTGACCTGGGTCAATGTCGCTCTGGTACTCGAAGTTGACGAAGAAGAAGAGCTTGTCTCTCACGATGGGGCCGCCAACGCTTACGCCGACGGTGTTGTCCAAAGAACTAGAGAGATTCAGGCGGTCGGGATAGTTGCCGAACTCGTCTTTCTTTCCGAACTTGGTGCCGATGAGACCATCGTTAGTGAAGTAGTCATACACGCTGACATGCCAGTTGTTGGTACCGCTCTTGGTAACAGCATTGATGGCACCGCCAGTGAAACCGCTGTGACGTACGTCGAAAGGCGTGATGTTGATGGTCATGGCCTCAAGAGCGTCCAACGAGATGGGGCTACCGCCAGCAGGCAGGTTGCCACCGATACCGAAGGCGTTGTTGAACGCGGCACCGTCGACAGTGACATACGACGAACGGTAGTTGCCGCCGCCGATGGCCAGGCCGTTGGAAGTGGTGGCTGCCTGAGGCGTCAGGGCCAACACATCGTTCAAGCTACGGGTGATGGTGGGCAGGGTAGTGATCTGCTCGTTGCTGATGGCCGTAGTGGCACCAGCGCGGTCGCTGTCCATGCCATTGCTGATGGCTTCGGCAACGACGGATACTTCACCCAGACCAACAGCCTCTTCGTTCAAGCGAACATTGAGAATCTTGGTCTCACCCAACGTTGTGGTGATACCTTCCTGCTTCACCGTTTGGAAACCCACCATACGGAACTCGAGGGTGTAGGGGCCGCCAGGACGGATGTTGAGCAGACGGTAGGCACCGTTTGCATCGGCCACAGCATAATACTGTGAGCCCGAGGGCGTGTGTGTGGCAACGACAGTGGCGCCCGGAAGCGTCGCCTTGTTGTTGTCAGTGATTTTTCCACTGATGCTTGAAGTGGTCACCTGGGCCATCAAGCTAATGGAGGCAATCATAGCCACGAAAAAAGTAAGTAACTTTTTCATAGTTAATAATTTAAAGTTAATAATTAAGTTGATTGTATTTGATTTAATTGCTTCGTTTTCATTTTTGTCCATTATAAGAACGTGCAAATATAAGGGATTCGTTTTAATTGCCAATTCGTTTTTCACCAAACATTTTCCGCTTTTTCCCAAAAAGAAATCAACAGTTTTTGTTCATAACTTGTAAAGATTTGATTTTGTTCTGATTGTATACGTTGTTGCACCCATTTGTACTCTCTGTCTGCCCTCAAAATAATAAAAAGGTGTCTCGCGTCGTTTTTTTTAGTATCTTTGAAGCCTGAAAAACATAGAATCGTATGAAAAAAGTATTGTTTTTTGTTGTCCTAACAGCTTTTGTATTAGGTTTTTACTCGTGTGGTGAACAGCCTTCAAAGCAGTATAAGGCTATGGAGCAAGAGGTAAAGTCGATTGAGGAGAAGATCAGCGGTATCGAAGACTGTGATGAACTCCAGATGCTCAACTTTGCCATCATGGGATTGCGCTCTGACTTGGAGAATCTGGAACAGGCCAAAGAGATTCCCGACACTGAGTTGAGCCAGTTGAACGACATGATGGATGGCCTTGAAGCCACGTGGAACGGCAAATGGGCCGTGCTCGATTGCGAACAAAGTTTGGGTTCCGACCTGCTCGACACTTCGGGCGAGGAAGGCGGATACGAAGACTATGATATCTAATAAAGCGTATTTTTGTACTTGTGTAGCATAAACAGACATCGTCATGGCATTCTTTTATAGACATAAACCTAAGAAATTCAACTATCAGCCTCGTTACTATGATCCGGAAATGCAGGAATGGGAAGAGAAAAAAGCTGCTGCTGGTCTCGATTCTAAACTGAGTCACGAAGAACAACTCCGCATCAAGATGCGCAAGAGTTGGGGCGCGGCTAAAGACGAGGAGAGTAAGGAGGAACAACGCGCCAAACTCATCCGCCGCATTGTCCTCGGCGTATTTGTCGTGTTCCTGTTCTATTTCTTCTTCTGCACCCCGCTGATGCAGAACGTTATAGGTGGACTTCTTGGAAAATAACGTCATGCTCGACATCATCAAACTGCTGCCCGACAGCGTCGCCAACCAGATAGCGGCAGGCGAGGTGATACAGCGCCCTGCCTCAGCCGTCAAAGAGCTGATGGAGAATGCATTGGATGCTGGCGCCACACAGATCGACCTCGTGGTGAAAGATGCAGGAAAGGCGATGATTATGGTCATCGACAATGGCTGCGGTATGTCGGAGACCGATGCGCGCTTGTGCTTCGAGCGTCATGCCACCTCCAAGATAAGCAAAGCTGAAGACCTCTTTGCCATCCGTACCATGGGTTTCCGAGGCGAGGCATTGGCCAGCATTGCAGCTATCGCCCAGGTGGAACTGAAGACACGCCGCCGCGAAGACGAGGTGGGAGTGAAGATTGTCAACGAAGGTTCAGTCGTCAAGGAACAAAGCCTCGTCCCGATGCAGCCAGGCACTTCCTTTACCGTCAAGAACTTGTTTTTCAACGTGCCGGCGAGGCGTAATTTCCTCAAATCGGCACAAGCTGAGATGCGTCACATTGTGGAGGAGTTCACCCGTGTCACGCTGATGAACCCCGAGATTGGCTTCACGCTGACCAGCGATGGCAAGGAAATGTATCATCTTTATCCAGGCAACCTCAAACAACGCATTGTGGGCCTCTTCGGTAGTGCCTACGAAGAACGTTTGCTGCCTGTACGTCAGGAAACCGACCGCGTCAGCATAGAAGGCTATATCGTCAAGGCGGAATACGCCAAGAAGACGCGCGGCGAACAGTATTTCTTCGTTAACAAGCGCTTCATCAAACATGCCTATCTGCATCACGCCATTGAAAACGCTTACATGGAGATGGTGCCGCAGGACTGCTTCCCTGGTTATTTCCTCAATATCGAGGTCGACCCGGCCGACATCGATATCAATATCCATCCGACGAAGACGGAAGTCAACTTCTTGGATGTCAAATTGGTGTATGCCATACTTCACGCAGCGGTGCGCAAGGCCATCGGACAACATAATCTTTCGCCGATGATTGATTTCGACGAATCGGCTGAACTCAACAATGACTTTAGTACTGCCATGGGTATGTCGCAACCGCTGGCCATTCCTAGCATTCCACTCGACCCGAATTTCAACCCGTTCCACAAGGAAAAGGCACCACGAGAGTCGCATTGGGAGGGTGGAAGTTACCAGCCCCAACATCGAGAGACCTCGGGTGATTGGCGACTGCTCTATGGTGAGCGTACAGATTTGCCTTCGGAAGATGTGGTGCCCAACGAAGGTGTCAAACCTGTCTGCCGGTATCTGCAAGTGAATCAGTCGTATATCGTCACAACGGTAAAGTCGGGCCTGTTGGTCATCGACCAGCATCTGGCGCATGCCCGCGTGCTGTTTGAGAAGTTCCAAAAGGAGATGGAGAACCACAATGGGATGTCGCAGCAGGAACTGTTCCCACAAGCTTTGACCCTCAACCCCAACGACGCTTCCCTGTTGAAGGAGATGCTTCCCGAATTGGAGAATTTGGGATTCGTTTTGGAACAAGCCAACCCGACCACTTTTATGATAAATGGTACGCCTTCTGATGCTGCAGGCTGCGACGTCGTGGCGTTGCTTGAGAAAATCTTGGATAACCATAAGATTAACCGTACCGACTTGCAGATTGACAGGAAACTGAACCTGGCCAAGACTATGGCGGCGCAGTTGTCCATCAAGCCGATGACCAGATTGTCTGAAATAGAGATGCAAAACCTCGTCGACCAGTTGTTTGCATGCAATGTGGCAGAGATTGCACCTAACGGGAAAAAGATTTATGTGATATTAAACATGGAGGATATTTTTAAATGAGTGAACAATACAGTCCTACTGGTTTTAGGGTGTTGCCGCCCGTGGTGAAACACCTTCTGATTGTCAATGTGATATTGTTTTTGGCGACCTTCACCTTGAACCGCTTTAATATTGACTTGTCTGATTATTTGGGTCTACATTTCTTCTTGGCCAAGGACTTCATGCCCTATCAGTTGTTTACCTATATGTTCATGCATGCCAACTTCGAGCATATCTTCTTCAATATGTTCGCGCTATGGATGTTTGGCAATACGTTGGAGAACATTTGGGGCTCGAAGCGCTTCCTGTTGTTTTATATCATCTGTGGTTTGGGAGCTGCAGTGAGTCAGGAAGTGGTGCAATTCATTGATTTTGAGATGCGGACGGACTGGCAGGGCTTGGCCATCTTGAATGATGGTATGAGGGAGGTGCTGAACACATGGAACACAGTGGGTGCATCGGGTGCGGTCTATGGACTCTTGCTGGCCTTTGGCATGCTGTTCCCCGATTCGCGCATTTACCTGTATTTCCTGTTCCCCATTAAGGCCAAGTGGTTCGTCATTGGCTATGCGGTCATCGAATTGCTTAGCGGTTTCTTCACCAGTGGCAACGTGGCTCACTTTGCTCACTTGGGCGGCATGCTGTTCGGCTTGATACTGATTTTGATTTGGAAAAAGAAAGGAAAACTGTACGGTGACAGGGTATACTGATGGATTTTGGGGGCAACGGCCCGGTTTTGGTGCACCGATGATGGGGCTTTTTCAACGCAATGCTGTGCTGAAATGGCTCACTATCATCAATGTAGGTTTGTGGCTTATGGTAGCCTTCGCCAACCTTTCTTTGTGGCTTTATAAGTCGCAGAGTCCCAATCTCTTGGTGACATGGCTCGCTGTACCTGCCGATTTGACTGCGTTGGCCCATAGACCTTGGTCGGCAATTACCTATATGGTTTTGCATGAGCGTTTCTGGCATCTGTTTTTCAACATGTGGATGCTGTGGTTTGGTGGCATGATCTTCACGCGTTTCCTTTCAGGACGGCAGCTTGCCTGGACCTATGGGCTTGGCGGACTTATGGGCGCCATCTTCTTTGTGGCGGCCTACAATGTCTTCCCCGTTTTTGAGACCATGAAATACTCTGCAGTGGCCTTGGGTGCATCAGCTTCTGTGCTGGCTATTTTGGTGGCCGCAGCCACCTACAAGCCTGACTACGGACTCCGACTCTTCCTCTTCGGCCAGTTGAAGTTCAAGTGGCTGGCCATCATCTTTGTGGTCATCGATTTGTTGAGCATCTCGGCAGAGAATCCTGGCGGGCATATCGCACATTTGGGAGGTGCCTTGTTCGGCTTTGTTTACGGCCTGTTGTTGAGAAAAGACTTCACGCTGAAAGGCTTGTTTGCCCGCAAGCCACGTGGACCAAAGATGGAATACACACCCTACGAGGAGATTCACGATGAGTCCCAAGTGCCTCGTTCGGACGAGGAATACAACCGACAAAAGGCTGAAAAAGAGCGTGATGTGGATGCCATCCTAGATAAGATTGCCAAGAGCGGTTACGGCAGCCTGACGCCGGAAGAGAAGGAGTTCCTATTCAAAAACAGTAGATGATGTCAGAGGAGAAGAAAGAACGGAAGATACGCAAAGAACGAAGCTTCTTCGGCAAGATGTTGGTATTCATCTTGGCAGTGCTGGCTTTGGTCGGGCTGCTTGCCATGGCCTTGAGTGTCGCTAACGCTTATGTCCACCCAAAGAACTTCGTCTGGACTACGATGTTCGGACTGGCTTTTTGGTTGATTCTCATTTTTAATGTAATCGTTTTCTTGCTGTTGTTATTGCTGTGGTCGAACAAGGTGTGGATCTCGGTCTTGGCTTTGGCCATTGCTATTCCCGGCCTCGTGAAGTCGTTTTCGTTAGGCACCATACATGAGTGCGAAAACAGCATTAGAGTGATGAGTTACAACATCCACAATTTTGTTCATGTTGACGGGAAGACAGAAAAGGAACAGCTGGCCAATGAGGTGATGGATATGGTACGCGAACAAAACCCTGATCTCTTGTGTTGCCAAGAGTTTATGGCGTTCAAAACGGGTATGACACGACCGAAATGTATCGAATACTTTGCGGAAAGCGTTGGTTTCCAATATTTCTATTATAATCGCAAAAGCAATTATGGCGGCAACGTCATCTTCTCGAAATATCCCTTGACCAAGGTGTCTGAAGACTCGGGCTTCGGTAAGGAGAACACTTATGGAGTGATGGTGGAGGTTGATGCAGGTGATAAAGGCAAATTCCATTTGGCCAATGTGCACTTGCTCTCGTATATGATTACCGACAACGAGATTGACATATTGACGAACACCTCCGACCGACAAAACAACATTGACACGATAGGGAAGAAGGTGCTGCACAAATTGAAGTATGCTTTCCAGAAGCGAAGTGAGGAACTGCAGACGGTGCTGAACGGGATGCCGCCTATCGAAGGACCTGTGATTGTTTGTGGCGATTTCAACGAGCCTCCGCTGTCATACAACTATCGCCAAATGCAGAAGGCGGGCTTCGTGGATACTTTCACCAAGGTGGGGCGAGGCATCAAGCCGACCTATGCGGGCAAGCTTCCGCTGTTGCGCATCGACTACATTTGGGCTAAAGACGGCGTTGCACCGCTACGCTTCAAACGCCACAAATACAAGGCTTCGGACCATTATCCGATCGTTCTTGATTTTGCGATACAATGAAAATTGGCTGCCCAATCCCCCTGCCCCTTTTGGAAGGGGGAATTGTGACAGCCCTACAATTGACAACTAATTAATTAATTAACAACTGATAAAATGACCCTGATCAAATCCATATCCGGCATTCGTGGCACCATTGGCGGCCAGCCGGGCGACAACCTCACGCCAATCGACATGGTGAAATTCACCGCTGCGTTCGTCAAATTCGTGCAACATAATAAAGGTGTGAAACATCCCAAGGTAGTGGTCGGACGCGACGCACGCCTCTCGGGTTTTCTTGTGAATCAAGTGGTCTGTGGCACACTGCAAGCCATGGGTGCCGATGTGCTTGACATCGGGTTGAGCACCACACCCACGACCGAAATCGCTGTGACGGGCTTGAAAGCCGACGCTGGCATCATCCTCACGGCCAGCCATAACCCCGCGCAATGGAATGCCTTGAAACTCCTCAACGAGAAGGGCGAGTTCATCTCCGCTGCCGAGGGCGCATGGCTGCTTGATGTGGCCGCAAAGGACGACTTCGACTTTGTCCCGATTGAAGAAATCGGTAGTTATCAGCAAGTTGACGGCTGGATGGACAAACACGTTGAAATTGTGTGCCAGCTGCCTTTGGTCAACAAAGAGGTGATTGCTAAGGCTAACTTTAAAGTGGCTGTGGATGCGGTCAACTCGACGGGTGGCATCGCCATCCCGAAGATGCTGCGTGCCTTGGGCGTGAAGGAAGTGCTGGAACTCAACTGTGAACCTACGGGCAAGTTCGCCCACACGCCAGAGCCGTTGGCCCAAAACTTGACCGACATTTGTCGCTACGTGAAGGAGCAGGGCTGCGACTTCGGCGTGGTCGTTGACCCCGACGTCGACCGTCTGGTCTTCGTCAAGGAGGACGGCGAGCTGTTTGGCGAGGAATACACTTTGGTCTCGGTGGCCGACTTCATCCTGAAGCATACGCCTGGCCCGACGGTGAGTAACCTCTCTTCAACGCGTGCTTTACGTGACGTGACGCAAAAACATGGACAGCAATATTTTGCCGCTGCCGTGGGTGAGGTCAACGTGGTGGAAAAGATGAAGGAAGTAGGTGCCGTCATCGGTGGCGAAGGCAACGGAGGTGTCATCTATCCCGAGTTGCACTATGGCCGCGATGCTCTCGTAGGCACGGCCTTGTTCCTGACGCAGTTGGCCGAAAAGAAGGTGAAATGTTCGGAGCTGAAGAAGGAATACCCGGCTTATTTCATGTCGAAGAACAAGATCCAGCTGACGCCCACCACCGATGTGGATGGTATCCTGGCCAAGTTCGCCGAGAAGTTCAAGAACGAGCAGGTGACCACCATCGACGGCGTGAAGATCGACTTCGAGGAAGGCTGGGTGCATCTGCGCAAGTCGAACACCGAGCCTATTATCCGCATTTATAGCGAAGGCAAGACCGAGGCCGAAGCCGAGCGTTTTGCCAATATGATACTTGAAGAAGCTAAAAAGATGGTGTAATCAGACGCGATACCCTGTTGTATTAGAAAACGATACTTTCTTTGACCGTCATGGCGGAGGGACATCCGCCATCTCCTGAACGAGATGGATACCCCTTTTATTCAGGAGATTGCGGATCAAGTCCGCAATGACATTTTGGGCTAGGGTTCGTGTCTTGTAATTTGAATAAACAAAGTAATATGAAACGAGGATTCGGAAGTGACAACCATGCGGGCGTTTGTCCCGAGGTTTTGGAAGCCATCGCCAAAGTGAACCAAGAACATGCCTTGGCCTACGGCGATGATGAATATTGTGCTGCAACGGAACGGAAGTTCAAGCAGCAATTTGGCGAGCAAGCACGCGTCTTCTTCGCCTTCAACGGCACGGGGTGCAATACCTTGTGCATCGATGCCTTGGCCAACTCGCACGAGGCCGTGGTGTGTGCCGAGACCGCCCACATCAATGTCGACGAATGCGGTGCACCGCAACGCATCGTGGGTTGCCGTCTGCTGACGGTCGACACGCCCGACGGCAAGCTGACGCCCGAGTTGATCAAGACGCGTCTGCACGGCTTCGGCTTCGAGCACCACTCGCAGCCGAAGGTCATCAGCATCACGCAGCCGACGGAGTTGGGCACCTTATATACTTTGGATGAGATTAAGGCCATCGTGGGTCTGGCGCGAGAATACAATATGTACGTCCACATGGACGGTGCCCGTTTGGGCAACGCTGCAGTGGCGTTGGGCTGCACCTTCAAGGAGATGACCACCGACCTTGGCGTGGATGCCGTCTCGTTTGGCGGCACCAAGAACGGCCTGATGATGGGGGAGGCGGTGGTGCTGCTCAACCCCGATGTCTGCCCCGACTTCAAGTACCGTCGCAAGCAGGCCATGCAGCTCTGCTCGAAGATGCGTTTCATCGCGGCACAGTTCGATGCCTATTTCGAGAACGACCTTTGGAAGCGTAACGCAGAGCACAGCAACAAGATGGCGCAGTTGCTCTACCAAGCCGTGAAGGACATTCCGGGCGTGAAGGTCGTCTATCCCGTGCAGGCGAACGGTGTGTTTGCCCAGTTGCCCCGTAAGGTTTGGAAAGAACTGCAAAACCACTATTTCTTCTACGACTGGGACGAAGATGCCGACGTGGTTCGCTGGATGTGCGCGTTTGACACTACAGAGGAAGACATTAGGTGTTTTGCCGAGACGCTGAAAGGATTGATGGAGTAGGGGGATACCTTGATTCGGTCAAACAAGGCGAACCTATTGGCTTTGTTTATGTAACGGAAACCTATGGTATAAAATAGGACTTGAAATATTGCGAACTAAAACAGGTTGTATTATGACACCGGAAGAGAAAGCCAGGGTAAAGATCGACCAGATGTTTGAAGACGCTGGTTGGAAAGTGGTAGATAGGGATTTCTATTCTCCATCGCTAACCGCCGCTGCCATCCGTGAAGGTCTTTTGGAAGGTAATCGGGAAGCAGATTATTTCTTATTTATCAATGGTATGGCCGTCGGTGTGTTGGAAGCCAAGCGAAAAGAGGTGGACGTAACCGCCAGTGTGGTTTGCGAACAGGCTGCGCTTTATGCACGCGGTGTGCCGGAATGCTACAAGGCTTATTCACGCCCACTTCCTATCATTTATCAGTCAAATGGAGAAAACACCTACTTCCGCGATTTCCGCGATGAAAATGGTGAGCTTGTTGAATTGAATCGTGTCCACACGCCTAAGGAAATCGTTAAGATGCTGGGAATTGATGATCCATACGCAGGTTTGCCGACGCTGAAAAAAAAGGGTTTGCGCGATTGCCAATATGAAGCTATTACGGAACAGGAGAATAGTTTCCGTACTGGACAGAAAAAAGCATTGATCGTATTGGCAACAGGAGCGGGTAAGACCTACACGGCTTGTCTGGCAGCCTACCGTCTCTTGGCATTTACCCCCATGAAGCGCATCCTCTTTCTGGTTGACCGCAACAACCTCGGAAAACAGGCAGAAGGAGAATTCGGAATGTTCCGTCTAACGGAGAATGGCGATCCATTCAATACCATTTATACAGTTAATCGACTGAGATCAGCAAAAGTCCCATCCGACAGCAACGTGGTTATCTCTACCATACAACGCCTGTTCTCTCTGCTTACCGGGCAGGAAATTGTTGATAACGATGACGATGATGAAGATACCGCCACGAGCGAGGTGCAGTTGACAGGTAATATGACGCTGCCACCTGATTTCTTCGACCTGATTATCATTGACGAATGTCACCGTTCCATCTATGGCAACTGGAAGAAAGTGCTGGAATACTTCAACACCGCCAACCTCATCGGCTTGACGGCAACGCCAGTGCCAGAGACGAAAGCCTTTTTCAATAACAATATCGTTGTAAACTACACCCTTGAGCAGTCCATTGTGGATGGAGTGAATGTGGATGCCCGCATCTATCGCATCAAAACCGAGGCAACAGAAAACGGCGGTG
>Ga0310697_10002295_pt1 | contig 20581 bp, 18 predicted proteins | sample 172DNAGHGlowgp2_FD_203883 | JGI IMG/M metagenome (GOLD analysis project Ga0310697, IMG submission 203883) | Sheep rumen microbial communities from Palmerston North, Manawatu-Wanganui, New Zealand - 1728 DNA GHGlow gp2 (v2) (version 2) | ecosystem: Host-associated > Mammals > Digestive system >... | reverse complement strand
GAGTTCGGCAAAACGCAGGAAGACCGTATGTTCATTTCCACGGCGATCTCCCTGACGTTCTTTGCGGGCACGATGCTTGCGTACACGCCGTTCGTGTTTGCGGGCATGCTGAAAGGTGCGGTCGGCTTCAACTGGAGCTACCGCATCTGCTTCATCGTCCTGGCGGTCATCGCATGCGTCTGCATGCTGATCCCGACCTTCAAGCTGAAGGAAAAGGAGTTCGTCGACACCAAGCCGTCCGAAGTGAATATGTTCAAATCCCTTGCGGCGACCTTCAAGAATAAGAGCTTCCGCGTATTCGCGCTGTCCGACATCATGTACTGGGTCGGTCTCACGCTGTTCCAGACGGGTCTTCCGTTCTTCGTAAAAGTCTCCATGAAGCTCGACGAGAGCAACACGATGCTCTTCATGGGCGGCATGACCGTTCTTTCCGCGTGCTTCTATCCGTTCGTCTCCGCGCTCGTGCGCAAGTTCGGCAAGAAGAAGCTCGTGATCACCGGCTTCCTCGGTCTGGCGCTTGCATATACCGTCACCGCACTGATCGGCGTACTGCCGTTTTTGACCGGCATGCTTCCCGGCATCATCATCTGCGTGATCGCAGCATTCCCGATGGCGCTTCTGGGCATCATTCCGCAGGCGATCGTTGCTGACGTTGCGGAAGCGGACGGCATCGAGACCGGCGAAAACCGTGAAGGCATGTTCTTTGCAGCGCGTACCTTCGCGATGAAGTGGGGTCAGGCGCTCGCAATGCTCGTGTTCACCTCTCTGGCGATCCTCGGCACGACGCAGGACCTCAAGAGCAACGACCTGACTGCATCCCCGATCGGTCTCCGCATCATCGCGATCGTCGCGGTCGTGTTCTGCGTACTCGGCGCAGTGATCCTTGGACTCTATAAGGAGAAGAAGGTCATGGGCGTCATCGAAGAAGCGCACAAGAAGGAAAACCTTCCCGAATAACGAGGTCTGATATGGACAGAACAAGCGTTATTTTCGGCAATCCGATCGACAGTAAGACCGTCAGAAAGGCGGAAAAGAGCAAGGCGAAATTCATCAAGAAATTCGGCGACGATACGCAGAAGGAATACCATCTGGGTCTCAAGCCGATCGACGAGATCAAGGAGATCAGGATCCAGAACCTCGTGCTTGCCGACAAGCCTTTGGAGCTTCCCAAGGATGCCGTCATCGTCGGCAACATCCGCATGGGCTTCGGGCACTACCGCATTGCAATGGCGATCGCGTCGTGCGCGCAGGCTCTGGGGCGTACGCCGGTGTGGATGGACCTTGCGTCGTTCGACGCGACCGGGTCCAAGATGATCCGCAGCCAGAACGATCTCTATTCGATGGGCTCCAAGCTCTCGCAGAAATCCAAGCTGTTCAACAAGCTCGTATGGGATCCGATGAACTGCGAAGGCTTCAAAAAGATCACCTACAACGCCGCGGACCAGAAAAACTCCGAGCTTTTGGTGCCGCTGTATCGGGATCTTCCGAAGGACGTTCCGTACATCGGCACGCACGTCTGGCCTTCTCAGGGCGCGGTGCACGCGGGACTGACGCACGTCGTCAACGCGATCCCGGACAACTGGCCGATGGGTCTGCATCTGGCGGAGGGCTCGATCCACGCCGTGCAGACGCCGTTCGCGTATCTCGGCTATAAGAAGCTGAACGGCTTTGCAAAGAAGCCCTTAAAGCCGATCCCGGACGCGGACCTCAAGATGGTCGGGCACTACATCGACCATGAGCTCGTCGAAAACGTCGAGCACGACTGCGCAAAGCGCGTGGAGCGTCTCGACACCGGTGCGCCGATCCGTTTCCTCATGACGGTCGGCGGCGCAGGCGCAGGCGGCAACCTGTATATCGCGATGGCGAAGCATCTGCTGCCGTATGTGAAGGCTGGCAAGGCGGAGCTGTGGGTCAACTTCGGCGATCACCTTACCATGTGGGACGCGTTCAAAAAGAACATCCCCGGCATCGAACAGCAGGCCAAGACGTACTTCGACGACTACAAGGGGCTCTCCGACTGGGCGGAAACGCTCGACGCGCCGAGCAAGGCGGGGATCACGGTGTTCTGCAACAAGAACATCTTCGAGGCGGTCTATTCGACGAACCTTTTGATGCGCAAAGCGGACGTGCTGATCACAAAGCCCAGTGAGCTTGCGTTCTATCCGGTGCCGAAGCTTATGATGCGGCACATCGGCGGACACGAGGTCTACGGCGCGATCTACGCGCGCGAGATGGGCGACTCGACCTTCGAGTGCGAAACGCCGGAATCGCTGTGCGACATGATCGACACGCTGATCGGCGACAAGGCGATTCTCCGTCAGCTCAACAAACGCATCGTGGAGCTCAAGAACTTCGGCGTCTACAACGGCGGCTACGAGGTCGTGAAGCTCGCGATCGCGGGAAGATAAGCATCCGAAACCGAAAAAGTCCTCCGATCCGGAGGACTTTTTGCGTTCGGAAAATTTTTCTTCGCATTTGCGTGAAAATGTATTATACTGTATCCGGACGATCTTTCCGGGCGGAGGGATCGTGCGGGAAGGGGGAACAATGATGGAAACCAAACCGAAACTTTCGCTGATGAGCAAGATCTCGTACGGGCTCGGCGCCGTCGGCAAGGACATGGTCTATATGCTGTCCGCAAGCTTCGTCCTGTATTATTTCCAGGACGTGCTCGGCAGTCAGTTCGACAAGGCGGGACGCACGGCGATCACGGTCGCGATGGGCGTGATCCTGCTGGTCGCAAGGATCTTCGACGCGTTCAACGATCCGCTGATGGGCGTCATCGTCGCCAAGACCCGGACGAAATGGGGCAAGTTCCGTCCGTGGCTTCTGATCGGTACGCTGACCAACGCGGTCGTGCTCTACTTCATGTTCGCATGCCCGCCTTCGATCGACACGCCGAGCGGCGTGATCGCATACGCTGCGATCTTCTACATTCTCTGGGGCGTGACCTACACGATGATGGACATTCCGTACTGGTCGATGATCCCGGCGTTCACCGAGGGCGGCAAGGAGCGTGAGAATCTCACCACGCTGGCGCGTTCGTGCGCGGGCGTCGGCAGCGCGATCATCACCGTCGTGACGATGATCGCGGTCCATGCGCTGGGCAATCTGTTCGGCGGCGGCAATGCGGCGGAGATCGAAATGATCGGCTTCAAGTGGTTTGCGCTTGCGGTCGCGGTGGTCTTTATCGTGTTCACGATCCTGACCTGCGTATTCGTCAAGGAAAAATCCACGGCGGAGCTGAAGACCGTTTCCGTAAAGGAAATGTTCCGCGCGCTTCTCCGGAACGATCAGGCGATGACCGTCGTCGTTGCGATCGTGCTGATCAACACGGCGATCTATATCACCTCGAACCTCGTCATTTACTTCTTCAAGTATGACTTCGGCGGCACGAACTGGTTCGGCGACTACACGCTGTTCAACATCTTCGGCGGCGCGGTGCAGATCCTTTCGATGATGGTGCTGTATCCGGTGCTGCGAAACGCGGTGAAGCTCAGCAATACGCGGATCTTTTACGTCTGCCTCGGCATGGGCATCGCGGGCTACGCTGCGCTTCTGACGCTTGCGATCGTCGGCATGGGCAACGTGTTCGTGCTGTTCGTTCCGGGCTTTCTGATCTTCGCTGCGAGCGGGCTTCTGAACATTCTGACGACCGTCTTCCTTGCGAACACCGTCGATTACGGTCTTTTGAAGAACGGCACGAGCGATGAGTCCGTCGTATTCTCGATGCAGACCTTCGTTGTCAAGCTTGCAAGCGGCGTCGCGGCGTTTGCGGCGTCCATCTGCCTTGCGATCGCCAACCTGCAGGAGGGCACAGAGTTTACCGAAGCGGAGAAAGTCTTCGACTTCTCGGCGAACGTCACCACGGCGCAGAAGATGGGACTCCGCATGACGATGACGATCATCCCGATCATCGGGCTCATCGTCGCGATCCTCTGGTTCCGCAAGAAGTTCATCCTGACCGACGAAAAGGTGCTCGAGATCGCCGAGCAGGTCAAGGACCGCAAGCAGAACGTCGAGGAATAACAAAACGGGAACCGAAAGGGGACTTTTAGAGCATCTCTCATAAGGGTGTTTTTCAAACGTGCTGTTTTTTGACCCTCCCTTGTCAGGGAGGGTGGCTCGCGAAGCGAGACGGGAGGGTAGTTTTACATGGACTACCCCTCAGTCGCTTTCGGCAAAGCCTCAATCGACAGCTCCCCTGACAAGGGGAGCTCGATTTTTACCGGGAGTAAGTGCTTACCCATCGCTTTACAGTGATGAACTTTTTTGTCGGGACAAGCGATGAATCATGCTTTACTTACCGAAAAAGAAAAGCGCAGCTGTTTGCAAGACAACGTTTTGAATAACCCCCTACAAACCGCCTCTTTATAATCCCTTTTTCTTGCATCCTGCATGCATGAATGGTATACTGAAGAAAAATCCGCAGGGTGGAGGAAATACAATGATCCCGTCACTGATTATGAACATCCTGAACGCCGCGATCGTGATAGGCTGCATCGTGTGGGGCGTCAAAAAAACCGACCCCTGGACGCGGCTGTTCCGCTATTTTACCGTGCTGTCCAACGTGCTCTGCGCGATTGCGTCGATCGCCGTCGTCGTCTGCCGGCTTTGCTGCGGCGCGCTGCCGTTCTGGGCGCTGCTTCTGAAATACGCGGGCACGGCTGCGGTGACGGTCACGATGCTCACCGTGCTGCTGTTCCTCGGACCTACCTCGCACGACTGGAAGGGGCTTCTTTCGCGCGCGGACCTGTTTATGCATCTCATCTGCCCGCTGCTTGCGATCGTATCGTTTCTCGTGTTTGAAAAGACGCACATGCCGGCGTGGACGATCGCTGTCGGCGCGGCGCCGGTGCCGGTCTACGGCGCGCTGTACATGAAAAAGGTCGTCTATTCGCCGGAGGAAAAGCGCTGGGAGGATTTCTACGGCTTTAACCGCGGCGGCAAGTGGTATCTGAGCTTCGGGCTCATGGTTCTCGGCGGCGCGCTGATCGCGCTCGCGCTTTGGGCGATCTGACGTCCGGCAGAACCGGCTGCGCCGGCGTTCGCCCGCGTCATATCTTCACGGGAATCGCCGGACGCCGCAAGAGGCAAGGGAAAACGAATCGTGTCAAACAGAAAAGTCCCCGGATCGGGCAGATCCGGGGACTTTGCGTATTCAGTTCCGGAAGGCCTCCAGCTTGCGCTTGACACGCTGCATGGCGTTGTCGACCGATTTCATGGGCTTTCCGATACGCGCCGCGATCTGGGGGTAGGAGAACCCGTCAAGGTACAGGCTGAGGACGCGCCGCTCCATCGGAGACAGCGTTTTTTCAAGATACAGCATCATCTGCTCGAAGTTCTCGCGCCCGATCACGACCTCCTCGGGATCCGCGACGGTGAGCGATCGCATCGTGTCCAGAAGCGTCAGCTCGCCGGACGGCTCGATCGCCGTGCGGTTCAGGGAAACGTAATGGTTGAGCGGCGTATGCTTCTTGCGCGTGGCGTTTTTGATCGCGGACAGGATCTGGCGCGTCACGCACAGCTCCGCAAAGCTCTTGAACGACGCCGCCTTGGTCGAGTCGTATTCAAGCACCGCCTTGTAAAGCCCGAGCATGCCCTCCTGCACGAGATCCTCGTGGTCCGCGCCGATCAGAAAATAGGAATGCGCGCGCGAACGGACCAGCTGCTTATAGCGCTCGAACAGCTTCAGTTCCGCGTCGCCGTCGCCTTCGCGGATGCGGGCGATCAGTTCTTCGTCGGTCGGTTCGATTTTGCTCATTCTGCGTCCTGCCGTTTCTTCTCGAACATCAGGATCGCGGCGGCGACGCCCGCGTTCAGCGAATCGATATGTCCCTGCATCGGGATGGAAACGAGGAAGTCGCAGGTTTCGCGCACGAGCTTCGAGAGTCCCTCGCCTTCGTTGCCGATGACGATCGCAAGCGGTCCCTTCATGGCGGCAGAGCGCATGTTTTCGCCGCTCATGTCCGCGCCCGCGATCCAAAGCCCCGCCGCTTTGAGCTGCTGGAGCGCCGCGGAGATGTTGACCACCCGTGCGATCTTCATGTATTCGGTGGCGCCGGCGCTTGCCTTGACGGCGGCGGCGGTAACGGACGCGCTTCTGCGCTTTCCGATGATCACGCCGTGCGCGCCCGCGCAGTCCGCGCTGCGGATGACGGAACCGAGGTTGTGCGGATCCTCCACGCCGTCGAGCACGATCACAAACGGCGCTTCGCCCTTTTCCTTCGCGGCGTCGAGGATGTCGGCGATCTCACAGTAGGTCACGCCCGCCGCGTACGCCACGACACCCTGATGGTTCGCGGTCTTTCCGCCGTGTCCGAACGGCATGCACAGTTCGTCGAGTTTTTTGCGGTCGACCTCGCGCACAACAAGCTTTCGCTCACGCGCAAGGGTCACGATCTCGCCCAGAGAACCGTCGTGCTCGGTCGTGACCAGCACGCGGTCGATGCTTCTGCCGCTCTTGATCGCTTCGCGTACCGCGTTTCTGCCGATCAGAAGGTACGGCTGTTCGTCGCGCTCGTTTTCGACCGGCGCGGGTTCATAGGAACGCTTCGGCTGCTCGTCGCGGCCGCGCCTGCGGTCGTACGGCTTTTCGTCCCGGTCAAACGGCTTTTTGGAGTAGCCGTTTTCCGGATAGGGCTTCTTTTTGCGCGGCTCGCCGTCGTAGGGCTTATCTCGCCCGGACTTCCGGTAATCGCGTTCGTCGTTTCCGTAGCTCCTTTTTTCGCCCTGATACGGCTTTTTGCCGTAGGGCTTGTCATACTGCATGTGCGTGCGCGCGCCGGTTTCCCGGGAACCGGGACGCTTGCCGTAGTCTTTTCTCTGATCGTTCATGATTCAGGCTCCTTTTCGGATTCGATGGGATATGCAAGGGCAAGACGCATCAGCTCGCCGATGCGTTCGTCCTCGCCCAGTAAATACAGATGTCCGAGCAGCGCTTCCAGTCCGGTCGCCACACGGTAATCGCGCACGTCCGCGTGCTTGGGCACGGTGGCGGAGTGCGCGTTGCGCCCGCGTCGGAACGCCGCCTGCTCGGATTCGGTGAGCTTGTCCGCAATGCGCCGGTAGGCGGCGGCCTGTCCCGCGGCGCAGACGAGCTTCGCCGCTTCGGGGTGCAGGGCGCGCATCGGAAGCCGCAGCGTCTCCGCAAGCAGCGTGCGCACGTACAGATCATAGACCGTGTCGCCGAGATAGGCGAGCGTCAGAGCCGGCAGCGAAAGCGGGTCGGCAGGGCGCTCGATGTTCAGATGACGGATCAGATCGGAATGCATACTCATACTCATATATCATACCTTCTTTTTTCACCGAACGCAACAGGAATCTTGTTTTGACCGATAAAAAAGACCTTCCCTGTTTCAAGGGAAGGCGGAAAGCCGGAACAGGCTGTTGTTTACACCGTTCCGGAAAGCACGACCGTCAGCACGCCCGGCGTCACGGAGACCGCGCCGGTCTCGTCCTGCGTAAAGGTCGCTGCGGGCACGGACAGCGTCACGGCGCCGCCGACCGGCATGGTGAAGCGGCTGTTCTCGAACGTGAAATCGGACAGAGGCGCGCCGTTCACGGTCACGGTCAAGTCCGTAAGCGCGATCGGGAAATCGTCGGTGAGCACGAGACCGGTCGCTTCGGTGTTGCCGCGGTTTTCGATCACAAACGTCACGGTCATCTGTCCGCCGCCGGTGATCGGGTTCGGACCCATCGCCTTTTCGATCGACACGTCCGCGTAGTCCGCGACGGGCACGGTTGCGGAGACGGTCAGCGGTTCGTTTTCGCCGACGGTTGCCGTGTTGACGATCTCGCTGCCCGCTTCGAGCGGCGCAAAGCCGTTGACCGCCGCCTGATAGATGAGAAGCGCGTCTGCGCCGGCGGGGATCGAGGGGATCAGAAACTGCACGCCGCTCTGCGACGGCGTCGGCGTCAGCGTTTCGGAAAACGTGCCGTCGATGTACAGCACGGCGTTCCCCGCAAAGGTCAGCGGGGTGACCGGCGCAGCGCCGCCTGCGGGCGTGTATGCGCCGAGATCGTCGGAAATCACGAGGTTTTCGATCGCCGCCGCGCCGCTGTTCTTCAGAGAGATCAGATACGTCAGCGTCGCGTCCTCGCGGTATGCGTCCTCGAGCGCGCGTTTTTCCGCGGTCAGAGCCGCGTTCCATTCGGTCTCCGCAATGTTGGAAGCGACGGTTTCGGTCGTCGTGCCGTAGGTATATGTAAGATTTGCCTGATTCAGAATGACTGCCATGGTATTCTCCTTTCCGAACGGCATATGCCGTCCGGTTTATACTATGCAGAAAACAAAACGGACGTGTTTTCACGTCCGTTCAGAGCTTCATGCCGTCAGGCGGTTCATTTGTCTTTCATTTCCTTCTTCTTCATTTCGTACAGCTTCTGCAGATACAGCACCGCATCGGATAGGAGCCAGATGATGACGCCGTACACAAGCCCCGTGAGAAGCTTCAGGAAGAACTCCGAGAAGATCACGCCGCCGGAGTATTGTTCAATGATCAGCGTGACCGTGTACACGATCGAGGTCAGCAGATAGAACAGCATGACGATGACCGCGACCGCCTTGGCGATCAGGCAGAACATGCCCTGGTCCTGCGCCCATTTTCGGAACGCACTTTTGACCTCGGTGGATCGCGTCGTTTTCTTTTCCGCCTTCGGGGAAGCGGGCATCGGATCGAATTTCGCGCCGCACGCATCGCATTCGGTCGCGTCGTCGGGCAGGGAAATGCCGCATTTCGGACAGTACATCATAGGTTCTCCTCCTTATTTGATCAAATCTTCAGCCGAGATACATCCGGATCAGCATGTCGTACACTTCGCGATGGTAAACGGCGGCGTTCTTTGCCTCCTCCAACCATGCGTCGTGCTGCGCCTGCCACGTCTCGGTCCGGAGCTTTTCGGAAACAAAAGCGTCGATCTCGTTTTCGATCGAAGCGCGGTCGATCACGCCTTCGGGAAGGATCTCGGTAAGCCGCACGATGCAGTAATCGTCGCCGACAGGCGTCGGTTCGGAATACGCGCCGACCGTGAGCTTGCTTGCGATCTCAGCATAAGCCGGGTATTCCGGTTCGTTGCCATCCAGGAACACGACCTGTTCGAAGCGTCCGCCTCCTTCATCATCGTGCGCGTTATAAAGCTCCATGGCGTCCGCAAACGTCATGCCGCCCAAAAGATCCGCATACGCCTTGTCCGCAGTCTTCTTCACGCCGGCCATGTGCTGCTTTTCCAGCGTCTCGAGCGTTTCCCTGAGCGCTGCGTATTCGGTCACGATTTCCGCCTGCCGGTCTTCGTTCTCCCCGCGAAGCGCGAGCGCGCCGTATTCGGCCTCCAGCTCCGCCATTGCGGAACGGGTTTCGTCGAGCGTATCGAGATCGTTGTCGTCGGAGAGGATCAGGATCACTTCGATCCGCGCGGCTTCCTTCGGGGCGTACAGGCAGATCGGATCGTCGACGAGGGCAACGCCGTTCTGGTAATCGAGATACGTTGCGGGATCCTCGGTAAAGGTCTCCTTCTGCTTGGCAAGCGTCGTCTCGTACCATTCGTCGATCGCGGTCTGATCCGCGGGCGCGTCGGAGCTGAACTGTTCCTCCAGGAGCACGCTGAGCGCGTCGATCCGTTTGGTCGAAACGGCATCCTTAAGCCGCATTGCAAGGTAATCGTCAAAGGTGTACCCTTCGCCGAACATCGCGGCAAGCTCCTCGTTGATCTCGTTGAGCGCCGCGGTGCGCTGTTCTTCGGAGAGCTGGGAAACGTCCTCGACGGAGCCGTCGGGATCGCCGTAGTAGTACAGAAGCGCGTCGCGCTCCTCGTCGACCTCCGCCTGCGCCTCGGCGCTGCACTGCGCCTCCTGTTCCGCGGACAGCGAAACGCCGAGCTGCTTTGCCTTCCATTCGGGCATATAGAATTCGATCAGCCATTCCTCGGTCATCCGCATGAACTGATTGAGCGATTCCTCGTCCATGCCGTAGCTGTAGGCGAAATAGCTGACGTACTGGCTGAACGTATTCTCGAGCTCCTCGGCGGTGATCTGAATATCGCCGAGCTCGATCGCGATCGCGTTCCGGTCAAACGCGGCGGTTTCGCTGCTTTCGGGCGCGCCGGTCACGCCGGCGTCGGAGGGGGCAGGTTCGTTTGCGGCGTTGTCTTTCGGAACAAGGCATCCCGTCAACGGCAAAAGGAGCAGGATCGCCGTGAAGAATGCGAGGATCCGTTTTATTTGTTTCATATGTTCAATCGGGGTTCCTTTCTGTTTGTTTGGTTCATTATACTCCCGGTTCGCCGTCTGTGCAATGCATCAGCCTGTAAATAAATTGTGGAAGTTTTTTGACAAAATCGCGAATCTTGCACGTTCGCTCGGTCCAGACGATCGCGGCGGGCTCGCTTGCCATGAGCCGCAGATTCGGCTCTGAGGACAGGATCGCAAGAAGCCGCATGCCGTCCGGGTGCGCGGAGGCGTCGTAAACGAGCGTCGTCTTGCCGTCGCGCACGGTGACGGAGGAGAAGCCCGCGCGCCGCGCGTAGGCGCGGATCAGAGCAAGCTGCATCAGCGCCATCACCGGTTCCGGCAGATCGCCGTAGCGGTCGTTGAACTCGTCCAGCAGGTCCGTATACGCGTCGCCGTCGCCGATCTGCGCGATCCGCTTGTACATCGCGAGCCGGTGGAGCTCGGACGGCAGGAACGATTTCGGAATGTACGCGTCGATCGGCACGTCGACCGTCGTTTCGATCTCCGGCGCGACCGTTTCGCCTTTCGCCTCGGCGACGGCGGAGCGCATCAGCTTGCAGTAGAACTCATAGCCGACGTCCGAGATGTGCCCGTGCTGCTCCGCGCCCAAAAGACTGCCCGCGCCGCGGATCTCCAGGTCGCGCATCGCAAGGCGGAAGCCCGCGCCGAACTGCGTGAACTCGCGGATCGCCAGGAGCCGTTTCTGCGCCGTTTCGGAGACCGCGCGCGCCTGCGGAACGGTGAAGTACGCGTACGCCATGCGCGTCGAGCGACCGACCCTGCCGCGAAGCTGATAGAGCTGCGCGAGCCCGAGCTTGTCCGCGTCGAGCACGACGAGCGTGTTCGCGTTCGGGATATCCACGCCGCTTTCGATGATCGTGGAACAGAGAAGGACGTCGATCTCCTTCCGGAGGAACGCCATCATCGTGTTTTCGAGCAGCGCCTCCGGCATCTGTCCGTGCGCCATCGCGATGCGCGCTTCGGGCAGAAGCGCCTGAAAATGTGTGAGCGTCGCGCCCATCGTCATGACGCGGTTCGAGACGACGAACGCCTGTCCGCCGCGGGAAAGCTCCCTTTGCAGCGCCGCCGCGACAAGCGCGTCGCTGTACTCCATCACGAACGTCTGAACGGGGAAGCGGTTCTCCGGCGGCGTTTCGATCGTGCTGATGTCGCGGATGCCCGTCATCGACAGGTTCAGCGTGCGCGGGATCGGCGTCGCGGTCAGCGTCAGTACGTCGATCTCACTGCGCAGCGCCTTGATCTGCTCCTTGTGATTCACGCCGAAGCGGTGCTCCTCGTCGATGATGAGAAGCCCGAGATTCTTGAATTTCACGGATTTCGCAAGCAGTGCGTGCGTGCCGACGACCACGTCGATCTCGCCGGACGCAAGTCCTTTTTTGACCTCGGCGCATTCCTTCGGCGTCTGGAACCGGGAAAGGCACGCGACCCTGACCGGGAAGTCTGCAAACCGCTGCAGAAGCGTATGATAATGCTGCTGCGCAAGGATCGTCGTGGGCACCAGAAACGCCGTCTGCTTGCTGTCCTGCGCCGCCTTGAACGCCGCGCGCATCGCGACCTCGGTCTTGCCGTAGCCGACGTCGCCGCACAGCAGCCGGTCCATCGGACGCGGCGATTCCATGTCCGCCTTGACGTCCTTGATCGCCTGTGCCTGATCGGGCGTTTCCTCGTACGGGAAGGCGTCCTCGAGCCGCTTCTGCCACGGCGTGTCCTTCGAGAACGCATAGCCGCTGTTTGCGCTTCGCGCCGCATACAGCCGCGCAAGGTCGACGGCAAGCTTCTTTGCGCCGGCGCGCGCCTTTTCCACGCGCTGCTGCCACTCCGCGCCGCCGAGCTTGCTTAACTGCGGAGGGACGTCCGCATCCGCGCCGACGTATTTCTGGATGCGGTCCAATTGATCGGTCGGGATGTAGAGCCGGTCGTCGCCGCGGTAGGCAAACAGCAGATAGTCCTTCGTGCTGCCGTCGACCGTGAGCTGCTCCACGCCCAGAAACTTTCCGATGCCGTGCGCCTCGTGTACGACGTAGTCGCCGACGGAAAGATCGGAGAATTTCAGCGTGCCGCCGCGCTTTTTCGCATGCGAGCCCGGGCGCTTGCCGAACAGCTCCTGCGCGGTCAGCACATAGAGATGCGCCTCCGGAAACGCAAAGCCCTGCGGCAGGGACTCCGAAAGGATCAGTGCCTCGCCGCGCATCGGCGGGCGAACGAGACGATCGGCGTAGGCGACGTTCAGGTCGCTGTCCGCGAGCACGTCGCGCATGCGTTCCTGCGCTTCGCCGACGTATAAAAGCACAGCTTCCCGCGCCTTCAGAAGCCGCGCAAGCTCGTTGATAAACTGCGCGGAATCGTTGAGATACGCCGGCGCGGGCTCGACCGTGAAGCCGACGCGTCCGCGGTGCCTGAAATTCGGATACGGGCGGAACAGCGCGTAATACGCCGCGCTGCGGGCGGTGTCGAGCCGACGCATCAAAGCGTCCGCTTCGATCAGAAGCTTCGCCTGCGAGGAATGCCCCTCGCCGCGCTCGAGCGTCGCCGCGACCGTTTCCGAAAAGATCAGCTCCGCCGTCCGCGCTTCGTCCGCGATGCGGCTCGGCTCGTTCATCAGGATCAGACTGTCGTCCGGCAGGTAATCGAGCAGCGTCTCGGTCACGGGGTAGAGCAGCGGCACGAGTACGTCCGCGCCGACGCACGGACGGTGTTCCTTCCACGACTCGCGCTGCGCGTCAAAGCCCTGCGCGTTTTTAAGGAGCCGCAAAGCCCGCGCCATCGCTTCCGCGGTCTGCGGAGTCTCGAACGCCGGCGGCAGCACGACCGCATCCGTTTGCTCGATGCTGCGCTGCGTCAGCGGATCGAAGATGCGCATCTGGTCCACGTCGTCGCCGAAAAACTCGATGCGGTACGGATATGCCGCCTGCGGCGGATATACGTCGAGAATGTCGCCGCGCGCCGCAAACTGTCCGGGGCCCTCGATCTCGGCGGCGCGCTCATAGCCCGCCTCCGCAAGCGCCCTGACAAGATCCCGCGGGTCGATCGTGTCGCCGACGGACACACGCACGATCTGCGACAAAAATGTCTCATGCGGAACGAGACGTTCCATCAGCGCTTCGGCGCAGGTCACGATCAGCGAGGAAACGGAAAGCGCAAGGCGCGACAGCACCGAAAGGCGTTCGCTTCTGCGCTCCGACGAGACCGCCTCGAGATGCACAAGCGGCAGCTCGCGGGGAAGATACAGCCCCGTGTCCGGGCGATACGCCCGCTGCAGCTCATAGATCCGCATGGCCTCGGCAGGCGTCGGCGCGACCCAGACGACCGTCCGATCCGTCGAAAGCGCGGCGTTGACCGCGGGACGGTGCGCTTCGCTCAAGCCGAAAACGGCGACTGTTCCGTCGCCGGCAAGGAGCGCGCTGTGCAGTTGTCGATAGCCGGGGTCGTTTGCGACCGCGTGTAATAGCTCGTTCATTCGCTTAGCATGGTGCAAAATCGCACCAGATAGTTTAATCCTTGTGCCCGTCGATGGAGACGGAGCGGTTCTTCTCGTGCTTCTTGTTGTACCTTGTCTGCGCCTCGCCGATGTTGCCCTGCACGATCAGGATCGCGGCGTCGGCGGCGTTTTCAAAGACCTCGTCGAGCGTTTTCTGTTCCGCCTTCGAGGGGCGCTTCAGCACGTAATCGCGCAGCAGAACGCTTTCGTCCTTGCCGACGCCGATGCGGATGCGCGGGAAGTTCTCGGAATTGACGCAGGCGATGACCGAGCGCATGCCGTTGTGACTGCCCGCGGAGCCGTTCGCGCGGATGCGCATGCTTCCGAGCGGCAGGTCGATGTCGTCGTACAGCACGATCAGCCGGTCCGGTTCGAGCTTGTAGAAGTGCAGAAGCTGCTGCACCGCGTCGCCGCTAAGGTTCATATAGGTCTGCGGCTTCACAAGGATCACGCGTTCGCCGTCGATCTTTCCCTCGCCGTACAGCGCGGAAAAGCCCTTTGTTTTGATGCGGACGTTGAGCTTGTCCGCCAGCTTGTCCAGCGCCTGAAAGCCCGCGTTGTGCCGCGTTTTTTTATAGCTCAGCCCGGGATTGCCGAGCCCGACAATGAGATACATATCCGTTCCTTTCTGCAATACGCATTGCCCCACGCCGGAGTAGACGGGGGGTCTGTTCTTACAGTATAACACGATTTTCCGTTCCGCGCAACCAAAAAAGGACCGCGGAACGCGGTCCCTGTGTGTCTGGGTTTATTCAATTCCCGTCAGATCGAAGCTTTCCAGCCACTTGGTCGCGGTCTCGCAGACTTCCTTCAGGCACGCTTCGTCGAACGGGGTGACGAGATCGGCGTTCTTCAGAAGATCGACGAACGTGCGGCTGCCGCCCTGCTTCGTGTACGCCATATAGTGCTTCCAGGCGTTTTCGCGATCCTTCTGGATCATCGCCCAGAACTCCAGAGCGACCGTCTGCGCGAGGCAGTAGTCGATGTAGTAGAACGGGACCTGATAGATGTGGCTCTGCCGCTGCCAGCCCTCGCCCTCGGAATAGAACGGGATCTCGCCGTCGAGCTTCATCCACGGCATATAGATCCCGAGCAGCCGCTTCCACTCTGCATGGCGCTCCGCGGGCGTCATTTCCGGCTTTTCGTAAACGATGTGCTGGAAGTGGTCGACCATCGTGCCGTACGGGATGAAGGTCAGCGCGCCGGAAAGGTGGCTGTACAGGAATTTTCTTGCGTCCTTGCCGAAGAATCCGTCGGCGTTCATCCAGCCGAAGAATTCCATGCTCATCGAGTGCACCTCGCACGCCTCCATGGACGGCCATGCGTATGCGCCCGGAATGCGCTTGCGGTTCATCCAATAGGCGAACGCGTGTCCCGCCTCGTGCGTGACGACTTCGACGTCGTGCTGCGTGCCGTTGAAGTTTGCAAAGATGAACGGCACTTCATATTCCGTGATGCCGGTGCAGTAGCCGCCGCCTTCCTTGCCCTCGGTGGAAAGCACGTCCAGAAGCTCATTGTCGAGCATCGTGCGGAAGAATTCCGAAGTCTCCGGCGAAAGCGCGTCATAGAACTTTCTGCCCTCGTTCAGGATGTCGTCCGGCGTGCCCGCGGGACGCGGATTGCCGCTGCGGAAATCGAGCGCGGCGTCCGCAAACGACAGCGGGTATTCCTTGCCGAGGCGCTTCGCCTGCGCGCGCATGATGGAATCCGCGACCGGCACGAGATATTTCTGCACCGCGGCGCGGAATTGTTCGACGTCGTCCTTCGTGTAGCAGTTGCGGCCCATGCGGTAGTAGCCGAGCTGCGTGTAGCCGCCGTAGCCGAGCTTTTTGCCCATGCCGTCGCGCAGCTTCGTGAGCTCGTCATAGATGCCGTCGAAGCGCTCCTGATGCGCCTTGAACCAGTTGCCGTCCGCCTGCCACGCCGCTGTTCTTCTCGCGTCGTCGGGATCGGTCTTGAACGGAGAAAGCTGCGACAGCGTATAGACGCCGTCCTCGAACGGGATCTTTGCCGAGGCGATCAGCTTGCCGTATTCGGTCACGAGCTCGTTCTCCTTCTGCATGTCCTCGATGATCGCGGGTGAGAAGGTCTTCTGCGCGATCTCGGCGTTCACGAACATCAGATCGCCATATTCCGCGGCAAAATCCTTGCGGAACGGCGAAACGAGCATCGCGTCGAGCCATGCCTGCTCATATTCCTCGATCTCCGGACCGAGGCTGTCCCAGAACTCGTTCTCCGCGTCGTAGAATTCGTCGCGCGTGTCGATCGAGTGACGGACCTGCGCCAGAGTGCTGAGCGTGTGGATGTGTTTGTCCTCATTCTCTTTTTCGAGGAAGATCGCTTTCGCTTCTTCGTAGCTCTTTGCGCCCTTGAAGCGTTCGGTCAGATCGCGAAGCGTGCTTTTGACCGCTTCCGGGTCGGGCCGTTTGTAAGGCATTTCGGAAAATTTCATGTTGTTCTCCTTTCGGTTTCGCGCCGTTTCTCCGGCGCTCGCTCAAATCATAAGTATACCATATTTTCGGACGCCTTTCAATACGGAATCGGCGAAGAAACCCGTGACACGGTATTTGTTTTGTGGTATCATATATCAATAAAATCAAAGGAGAGGGACCGCATGAAGACGATATGCGGACTGAGCTGCGCCGAATGCGATCTGAACACAACGTGCTGCGGCTGTGAGGCGACCGGCGGCATGCCGTTCGGCGGGACATGCGTCGCGGCGGAATGTATCAAACGCGGCGGAAAAGAAGCATATGACGCGCTGAAGGCGGAGCTGCTTTCCGAGATTAACGTCCTGCTTTCGGCGTACGGCGCGCCTGCCGCGACGGAGCTGAGAGAGCTTTTGGGCAAATACGTGAATCTTGCCTATCCGCTGCAGAGCGGCGAAGCGGCGCGGTTCCTTGACGATCGGAAGATCTATCTCGGCGCGCAAATCGGGAAGGAAGGCGAAGACCGCTGCTTCGGCGTGCTCGCCGATGCGTCGTTCATTCTGCTCTGCACCTACGGAGCGGGCGGCGCAGATCCCAAGCTGCTCCTGTATCAACGGCGCGGCAGCGTCAAGTGACGGGAGGGAGCCCCATGCGTTCGATTCTGATCAAGGACACCACGCGTGAACAGCGCGAGCGGATCGTGCGGGAAGCGCTGTACGGTGCGTGCGGCGCGGACTGCGAATTCTGCAATGGCTGCGACAACTTAGGCGGCGGACGGATCGAAGCGATCTATCAGCCCTATATCGACGGCGAACGGGAGATCGCCGAGATCAACGCGGCGTACCGCGCGCCGTTTGTGCGGTAAAGGAGAAACAATATGAAGAAAACAGCGCTTATCATACTTGCCGTGCTCGGATGTCTGCTGCCGATCGCGGGGTGCCGCCCCGCAGCGGAGCCTTCCGACGGTCCCGCCGCAGTATCCGGAGAAGTGAGGAGCTGTTCCGTTTCGACGGGCGGCGGCATGCTCGGCGGTTACAGGAACGTATCCTATTCGATCGACAAAAACGGTCGGGCGACGCTTGAGATCTCCGAAAAGGAGACCCATGCCGACCGTGAGGTCACCACGGTCTATCAGGCGGATCCGAAAGCGGCGGAGGAGCTTGCGGCGCTGATCGAAACGCACGATCTCAGAAAGGCGAGCAAGCAGCCGTACAGCGATCTGATCGCTTACGACGCGGACACGACCACGGTGTCCTTCCGGCTTTCGGACGGGTATTACAGCATATCCGAAAATCAGGTTCTGGACAAGAACATGCGCGAGGGCTTCGACGCGATCATCCGGTACCTGAATTCGCTTGCTGTGGGCGAGGGCGAAACGACCCTGGAGCCGCAGCGGGCGTACCTGTATCTTAAAAGCGGCTATACGCTGCAGTTTCTGGTCGAGGACGCGTTCGACGGAAAGCTGGACGATATTCTGAGCGTCGAGCGCGAGGTCTTTCCGTTCGGGGAGGACGGGATCGTGCTCTGCGCGGGCGAACAGCCGGACCTTTCCGGTGCAGAACCGGTCGATTCTGCCGAAGCGGGCACGATCGTGTACGACGGCGGGACCGGACAGATCGTTTTGCTGTACGCCGATCATACGTTCGACGGCGGCGCATGGATCCTTGCGCGCATCGACGGCTACGTGCAGTATGCCTGCCCGCTGATCGCGGAGATGGAAGGAACGTACCGGCTGTATCTGAACGGCACCCCGTAAAGGAGAGGAAACACCTATGAAAATACTGGTTCTGAACGGCAGCCCGAAACGTGACAAAAGCGACGTCATGCACATGACGCGCGCATTTCTGGACGGCATGCACGACGCGGGCGAACAGCAGATCGAAACGATCCACGTCGTCGACAAACACATCGAATACTGCACCGGCTGCTTTGCCTGCATGCGAAACGGCGGGACCTGCATCCACGACGACGACATGCGCAAAATCCTCGAAGCGATCCTCGATAGCGATCTGCTGCTTCTGAGCTTTCCGCTCTACTGCTACGGCATGCCCGCGCCGCTGAAGGCGCTCGTAGACCGTACGCTGCCGCTTTCCTCGATGGCGATGCAGAAGGTCGGCGACCGGTACGAGCACGTCGGGCAGGCGGATTTTGCGCATCTTCGCTACGCCATGATCTGCGGCTGCGGCTTTCCGAACAGCAAACACAATTTCGAGCCGGCAATCGCGCAGATTAAGCTTCTGTTCCCGCACGATTCGCTGATTCTGACCGTGCCGGAAAGCCCGCTGTTCAGCGAGCCGGAGGCAAAGCCCGTCACCGAGCCGCGGCTTGCGCTTTTACGGCAGGCGGGCAAAGCGTATGCCGAAACGGGATCGATCCCGGAAGCTTTGGCGCAAGAGATCGGTTCGCCGATGATCCCCGAGGAGGTCTACGCCGCGATCGTGAACGGCATGAACGGGAAGTGAGGGAGCATGGTCATTCTTCGAGACATGATCGAATCGGATATCGAGGACTATGTGCGGTGGTTTACCGCGGAGACCGAATGGATGGACTGGGACGCGCCGTGGGAGAACGAGGAAACGACGCCGGAAGCGGAGCGCGAAAGCTGGACGGAATACTTCGAGCGCATCAAAACGCTGCCGAAGGACGCGCCGCGTTGGAAATTCGAGATCGAGTCGGACGGCAGGCACGTCGGCTGGGTGAGCCGCTACTTTGATCTCGATTACGTCGAAAACCCGGAAAAGATCCCCGCCGTCGGCATCGACGTCCCGGAACGCGACGCGCGCGGAGCAGGCGTCGGCACGGAGGCGCTCCGGCAGTTTATCGAATATCTCAAACACTGCGGATACCGCCGCGTATACACGCAGACATGGTCGGGCAACGTCCGCATGCTGCGCGTCGCGGAAAAGCTCGGCTTCGTACCGTACGCCTGCGTGAAAGACCTTCGCACGGTCCGCGGGCAGAAGTACGACGCGCTGACGCTGAAGCTGGATTTTGATACGGAGGAACAAACATGACAGGATACATTGCGGAAATGCGGAAGCTCGTCGGACACCGGACGCTGATGCAATGCGCGGCAAGTGTCGCGTGCATCGACGAACAAGGGCGGATTTTGCTCGGAAAGCGCGCGGACAATCACCTGTGGGGGTATTCCGGCGGGGCGGCGGAGATCGACGAACGCGCTGAGGACTGCGCAAAGCGGGAGCTGTTCGAGGAGATGGGATTGCATGCGGACGAGCTCACGTTCTTCTGCGTGAACTCCGGACCGGAGGCGCACTATGTCTATCCGAACGGCGATGAGGTCTCCAATTTCGAGATCGTGTATCTTTGCCGGAAATGGCACGGAGAACCAAAGGCGTGCGACGGGGAGATGGAGGACCTTCGGTTCTTCTCCCGCGACGAGATCGACCTTGAAACGATCATGCCGCCGACCCGGCGCGTCATGTCGGCGCTGATAGAGCGGATACTTGAGTAAAAATGCGCGCCAAAAGCCTTCTCCTCCGAGGAGAAGGTGGCGTCAGCCGGATGAGGTGGAAAGGACAGCGAACGCAGCGCGTTCGTCCGATCCCGCAAACGTACAGTATGATACGGAGGAACAGTCATGATCATCCCGGTCGATCCGTCGAATCTCGTGGAAGCGGCGGCGGTGCACGCCGCGGCGTGGCGGGAGTCGCACCGCGCGTTCTGCACGCCGGAATTTACGGAAAGCCATACGACGGAGCGGCAGACGGCGTATTTACAGCGCAAGCTGGACGCAAAAAGCCGGGTCTTTCTGCTCGTCGACGACGGACCGAAGGGCGTCGTTTCCGTGAACGGAAATCTCATCGAGGACCTGTACGTGCTGCCGGAGGAACAGGGAAAGGGGTACGGCACGAAGCTTTTACGGTTTGCCGCGGCGGTCTGCCCGGGCGTGCCGACGCTGTGGATCCTCGAAAACAACGCAGGCGCAAGGCGGCTCTATACGCGGCTCGGCTTTTTCGAGACGGGGAACCGTAAGATCACCCCGGGCGGGCTCGACGAGATCGAGTTTGCGTTAAAGCCCGAGCGCATGGAGACGGAACGGCTGATCCTCGACCGGATCAAAGAGACCGATAAAGAGGATTATTTCAACAACATCTCGCACGACAAAAAGGTGCTCGAAACCTTCGTCTGCCGCTATGCGGAATCGCTCGATACCTTTGATTTTTCGACGTATCTCGGGCGGGACGATCTCTTTGCGATCCGCCTCAGATCGACCGGGCGGCTCATCGGGATCATTCTGTATTTCGACGAGACCGACGGCGCGTGCGAGATCGGCTACGGGATCGGCTCGGCGCATTGGAACAAAGGCTATGTGACCGAAGCGGTCAAACGCTTTCTTGCCTATCTCTTTGACGAAAAGGGCATGCACACCGTCACGGCGTCGTATTTCACCGGCAACGACGCGTC
>Ga0310697_10002294_pt1 | contig 20584 bp, 13 predicted proteins | sample 172DNAGHGlowgp2_FD_203883 | JGI IMG/M metagenome (GOLD analysis project Ga0310697, IMG submission 203883) | Sheep rumen microbial communities from Palmerston North, Manawatu-Wanganui, New Zealand - 1728 DNA GHGlow gp2 (v2) (version 2) | ecosystem: Host-associated > Mammals > Digestive system >... | reverse complement strand
TGCTCGTCCCAGACGTCCTCGGTGGAGGCCAGAATCTGCAGGGCGAAGGTTTTCAGTTGCTCTTCGGCTTCGGTGGGGGTGTAGGCTTCGGTGGTCTGCATCTGGTCGGATGCTACCTGCTGGATGACTTCCGACGGGTTGCGTCCCATGAGGAGCATGATGATGGCCACGATGATGGCGCCGCCGCCACCGAGGCCTGCGATTTTGGCGCCGCTCGATTTGCCGCGGCGGTCTTCGAAGTTGGTGCTTTGTCTGCGTCCGTTTAATTTCATAGGTGTCGATTGTTTTTAATTTTTGTTAACGTGGAGGGTGGGCGGATATTGTGTGGGGGAGAAAATATATTGGGAAGTTAAAGGTTATGGGTTATGGGTTATGGGTTATGGGTTATAGGTTATGGATTATAGGTTATGGGTTATAGGTTATAGGTTATGGGTTAGGGTGGGGTTAATGGGGCATTTGGGGGGTAGAGAGGGGGTAGAGGAGGGGTAGAGAGGGGGTAGAGGGGGGGGTAGAGAGGGGGTAGAGAGGGTGGGGGGTAAAGTGAGGCTTATTTGGGGGGATTTGTTTTTTTTACGTATCTTTGTGGCATGAAAAGTAAGGTATATCGTCTGAATAAAGGCCTGATAGTGGGGCTGATAGTGCTTTTTGTGTGGCGAGCGGAGCCCGTTGCGGGGCAGGCGCCGGCCTACGGATGGCAGGATACGGCGTTGAGTATAGACGAGCGGGTGGAGTGGCTTGTGGAGCGCCTGACCCTCGACGAGAAGCTGTCGCTCATGGTGCATCAGAACCCGGCCATAGAGCGTCTGGGGCTGCCGGCCTACAGCTGGTGGAACGAGGCGCTGCACGGCGTGGGGCGCGCGGGGTTGGCACGGGTGTACCCCATGCCCATCGCCATGGCGGCGACGTTTCGCCCCGGGTGGGTGCAGAATGTCTTTGCCGACGTAGCCGCCGAGGCGCGCCACAAGTACCGTGCCGCGCAGGACACCGGCGGCACCGGCGACTACACGGGCCTCACCTTCTTCACCCCGAATATCAACATCTTCCGCGACCCACGCTGGGGGCGCGGCATGGAGACCTACGGCGAGGACCCCTACCTGACGGCCCGCATGGGGCTGGCCTGCGTCGAGGGCCTGCAGCACGGCTGGGAGGAGGACTGGCAGGGACGCCCGCTGCTCACCGCCGCCTGCCTCAAGCACTTCGCCGTGCACAGCGGTCCCGAGGGCACGCGGCATGAGTTCGACAGCCGCGTCAGCGACCGCGACCTCCGCACCACCTACCTGCCGGCGTTCGAATACATCATCAAAAACAGCGACGTCCGCCAGGTGATGTGCGGCTACAACCGCCTGAACGGCAGCCCCTGCTGCACCAACCGCCGCCTGTTCGACATACTGCGCAACGAGTGGCGCTACGACGGCATCCTGGTGACCGACTGCTGGGCGCTGAACGACGCCTACGAGCTGGACACCGTCATCCCGCGCCACCGCACGCATCCGAGCGCGGCGCTGGCCTACGGCGACGCCTTCGGGCGCGAGGTGGACCTCGAATGCGGCAGCGGCTTGCCCGCATTGCGCAAGGCCGTCAGCTACGGCTACGTGCCTGAGAGCGTGGTAGACAAGCATGTGCGCCGCCTGCTGCGGGTGCGCCTGGCTGTGACCGACGAGCCCGTGCCCGCCGAAGAGGAGGTGTGCCGCGAGCCCGTGCCCTTCGGCATCGAACGCGCCTCCATGGTGCTCTTGAAGAACGCCAACACCCTGCCGCTGGCCCGCGGCACCAGGGTCTACCTCGAAGGTCCCAACGCCACGGATACCCTCATGCCCTTAGGCAACTACAACGGCACTCCGGACCATACCGTCTCCATCCGCGAAGGACTTCTGAACATCCGTGACGGCAAAGGCAACATGCTGCAGCTGGTCGCCACCGCCGACAGCGCCGACGTCATCGTCTATGCCGGCGGACTCAGCCCCCAGCTGGAGGGCGAGGAGCTGCAGGTGGACGAGCCGGGCTTCTACCGTGGCGACCGCACCCAGATTGAGCTCCCGGCCCATCAGGTCTCCGACATCCGTCGGCTCAAGCAATCGGGCAAACCGCTGGTGTTGCTGCTCTGCACGGGCAGCGCCCTGGGTCTGGAGGAGGTGGTGGACGAGGCGGACGCCATCCTCGTGGCCTGGTACGGCGGCGAGGACATGGGCAGCGCCGTGGCCTGGCAGATGTGCTTCCCCGCAGGCTGGTCTCTTTTCGGACGCCTGCCCGTCACCTTCTACCGCAACACACGCCAGCTGCCCCCCTTCGACGACTACGCCATGCAGGGCCGCACCTACCGCTACATGGAGGCCGAGCCGCTGTTCCCCTTCGGCTACGGTCTGGACTACAGCTCCTGCCGCATGGGCAAGGTCAACTTCGACCCCGCCAGCCTCACCGTCACCGCCACGGTGCATGCCGACAGCTGCCGTATGCCCAAGTGCATCACCAGTCCCATCGTCCAGGTCTACCTGAAGAACCCCTCCGACCCCGACGGCCCGCGCAAACAGCTGATCGGCGTTGGCGAAGGCCACCTCTTCGCCGGCGAAAGCGACGAGGTCAGCATCCAGCTGGACCCCTTCTGGTTCCGCCAGTACAACCCCGCCACCGACCGCATGGAAGAGCCCCGCGACGGCACGCAGATGACCCTACAGGTAGGCTTCAGCAGCGCCGACAAGGACCTCGTCGACATCCCCTTCCGCTACCGCAGGAGGTAGCGCCATATTCCGAGAGTGGAAAGTGGAGAGTGGAAAGTGAAAAGTGAAAAAACAAAAAGGCCTGCCGTCGACTGTTTTCGAACGGCAGGCCTTATTTCGGTCAGCGCAGGACCACCACTTTCTGCGGCGGTAGGTTGTTCACTCTAACCAGATACACGCCGCTCGGCACAACAATCGTGCTTCGATCGGCAGAGGAGACCCTCTTGTCGACCAAGCGACCATCTACGCTGTAGACCTCCACTTCCATGCCTGGAGTGCCCACGATGCAGATACCCTCATGGCTGCCGGCGACAGCGATGCCACTGGCCTGGGCAGAAGCGATGCCCACGGCGGCACTCTCGGCGATGTTGGAGAGGATGACGTCATACGCTTTGCCGAGCGAGAACATGGGCTGGGCGGGAACGATACCCACCTGGTAGTAGAGGTCGCCGCTCGGGGCGTTGGCGTCGGTGTAGGTGGTGTTGCCGCCCACGGGCAGACGGTCTATCTCGGCCATGTCTGAGGGCGACATGCCACGGTAGATGATATAGGTGTTGAACTGGGTGCCTTCGTATTCGGTCCACACCAGGTTCCTGTTGCTGCCAACGCCGCGGTTGATGGTGAGGTGCATGGTCTTGTGCACGGGGCCGGTGAAGACGGTGTTCCACTGGTCCGCAGCTTCGAGGCGGTAGCGGTACGAGCGCGATTCGGGACGCGATGCCGTGTCAACCCAACTCATAGTTTCTTCAGCCTGAAGGGTCGCAACAGTCTCATATACGCCAGCAACACTGCTCTCCCGCAGAATATTGTAAGTTACAGCCGTCGGCTCGGCACGCCACAGGAGGGTGTTGCGTCCGTTTTCGACGCTGACCATATACAGGTTGGCCTTCAACTCCGGGGCGAAGGTCGCTGTCACGACAGTGTCGCACAACACACTGACGGAGGCAGGATTGGCGCTTTCTCCGTTGCTCCAGCCAACGAAGTAATAGCCTGCGGCCGGTGTTGCCTGGATTATGGCGGATGTACCATAGTCGAACAGACCAGAGCCTGACACCGAACCAAACTCGTCGTACGCCGACAACACAGTAAGTTCATGCTGGTCAATGGCGAAATTAGCCGTGATGGAACTGTCGGAGACAATAACAATGTTGCGGACACTATCGGTGCTGCCATCGCTCCAAGAGGAGAAGTGGTAGTGCGGGGCAATGCCAGATACGCTAATCTGCACCGTATCGAGGTAGAGATAGGTGCCGCCGCCCTGGACATTGCCATGTGCCGGGTCGTTGCTTACCAAGGTGAGCGTATAGCTGTTGGGCAGGAAGAGTGCCTCGAGTGTGGTGTCCTGAGTGACCTGCAAGGTACGCGGGTTGTCGGTGTTGCCATCACTCCATGAAGAGAAATGGTAGCCGTAGTTGGCCACTGCCGTAAGTTGTACATTATACAGGTAATCATACGTTCCTCCGCCTGCAACACTGCCCTGCAGACTGTCCGACTGGGTTGCCACGATGTATGTGTTGGCCGCGAAGGCCGCAGTCAAGCTCTTGTTCTGCGTCATTACCACCAGCCTCGGATTGTCGGTGTTACCGTCGTTCCAATGGTCGAAGTGGTAGCCATACTGAGGTGTAGCCAGCAGGGTGGCGGTGTCGCCGTGCTCATAGTGACTGGTGTCGGCAGAGGCGCCACCCATAGTAGCATCGGCTGATGCTACCGTAAGCGAGTAGATATTAATGGCAAACGAGGCTACGAAAGCGGTGTCGCGTGTAATCATGATGCTGCGTGGATTGCTGGTGTTGCCGTCGTTCCACTGTGTGAAGTGGTAACCCGTGGTCGGAGTGGCAGTGATGGTATGCGAGGTGTTGAAATTGTATGCGCCGGAGCCGCTGACTGTGCCGTGGGCGGAATCTTCGCTGCTGGCAGCAAGGGTATACTGGTTCGGCATGAAGGTGGCGGTATAAGTACCGCTGGCCGTCACCGTCAGCAGGCGCGGATTGGTCGTATCACCGTCATTCCAATGGTCGAAGTGGTAACCGTAGTTGGCCGTGGCCGTCAGCGTGTCGACGGAGTTTTCCACGAAAGTGCCACTACCCGTTGCACTACCGCGTGAATTATTGGCCGACCGGGCCGTAATTTGATACAGGTTGCCCCATGCAAATTGGGCCTGGACGGCTGTGTCGGAGAACACATCCATGGTACGGGGATTGGAGGTGTTGCCGTCGCTCCAACAAACAAAGTGGTGGTGATCGGTCGGTGTGGCAGTAAGGATAATGCTTCCACCCGTGGCACAGGCCCACGTTGCGGTGCCCATGGTGTCAGCATTAGTCGATATCGTTAGAGTGAATAAAAGTTGCTCTTCGTAATTGGCAAATTCAGACCATCCATCTGCGCTTTCGTAAGCCATACGGGCTCCACATGGCACTATGACTTGAGCATTTTCAATTGTATTTGACGAAAAAGTTCCCGTACCAAGCGGAGCGGGCATATTTCCTCGGCATTGTATGCTTTCGATATCATGATTACCAAACGCCCCACTTTCGAGATAATAAACACTTGACGGCAGTACAACCGATGTTATAGCACCACCGCTTATCATGGGTGCATAATAACCACCAGCGTTGGTCTCTTGCGTAGTACGCTGCCAGAAACAACGGGCACCAACATACAGCAGGCTGTCAGGCAGCAATATATGCTCCAAACTTGGCAAATTCATAAATGTCGCCTCGTCAAGGTATTGCACTTCAAGACCGAAATCAATCTGAGTCAAATTAATCGCGCCACCAAAAGGAGCGCATCCAATGCGAATAGGTGAAAGATAAAGACTATAAACCTCTGCCTGTCGACAGTTGTAGGCCAAATAGTCAAGCGATACTGCTCCTGCAAAACAATCAGCACCAAGATGCACCACTGTCGATGGCAATACAATGGTGTCAAGTGCACTACAATTCTTGAAGGCTCCATCGTCAACAGAAAGCAGCCCTTCTGGTAAAACAACACATTCAAGGGTAAAATTATCCATAAATGCCCCGGCTCCAATGCTCTTCAACGAATCACCAAAATTCATTTTCCGCACCCTCATATTAGCAAAAGCACCATCACCTATAGAGCGCAAGCGCGTAGAACTATTTATAACCACAGTCGATGCCATATATCCTGTACTATCCAGTATATTATAGTTATTACTCCAGACAATTCCAAAGGCCCCGTCTGGAATGCTTTCAACGAATGGGCCAATAAATATGGTATCGTATGTAGGCACATGCTGCGAGAGTACAGGATGCTGTTTCGAATGCGACACGTTGCAGTAGTCGAGAGGTCCACATGTATATGAGCGAATATTTGCATAGGGATAATTGAGGCCTGTGCTGACGGCATGGCGGGCATTAAAATACACCTTGTCGAGCATAAGACATCCATCGAAGACTTTAACACCAAATGTATCGACACTCTCTGGTATTGTAATTCCAGTGAGACGCATAAAGTTAGAGAATGCACCATCGCCAATGTAGCGAAGCTGCGACGGCAGCACTTGGTTCTGGAGCCACGCTGTTGATGGAAGACCGGCAAACACCATGGCAGGCAGACGACGCACAGAATCGCCAATAACGATTCTCTTCAAACCTGTAAGGCCATCAAAGAACGGGCCTTCTCCATAAAGTTCGCGTGCATCAAAGTGGAGAGTATCAACACTTGAGCAGTTTTCAAATGCATCTTGTCCAATAATCTTAACCATCAATGGAATATTGACCACCGTCAACGTGGTGCAGTTCTGAAATGCCACGTTGCCTATTTCCTCCAACGATTCGGGTAGCGTGATCGGTCCAAGGTTACGACAATCTAAGAAAGCGCCTTCTCCAATACTGCGTAGCGAATCAGGCATCTGAATGGCGGACAACATGTTGTTGTTAGCAAAAGCACGTTTGCCGATGATGCGAACCGAGGGCGGTATATCAATGGAACTGATTTGTGTACCCCAGAAAGCTTTTTCGCCGATAGCAGTTACTCCATTGGGAATAGTTGGTGCTTGCAGGTTGATGCAACTATAGAACATTCCTGCAGGAATCTTCGTCATATTGGCTGGTAGACTAACACTGGTTACACCAGACCCATAAAAGATTTCTTTCCCAAAATTCGCCACTGATGCAGGGATAGATACCGACGTGAGCCAATCGCATTCATAAAAAGCACGTGAACCTATGGCTGTAACCGACGATGGAATGGTAATGGCACGTAGACGGCTGTTCTTGAAAGCATAGGCATCAATGGTGACGACTGTAGATGGAATGTTAGCCACGCGAATCTGGCTATTGCATCCGACGATAACTGTCTTGGTGCTATCGAGGTAAATGATGCTGTCCTCGGTGTAGCATGCAGTAGCCTCGGTAGCGCCCCACGGGCTCCCACTGGCTGTACCACAGTAAGAAATCAGCGGTAACATCAGAAAAGCATTGTTCCCTATACTGGTCACTCCCGTTGGTACAACGACTCTCTGTATTCCTGTACAATTAAAGAAACAATATGCACCAATTTGAGTGAGTGAATATGGCAGTGTCACATTCTGTAATGAAATGCATCCGCTGAAGGCATAATCCCATAATCGTTCTACATTTTCACCAAACGTCACTGTCTGTAATGCCGTACACCCTGCAAAACAATAGGATCTTACATGTGTAACGCCTTCACCTAACTCTACATGTTGCAGCGATGTGCAGTTTTGAAAGGTATTTTCATAAAGTTCTAACACGGCATCCGGTATTACCACCGTGTCGAACATCAGGCATCCTTTGAATGCAGAATTGCCAATATAAAATACCGATTGCGGAATATCAACCCGTTGTAATGACGAACATCCGTTAAATGCATCTCGCATAATTGAGTCTAGTCCCTCTGGTAAATAGACAACCTCCAGCGAAGTGGCATTTTTGAAAAATTCGATAGGAATAGTGTTCATAACATCCGGCAGGTGCACAGCACGCACATTAGAACCCGTGAAAATATTTGAACTCGATCTAATGTTACCCAGTATGCTGACAGAATCCAACAATGAGCACTCCCTAAATACGCTGCCTCCAACATACGTCAAATTGGCAGGAAGCGTGAGAGCCGTTTGCAATGGGCACCCTTTGAAAGCATCTGAACCAAGCGATTGAAGAGTCGACGGAAGCACGACATCCGTCAGGTTACAATATAAAAAGGCATCATATCCTATGTCCGTCAAACCTTCTTGAAAGTTGACCGTGGTCAGATTGCCACAATTCTTGAATGCCTCATATCCAATCGATGTTAACGAACCAGGAAGTGTAACTGTTGTCAGAGCTTGACAATTGAGAAAGGCTCTTTGGTATATACCGCTGACTCCTTCGGAAATAGTTACCGCCGTGAGTTCGCTACAGCCACTAAATGCATATGCTTGAATATAGTCCACAGTATATGTGACTCCATTATTGGTTACCGTACCAGGAATGATGAGGTGTCCACTCATTGAACCACTGTATCCATCCACTCGCATTACTTCATTATATTCATCATAAGAATACTCTAACATGTGACCACTGGGGGTGGCAGCATAAAAGTAAAATGCCATTGCATGGAAGGACGACAGCATGGTCATTACAACAAATAAGATAATTTTCTTCATGTTATTTTTAATAATTTTAAGGTTTCAATCTACACATAAAAAGCGCGGGTTAAGAACTCTTGCTTATCCCGCATCTCAGGCTCTCGCATTGCCCTTTGGTATAGAATAAGCAATGCCGAAGCCCACGCTGATGGTATACAATTAGACTATTGTATGCCAAACCATGGACGTTGTACATTGCGTTATTGCGATACCATTTGAACTTGCGAGATTCGAGATGCCGCAGATAAACGCTGTTACACGTCTTTTTTCAATATGTCCTGCCGTCCCCGCCCGCAAGTCCCGTCGCTCTCGAAGGGGCTTCGGCTGTGTGGGAAACGACGGTGCAAAAATACAAAAAATTTCCGACATGGCAAAATCGAATATTCTCCTGCGTGGAAAAACGGCCAATTCTGCGCAGTCCGCTGTGCAGTTTTTGTACCAAAAAAAGTACATTTTTTTAAATTTTTTGAACTTATTTCAATACAATTTCGTATATTTGCAACGGAATAAAACAACAGAAAAAGACAAGAAACATACAAATCTGCGCAGTCGAGTGCGCAGTTTTAAATATTTTTCGTATCTTTGCATTGAGGTAATTGCAACTTTTTCTTATGGAAAAAATTGAAAAAAAGAACAATAGACGTATTCCCATGATACAAAAATTAGCAGAAGACAAGACTGCTATATGCAAATGCATCAGAGAAGGAGGTGATCTTGGAGAACTTGCAAAAAAACGGAACATCGTTTTTGCTCACCCCTTTACCGTATGAATTAGAAGCATCTGCGAATGGATACCACTTTGTGACAGACTTTGGCACAAAGTACGAGTTGACATTTTACCAGATTCACACATCTTACCCCATATATTCCTTTGCAATTGAAAGGCAAAGCGATACATATCACGCCGATGCCAGAGTGCATGCTACCGTTATGCATGCTCTACGACTTTTTTTTGAACAAGACCTTAACGCAATGGTTTTCACATGCGAAGTAGAAGATGGTAGGCAATATGCCAGATTCAAACTATTCGACAAATGGTACCAGCCTTACAAACAAGAATACTATCGGGAGGTCTACTGCAAAGACATATATTTTTCATCGATCATTGCCAGACGAGACAATCCGCTTGCAAAGGAAATGGCAGAATGGTTTGTGGCACTTATGTCAGAAATGATAGACAACATATGAAATACAAAACCCTTCTGGCGGCAGCCATTTTAACAATTAGCACTTTTAACTTTCAGCCCGCCCGTGCGCAGCACGACAGTATCCCGGAAAGCGACCCGCAGATTGTGGAGCGCATCGGCGAGTGGCAGGACCTCAAGTTTGGGTTCATGATGCACTGGGGCATTTATGCGCAGTGGGGTATCGTAGAGAGTTGGAATATCTGCAATGAGCCGTGGATAAACCGCAACGGGGCTAATTATGAGGACTACAAACGCGAATACTGGGCACTCAACAAGACGTTCGCCCCCAAGCATTTTAATCCCGAAGGCTGGGCGAAAGCCGCCAAAGGAGCCGGCATGAAGTATGTGGTCTTCACCACCAAGCACCATGACGGTTTCTGCATGTTCGACACACGCTATACCGACTACAGCAGCACCGGCAAGGAGTGCCCTGCACAGACCGACTTCACGCGCGGCGTGGTGGATGCCTTCCGCGCCCAAGGGTTCTGGACGGGCCTCTACTTCAGCAAGCCCGACTGGCACTGCGACGACTACTGGGCCCACGAATGGGCCACGGCGGACCGTAACGTTAACTACTCCATCGCCGACCACCCGGAGCGCTGGCAGCGCTACCAGGAGTTCACCTACAACCAGATCCACGAGCTGACGCACAACTACGGCCCCGTGGACATCCTCTGGCTCGACGGCGGCTGGGTGCGCCCGGCCTGGAGCGTCAACGACGAGACACGCCCCTGGCTGGGCTGCAGCGGCCAGGTGCAGGAACTGGACATGCACCGCCTGGCCTCCATCGCCCGCGAACGCAATCCGCAGACCCTCATCGTCGACCGCAGCGTCGGCGGCCGCTACGAGAACTACCGCACCCCCGAGAAACAGGTGCCCGACACCCTCCTCCCCTACCCCTGGGAGACCTGCATGACCATGGGCGACAGCTGGAGCTACGTGCCGGGCGACAACTACAAGTCCACCAAGACCCTCATACACATGCTCTGCGACGTCGTGGCCAAGGGCGGCAACCTGCTGCTCAACGTGGGCCCCGACCCTGACGGCAACCTGCCTGCCGAGGCCCTGCAACGCATGGAGGAGATAGGTCGCTGGCTGGACAAGAACGGGTACGCCATTTACGGTACCAGGCCGCTTGCGCCTTACTGCGACGGCAACCGCCGCTACACACAGAGCCGCGACGGTCGCCAGCGGTACGAGATTACGCTCATGGACGAGGCGCCGTACGCCACGGTGAGGAAGATGTAGTAGATGGCAAGGGGTTGAGATACAAATATGTGTGGTGGAATGGGTGAAGGAGAATGTTTGTACGTTGCATGGGAGTGGTGCGGTTTGTTAGGGGTAGAGAGGGGGTAGAGTAGGGGTAGAGAGGACCCAGAGAGGGGGTAGAGAGGACCCAGAGAGGGGGTAGAGAGGACCCAGAGAGGGGGTAGAGTAGGAGGGAGGATTGCTCAAACGTTGTATCGTGTGCGACCGGCTAAATCCAATGTGTTTGTTGAGGAGGATGTATATTGTTTCGCGCATTTCAATAAAAAAGTGTATTTTTGCAGAGTGAAAAGAGAGTGAGAGAGGGATATAAAAAACTGATTTGATGAAACGTACGATGTTTACAGGCCGTATGAAAATGGCCGATATGATAGCTTCGAACTACGACCTCATACTTATGATGCCGCGGTTCGGTATACCGCTGGGCTTTGGTGAGAAGAGTGTCAGGGAGGTGTGCCGTGACCATGGGGTGGACGAAAACTTCTTTCTTACGGTGTGCAACATTTACACCTTCGACGACTACCGGCCTGACGACGAGGAGATATCCAAGATTGACAATCGTATTGTGGCGGAACATCTGCAGTGCAGCCATCGTTATTATATAGAAGAGCGCCTGCCGCATCTGCAGCATCACCTGGACCACATAGCCGACTCGGCAGGTGAGCAGCCGGCGACGATACTGAAGAAATACTTTGCCGACTACTGCCGCGAGGTGCGTGAACATGTGCGTCGCGAAGAGCGCAACCTCAAGAGCATGCTCGAACAGATGGAGGCTAAAGAGAACCGGGGCAAGACGGTGAGTGACACCTTTATAAAAAGCCACGACAATATAAAGGACAAACTCTCAGACCTGACGCAGATCATACTGAAGTACGTGCCTGGCGAGAAACTGAACGAAGAGATGATGGAACTCGTTTTCGACATCATGCAGCTGAGCCGCGACCTTGAGAAACATGCCGAAATCGAGGAAATGTTGCTGCTGCCGCCCGAAGACTTTGCGCTGAGCGAACGCGAGCAGGAAGTGCTGGAACTGGTGGCCCGCGGGCTGAGCAGCAAAGAAGTGGCAGAAAAGCTCTCGATAGCTGTCAATACTGTCAACACCCATCGCAAGAGCATTACCCGCAAGACGGGTATCAAGAGCGTGGCAGGCCTGGCGGTATACGTGATGCTGAAAAAGAACTGAGCAGGATATTAAAGAAACATAATAACGATGAAAGGTCTGAAATATATACGCATTATTCTCGCATCGCTGATGCTGGCTGGCATCACAGCCCTCCTGCTCGACACCACGGGCCTTCTGCGCCATTGGCTCGGCTGGATGCCAAAAGTGCAGCTGCTGCCGTCTATACTGGCACTGAACGTTATAATAGCCGTCAGCGTGCTTGTCGTTACCCTCTTGATTGGCCGCTTCTACTGTGCGGTAGTATGTCCGATGGGCATCTTTCAAGACTTGTTCATCTGGGCGCACAAACTTGTCTTCGGCAAAAAACTCCCCTACCGCTACCATAAACCCGCCAATTGGCTGCGCTACACAGTACTCATACTTTTCATCATCGCAATGCTAGTCGGCATGAACAGCCTCGCTGTCCTCATCGCCCCCTACAGTGCCTACGCCCGCATGGTTACTGGACTGCACTCCACCGGAATCGTGCAGTGGGTGGCCATTGCTACACTGGTCGTCATAGGCCTGATGAGTTTCACTATGGGACGCCTCTGGTGTAACACCGTCTGCCCCGTCGGAACTCTGCTCAGCCTCGTCTCGCGCTTTCGTCTCTTCGGCATCCGCATCGATGCCGACAAATGTGTCGGCTGTCGTAAGTGCGAGCATGGATGCAAAGCCATGTGCATCGACATAGACAACCATCGTGTCGACCACTCGCGCTGCGTCGACTGTTGGAACTGCATCGCACAGTGCCCAACCAGCGCAATCAACATCGGATACACAAAGCACCCTGACGGAGACGGCAAGACCGTGGACCACAGCCGCCGCAAATTTGTCGCCACCACCGTCGCCGTAGGTACAGCCATCGCTGTTGAAGCACAGGAGCAGAAAATGGACGGTGGTCTCGCTGTCTTAATAGGTAGGCAGGTCCCAGAACGCAAAGTGCCACTGAAGCCCTTCGGCGCCCGCAGCCTGGCCAACTTCAGCTCCCGTTGTATCGCATGCCAGCTCTGTGTCAGCCAGTGCCCCGAGAAAATCCTGCGTCCGTCTAGCAAACTGGAGACCCTCATGCAGCCCGAAATGAAATACACCGACGGCTACTGCCGCACTGCATGCACCCGTTGCGGCGAAGTATGCCCCGCGGGCGCCATACTCCCCATTGACAAAGAAGAAAAAACCTCAATCAGTATCGGACGAGCCATTGTCCTCACCGACAACTGCCTCTCCGCCAACGGCAACGTCCAATGCGGTGCTTGTGCCCGCCATTGCCCAGCCGCAGCCATCAGTATGGTGACTGACGCCGCCGGCTGCCAGCGCCCCGTCGTCAACGAGGCCCTCTGCTTAGGTTGTGGCGCTTGCGAATATTACTGCCCTGCTAGACCCATGACCGCAATCTACGTTGAAGGCCGCGAAGTCCATGCCGAACTGTAAACACAAAAAGTAACCCATGTAAACAACCCACAGGCCATTCATACCATTAAGAACGCGGATGTCCCCGTCCGTAAATCATTATCCCCACAATAAATACGTATAGAAACCATACAACCCCAAATATAGAAACATCCCCCAAAAAACAATAAAAAGATAAAACACTTAACACTATAGAAATTATGAACATCAACCCCAAACAAACGCTCCTTGACTTTGTCAAGTACACATGCACATTCAAATTTTGGAAAGAACTTATCATCATGACCCTCGGCATGGCCGTCACTGCCGCCGCCGTCTACTACTTCCTTGTGCCCTCAAAACTCATCATCGGCACCATCTCCGGTCTCTCCATCGTTCTCGTTAGCATTTTCGGAGGCAACCTTGGCACATACATCACCATCATCAACATCATACTGCTCATACTCGCATTCCTACTCATCAACAAAGAATTTGGAGCCAAGACAGTCTACACAGCCCTCATCCTCGGTCCTCTTACCAACTTCTGGGCCTGGCTCATGCCATGGGACGCCCGCAACTCCGCTGGAGAATACATCCTCGCCCACCACAACCCCATCACAGGCTCCGCTTCCATCATGGGTGACCCATGGCTCGACCTCTGCTGCTTCGTACTCCTTCTCAGTGCCGCCCAGGCCCTCATGTTCAGCATCAATGCCTCCACGGGTGGCCTCGATATCCTCGCCAAAATAGTCAACAAATTCCTCCATTTCGATATTGGTGCCTCCGTCTCCATCGCAGGCGCCGTCATCTGCTGCACCGCCTTCTTCATCCCCAACAACCAGTTCCGAATGGTCATCATCGGTCTCATCGGCACCTGGATTAACGGACTTGTCGTCGACTACTTCACCGCCACCCTCAACAACCACAAACGGCTCTGCATCGTCTCCAAAGACTATGAACGTATTCGCCAGTACATCATCGGCACCCTCCACCGCGGATGTACACTCTATGAAGTCACTGGCGGCTACAGCGGCGAGAAAAGCATCGAACTCGAAGTTCTCCTCTCCAAAGATGAATTCAGCAAAATACTTGCTTGGATGAAAGACCAGCATATCGACGCCTTCTCCACCGCCGGCAACGTAAGCGAAGTTTACGGCTACTGGTCTAGCGGGAAAAAACGCAAAGCTATAAAAGACCAGATGGACAAAAGATAATAGTATTAAATTAAATGGAACGAAGAGAATTTCTGAAGGCGCTTGGCGGTGCAACAATGGCGGGTGTGGCTTTCGCTGTGGGTTGTGACAATCCCAGCAGTGCTAAGGCGGAAGGCTTTGGAATCGGCGAGGCTCCGAAGGGAAATATGACCTACCGCAAAGATGCCAAAGGTCGTAATGTGAGTCTGCTGGGTTTCGGTATGATGCGTCTACCCGTTGATGGTGGTGGCGCAGCCCGTGAAAAGCCAGATGCTCCTATAGACCAGGACATGGTCAACCGTCAGGTGGACTACGCCATAGAACATGGAGTCAACTACTTTGATACAGCCCCGGTCTACTGTCAAGGCCGGTCGGAAACTGCCACAGGCATCGCCCTCAACCGTCATCCGCGCGACAAATGGCTCATTGCCACCAAGCTTAGTAACTTCGGAAACCCCTCGCGCGAAGCGAGCTTAAAGATGTACGAGCAGTCTTTCAAGGCCTTGCAGGTTGACCACATTGACTACTACTTGCTGCACTCTTTCGGAGGATACGACAGTGATGGCAAGAGCCTGTTCGATAAACGCTTCGTGGAGAACGGAATGCTCGACTTTCTGATGGAACAGCGCGAAAAGGGTCGCATCCGTAACCTCGGTTGGTCGTTCCATGGGGTTCAATCGGAATTTGACAAAGTGGTTGCACTGCACGACAAGTACCATTGGGACTTCGCACAAATACAGATGAACTATGTTGATTGGCTATATGCTAATGAGTTAAACTCACGTAACGTCAAGGCTGAACATTTGTACAACGAGCTCGACAAGCGTGAGATACCAATAGTCATTATGGAGCCGCTGCTAGGTGGCCGACTGGCGACGCTCAACGATCATATGGCCGCAATGCTTAAGGAACGTGAACCAGACCGAAGTCTTGCCTCATGGGCATTCCGTTTTCTCGGCATGTTTCCTCGTATTATGTCGTCGCTCAGTGGTATGACGCTCATGGAGCATCTGGAGGATAACGTCCGCACCCACTGCCCTTGCGAGCCTCTCTCTGCTGATGACATGGCACTGTTGGAGCGTGTGGCCGACGAGTTCGCTCATTTCCCCGCCATTCCTTGTACCACCTGCCAGTATTGTATGCCGTGCCCATACGGCCTTGACATACCTGGTATATTCTCATTTTACAATAAAAGTCTTGCAGAAGGCAATATCGTCAGTGAAGGCACTGTGGAACAACGTGAGTTTCGTCGTGTACGCCGAACGTTCCTCACGGGATACAATAAAAGCATCGAGCGGCTACGTCAGGCTGACCACTGTATTGGATGTGGCGAGTGCCTCAAACATTGTCCGCAAGGTATCAAGATACCCGAAAAGATGCACATGATAGAAGAATACACGAATAAACTCAAAGACTCATTGGTATGAAATTGTTGTTTTTAGGCACATGGGAGATAATTGTCATAGTTCTCGTGGTGCTGCTCCTGTTCGGAGGGAAAAAAATTCCCGAGCTCATGAAAGGCCTTGGTAAAGGCGTCAAGAGTTTCAAGGATGGCATGAACGGAATGGATGACGATTGCGGAAATACAATGAAGCAGGATGATAACTCTATATAAAATCATATTGTTATCCCCCAATATCCAGGCACTTTGACCTTTTGGGATCACCTCGATGTCCTGCGTCGGCATATTTGGCGCATGATTTTGGCTGCATTGTTGGCCATGGTGGTCTGTTTCTGCCTTAAGGATCAACTTTTTGCTGTAGTGCTCTATCCAAAGCCTGACTATTTGCAGCTGATTAACGTTGATATAGCACAGCAGTTTCTCATCCACATGAGGGTGGCCTTGCTTTCTGGCCTAATTATAGTGGCACCATATTTTGTATACGAAATCTTCTCTTTCGTCGCCCCGGGCCTCTATGCCACCGAGCGGCGCATGGCATTGAAAGCTCTTATATGTGCCTGTCTGCTGTTCTATTTTGGGGTTACACTCAATTATTTTGTGGTATTCCCTTTCGCTGTTAATTTCCTTGGCTCGTATCAAGTGAGCGACGAGGTGAAAAATCTTATATCTCTGACCTCTTATGTTGACCTCTTGATGGTCATGAGTTTTGTCATGGGCCTCGTTTTTGAACTGCCAGTACTGTGCTGGCTGCTTGCCAAGTTTGGACTGCTCAAGGCTGCTGTCATGCGTCGTTACCGCCGACATGCCATAGTGGCTATAATCATACTTGGAGCCATCATCACCCCCACCGGCGATCCGTTTACATTGGCTGTAGTAGCAGTTCCGATATATCTGTTATGGGAATTGAGTATCATGATTGTTAAACAAGTGGAACAATGAGAAAATCATTATTATATGTCATTGCGGCTTTGACCGTCTGCGCTTGTCGTCCGGATGTCACTCCTGACAAGGAAACGACATGCGCTGACGCCCTAAGGACATATGTCGAACGTTATCCGGCCGCTGAGGCGCAAGACCTATATAAGTTGGTTTTACAGGACCTGTACGGTCCGGGACACCTTCTAACCGACAGTGCCGACTGCGCCTACTATATTGATGCCGAGTTGGCCTCGATGCCGGATACTAACGAGATGCCCTTATACGAAAGCACACTTTGTGAGGGCAATTATGTTAGAGTGAACATGCTGCTAATCAAACACGGCGTCCTTGACACCGAGACGTTGACCTCGGCTGTTATGCGTAGTGCGCAAGACATTCGGCCACTGGATTCAAGATTCGTGTTGTCGCACAGCACCGCCTTCAAAGAAGCCTACCATCCGCATTACCGTATTGTCCGACGTGACATCTTCGAAAAAGAACTACTACCTCTGATAAACAAAAGTATATAACATGAAACTGAAATTTATACCTGTGCTCATCGCAGCATTGCTTGCTGTTGCATGCTGCAACCCCAAGGCCCACACACCTAAAAATATTATCCTCATTGTCGGCGATGGAATGGGGGTGGCGCAGGTCTACTCCTCGGTTGTTGCTGAGAAGGGTGACAGCAGTGCATTTCTCCGTTTTCCTTTCTCAGGCTTTTCTCGAACCTATTCTCTGAATAAATACCGCACCGACTCATCGGCCGGCGGTACAGCCCTCACCACGGGCCATAAGGTGGACAACTATCATGTGAACTGGGCTCCCGACTCGACACGTTATCGCACCATCTTCGACGACGCCATTGCCGCCGGCAAGTCGACTGGCTTTGTGGTCACCAGCGACGCTATGGATGCCACCCCGGCCTCCACTTATGGCCATGTGCCCTATCGCAAGATGTACGACACACTATCACTCCAACTCGCACAGTGTGCGCACAGCGTGATGATTGGCGGCGGAGCCAAATATTTCCGCCCCGAAAACCGCAAGGACGGACTCTCTCCGCTCGATACCCTGGCATCGCGCGGTTACGACTTGATATACAGCTTTGATTCCATGCTTGCCTACACTGGCGAGCGTATGGTGGCTCTCCTTTACGACGGCGATCCTCTCCCCGAACCCGAGCGTGGCGACGTGCTGCGTCCCGCTTCGTTAAAGGCGCTCCAATTGCTCAGCCGCAATCCCAAAGGATTCGCCTTGATGATTGAAGGGTCACAGATTGATTGGGCCTGCCACAACAACGACTCTGCCTACCTGCGCGCCGAATTGGCCGACTTCGAACTTATGCTTCACGCCGTGCTCGACTGGGCCGAGCAGGACGGACAGACACTCGTCGTTGTCACTGCCGACCACGAGACTGGCGGCCTCTCGCTGCCCGACGGGGATATCGAGCAGGGCCTCAACACCTTCCGCTTCCACTGGGGTGGCCACACCGGTTGCATGGTGCCCGTTTTCGCCTTCGGACCAGGCGCCGACCGCTTCAGCGGAATCCAGCAAAACACCGACATTCCTAACAAAATCCGCACCATCCTGTCCATTCCCCAAGGTGAATAGTGAATACGATAACCCCTAACCCATAACTCGCCAACAGTTTGCTAGAATGATAAAGTTCTGTGTCAGATTAGTCCAGCGCTGGCTCCCTGAGCCTTTCGTCTTTGCCATCCTGCTCACCTTTGTGGCAGCGCTGATTGCCATTCCAGTCTGCCGTCAGTCTCCGCTCGAGGTGGTCGAACACTGGGGTGGGGGAGTGTGGAACCTGCTGGCCTTTGCCATGCAGATGGCCTTGGTGCTCGTGTGTGGCTCCACGCTGGCAGCCGCTCCCGTGGTTAAACGCGGCATCACGGCATTGGCCCGTGTCCCGCGCACCCCTGCGGCGGCCATCGCACTGGTCACCGTCGTCTCCTCAATAGCCTGTTGGCTCAACTGGGGCTTCGGCCTCATCGTGGGTGTCATCTTTGCCAAAGAGATAGCACGTCAGATGCGCAGCGTCGACTATCGCCTCCTTATTGCATCGGCTTATAGTGGCTTCGTCGTGTGGCATGCTGGTCTCTCCGGGTCCATCCCCTTGACCATGGCCACCCCGGGCGAAGCCCTGGCCCTCGCCACCAACGGCGCCCTCACATCGCCAGTCCCCGTCAGTCAAACCATACTCGACCCACACAACCTTGTCATGGCGCTTCTCGTCATCGTCGCCATCACCGTGGCCAACACCCTGATGCACCCCAAACAGGGGACCGTGACCGTCGACCCCGCACTGCTTGCCGACGAGCCGGACCGCCCCCAGCCACCCGACCATCCCACGCCGGCCCAGCGGTTGGAACACAGCCCGCTACTTTCATGGCTTATAGGCTTGATGCTTGTTGCCTATCTCGTGGTGAAGCTCGGTTTCCGTGGCGCCACCCTTGACCTCGGCGCCGTCATCATGCTCTTCCTCGCCGCCGGCCTCTTGCTCCACCGTACCCCCTTGGCCTACGTGCGCGCCTTCGGCAAAGCCGCGTCCGGTGCCAGCGGCATCATACTCCAGTTCCCATTCTACGCCGGCATCATGGGCATCATCACCGGTGTCGGTGCCAGCGGCATCTGCATGGGCACCGTCTTGGCTGACGCCTGTATACGCATCAGCAACCCCACCACCTACCCGCTCCTCACCTTCCTCTGTGCCGCCATCCTCAACCTCTTCGTACCCTCCGGCGGCGGCCACTGGGCCATCCAAGCCCCCATCATGTTCACCGCCGGTGCCGACCTCGGCGTCGACCCCGGCCTCACAGGCACCGCCATCGCCTGGGGCGACGCATGGACCAACCTCATCCAACCCTTCTGGGCGCTCCCCGCTCTGGCCATCGCCCGCCTCAGCGCCAAGGATATCATGGGCTACTGTCTCATAGACCTCCTCGTCTCGGGCGTCGTCATCTGCGCCGGCCTGATAGTCTGGGCCATATAACCTTAACCCTTAAACCGATTGTTATGTTTGAAGATGTCATAAAACACTACCCCGACTTCCCGAAAGCGGGTATAGACTTCATCGATGTGCTGCCTTTCCTGCACAACAAAAACGCCTTTAACGCCGCCGTGGCCGAAATCGACCGCCTCTCCACAGCCCCCAACGTCGCCACCGTCGAAGCCCGCGGCTTCCTCTTCGGTGCCCCGCTGCTTTCGGTCTCCGACCACGTCCAGACCCTCGTCCCTTTCCGCAAAAAGGGTAAACTGCCACATGCCGAAGGCGACCTGGTGAGGGTGGCTATCGAAAAAGAGTACGGCTCCGACGAGCTCTTCTACCGTCTCAGCGACTTCGCAGCCTGTGTGCCCAACGGCGACTTCATCGATGTGACCATCCTCGACGACCTCCTCGCCACCGGCGGCACCGTCGACGGCATCGTCCAGTCCCTCGCTCGCCAGTCTGTCGCTGGCCGGCGGCTGCGCATCAAGGAGTTCATCTTCCTTGTCGAACTGCCCGCCCTTGGCGGTCGTCGGCTGCTCGAAAGCGTCGCCCCTGTCCACTCCCTTATGTCGCTCGCCGGGGTGGAGTAAAATATCCCCACTCCCGCAACCTGTAATTTATAGGGAAATCGCACCAGCCTCTCTACCCCCTCTCTGGGTCCTCTCTACCCCCTCTCTGGGTCCTCTCTACCCCCTCACTGGGACCTCTCTACCCCCTCTCTGGGTCCTCTCTACCCCCTCT
>Ga0310697_10002293_pt1 | contig 20592 bp, 20 predicted proteins | sample 172DNAGHGlowgp2_FD_203883 | JGI IMG/M metagenome (GOLD analysis project Ga0310697, IMG submission 203883) | Sheep rumen microbial communities from Palmerston North, Manawatu-Wanganui, New Zealand - 1728 DNA GHGlow gp2 (v2) (version 2) | ecosystem: Host-associated > Mammals > Digestive system >... | reverse complement strand
GTCAAAGACAAGAAGCGCGTGTACATCCAGGCTTCCTACATCATCGGTAACGACGAGACCCGCCAGCGGGAATTCGGAGCGCTCAAAGGAATTGCCGACAATTATCCCAAGTACGTCATCTCCATGACACCCCTGGTTACTCGGAGTGACGACGAAGGAATCCAACATCTGAGCCTACGGGAATTTCTGAAAAACGGGTTGTAAACGCTTGCTATTCCAAACCAAAAATGTATCTTTGTTTTCAAAATGTTTTCAAGTGGACAAGAAAACATCCAAAATTCCGAAAGGTCGTGGTTTTAGAAAAAGGCTGATACTCAATGAGTAAGATGTCCTTTTCGGGGCAAAAGGTCGGAGGAAAAAATCTCCGAATGGCATTCAAAAGGTCAGGAGTTCGATTCTCCTATGCTCCACAAAACAGACTGAAAATCAGTCACTTAAGGCACTTACGCATAAATTTACGCATAAAACTCGCGAAATTTATGCGTAATTTCTTTTACTATCCTCCCCTATACTTTGATTGCTTTTGGGCAGGTCCGACCGGTGAACTATCCGGGAACCCGCCACGCCATACGTCCGCAAATACACAAAAAAATCCTGCCCCCTGAGAAGAAGGCAGGAAATTTTTTTCGCTCTCGGTCCGGAGACCTGGAAGGAAGACTAAGGCTCACCGCCAGCTGCAGCCGCGCTCCACGTCACCTCGGCCAGCATGGTGCCGGACTTCTCGCCGGTGCTGGAGTTGACGTAGTAGTAGCGGAAGAAAATCTTCGGGGCAGCTGCGCTGGGCGCACCGTTCTTGGCCACGTAGTCAGCGCGGATGTCCACGGCCGCGGCGGTGGGCTCTTCCACCATCTTGATAGCAGAGGCCTTTGCGTGTGCGCGGGACACACCGTTCGACTGGCCCTCGGAGGCCTCGATGACCAGATAGATGCCGCCGTTGTCGGCCAGCGCCTGATCCAGTTTGAAGGTGAAGGTGTCACCTTGGCACACGATGGTGGCGCTGGAAGGGTTCTCGACGCCCAGGAGGGTCGGAGGCACAACCACCGGCTGGCCGCCGCAAGCGACAATCCAGTAGTTCAGGCGGGTGAACAGGTTGGCTCCGGAGATCTTGGCACCGGTGCCGAGGACGCTGCGGCCCTGCTGAGAGAGCGCGAGCTTGTTCCACGCGAGAATGTTCTCGTTGGAGAGGGTCTTCCACATGGTGGTCAGACGCTTGAAAATACCCTTGACCTTGGCCTGGTCCTGGGTCCTGACAGAACCGCCATAGCCGCGATTGCGGATGTACTTGCGGTTCTTCATCTTTGCGGCCGTTACGCCCTTGGCGCTGCCGCTCATCTCCTCGAAGGCGATGGAAGGAATGTACTTCATAGTTAGAAGAGGTTAAGTTTATGGATGGATGTAATAAGGAAATAAAGTCCTATCAAAATCACAGCAAAGAAACAGAATCCTCCTACCCTGAGCTTTGCCTGCTGCCAGCCGGTAAGCTGCCGCGGCACTTCAACGGTCACGGTCTGCACCCGGTCCTTGTATATTATGGAATCCCGGTACACAATCTGTTTGTCAACAAAGGCGGGCAGTTTCACGGGCTTCGTCTCCAGGCTGTGTTTCAGCACTCCGCCGGAAACCACAGCCGCCGAAGCAGCGAACTCATTCTCCAGATGTGACACCGTATCGAGAACGGCCACCCGTTCCACAACACGCGGCAGCTCCACGAAGACCGTGTCCTTCTGGAACACCGTTTCAGTACGAATCTCCACCCGAGTACTGTCCGCCACGGTGGGAAGCTGGCGAACAGTACTGCAGGAGGAGCCGGGCAGAAGCAGAGGCAGAACGCAGAGAAATATGGCCCGATAGAATTTCATAGGTTAGGTTTAGTTTGTATGCTGTTTTTCATTTTCAATCACCTGGTCCAACTCGGCCTGGAACTTACGGAACTTGACATCATAGCTGGCTTTCACACCCAGGATAGCGCCGCAGAGAATCAGCAACTCACTCACGATACTCACGGCACTGGTGTCAATCTGTCCCAGGGGCTCGATGAAGAAAAGGCACACGCACGCGATGAGGACGCCGGCGCTGAAGCTCGCGATGGCGATGATGCCCTGAAGGCGCGTGAGTTGCATTTTCTTCTCGTTGGACATGGTCAGTCAGGCATTTAGTTGTTGTCACGGACGACAATCATCCGGGTGAATTTGGTCCCGACATTGGCGGGCTCATCTGCGGCTCCGTCTATGCTGATGGTCAGGATGCCGTTCCGGAGCGTAGCCGGATAGCGTTTGCTCCCCAGGTTGCTCCACAGCGATTCATTGTAGATGATGGGCGGGTTTATCGAGATGTCGGAGGGAAAACCCGGAAGCTGAATCTCCACCGTCTGGTCATCCGTGTCAAACACCAGGTTGGAGGCCTTCAGCAGAAACATCATCCAGTGAGGGGTCTCCACGGTATGAACCTCGACGCCGTCACCGGTGCCCTTGTTGAACTGCGGGACGTATGTCTTCATCAAGTTCAGTGCGACCTGACCGGCATTGTTTACCGGAATCAGCATCGTATTCAGGTGGACGGTATAATTGCCCAGGCTCTTGTAAGGGATAATCTTACCGATGCAGATGGTGTTCTTGTCGGCTATCCAGACCTTAGCCAGCGTGCAGTAATTCACGCCCTCAGAAGCAGCAGTAACAAGCGCAGTTCCTATGCGGCTCTTGGCAAAGGGAAGATCTGCCACGGTCAGTTTCATGGGCCGGATGCTGGCATATTCTGCGGCAGTAGTGTCCACCGAGATGTCGCCCTCCAGCACCAGCAGATTCTGCTCGTGATATTCTTTGATTTGAATGTCGGAGGGGTTGACTCCGAAGTTGGTTGCAGTGATACTGAGCATAGCGGTTCTATTCGGTTATGGCCATGGCAACGGCCGTGTCAAACATCTTGAAGGAAAGGTTTTTCATGCCGGAGAGGTCATCCACTTTGATGGTGCCTGTGGCGGTATCTGTCCGGTATTCCATCTTGACCAGCTGGATGGAAAGCCCCTGGCCTCCGTTGAAGTTGTCGAGGAAGAACGCATCGAACGCCGGGATCTCTGCCGGACGGCTCTCAGGGATGAAGGTTACCGTACTCTTGCTGTAGATGCCGGTAGAACCGGAACAGGCCGCCATTGCAGGCGAAGGAATGAGTTCCAGATCAAAGTCCCTGAAGGTCTCGTACTGGCCCCCGTTCAACGCTTCTTGAGTCAGACGCAGACGGCCGGGCACATCCGGCGTGGCATCGTAGTCTCTCACCAGATACCCGAAGGAAAATACATAGTTGCCGGTGTTCTCGAATCCTTCCCCGCGTTCATCCTTAGGAAGCATCCAATAGCCGCCCTCAAGGCGGGACTCCGTGATGCCGCCCAGCTTGTCATTGCCGTAGTTGTACGAGGCGATAACGGGGACATCGGCAGTCACGTCCTCCGGAAGGCTCTCAAGAAAGGCCTCCCAGTCGAGGTTCCTGTACGCCCAGGCGCAGCTGCCATACATCATGTGGTAGAAGATCCATTTTGGGAAGACCACGCAGAAAGTGTAGGAGGTGTCCAGCCGGAGGTAACTATCCTCGGATACGCAGGTGATGCGTTTCTCCTTTCCCTTGGAGGCGTTCCCGCCCTGGCCCAGCATACAGTAGAGCGTCTGGATGTAGATGATGATTTCCTGCTTGTCATCGAAGCAGCTAAGTTTCTCAATACACAGCGTATTGGCATCTTTCACCCAGGACTTGAGCACCGTGCCGCCATCACGGACGTAAGGATAACCGTAGGAAGTCCCGCGTTCCTTGTACCTGGCCACGACACCGGCAATGGTACTGCGGGCGATCGAGAGAGCCGGCACCTTAATCTCCAGCACCTCCGCTGCCTGGTACTCCGTGCTCTGCGGGCTGCAGGTGAACTTGGCGTTCAGTACAATGTAGTTGCTTTCCTGAACGTCTTTGAAGGCAATCACGCCCGCTCCGAAGTTATTTCCTGTACTGTTGAACATAGCGCAGATGGTTTACTGTTGATAGAAAACACCAGGGCCGAAAACCTCGGTTGGCTTGATATACTTGCCGCCCCGGTGCATGAAGTGGAGTTCACACTTTTTGCGCCAATTAATCGACTGTATCTGGTACGACTGTGGATGCAGGGAACCATCTTCGCCCATGCCACGGGCCAGCGCATAAGAGAGACCGATAAGTTCCTCAGGCAGTTCTTTGTCCAAGATGGCCTCGGAGGACGCAACGTTGCTGTGGCCAAGGCAGACAGTATCGAAGTAGATGACCGGTGCATTCGTAGAATAATCCATATCCAGCGCGGAAACGTGCTGCTCTTCTGCCGGATCGAGATTATCCATGGTGATTCTCTTACGTCCCTGATACGAAGATTCTCCGGTCACGATGACGGAATCCTTGAACACCTGGCCAGTGAAACCTGTTGATGTGTCAAGCCAGTAGGACTCGATGAAGACCTTCTGGCCGGGAGTGGGCTCCACACCAATGGTCTTGAGATAGAGCTTCGTGAGGTCCGCTTCGCCCCAGTCATCCTCCGTGTCTGAGCTGATGATGACGGTCTTGCTCCAGCCGTTGGTGATGCCGGAAGACTGGCTCCCGGACATCTTCACGACAAGTTTGAACGGTGCAGACTCGTGCTTGATGCCTCCGAAGATGACCAGCTGCGGCGTCACTATAACCGATTCATAGCTCACATTCGGCACGGCCACCTGCCCCATCGGAGCATTGGCAACAATCGTTTCTCCGGCCATCACACGGTTTGCGTTCAACCGCACATACAGGTTCATGCCGGACAGCTCGGCCTTCTGGCCAAGCGACGAAGCGCCGGTGGCGTGCTCTGCCAGCCGGTCCCAATCCTGACGCTGCTCATTCGTGAGCGCGACCCAACTCTTAGATATTTTCTTCAGGGAGGCCCGTCTGGCCAGCTGCGCTCCGGTAGTGACCCCTGTCGGGTAGCATTTCAGCGAAAGGATGCTACGACCGCCTACCTGGCGAGCCGTAACACCCTTTGCCGACCCAGAAAAGCCCCCGAAAGCAATGGAAGGAAGCGCTATCATAGTTTAAGTATTGTTTTAATCTTGTTTTCGTAAATCTTTGATTCAAATTTACTTAACTAAAGAACGCCAGTCAATCCCCCAAACTTTCACCCTTACAACTATTTGACATAGTTAACTGCCATTATTACCAAACCATACTAAAACAAACCAAAACCACACATCAACTGAACAGATTCGCAAAAAAATGTCAAGTTGAAGTATTACTTGAATCTATTTAGGTATTGTTTCTTATTGTAAAGTTCACTCCAATTCGAAAGGTGTAAACCATACTATATCAGCATATTGCGCTATCATAAAAACTGATTTACCTTTGCCTTCGAGCTCAGCGAAATTATCGCACAACCGGTTGTGTTTTGTTTAACTCTTAATCATCAGAAAAATGATTATCGAAAACACAACACCCATCGCCGCCCTTACCGTTGGCGACCTCAAAGAACTCCTGATGGAGCTCGGAATGCAACCCAAAGCCGGTGCGGAAAAGCCCACATCCGGAAACAACCGCCGTTACGTCTATGGCCTCAAGGGAATCCAGTCCCTGTTCAGTTGCTCCCATCTCACAGCGCAGCGTTACAAGGATACGTTCCTGGCACCCGCCTGTATGCAGCAGGGTCGCAAGATCGTCATCGACGTAGAGATGGCTGTGGAACTCTTCAAGACCCATAAGGATGGAAACAACTGATAGCATCAATCCCATCGAGGCTATCTCGGCAGCAGTGGAAGCCCAAGCGCACACGACCGACATCGACATGCTTGCCGTCAAGAGTGTCAACGACACACTCATTGATGCCTCCCGAGAGCCCGACCCAGAGCCGCTTTACGACAAGCTCTGGTACCAGGGCGAAGTTTCCTGCCTCTTTGCCGATTCCAATATCGGTAAATCCCTCTTCGCAGTCCAGATCGCCGAAGGAATCGCCCAGCGTTTCCGCGTCCTATATCTCGATTGCGAACTCTCTGCCAAGCAGTTCCAGGACCGCTACACCAACAAGAAAACCGGCCAGCTGCACCGCTTCCCCGACAACTTCTTCCGTGCCACCATCGTACCGGCCCGCATGGATCTCAAAGACTGGGAAGACCGCATCCTCGGCAACATCGAGAAAGCAGCCCTGCAGATGAAGACCCCCGTCATCATCGTGGACAACATCGGCTACCTCTGCAACAACGCCGAGAAAGGCCAGGATGCCGGCACCTTCATGATGAAACTCCTGAAACTCAAGCAGCAGTACGCCTGGTCCATCCTCATCATTGCCCACACGCCCAAGCGCCACGCCTGGGCACCCATCACCCAGAACGACCTCGCAGGATCGAAGAAACTGTTCAATTACTTTGACAGCGTCTTCGCCATCGGCCTTAGCTCCAAGGACGAAAACTTCCGCTTCGTCAAGCAGTTGAAAGTTCGTTACGGAGGCTTCTCCTACGGTGCCGGTTCCGTGATGGTCTTCGAGCTCAGCAAAGACGATGACATGGTCCGCTTTAACTTCCTGTACACGGAGCCGGAGAAAAACCACCTCTCCGAACCTGACGACAACGACCTTATTCAGCGCGATATGCGTGTTGTAGAACTCCACAAGCAGGGTTTGAACTACCGTGACATCGCCGCCCAGGTTGGAATATCCAAATCTATGGTCGGCAAAATCATCGCCAAGGCCGAGCAGTCCACCCCTGCGTCCACCGTGGACAGCGTGGACAAGGTGGACAAAGTGGACGACGGTGGACAAAACCTTTTTGAAAACCAGGAATCAGAATAAAACCCTACAGCAATGGAATACGACTATCACCTCCAGAAATACGCAGGCCCCGCCTCCCGTCACACTTGCCCCAGTTGTGGCGGGAAGCGCTGCTTCACCCTCTACGTCGACAACAACGGCAATCCTCTCCACGAGACCGTGGGCCGATGCGACCATGAATCCGGCTGCAACTACCATTACACCCCGCGCCAATACTTCAAGGACCATCCGGAGGCCAGACCAAACGCCGAAGACTGGCGCAAGGCTCCTGAGTGGCTGGACAAATCCGTCCACCAGCGTCCACCTTGTCCACCCGTCCACCGAGTGGACAAAGTGGACACCATCCCGGACGACATTGTTGCCAGGAGCATCCGCCCCACCCTCGACTCCGATTTCATCACCTTCCTCCGCACCCTCTTTGACCCGATAACGGTTTCCTCCCTCATCCAGGAGTACCGCATCGGGGTCACGCGTGAGAAAGCCGTCATCTTCTACCAGATTGACATCCAGGGCCGATGCAGGACCGGCAAGGTCATGAAATACGATCCCGAGACCGGCCACCGCATCAAAGACGAAAACACCAAAGGTCGCATCACCTGGGTGCATTCCCTGATGAAATACGCAGGCAAGCTTCCTCAGGAATGGACACTGACACAGTGCCTGTTCGGAGAGCACCTGCTGCCGCTCTTCCCTGAGAAGCCGGTTGCCCTGGTGGAGTCCGAGAAGACGGCCATTATCTGTGCAGGGCTCATTCCCAAGTTCATCTGGCTGGCCACCGGCGGTAAGTCCCAGATTAACGCCCGGCTGGATGTCCTGAAGGGCCGCTCGATTACGGCATTCCCCGATATTGACGGATACAGCACTTGGGTGGAAAAGCTTGCCCAGTTGGAGGGATTCTCCTATACTGTATGCGACCTTCTGGTCAAATACGGCAAGCCGGATGACCACGAGGCCCACATCGACATTGCCGACTGGCTCATCCGCTGGCACCGCACGCCCAATCCCCGGGCCGATGCCACCTTTGCGGCCGTGGCGCAGTACTTCTCCCCGGAGGTGCACGAGGAGATCCGGGCGCTCATTCACGACCTGGATCTGGAGTTTGTGGGGGTGGAAAAGATGGAGATAGAGCCAGAGGAAAAAACACCTTAGACTCCAATTAGACTCCAAGTCGGACTATGTGATAATCACTACCTTCGAACCAGATTTCCACAACGGAAGTCTGGTTTCTTTTTCTGTGGCCACAAAATGAGAAGCCATTGTCAAACTTAACAAGTGAAAGCAATGGACAAAACAGAAAAAGCCATTACATTCGACAACCTGCCCCAGGCGGTTGCCTTGCTACTTTCCGAAGTCAGAGAACTACGTTCCCTGATAGAGACAAACACGACCTATGGCGGTTTTTCACCGTGGATGGACATCACTGAACTCTGTGAATATCTCCCAGGACATCCGGCGAAATGTACTGTGTACGAATGGATTCACAGCGGAGCAATCCCTTTCCATCGATGCGGCAAATTGTTTGGGTTCTTTAGACCCGAGATTGACAAATGGATGATGAAAGGAGGTAAGCGATGAAAGAGCCAAGAAGCATCCGTGATATCCTTTTGGATATTGCAGAAAACCCTAATGACAATTTTGGAAAGACATTGAGGCGTTGCCCGTCCATCCAAAAAGGCCTTGCTGAGAGGCGCAGGAAAGAAGGAAGTAGAAAAAAGAAAGCTTCAGATTAGCGCGCCCAAAGGCCCCGTTATCCAACAGATAACGGGGCCTTTTGTTACTCAAACGAACTAAATATTATTAAAATCAACGGAAAAAAGTTAAATTTGTAGTCAATATACAAGCACAACATACAATGTATTCCTATTTCGGGCTCTCCCTTTTTAGGGAGAATTCGGTACGTTAGAGGGCATAATGTGCCCTATACGTGCATTTGGGAGGCTGTATGAATAACACAGTGTACGATGGCTAAGACCAAAAAGACATACGACTTTATTGACCTATTCGCCGGACTCGGCGGTATTCGCCTGGGTTTTCAACAGGCTCTTGCCGAACGTGGCCTACAAGGCCGCTGCGTTTTCACTTCTGAAATCAAAGCAGCGGCAATCACGGCACTCAACCATAACTTCCCTGGTGAGAATATTCACCCTACCGATATTACTGCTGTTAAGAGTGAAGACATTCCCAAATTTAAGGTCTTGCTTGGCGGCTTCCCTTGCCAGGCATTTAGCTCCGCTGGTGCCAGGAAAGGTTTTGCCGATACCCGGGGCACCCTCTTCTTTGAAGTTGAAAGAATCCTGACGGACAAACTCCGAGGAGTAGACGGTTTTCTCCTCGAGAATGTGGAAGGCCTCGTCTTGCACGACAGGGCTTCAACACAGGACAAAGAGGGACGTACCATCAGGATTATTATGAAGGTTCTAAGGGACAAACTGAAATTCAACGCCGAATACGTTGTCCTTGATGCCGCAGATTTCGGAGTTCCTCAGAGGCGCAAGCGTGTCTATATTGTTGGTTGCAAGAAGCGTTTTGGTAAAATAGATCTCAACTTTACCCCGCAGCCAAGAGTTATGGTTGGAGAAATACTCGAGCACGGTAAACCCACGCTTGACAGCGAATTCTCCCGGAAACTACTCACCGTCTACGACGCACAAGATATGGTCGGCAAGTCTCTGAACGATAAACGCGGTGGTGCCAGGAACTTCCATAGTTGGGATATTGATGCCCGTGGAACTGCAACACCGGAAGAGCGCGACCTTCTCAATGCAATCCTCCGTGAACGCAGGAAGAGGTATTGGGCCGACATCATCGGTATAGTCTGGAAAGATGGTATGCCCTTGACAACAGAGCAGATCCGTACATTCCACGATGTCCCCAACCTTCAGGAGATGCTGGATGATCTTTGTGCGAAGAAGTACCTACGCCTGGAGTATCCCAAGAACCTGAAAGTCCATAAAGAGGAAGACGGTTCAACTTGGACAGAGCGCGTTGCAGTCGTGGACAAGCCTATGGGGTATAATATCATTACCGGCAAGCTCTCGTTTGAATTCAGTGCATTTCTGGATACAGAACGCATATCCCACACCCTTGTAGCCACCGATATGACATCTATCGGTGTCGTGGATGGTGATGGCATTCGCCATTTAACTTTGCGTGAGGGTTTGCGGCTATTCGGCTATCCAGAGACATATTCCCTGGCTCCGTTTGAAGATGGGCCCAAGGCAACTGAATTGGGCTATGACTTGATTGGAAATTCAGTTTGTGTTCCGGTTATTAAAGCGGTTGCGAGCCGTTTGCTGGACGCCATAGACGTAAAATAAGGAGATATTGGCATGGAAAAACTCTCAAAAAATGATGCATTGAGGGCAATAACAATGTTCCTCATTGATGACGCTACCGAGGCCCGTTACAAGAAGAAAATCGCTTCGGAAGTTGCTTCCTACAAAGATTCCATGCTGGGTATCTCAACGAAAGATGGCCTTGAAGAATTCATCCGCTCCGACGACAACGCCATTGAGAAACTGACAACCATCCTTGGAATCTCTGGAGAACGCTTTAATCGCGTCATTTCCCTACTGCGTTTCCGCAAAGGATACCTTTTCACTACTGAATGGGCTGATTCCGCCCTGCGTAAGAATCTGATGGAGAATCAGGCATTCATGGATGAATTCTGTGAGCTCCTCCTGAATGGCCGTAATCTGCCGAAATATCAGGAAATCATTCCTTCATTCATCTTGCAATACTTTCACATTGATTCCGAAGTTATTGCCCGCATTTGCAGCGACGACGTGCTGGAGCGGCAAATCAAGTCAACATGCTCGACGAAATATAACAAGGAAATCACGTATGCTTACGCCAGGCGCGTGGATGAGAAGATAAAGTCCATCGTCCAGCAGTATGGTTTGCATTACGAAAACATCATACTTCCCGAAGCGTCTAATGATTCACTCAATCTGATCCACGACACAGAAAAGTACATTATTGTCAACTCGCAGTACAGCGTAACGACCGGCAAAGGCCAATCCGATTTTGCCGACAAGATGAACACCCTCCGCAGGACTGTCCGCGGGAATGAGAACATAAAAATGCTGACATTGCTCGACGGTGCCGGGTGGTTGGTCCGTGGCGCTGACTGGGACAAGGTTTATGGGAGCTGTGATTTCTTCCTGACCTTGAACACCCTTGATCAGTTGGACGACATAGTTAAAGAATATTATAAAATCTGAGATACATGCAGGCCGAAGAAAGAAAAAAGAGGATTGCTGAGATCACTAAAAACGTCCTCTTCAGCACAGATAACAAAGGAAAAAGGCTTCGCTACTGCGGCGAAGTAAAAACTTTTGTCGAATACGAAATACCGATTGAGCTTCTGGTATTCAACGTTGAGAATGGCCGTATTGCCAGTATGGTCAAATCCTTTGAACGTGAGCATAGCTCACTTAATCCCGAAGTCCCGCAGCATGCACAGCAAATTGCGCAATTCCTTTTCGATTCCAATGAGCCTGCAAATGAGAAGACGAAGAAGAGCATTGCGGAAAATGGCCAGCTGGAAACCGGCATTATCACCAGTGATGGTGTCATAGTGGATGGTAACCGCCGCGCTTCCTTGATGCTCTCTATACTGCACGACGAAAAGAATTATACGCCGGCAGAGAGGGCACGTTGCGAAAAGTTCCGTGCTGTAGTCCTCCCCGAAGATGCAAACGAGAAGGAAATCCTCCGACTTGAAACCACTTACCAGATGGGCGCTGACGAGAAGGTGGGCTACAACCCTATCGAGAAATACCTGCATGCCCGCGATATGGTCAAGAAAGGTTTCACGCTGAGCGACATTGCAGAGTATATGGCCCTTGGGACCACTACCAAAGTACAGGAGCTCCTTGATGTAATGGCCTTGATTGATGATTATCTGGACTGCTACGAATATACCGGTATCTATACTCGCCTTCCTCGAGGCTTTGAAGATGATATGCTGAAATTGAACCAGGCCTTGAAGAAGATCCAGGGCGGCAAGATCAGCTGGATTCCGACGCATCGGCTGCTTGAGGTCCAGAACGACCTGAAGCTAATATGCTTTGACTTCATCCGCCTGAATGCGAAAACCCAGGAGGGCTTTGACTACCGTGCAATCGCATCCACCAACAACAATAATTTCCTCCAGTCGGAAGAAGTATGGGACAAGTTTGTTTCCGACTGGCAGGAAGCCACTGGCCATGTGAGGGAACGTTCAATTGATGATGTCCTTGCCACTTCCCGTAGCGCTGGAGATTCGGAAAGGTTGCTGGAAAGCCGTGACCAGGATTGGCGCGACCAGGTTCAGGAAAAACTCCTGGAAGGCTATCAAGAGGCAAAAACGACTATCGAGAACCAAAAGGAGAAGGAAAAACCTTCCGTCCTTATTAAGAGGGCAATAAGTGCTTTGTCGCAGATAGATCAGGCGAAACTGTCTGAGAGTCAGGATAAAGAAACACTACTGGAGCAATTGGCCAAACTTGAAAAGGTCTATAGGAAGATTATGAACGCAGTTAAATAGCCCTTGAAATGGCGGAACTGAAAATATCATTCATCGAAGGCAACAGCTACCGGATCGAGGGTGCCATTGAGGAACTCTTGACCAATAAGCGTGCAAAGATGATGCTCCGTTCACAGTTGGCCTACCGTGAGGAAAGTGGCGCACTCATCGTCGAAAACGAGGATGGAATTGAACAGGTTGCATCCATCCTTAAACTCGTCGCCGGTTACATTGGTGCCACGATTGTTTACGATGACAAGACCAGTTCCGATATTGCCGAATTCAAGACACGCGAGGAAGACTTCGCCCGTTTCTCGAAGGAAGCCAAGGACATCAAAGAGAACCATTGCAATCCGGCTGAATTCAAAGAGTTTACGGATGTCCTGGACGAAAAGATGCCGTGCCGCCATTTGTATCCACTCCAACTTCTTTCGGCATACCATCTTGCTTTCTCACAAAACGGCTGTAATTTCTCCGTTCCTGGTGCCGGTAAGACCAGCATCGTTTACGGAGCCTACACTTACCTGAAGAATACCAGCGACGCCAGCAAAAAGGTTGACAAGATCCTAATCATTGGCCCTCTCAGTTCCTTTGGTCCGTGGGAGAATGAATACGAAGAATGCTTTGGCGTCAAAGTTCGGAGTCAACGTATGAGTGGCAAGCTCTCTGCGACCCAGAAAAAACAGTATTTCTACGGGCGCACAGCAGAGCTCACCTTGCTATCATACCAGTCCGTTATTACGCTGAAAGACGAACTGGAGTACTTCTTACGGAATAACCAGGTTATGGTTGTCCTTGATGAAGCGCACAAGGTTAAAAGCACGAACGGAGGCATCATTGCCAATATAGTTATGGATTTATCCAAGTGGTGCAGTTCACGCGTAATCTTGACTGGTACGCCTGCACCCAACGGATATGAGGACCTCTATAACCTCTTCCATTTTATCTGGCCCCAGTATGATGTGATCAAGTACAACGTTGGGCAGCTGAGGGATATGACCAAAACGGTTAATGATTCCCGCGTTCCCAAGTTGATGGATAACATATCACCTTACTTCATCAGGATTAGGAAAAGCGACCTCGAATTGCCTCCCGCAACGGAACACGACCCCATCATTGTCCCGATGAAGGATTCCCAGCGCCGTATTTACGATTTTATCGAAGAGCGTTTTGTGGAAGAGGCCAACAAGGAAACCAAAGAAAGCGCATTGCATAATATCCTTGTCCGGGCAAAAATGATTCGCCTGCAGCAGGTTGCGACTAACCCAGCACTATTAAGCGAGCCCCTTTCTTCATTCTCTGAGGAAGCCGGAGAAGATCTCGCCTCCGTCGAGGCAGATGACGCCTCCATCATGAAAGACATCATGCGATTCTATGATGAGCACGTCCCCGCAAAGTATGAGGAGTGTTTGCGCCTGGTCCAGAAGATTATAGCGACCGGTGAAAAAGTAATAATCTGGGTCATTTTCATCAAGAATATCGAGCGCTTGGAAGAGTACCTAAAGCAAAACGGTATTAACTGCAAAGTCCTCTATGGTGCAACTCCAGTGGCCAGCGACGACATGAATGAAGAAGAACTTGTCAATACACGCGAAGGTATTGTCAAGGAGTTCAATAGTCCAGAAAGCACTTTCAAAGTGGTAATTGCCAACCCTTTTGCGGTTGCAGAATCCATCTCCCTCCACAAGGCTTGCCACAATGCCATCTATCTGGAACGCTCTTTCAACTGTGCGCATTTCCTGCAGTCCAAGGACCGAATCCATCGTTATGGCCTTCCCAAAGACACTGATACACATTACTACTATATCCTTTCCGCTGATTCCGTTGATGAGACTATCGATTACAGGTTGAAGGAAAAGGAGCGTAGGATGTTGGACATCATAGAAAACACCCCTATTCCTCTGTTTTTGAATACAACAGATGAAGGTGACGCTGACATTAAAGCTATTTTGAACGACTATGTTAGACGAAAGGCTCGAAAGGTTCGCTAAGATTGGCAATCGGAAAAGCATCGCCTCTGTAGCTCGTTGGCTTTCAGAAAACACTACATCAGTCGATTCGCTTAAACAGTTTGCCAAGACAACAAGTGGGATCAATGTCGATGACGTTGAGCCCATCTTGTGGTTGTTTGCATCCATGGGGCTACTCAAAATCGTTGACGGCAACTACATTGAAGGACAAAACCAACTTGGCGAAAAGTATAAACGGGGCGAAGAACACTTTGAAGAATGGTTTATCGACCAGTTTGTTGAGTTTGCCCTTGACAATGGGATAATCGATATTGACACGATTACATATAGCATCACGGAGAATGCTTATGTAATGTCTTCAACGACTATCAAACCGAAAAAACACGCTTGCTATAGGAACATCCTCACAGAGTACGGTGCCATCACGTTGCTTCCTGACGCAAAATATCTTGTCAATAATGTCCTTGACCGGGCAATCAAGATTCCCGAGCGCCATAAGAAGATTACCGAGAAACAACTAATGGCCAAGTTGGAAGCCCAGCGTGAACAAGGTGAGCGCGGAGAGCTATTCGTCCTTGAGTATGAAAAGAAACGCATTTCTGATCCCGCCAAACAGTCATTGATCCAGCGAATTTCTACTATAGACGTGGCAGCAGGTTTCGATATTGTGTCGCTGAACAGTAATGATTCTACGAGACCTGACCGTTTCATTGAGGTAAAGACATATAAGGGTGCGGAACATTTCTTATGGTCCGACAACGAAGTTGACAAGGCCAAGGTTATGGGCGATTCTTACTACTTGTACCTTGTGGATGATGATTGTATCAATAAGGAGGGATATGACCCGATTATTATCCAGAATCCGGCAAAAGAGGTATTCGAATCAGGCAACTGGATATTTGAGCCCGACTCTTACAGGATTAACAAACTAATAAGCAGGCCTGGGGATAAACAGGCGACAGATCCTTCAGGCCTTGAAACCGACGAAACCGAGGCCATCGAAGAAGAACTCATGCCCCGTTACGTATCGGACAGCAAAGTTTTTTTCAATAAGCACTCTTATTCGAATACAGACCTTCTGCGCGTTTTCAACGCAATGTATGAAATGGGGTTCTTCGTGGACGAGATTGGTGCCGGCAAAGCAACAAAAGCAGAGGTTTTCCGTGTTCTTGGCGATGCCCTACATATCGACCTCCGGAATGCTTCCAAGCTTTTATGTGCGGCCAAAGGTGTCAATAACGATTCCGATGCCAACACCGGGCTGTTCGATAAGTTGAAGAAGGCCTCAGAGGACTATTTCTCAGAGTAAAGAGATCTCATCCATCAGCGCCTGCCGCCTGGCTTTAGCCTCTTTCCTATCCTGCCTCATCTGTTCACGCGCTTCACGGCGCTCGATTCGGCGTTTCAGGTACAGGTCTCCGTCCTCTATGATTTCGTTGGCCACCCTTTCCACGGTGCCGTCGAATTTGGCTTTCACAAGCTCGCACTCCCAGACGATTACGACTGACCAGCCCTTAGCTTCCAGCTGCCGCCATACTTCCTGATCCCGTTCCTGGTTCCGTGTCACCTTGGCCAGCCAGAACTCGGTGTTGGTCTGCGGCAAATGGTAAATCTTGCATCCCTTATGGGCGTGCCAGAAGCAGCCATGGACGAACACCACGGTCCGATGCTTGGGCAGCACGATGTCCGGGGAGCCTGGCAGGTTCTTGACGTTCACACGGTACCGGAATCCCCGCCGCCAGAGCGCACGCCGGAGGGCCACTTCCGGCTTCGTATTCGTGGAGCGGATGTGCGACATCAACTCGGATCTCTCCTCTTTTGACAGTCTATCGGCCATGTTTTTGGGGACTTCCAAATACAAAGTTAAAAAAAGTTTTCGGCAGTTCCGTCCAATAGAATTCACTACACCCAAACGGGGTAAACGCCCACGCCATACCTATTGCATTATCGGCTGATTTTGTGTAACTTAATGGTGTAAACCTAAACACAAACTCAGCTATGAAGATCCTCATCGACAACGGCCACGGCATCGACACCAAGGGAAAGCGAAGCCCCGACAGCCGTCTCCTGGAATACGCTCAGAACCGGCTCCTCGCCGGCCGCATCGTCACCGCCCTCCAGGCCCGGGGCCTGGACGCCTCGCTCCTGGTGCCGGAGGAAACGGACATCTCCCTGCCCGAGCGCTGTCGCCGCGTGAACGAGTGGTGCCGCCAGCTGGGCAAAGACAACGTCCTCCTCATCTCCATCCACTGCAACGCCGCCGGCCACGGCGACCGCTGGCTATCCGCCCGCGGCTGGTGCGCCTACACCACCCGTGGCAACACCCGGGCCGATGCCCTCGCCACCTCCCTCTACACCGCCGCCCAGACCCACCTCCCCGGCCACCGCCTCCGCACCGACTACACCGACGCCGACCCCGACCTCGAGAAAGACTTCTACCTCCTCCGCCATACCATCTGCCCCGCCGTCCTCACCGAAAACCTCTTCATGGACAACCACAAAGACTGTGACTTCCTCCTCAGCAAAGAAGGCCAACAATCCCTTGTTGACCTCCATGTCGATGGCATCATTTCCTACCTTGGTGTTTAGTCCTTCAAGCACCCAATCGGGACCACATACACGCCGTCATCGCGGCGATACGCAATCTCTCCGATGCCCACGAGAACCATCAGGAAAGACGGATTCTTCATCTTGGTAGGGTCAATCTTGTCCCGGAGTTTGATGAGCGTCTGGGCACCTTCATTGATGAGGCCCTCTCCGCCAATCTTGATCTCGATGAGGCCGTAACTGCCGTCACGCAGATGAACGATGGCATCACATTCCAATCCTTCAGAATCACGGTAGTGATAGACTTCTCCCAGAAGTCCGGACGCATAGGTCCTGAGGTCTCGCACGGCCAGTCCCTCAAAGTGAAGGCCGAAGGTATTGAAGTCCGACAGCAGGTCTCCGGGGCCGATGCCCAGGGCGGCGGTCCCGATGGACGGATCAGAGTAGTACCTGGTATTGGTGGTACGGATAGCGGTCTTGGACCGGAGGTTCGGATTCCAAGCCTTGGATTCCTCAATCACAAAGAGTTTCCGGAGAGCCTCTATATAGGCAGAGACGGTTTCTGCATCCATACCCTTGGGTTCGTTGGCCTGCATGTCGGCGGCAATGGTCTCGTAAGGGGCCTGTGAAGCCACGTTCCTGGCATAGGAACGCATCAACTGGCGAACACGCTCCGGATTGCGGCGGACCTTATCCACCACGCGGTTCATATCCTTCTTGGCCACGGAATCCACATAATCGAAAGCCTGGTCCAGGGCAATGTCTTTTTCCAAATCTATCGCAGCCGGCCAGCCGCCACGGCAGAGGACGAATGCAAGGTCTTCACGGGAGAGACTGCTTTTGGCATAAATCTTCTCCGGAGCATTGAAGAGTTCCTTCAGACTGATGGCGCCGTTGGATTCTCCGGATTCATAAAGCGCCATCGGGCGCATCTTCACCCAACCGTACCGGCCAGTACCGGAGTGGCGCATCTTCTTATTCTCTTCCTGCTTTTCTTCGTCTTCTTCCTCTTCTTCAACGGGCACGGATGAACCAGTCAGGATGTAATGGCCGTTACCGGGACGATGGTCCACGTCAAATCGGATGGTATCCCAAAGTTGCGGGGCTATCTGCCACTCGTCAAGCAGACGCGGATGCTCTCCTTCCAGCAACTCCTGAGGAGCCAGATCTGCTTTGAGGAGGTTTTCTTTCACCTTCTTGGGGTCATCCATATAGATGACGCTCTTGGCCTGCTGTTCGGCGGTAGTTGTCTTGCCGCACCACTTGGGACCTTCAATGAGCACGGCACCTTTACCAGCGAGTTTTCTCGCAAGGACAGAGTCGGCTATTCTGGGTTTGTATGTATCCATATCCTGTGTCTTTGGATGCAAAGATACAAAAAACCGGAGATTGTGGAAAAATTTTTCCGGAAATTATTGGAAATAAAAACCGACAAATAGTGGAATTGTTTTCCGATGTATATTAAATACCGCCGCCACCTCACTCTGAGATAACGGCAGTTTTGTCATTCTATGGAATGTCATCCTGAAGCGAAGCCGAAGGATCTACTTTCCCCTCACAAAATGCCGGTAATCAGAGCCCCAGGTCCCGACAGAATAGGTCGTGCCCTCCTTCTGCCATTCCATCTCCTTTGATGTCAGTTTCACAAGCTTGTAGGTGACATTGCTGAAGTCCGACATCGCCGGATTGATGGTAATAGTGCCCTTGTTGATCAGGTCGATGGCATAGTGGCCGCTGTAGTCGTGCGATTCACCACTAAGGGCATCATATACGTGAAGCTGATAACCATTGTTCCCGTCAAAGGTGAACGTCACCGAACCATCCATCGCGAACACCGTGGGGTCATATTGCTCAGACCAGGTCCCTTCCAGCTTGTTCACATCGATCTTCTCACAACCGCTCAGCCCTGCCACCAGCAGCGCCGCGCAAATCAGTGTTCTCAGTATCTTCATGACCGTCTTTTCCTTACTAAACATTCAAATGTACAAAAAACTGCTTCAAAAGTTAAATTTCATTAACCGTGCTTATGAAAGCCTACTCTTTCTTCAGCTCCACCGCCGGATTGGTTTTCGCCGCCTGAAATACTTGCGGGAAAACGCACACAAATGCCATTAACATCGTGATAGCGAAAGTCAGAAGATAAATCCAGATGCTGCCTCCTGCGCTCATGGGGATTCCGAGATAGATGCTGTTGTTTACCCAAAATGCGATGGGTATTCCTATCAGGTTCCCAATGAACATAATACGGAGGAATCTCCACAGGTATGTACGGGTTTCCTGTCCGATACTGCCGCCGAAGATTTTTCTGATGGAAATATCGCGCCGATGGCTGGTTACATAAAAAGTGCTCATCGCCATGATACCTGACAACGCCAGGATGAGCGGGAGAACCGAGAAGAAGAACAGCAGACGAAGCAATGAGCCCTCTATCGATTCATTGACCTTTTTCTGTACGACATCAGGGATGTATCCGGATTCTCTCGGCTCTGGACAGTATCCAAGCATCTGTATGCTCATCTTCTTGTAAGTGTCCATTATGCTCGCCCGGCATTCGGAATGGTCGCCGATTGTTTTGACAATAATACGGTCAAACGGCCCTGTCTCAGTAATCTCAACGGCCCGGATTCCGTCGCCCTGGATACGTCCCAAAAAGTCTTTTACAACGCCATTGAGTTGCGGAATACCGATCTGTCTCATCAACTCTTCAGGAGAGTTGCTTGACGCAAACCAATTGTATGCGCTCTCTGTCAGGTATCCACCGAACCCGCCCTGTTGTCCGGATACCATCTCAATTCCAAATGCCCGGAATGCATCTTCCGTACAAGAGATAACATTTATTTGATGTTTCCCAATGGTCTCGTCCTCAAAGTAGCGCAGCCCCCAAATACCGTCTCCAGGTGAGTCGTTGGCCAGCCCGGCATATTCAACGAAGGGTAGTTCCCGAAGTGCGGACACGGTTGAATTCATGACTGGTTCAGGCAGAGAACCCGCAATCATGAAAGTATCGTTGACATTACATCCCAACGGGCGCGACTTCGCGTTATCGAACTGGAACAAGTTCAGCAGCAGGATGGCAATCATAGCGACCGAGAAGATGCATTGCAGTCCGATGAAAACCTTTCCCAATATGCTCTTTATCTGATATTTGAATTCTCCACGGACAACATCGAGAGGAGAATACTTTGCAAGTACCCGGGCAGGAATGATTCCTGACAGGAATGAGACAAGTAGCAATGCGATCAAATAATAAGCGATGGCTGGCAGGGAAAGTTTGTTGCTGAGGTTTAGCGGCGCTCCGAATCCCGTCAGCAGCTCATTGATTCGCCCATAAACCATTGAAGACAACAGCCAGCCCAGAACGAAACAAATGGCAGTGAAAATCAGCGATTCTGACAGCACCCGGAAGATAATCTCCTTTCTCGATGAACCCAACAACCGCCGTGTGGCCATCTCTTTGGCCCGCATGGTGGTCAGGGCCGTATTCAGAAGAGTGCAGTTCAGCAAAGAAAAAATGATTAAGACCACCGCAAGGACACTCATGAAATAAAAGCCGAGGCCTCCGGTTGATGTCAGCGCCGTATTCCACAGCCAGGACGATACTTTATCATATCTGCGTAAGCGAAGAGCATTCTTGTGTTGTTCATGCGCCCGGTAATAATCGGCGTAGTATTCATTGCACAAGCGAGACAACTTCTCCGTCAGAACCTGTATGTCCGTTCCTTCCTTTACTTGAATGAATATCGGCATTTCGTTCCACCAAGAATCCGGATTCGTCCGCT
>Ga0310697_10002291_pt1 | contig 20597 bp, 15 predicted proteins | sample 172DNAGHGlowgp2_FD_203883 | JGI IMG/M metagenome (GOLD analysis project Ga0310697, IMG submission 203883) | Sheep rumen microbial communities from Palmerston North, Manawatu-Wanganui, New Zealand - 1728 DNA GHGlow gp2 (v2) (version 2) | ecosystem: Host-associated > Mammals > Digestive system >... | reverse complement strand
CCGCTATTCGGCGCAAATGTTCTTGACCTGCTCCAGGAGTTCCTTGAACTTGAGTTTAGCGATTCCCTTGCCCATCGCCTCTGCCTCGGTTTTACCGACGCCCTTCGTGGACTTGGAGAAATTCACGCGGTCACCGGTCACGCTAACCGTCATGTCGAAGGACACTAGCTTGCCGAGCGCACCCTTCGGGGTAGAAGCAACCTCTGCCTTGAGCTGCGGGTAGCGCGAATCCTTCCCGTTGTATATCGCATTCTTCGCAAGTTCGCTTTCGAGCGCCTTGCACGCATCGGCGTTCCCCTTGCAATCGAGCCGCACGTTACATGCCGCCCGCTTGACACTGTAGAGCACGGGGAATCCTTTCTCGAGGCCCGCCGCCTTCAGGATATCCCTCGGGAAATCGGGCACGAACGATACCGACTGCGACCCTGTCGCGGTACTGACCCCCTGCAAGGTAAACACGGCAGACCCGTTGTCCTGCGTGCGGCGGGAATCAAGCTTCTTGCTTTCCTGAATGGCCTTGAGCGGGAAATCCGTCACGGGGCCCTTGGCATCGAGCACCTTAACCGCGAGGTCCTTGATTACATCGCTCTCGACAACAATTTCCGAAGGCGACGTCTCGACACGCACATTGCCCAACCTCGATGCGATAAGCGCCTTGAAGCCGGGGAGGTCATGCTTGAGGTTAAACGATTCGTTGAGCGTGAACACTTCCGCAAGTTCCGCCTTCAGGTCGGCATAGGGCTGCAGCAGCGCCTGCGCATTCGTAAGGCAGCGGACCGCCTCGTCGTAGCGGGAGGCATCGAGAGCCGCACGGCCGTCGGATTCCAGCTTTGCAATCTTGTTCTTGATGTCGGCCATCTGCAGGCGGATGTTGTTTGTCATCTCGTCGACATCGAGCGTCGCCGTCGCGCGGAAACGCTTGCCTTCCTTCGGGAGCGGCTGCACCTTGATCCACTTGAGGTTCACGTCGGTACTGACGTTCTTCTTGGAGGTGTACGTCTGCGAAATGCTTTCCTTGCCACCTGCACTAACATCAGATGTACTCAGACGGTCGTCGGCACGGACCTGCGACGAAACCTGCTTTGCCACTCCGGCAATAGCGGTATTGTTCGCCTGCTCCTGCGATACATCGGACGATGCGGTATAGGTAATCACCTTGCCCGCAAACGCAGCTACAGAAAAGGAAAGGAGTAGAAAGGCAATCTTCTTGATGTTCATATCACTTCATTTCGATAAGGATCAGTTTCTTCGTGATGTTTATCTTCTTCACGTTGACCGAACCCTTCATGCCGCGACGGATATAGCTGTACACCTCTTGCGCGTCGCCAAACTTCGCGATATCCGCAAAGACCGTCATGTCGATGGTCTTCGCGGTCATCACGTTCACGTTCACGCGCTTGAAGGCCTTCTTCAGGAGTTGGTTCACATCGTCCTGGATATCCTCGACGCGCTGTTCGTCGAAATCGCCCTGAAGCTTCATGATGACCTTGTACTGGACGCCGTTCTTGCGGTCTACTTCCCAGTATCCCTTGATTTTCTTCTCGAGACCGGGCATGGCACGGCTTGCCGCGGCGTACACGGCATCGGCGATCTCGCCCCTGGAACTGCCGTTTGCAGCCGCCTGGCTTGTCTGGCTGCCGAGCAGGCGTGCAGTTGCCGCCTCGTAGGCGCTCAGTTCGATAAGCACGATACCGCCTTCGATGGAGGCGGAAAACTTGATGTAGATGTCGGCGCCGAGGGCAAGGCTCGCCAGATAGGAGAGATCCTCTTCGGTCTCGGCGATATCCTGCTGCATCTGCACGACTTCGTTAAGGGATTCCTGGCCGGCCAGGGACTTGACCTCGTACTGGCGCTGCGTGAGGTAGCCGTTGATGGCCTCGGTAGCCATCCTGTTGTTCGGATTGCTCTGGAAAGCCTGCAGGTCACTCATCCCCTTGGTCTTCTGCGCGGGGACAACGAGAATCGTGGGGGCACCCTCGACGGGCATGTTCCCCTGCTGGTTCTTGGCAACACTCCGAGGCGCCTGCCTAGGTGCCGTTGCCGCGGGAGAATTCTTTTTCTGGGGCCGACCGCCGAACTCGGAATCGAGCTCGTCAAAGGCGTCAGAGGAATTGCGGCGAGTTTCGGCAGAAGATGCTGCGAAGCTCAGGCTTGTCACCAAGCCCACAAGTGCCAAGAGCATCATCAACTTCTGCATAATTCGCCTTATCTCCTTTCCTTCGCGCCCTGCACTGCGGGCCATCGTAAGAAACTTATATAATATATACATTTTGTGGGTATATGATATAAAAAAGTTTACACCAAGCCGATAAAAGCCGATTTTTCCGGATAAAAGGTCACACTTTTGCGAAAAAGAGCCCGTTTTAGGACATTTTCGCGAGAGTATCCGTCCTTTTTTGGAAAATTTTATCTAGTTTCAAGTTTAAAAGTTACCATAGGAGCCTATATGAACTTCAAAGTTTTGCTCGCTGCTGGCGCCCTTCTCGCCACACAGTCATTTGCCATCATTGGCATCGGTGCTCATTACGCCCCGAATTTCGGGACCTCGATGAAGGGTCTCGGTACTGATAAAGTCAGGGACCGCGTCGACGTTACGGATGCCGGCGAAGTCAAGATGTGGCACGGCGGATTCGACGAGATGATGCAGGGCTTCGGCTTCAAGGTATGGGTCGACATCCTCCCCATCATCGACATTGAAGCGACTTTCAATATCCAGTTCGGTTCTTACGACGCGACCCTCTTCATCGCCGACCCGAAGGCATCCCTTACGGGCGGTGAACTCACCTACCAGCAGATTGACCTCGAAGTCGAGCTGGGCGGCACCCCGTTCGGCAAGGCCAACCCGAAGTTCGTACAGATGAACGGTGACATCTCCATCACCTACCCCATCACGTTCATCCCCATCATCCGCCCCTACATTGGTGGCGGCCTCACCTACTACCTGAACACCTTTATCTTGAACCAGCCCTTCACCAAGAAGGTCGTTGGCGACACCTACAACTCGATGGTCAACGAAGTCCTGAGCGACCCGCTCGCACTGGTCAGCAACCCGAACGCAGGGGCTGATCTCGGCAACAAGGTTTCTGAAACGCTCGTCGAGAACCTGCAGGACGCCGCCCTCGAAGAAGGCCTCAAGCAGAGCATCGGCGGCCATATCCTCGTCGGCCTGCGCGCCAAGCTTCCCATCATTCCGATTGCCGCATACGCAAACTTCAAGTACTACTTCGGCGGCGACTACCCGGAAGAAATCGACCCGGGCCACATGGCTGCTGAAGTCGGCGTCGGTTTTGCACTTTAATAGTTTTTACAGGAGTTAAGGAACCAAAAGATGTCTGTTAACAATACCAGCAGTACAAGCATCCTCATTGTCGAAGACGAAATTGCAATTGCAGAAGGTCTCATAGACCTGTGTGAACTGAACGGCTACCATGTAAAGCATGTTGCCGACGGCGAGAGCGGCCTTACCGAGGCCCTCACCGGACAGTACGGACTGGTGCTCCTCGACGTGATGCTCCCGGGCATGAACGGTTTCGAGGTCTGCGACAAGATCCGCGAAAAGGACAGAAGCCTCCCCATCATTATCCTTTCGGCAAAGAATACCGACGAAGACATCATCAACGGTCTCAAGTTCGGTGCGGATGACTACATCCCGAAGCCGTTCTCCGTGCCGATGCTGCTCGCCCGCATCGAGGCGGTGCTGCGCCGCAGCCGCCAGTCCCTCGAGAACGAAGGCAAACTCGCCGCCGGCAACCTGCGCGTGAACTTCCGCGAATACTCGGGCACGCGCGGCAAGGAAGAACTCGCATTCACCCGCAAGGAAATCGAGATCCTCGAATACCTGTGGAACAACCGCGACCACGCCGTACCGCGTTCCGAACTGCTCCGCGAAGTCTGGGGCTACGAGAATGCCGAATCGGTCGACACCCGCACCGTGGACATCCACATTACCAAGTTGCGCAAGAAAATCGAAGACGATCCCTCGCACCCGAAACTGCTCGTCACGTTCCGAGGCGAAGGCTACCAGATGCGTTCTAGCCCCGAATGCTCAAAAACCGCCTAAAGAAACGGCTAGTTCTTATCTACACGGCTATCTTCGCCGTTATCGCGCTGCCCGTCGCCGGGCTGCTTTATGACTCGTACCTGCACATGCAGGACGACGCGAAAGCGGAATGGGCGATGCACGCGACACAAGTGCTGAAGATGGCCAACAACAAGATCAAGGATGACCTTGCCATCGAGAACAAGCGGTCGTTCATGGAATACCGCTTTATCAAGGTGGCCAAGACCATCTCGGCAGGCGAACAGCCTACCTATTCCGACCTTGCGCTGAACTTCCCCGTCACATCGTGCAATAGCGATTCCAGCAAGATAGACTACTGCAGCCAGTATGCAGGGCTTATCGGGCATTTCCAGATCGACCCCGACGGCGTGTTCAGCACGCCCTACCTGCCCGCAGGTGCGCTCGGCCAGGTGCAGCTCGAGAACAAGGAAATACGCGAGTCGTTCCAGAACCGGCTCAAGTTCATCGTGCGCGACATGGGCATCAAGAACAAGGGAACCGCCACACAGGATTCCTCGAAGAACTCCAACGCACTTGACCAGCTGGCAAACGAGCTCGACCTCTCGAAGAGCAAGAAGAAAAAACGCCTGCGCGTGGAACGCACGTCGGAACAGGAACAGTTCGCGTTCAACGTAGAATCCGCAAAGATGGATACATCGGGCCTATACCGAATATTCCCCTATGTAGGCACGATGGACATCGCTATCGAATCGTTTCAGGCAAAGCAGAACCGCAAATACATCGTATTCTACAGGAACGTGCTCAGGGGCGAAGAGAACTTTGTACAAGGTTTTGTCGTGGACCTCCGCGAATACCTCAAGAGCATCGTCGATATCGAAATTAGCGACTACACCGCCGAAGACAACCACCTGGGCCTCGCGTTCATGGACAGCAACGAGACGATCATCGCGTTCGGGATAGATGCCCGCAGCGCCATGAAGGTTTTCCAGGAAGACCTCGCCGAGCCCCTCAACAACATATCGATGGCCATCTACGTCGACAACTCGGTGCAGAAGGTCGGGAGCGACAAGGGGCAGATTATAAGCAACGGCGAGCTGCTGTTCCTTATCGGCGGAATCATGTTCCTGCTGCTGGGCGGCGGCCTCATCTCCATATACAGGCTCACACAGAGCCAGCTTGACCTGGCCCAGAAGCGGCAAGACTTCATATCGGCAGTGAGTCACGAACTCAAAACTCCGCTCACCACCATCAAGATGCGCGCAGAGATACTGCAGAGCAGCTACAACAAGATGGACGACGCGAAACGCATGAGGAGCTTCGACCAGATTGCAAGCGAGAGCGACAGGCTTACACGCCTTATCCAGAACGTGCTTGACCTCTCGAAGCTTGACGGCAACCGCTGGGTGGCGAACATCCGCAAGGACCGCCCGAAGGCCGTGCTCGACGACTTCGTGACCATGTACACGAAGAATATCGAAGACCATGGATTCTCGCTCACGGTATCGTGCGACACCGATATCGACAAGGTCCAACTGATGATGGACCGCGACGCGGTGATGCAGATCCTCACGAACCTGGTGGACAACTCGCTCAAGTTCTCGAGGAACGCGGACTACAAGATGATTATCATCGAGCTCAAGACCGAGGGCGACCACGTATACCTCGCCGTGCGCGACTACGGCCCCGGCATCCCCACATCCGAAATGAAGAACGTGTTCCAGGAATTCTACCGCGTCGAAAACGAGATGACCCGCACCACGAAGGGTACCGGCATCGGGCTTTCGATGGTGAAGAAACTCTGCACGCTATCGAACATGCGTATCGAAATCGAGAACGCGAACCCCGGACTGCGCACGAAAATCCATTTCCCGCCGCAGACCATCTAAAATTGCAGCCTCATTTTTTTGTATTTTAACGCACGGCGGAGCATTGACCCGTCGTGCGATTTTATCAAGGACTTACAAATGACGCAGGAAGATATCCTCAAGAACCCGGAACAGTACGACCTTTCCATTGAGACTGTCGGGAAAGGAACGCTCAAGTCCCCCATGAAAGGAATGCGGTTCGTATCCGATGACGACCGCATTAGCCTCACCACCGACGTAAACCGTATTCACGAATTCTACAAGAAGGGCATCGCCGTGCCTTCGCTCGAAGCTGCCGGCCCCCGCGAGACCATATTCCATGACCCCGCCTGGACACGCGCAGGTGTCGTTACCTGCGGCGGCCTCTGCCCCGGCCTCAACAACGTGATCAAGGGCCTCGTTCAGGTGCTGTGGTTCGACTACGGCGTACGCAATATCTTCGGTATCCCTTACGGCTACCGTGGCCTTAACCCCAGTTACGGCTACTCTCCCATCACGCTGAACCCCGATGTGGTCGACTCCATCCAGGAAGACGGCGGCACCATCCTCGGCAGTTCCCGCGGCATGCAGGACCCCTCCATCATGGTGGACACCCTGATGCGCCTCAACATCAACGTGCTGTTCTGCATCGGCGGTGACGGTACGCTGCGCGGCGCACACGCGATTGCCGAAGAAGTCAAGAAGCGCAGGCAGCCCATCTCGGTCATCGGCATCCCGAAGACAATCGACAACGACCTGAACCTCATCGACCGCACCTTCGGTTTCGAGACCGCGGTGCTCTCTGCGACCGACGTGATTACGAGCGCGCACAACGAGGCGAACGGTGCATTCAACGGGCTCGGACTCGTAAAGCTCATGGGTCGCGATTCCGGCTTTATCGCCGCCTACGCGGCCCTCGCCACGACCGTCGTGAACTTCTGCCTCATTCCCGAAGTTCCCTTCACGCTGGAAGGCCTCTTCAAGGCGCTCGAAAGCCGTTACAGCAGCGGCAAGACGCATGCCGTCATCGCCGTCGCCGAGGGTGCAGGGCAGGAACTCTTCAACGGCCAGGAAGAACGCCGCGACGCCAGCGGGAACATCCTGAAGAACGATATCGGTGAATTCCTGACGCGCAAGATCAAGGAACACTTCGACAAGGTCGGCAAGGAAGTCAACATCAAGTACTTCGACCCGAGCTACATGGTGCGGAGCATTCCAGCGAAAGGCACCGACGCGATTTTCTGCTTCCAGCTGGCCGAAAGCGCCGTACACGCGGGCATGGCCGGCAAGACCGACATGGTCGTGGGCAGCATGAACGAGCAGTTCAGCCACGTGCCTATCGAGTACGCCGTGAACGAGCGCAAGAAGATAGACCCGAACGGAACGCTCTGGCACGCTGTTCTTGGCGCAACCCGCCAGCAGGACTATTTTGCAGGCAAGGGCAAGGGAAACAAATAAACTAATAACAGAAATTTTGTATTATTAGGATATGCTGAAGAAAGAAGACAAGATTCTGATACGTACCGCTATGATGGAGTACCGCAATCTGCTGTTCAAGACATTCCACGGCAAGGACGAGGAAAAGGACAGGATTGCGCACGTCAATAGGTTCCTCCAGTCCTGGAAAGTCTAACGTTCCAATGGGAATCGCATCTAAAATAGTCGGCGTGGCACTTGTTGCCGCATGCACGGTCTTCGCAAACGATGACCTGCGTTTTGCCGATTCGTGCTATGCCGCCCGCGCAGAACGCGCCAAGGGCGACAAGGCCGACGCACACAATGCGAATCTCATGATAGATGCCTACAAGAAGGCCATTTCTGACGCATCGGTCGAAGAAGCGGCTACCGAAGGCTACGTAAAGAGTCTGTATTTCTCGTTCAGGTTCGTGCCCTTCGAAAAGAGCAAGCGCTCCAAGAAGCTCGATTCCCTCAAGACCATTACCGAGGCGGCCTACACGAAGTTCCCCAAGAACAAGGAAATTGCGCACATATACGCATCGGCCGTATCGATGTGGGGTGCCGACAAGAACCCGCTACAGGCAGTGAAGAACGGCGTTGCGAACAAGGTACGCGATGTAGCGACCCAGACCGAGGACTGGCAAGTGCTCGGGCGTGCGCACCAGTTGCTGCCCTACGTGCCGCTGATCCTCACGTGGCCCGACAAGAACCTTGCGGACCAGTACCTGACGCAGGCCCTGCAGCAGGACCCGAAGGACCTCTACAACTACTTCTTCCTGGCGGAACTGCGGTTCGACCAGAAGCGCTATGCCGATGCACTCGACCTGATAGAACGCGGGCTCTCGCGCGGGATACGCACGAACTTCTTCATGGAAGACAAGCGCGGCCGCTGGCAGCTGAAGGAACTCAAGAAGAAAATCAACGCGAAGCTTGACAAGAAGTAATTCGCACACATCATGGCGGACCTGATTCGCCACCTCACGAAAAAAGCACCGCCGAAGCGGTGCTTTTAATTTTTTTTTGTCTGAGCGAGCGGTTGCCCGTGAGCCGAAAGCGACTCGTATCAACGAGTCGTGTCGGCGAGAGCGAGTGAGAAACCGGAGGTTCCACACCCGAGACGCCGAACGAGCGGTCTCGTAACTCTTAACCCGCTTGAACAGCAGTAAGGGCGATCGTGTAGACGATATCTTCCACGAGGGCGCCGCGGCTGAGGTCGTTCACCGGCTTGGCCAGGCCCTGGAGCATCGGGCCAATGGCAATCGTGCCATGAGCGCTACGCTGCACAGCCTTGTAGCCGATGTTACCCGCAGAGAGGCTCGGGAACACGAACACGGTAGCCTTGCCGGCGACGGTGCTGCCCGGGGCCTTGAGGGAACCGACACTCGGCACGGTCGCCGCATCGTACTGGAGCGGGCCATCCACGAGCATCTCGGGGCGCGCTTCCTTCACGATCTTGGTGGCCTCGCGCACGAGGTCTGCATCCGGGCCCTTGCCGCTGTTCATGGTGCTGTAGCTGAGCATCGCGACACGGCTCGGGAGGCCGAAGGCCTTAGCGGTGTCGTCGCACTGCATCGCGATACCGGCGAGTTCCTCGGCGGTCGGGTTCAGGTTGATGGCGCAGTCGCCGTAGATGTAGGTCTTGTCCGGCATGCACATGAAGAACACGGAACTCACGGACTTTACGCCGGGAGCGCACTTGATAATCTGCAGAGCCGGGCGCAGCGTATCGGCAGTGGAGTGGATAGCGCCAGAAACGAGGCCGTCCACTTCGCCCATCTTGAGCATCATAGTGCCAAGCATTACGTTATCTGCAAGTGCCGCACGGGCCTGTTCTTCGGTCATGCCCTTCGACTTGCGAAGTTCCACGAGGGTCGGCACATACTTTTCGGCAAGTTCTGCCGAAGGTTCGATAATCTCGATGGTGGCGGGGAGTTCGACGCCCTGTTCCTTGGCGACCTTGAGGATTTCGTCCCTCTTGCCGATAAGCACGGGCACGGCAATCTCCCTGTCGATTACGAGCTTTGCGGCCTGCACGGTACGCGGCTCGGAACCTTCGGGGAGCACAATGCGCTTTTTGACCTTGGAGGCCTTCAGGAGGAGTCCCGCACGGAACATGGCCTGGCTAGTCTTGCGTTCGGCAGGCGCTTCGGCCAGGTCCTTCGCAAGGCACTTCGGGCACTTGAGCAGGCGCTTGGGGCAGAACAGGTCCGCATCTTCGCTATCGGAATAGATCTTCGCGTCAAGTGCGGTAGCGAGGGAATCGTTGAACTTCTGGGCGACCACGTCGCTCATGCCCTGGGCGCCGGCAATCACGACGGCGTCGACGGCAGAGAAGTCGTGCATCAGGAAGTCGGCGGCAATCGTTTCCATGAGCACCGCGGTATTGCCTTCCTTGATCTGCGTGACGGCGGCAGCACCGTTCACGTTAAGTTCGTACTCCGCCCAGGTAAGGCCGGCAGCAGAAATCCCTTCTTCAAGTTCCTTGAGCGTCGCGTCCATGTTCTTGGAAGCAACCAGATATACTCGGTTCATAAAAACTCCTTTTGAAACTTACGCCGTTAAAAATAGGATATTTGAAGGGCAAAAAACGAGCCCAAAAAGACGAAAAATCCGATACTTTTGGTTCCGAGGCAGGCTATTGACCAAAAAACGTGCAAAATCACATGGTTTTTGCGCTTTTTTGAACGATGTAAAATATTATATAGTTGGCATTTAGCGTAAAAATAGGATATATTTATTATATCGCCCTAGGATTGGGTTTGTTTACAAAGGAGCGATTTGTGTGGTATAAATCTATCACTCGAGTTATCTTGCTCACTCTGGCCTTCGCAGTGTGCGCTAGCGCACAGTTGGGCCCCCGTGACAGGAGCTCTTCATCTACATCTATAAGGTCTTCCTCTAGCAGAGCAAGCACTCCTAGAACCGTTATCCGGTTCATGCCCTCTTGGACCAATACGTCGGCCGTCATGATCATCGGTGGCCAGGAGACCATCATGACCGCAGTTAAGAACTACTGCGGCTGGTTCGAAGCAAAAACCGACAAGAAAACCACGGACTTCAGGATCCGCTTCAAGCAGACCATCGGCAACATGTACGTGGGTGCCGAAGGCAACGAAGAAGTCGCCGCCGGGGCTCTCCCCGTAGGCAGCGAAATCGTGCTCGATAGCGTCGCCGCCCTGAGCGACACACTCTGGATCCAGAGCTTCAAGAACGGCGAGCCCGAGATCTACGCGGAATACCCGGGTGTCCTCGGACAGTGCCCGAACCGCATCATCTCCGTGATGATGTTCGACTGGCTGCACGGCAACTACGGCGACGTAAACAAGACGACCTGGACCGGTGGCAACGCAGCCAAGGATTCCATTCTCGACGACCTTATCTACCTCATCAGTAACGACTTCGGAAGCGGTGGCTGCCAGAGCACCGGCGGCAAGGCCATGCTTGGCATGGTGGAGCAGTCACTCGGCCCAAACGGTGTGCCCAAGCGCAACTCCAGCAACTTCCCCGAAAACTGCCATGTGACCGACTGGCTTGACTACTGGTTCCAGCCTATCGAGATTGGCCAGGACGCTGCAGGCAAGAAGTACACGAACTCCACCTGCCGCGACCTCGAACTCAAGCTCGACGACGAGGGTTACTGGTTCGGCCAGAAGAACAGCAGCAGCCCGGAAAAGGGTCTCTTCTTCCTGGATGACTTCGAATACCTCGACTCCGCACAGACCGTCAAGAACATCTTCTATGACCACCTGAGTGGAAGCGGCGGCTACCACAACTTCGGCTTCACCATGAAGTTCCAGGCCAAGTTCGAATACGTGCGCGGCCAGAAGTTCGAATTCAAGGGTGACGACGACGTGTGGGTGTTCATCAACAACAGGCTCGTCGTGGATATCGGCGGACAGCACGCCGAAGTCAGCGGCGCCGTGGACCTCGACACCCTCGGACTTGTCGAAGGCAAGGAATATCCCTTCCACATCTTCTACGTGGAACGCCATACCAGTTCCTCGAACTTCATGATGCGCACCTCCATGGACCTGCACACCGACGCGAGCATCTTCCTTACGAACGACTCGCTCAATGCCGTCGCGACAGGCCAGATCTGGAGCCCCAAGAACTACGAAGTCTGGCAGATTACAAAGGGCGACGCCCTCAGCTGTGACTTTGACGCCAACGAAGGCGGCCAGGTCGATACGACCATCGGCCCGTCTAACTACCGCCTGACCGGTGGCAACCTCGGTGAAGCAGGCGTGCACCTCGACACCGCAAGCAAGTGGTGGTTCGAAGGCATCCAGATTCACGACAACTGGGCGGAATTCACCATCGACACCGCAAGGATTGTCGAGAACAACGGGCTTGCTCCGGGTCACTACTACCTGGAAATCACCCTGAAGTCCGACCCCTCGCAGAAGACCGGCGTATGGTTCACCATCCCGCCGTACAAGGTGCCGACTCTCGTCTATGCGACCGAACAGTGGAAGGCTCTCGGTTCCCAGGTCTCGGGCGACACGCTCCAGATTGGCAAGTGGGCCTACGAGATTTACCCGGTGCAGATCATGTTCCTCGAAGAATGGGCACAGGTGTCCATCTATAACCAGAACATCACTCTGACATCGTCCGACCCGAAACTGCAGATTGTTGACGCGAACGGCAAGCCCACCGGCAAGGCGGTGCTCGACTCCACTGGGCGCGCAACCTTCTACGTGATTGCAAACGGCCCCGTTACGGGAGCCACGATACAGGCGAAGGGTGCAGCATCCTCCGCGGCAACATGGATCAACCTCATATTCCAGGAACCGCCTATCCCGAGAATCTCGCAGGCGAAGATCTTCGACAGGAACGGCGATGGCCGTGGCGACAGCGTGTACATCCACTTCGACCGCAAGCTCGGTGGCGACAACAAGCTCGACTCCCTGAAGTTTGCCTTCGGTGAAGGATTCCCGGTCCAGAAGGATTACAAGATCCTCGACAACGGAACCGACATCTCTATCGTCTCGAGCGGAGCCTGCGAGCCCTACAAGATGTGCGGCTTCAGCTCGCTTATCTTTACCGGCGGCAAGGAAGACGTCTACAACGGAAGCGTCGACACCTGGTTCACCTATAAGGATGGCGGCAAGAGCTACCACTTCCACATCGCCTCCGACCCGCTCGAAGACGGCGTGAACCCGATCGTGATGCAGGCAGTGAAGAGCATTTCCAAGCAAGGACACGAACTGGAACTCACCTTCAGCGAAGCTCTCACTTCGGAATCCATGACGCACTTCAAGGATATGTTCCGCTACCACTGCATACGTTCCGGTGCGGTCGTAGACCCCGAGAAGCCCGTAGGCGCAAACAACACTGCTTCCAAGAGCAAGATGACCCTGCTGTTCACGATGACCACCTACGACGCGGTTATCCCGTCTGTTGGCGACTCCGTAGGCTTTGTGCCTGGGCAGGGCGGCAGCACGACAGATGTCGCGGTCGACCTGTCAGAGAACAAGCCGCACAGGTACACCCCGATGGTGAGAATCACCGGCCAGCAGGACATGCAGATTACCGGTCCGGACGTACGCCCGATTTCGCCGGAGAACCCGATTATCGATACGGCCAAGACGACGGAACCGTTCCTCATCACGAACACCGATGCCGACGCGAAGTACGTGTCTGACTCCCTCGGCGTGGACGGTCACCTTATCGGATTCGACGTCGCCGAACTCATCGCGACCCAGACAGCCGAAGAGATTGCTAGCCTCGACGCGCTCATCTCCACGCTCCTGAACGCCGGCAAGGACGACACCACCTACACCGTGCTCGAGATTACGGAAGAGGAATCGGTGGCACAGCTGCTTGCTGCAATCGAATCCGGTTCCATCACGGGCTTCAGCGACAGTACATACCAGGGAGTGATGGACGGAACCATCACTGCCGACAACTACAAGAAGAAACTCAAGGGCGATGACCTCGACCTGTTCAAGGAATACGTGGAACGCGGTATCGAAGCAAGCCGCGACACCATCGTGAACATCACTCCGGCGGCCGACAAGGACGTGAACAAGCTCTTCCAGGATATCATCGACGGGACCATCTCGACGAAGGAACTCAAGAAGAACGGCGTGAGCGAAGAAGTCATCGAGGCCATCAAGAACGGTACCATCACGGCGAACAATATCGACCAGTTCCGCGACGGTACGCTCAGCCTCGCCAAGCCTGACGACGTGAAGCTCAAGTACGAGACGCTCTACTACACGCACCTCGGCAACTACGTGGGCGGCAGCTCGGGCACCATCCTCTGCTCCGACAAGTCCGTGTACGGTGATGCTGGATGCCTCGTGAATAACGGTAACCTGTTCCTCGCCTGGAACATGCGCGCCTCCGACGGACGCCTCGCCGGCACGGGCGTGTATATCGCCCGCCTGCACATGAAGGTGGTTGTCGGCAAGAAGACCGTCTCCGACATCACGCGTGACCTGCTGTGGGGCGTGCGTCGTGGCGGCAAGAACGAAATCACCTGGGACCAGGACTAAGTTTTAGATCTTCTCTCTTTAGTAACTAAAAGGGCCTGTGGTTAAAACCACAGGCTCTTTTAGTTTCAATACCTAGGCTAGCGCCTAAAGCTATTACACAGTACCGTAGAGCGCGGTCATGTCCTCGCCCGCCTTGTCGAGCATCCAGTACTGGTTCACGTGTGCGCATTCGTCTTCGACGATATTGATGTGCAGCCCGTGCTTGCTTTCGAGGTAGCGGTAGATGCGGCAGGAGTCGGCGCAGAGGGCATCGACCATCGCGGAACTTACCACCAGGGTAACTTCGCGGAGCTTGCCCTTGTTGCGGGCACGGCCCATCCAGCGGTCGATCTCGCCCATGGTGGATTCGAGCATCGCGATACGGCCACCGCCCTGGCACACCGGGCAGATTTCCGTCTTCTCGGTCATCAGGTTCACGCGCACGCGCTTGCGTGTCACTTCCATCAGGCCGAACGGGCTAATCTGTGCGGGGCTAATCGGCGCCTTGTCGCGGCGAATCGCCTTGCGAAATTCCTGGTACACGGCATCGCGGTCGGAATCGGCAGACATCTCGATGAACTTGATGATAATGAGGCCACCCACATCGCGCATGCGGAGTTGCTTCGCAATTTCGCGGCACGCCTCGATGTTCGTATCGAGCGCCTGCCTGTTGCGGTCCTTGCCGCGGGAGCGGCCCATGTTCACGTCGATGGAAACGAGAGCTTCGGTCTGTTCGATTACGAGATTGCCGCCATTGAACAGCGGGATACGGCGCTGCAGGGAGCGTGCGTAGTCGTTCTCGATCTTGAAGTGCTCGAAGAGGCTCTCGTTGGAATTCCAGAGCTTGACCTTGTTGAGCTTGTCCGGAGAAAGCACCTTGAGGTAGTCGCGCAGGGCGATAAATTCCTCGCGGTTGTCGATGTACACGAAGTCGGTGTTCTCGCCGAAGTATTCGCGCACCGTCTGCTCGATGGAATCGGATTCCTCGTAGATGCATGTCTCGGCAGGCTGGTTCGCGAAGTTGAACTTCGTCTGTTCCCACTTGCTCTCGAGTTCGCGCATCTGCTTGCGGATTTCGAATTCGGATTCGTTCAGGCCGTTCGTGCGGACGATGTAGCCCACGTCGCGGCCCTTGAGGCGGCGGACGACCTTCTTGAACTCGCGGCGCTTGGCCGGGTCGCGTTCACGCTTAGAAACACCGATGAAGTTCGTACCCGGCATGCAGACGAGGAATCGGCCTGCAAAGCTCAGGTGCGTGGTAAGGCGGGCACCCTTGGTGCTGATCGGTTCCTTGACCACCTGCACCATGATTTCCTGGCCTTCCTTCAAGATCTCGTCGATGGAGATTTCCTTGGACGGGTCGCCCTCGTCATCGTCGTCGCCGTATTCGCGACGCAGGAGTTCGCTACGGTCCATCGCATCGTCCTGATGCAGGAACCCGGCCTTCTCCATACCGATATCGATAAAGGCAGCCTTGAGTGCGGGGAGCACCTTCTGTACCACGCCCTTGTAGATGTTCCCGAGCACGCGGGTAGAAGACACGCTCTCTACGACCAGTTCCGCAAGTTCGCCGTCTTCCATGATGGCGATGCGCTTCTCGTAAGGGGTCTTGCTGATAAGGATTTCGCGCTTGCACTTGTTGCGGCTGCGTTCCCTGCCGCGCTTGGGGCGGGCAGAAGTTGCCGGAGCGTCGGATTCGGCAAAGTTGTACAGGTCCGTGATGTCTTCCTTTTCGGCGTTGAACATCCAGAACTGGTTCACGTGCGCATGGTCGTCCTGCACGAGTTCGACCTTCATGCAGTGCTTGTTCTCGAGGTAGTGGAGCATGCGGGCCCTGTCGCGGACAAGGACCTCCACCATCGGGGCACTGAGCACGAGTGTCACGTTCTTCAGGTTGCCCTTCGCATGGGCGCGAGCCATCCAGCGGTCGATCATGCCGAGCGCCGACTCGAGCGTGGCAATGCGGCCACCGCCCTGGCAAACCGGGCAGGCCTTTGTCTTGCCGGAATCATCGCGGACGCGCTTGCGGGTAATTTCCATGAGGCCGAACTGGCTGATGGGCGAAGGCGTGACCGTCGCCTTGTCGCGGCGGGCGGCCTTGCAGAATTCCTGGTACACCGTCTCGCGGTCGGCATCGGTCTCCATGTCGATAAAGTCGACAATGACAAACCCGTTGATATCCCTGAGCCTGAGCTGCTTCGCGATTTCGCGGCAGGCATCGATGTTCGTCTCGAGGATAATCTTGCTCTGGTCCTTGCCGTGCACCTTCGGTCCGGTGTTCACGTCAATGGAAAGGAGCGCTTCGGTCTGCTCGATGACGAGGTTGCCCCCGCGGGAAAGCGGCACCTGGCGCTGCAGGGAACGCGCATAGTCGTTCTCTATCTTGAAGTATTCGAACAGGCTCTCGCTGCTGCTCCAGAGTTTCACCTTGTCCAGCATGTCGGGAGCGACTTCGCGCAGGTAGTCGCGCAGCGTGAAGTACTCGTCGCGGTTGTCCACGTACACGTAGTCGGTGTTCTCGTTGAAGTATTCGCCGATGCAGCGGCCCGCGGAATTGGACTCCTCGTAGATGCAGGCGCCAGGTGCGGCGCTCGCGAAGTTCTCCTTGGCACGGGTCCACTTGCCCTCGAGGATGCGCATCTGCTGCTGCAGTTCCTCTTCGGTAGCGTTCATGCCGTCGGTACGCACGATATAGCCCACGTCGCGGGCCTTGAGACGGTTGACCATCCCCTTGACTTCGCGGCGGCGAGCCATATCGCGTTCATGCTTGGACACGCCGATGAAGTTCGAATTCGGCATGCAGACCAAAAGGCTACCCGGGATAAGGAGGCGCATCGTAAGGCCTGCACCCCTGTTGCCTTCGGGTTCCTTCTCGACCTGAACCATAATCTCGTCGCCCTCATGGAGCACCTTCTCGATAGAGGTCCCCACAAACGCGTCGCCATCGTCATCGTCGTCGAGCGTACGGGAAGGGGCGGCATTCCTATCCACGACATTGTCCTGGTACAGGACCCCGTCGGTACCGAGGCCCACATCCACATACGCAAGCCTAGAAGCCGGAACAACCTTCTTAACAACGCCCTTATAAATATTGCCGAGAATCGGATTAGAAGAAGCGCCGTCGACCACGAGTTCCGCAAGTTCACCATCTTCCATAATGGCATAGCGGGTCTCATAGGGCGTCTTGCTAATCAAAATTCCACGTTTGCACTTGTTCGTCATTAACAATCCTAAAAAGTAGTGTAAAACTTGATAGAAATTATCCAAAACAGCGTTCCACGCATGGAACACCGTATTGTAGCATAAATATAATAAAAGACCTATGTAAGATGAGACGGCGGCGCGCTGACGTTATTGCGGATGGCGGCCTTCTTGCGCTCCACGATCTGGTCGGCGATGGCACGGGCCTTCTCGGTAAGCCAGAGCCAGGACTGTTCGCCCTTCCGGTAGTCCGCCTCGCCGAACATCTGCACGCGGTTGTCACGGCGCAGGGCATCCACCTGCTTAAAAGCCTTCACGTCGCCCTTGGGGTACACCGCGAACGTGCTTCCGCCGTTGTAGTTCAAAATGCTGAACGCCGGCACGTCGGAGGGGCCGTCGGCAACATAGACCATGTTCTGGAAGGGCACGCGCCTGCTTTCGCGGGCAATGGACGAATTCACGTCGATGGTATCGGGGTACTTGTTGCTCCCCTTGTTGATTTCGAAGAGGTAGCGGGTCTTGGACGTGTTGTCGAGGGCGCACGCGACCTGGGATATCTCGGAGCCTGCGTCAAGCCCGAGTTCTGCCGCCGCAGCAGAAGACTTCAAACCGGCGGCATCGCCATCAAGGAAGCCGGGCTGCAGCACATCCTCGATGAACTCGCAGCCGAAAATCCCGTCCACGTAGGGCGCGATGGAACTCCCGCGAATCGTCTCCGCAAAGCCAGTACTAACAACGTAATGTTCCAGCCGGATATCGAACGCCTTGTATTTCGGGTCCTCGGCAATAAGCTTCTTTATCTCGCCAAAGAAATCGGGCAGCCCCGGGTAGAACACGAGTTCCTTCCCGAATTCGCGCAGCAGGCGATTGTTCAGGCCCTTGAAAAGCCCCGCCTTCACGTAGGTGAGGATATGGTTCAGGTAGCTCGTATCGGAATTGACGGATATGCCCTGCTCCGCATAGCGGGCCTTGAGCGCATTCACTTCGGCCCAGAACTTCTTGCCGTCCACGCCGTAATGGCGGAACAGCGGATCTTGCATATAGGAACTGATAAGCGTCTTGTCGCAGTCCCAGACCATCGCGATGATATTCTGTTCAAAGGGAGCCTGTTTCATATCTCATTCCATACAAATTAAAATTCGACTTGCCGGGCCAGCCAACAGCTATCGGGTAATAAAGTAGTCTTCGGGATTGACAGGCACACCGTCCACGCGGATTTCGTAATGCAGGCCAATGCCAGATTCGCGGCCGCTCTCGCTGATGGTGGCGATAGGGTCGCCGCGACGTACGCGGTCGCCCTCGTGTACCAGCGCATGCCCGAGGTGCGCATAGAACGTGCGGACCTTCGGGAGGTGGCTGATCTTGACAGAGAGCCCGAACCCGCGATGCGCACGCACCTCGCTCACCACACCCGCACCCGTAGCATACACGGTGTCGTCGACATCGGCAACGAAGTCGATGCCGCGGTGCGGGAGCTCGATTTCGGTAAACGGGTCACGGATCATCTCGAAGCGGTTGCGCACGGCATGCCCGTTCTTGAGCGGGTGGATTACGGGTAAAGCGGCCGCGAGCGTGGAATCCTTCTCCACGCTGTTCAGGAGGTTCTTGAAGCTCTTCTCTATCTCGCGGAGGCTCTTGCGCGAAGAGAACGGCACGGTCTCCTCGCCCCCGAAATCGTCAAGGGCAAAGCCCAGCCCGCTCAGCTTGAGCGTGCTGTCGCGGAGCAGCTTGGTCTCCTCGGCACGGAGGATCGACTCGTCGACCGTCTCGCGGATTCCCTTGATTTCTTTCTTGATAACCTTGTTCTGGCGGTAGACCGAGACGACATCCTCGTTCGACACATTGTCTATAATCTGCATGGGCGAAAACAGCACGAAGCCCACAATGGCCAGCAGGATCGCCACCGGAACAAGGATAATGTGGAGCAGGGACAGGCGGTAGTTCTTGCTACCGGACGTCCTATCGCCAAAGACATGTATTTCGAGTTTGCGCACGGATTAACGGTTCCCCCCGCCAATCTTGCTTTCGAGGTCGGCAATGCGGCGCTGCGTCTCTTCGATATCGCCAATGAGTTCCACGACAGAAGGATCGTTCTTGATGGTGCCCAGCAGGTCTCCCTGGACGGCCTTGTAGAGCTTCTGGCCGAGGGCCTGGAACTTGGTTTTCAAGCGGCCTTCTTCCGATGCCAGTTCAACCCTCGCCAAAGTGGTCCCGGCAAGACCCAAAGCGGTGCTTTTTATCTTGTTAAAAGGCGTTCCGTTCATAAATTTTTCCTCGCTCGGCCCTAAAAAATAGTAGTTTTTCACTGTAAAAATCAACGGAGACATAACATGAGCCGAAGCGAACGCAGACGCGCAAAACAGAATGCTAAAAATTTCGTGCCAAAGAAAAAGAACGCCCTGAATAAGTGGGTTATCGTGGCTATTGGAACTATCGCAGTCGTATTCTTCGTGGGTACGATGCTCATTCAAAGAGGTGCCTAATAATGAAGTTCGTGATTGACAAAACCACATTCCAGGATGTACTGCAGGCAGCCATCAACGCCGTCCCCAACAAGTCCACCATCCAGATTCTCAACAACTTCGCGCTCCGTCTCGAAGGCAACTTCCTCGAAGTCAGCGCTACCGACTTGAACCTCGGCATCAGGGCCCAGGTCGAAGTCCAGGGCGAACGCGACGGTTCGGTTGTCATCAACGCACGCAAGCTTCTCGAAATCGTGAAGAGCCTCGTGGACCCGAGCATCACGAACGTTACAGTCGACGTACAGGACTTCCTCGCCACCATCCAGTGGAGCGAGAAGGGTAAGGCCAGCATCACCGGTTTCGATGCCAGCGACTTCCCTCCGTTCCCCGAGGTCTCCGAAGGCGAAGCCCTCAACTTCGGTGCAAGCGAACTCGCGTTCCTCGCCGAAAAGACCGCATTCGCATGTTCGACCGACACCATCCGTCTGAACCTGAACGGCGTGTACCTCGAAGCGAAGGACGGCATCATCTCCATGATCGCGACCGACGGTCACCGTCTGGGCCGCGCCACCATCGAGCAGGAAGGTGCCAACCTCACTAACGGCGCCATCATCCCGAAGAAGGCCCTGCAGCTTATCCTCCACATGGCGAAGTCCGATGCCAACGTCGAGGTCCGCACCTCTGCGACCCACATCCTCTTCAGCACCGGCACCACGCAGGTTATCTCCAAGCTGTTCGAAGGCCCGTACCCGAACTACCGCGCGGTTATCCCGCAGAACTTTGAACGCACCGTGCAGCTCAACACGACCGAGTTCCAGAACAAGATGCGCAGCGTGCTCGCCATGGCGAACGCCCGCACCCACAAGGTCCGCCTGCAGATCGACGGCAACAACATGGAACTCAGCGCTAGCGACCCGGATGTCGGCGGCGATTCTCGCGAAGCAATTGCCGTGACCCACAATGGCGAAGGCAACTTCAGCATCGGGTTCGACGGCCGTTACCTCACCGAAATCTTCAGCATGTGCAAGAGCGAAGAAACCATCATGAAGATGAACAACCCGATTGGCGCCTGCATCATCGAGCCGGTTGGCGAAAATCTCGGTTTCAGTTTCTTGCTGATGCCTACGCACCT
>Ga0310697_10002289_pt1 | contig 20609 bp, 19 predicted proteins | sample 172DNAGHGlowgp2_FD_203883 | JGI IMG/M metagenome (GOLD analysis project Ga0310697, IMG submission 203883) | Sheep rumen microbial communities from Palmerston North, Manawatu-Wanganui, New Zealand - 1728 DNA GHGlow gp2 (v2) (version 2) | ecosystem: Host-associated > Mammals > Digestive system >... | reverse complement strand
GGCGCAGCTGGTAGCGCATCCGCTTGACGTGCGGGAGGTCACAAGTTCGAGTCTTGTATCGTCCACCAAAACAAACGGTCACCCCAGAGGGGTGGCCGTTTTGCATTGAAGGGTCAGTCTTGAACTCGTGCCCTCCATTTGAGCGCGCTCTGCGCGCATTTTTTGGGAAAGCACAGAAACGGATTGGATTCCGCTTCTGTGCTTTCTGCTTTCAGGTCAGTTGCCGGCGAGCGCCGGGCTTTGTTCGGCTATGCGGGGGCTGTGCCTCCGTTATCTCCGGTATTTGCTCAGTCTTCCCACTTCCAGTTGGACACTTCCGGCAGATCCTGGCCGTACTGGCGGATATACTGCTTGTGCTCCACCAGCTTGTCGCTCATTTTCTGATAGAGATACGCGCCGCGATTGCCCAGCTGCGGCAGGTACTTGATCGCCTCCTGCACCAGATGGAAGCGGTCCACATCGTTCTGCACGCGCACATCAAAGGGCGTGGTGATGGTGCCCTCTTCCTTGTAGCCGCGCACATGCATGAGACGGTTGTTGTGGCGGCGATAGGTCAGCTCGTGAACCAGAGAGGCGTAGCCGTGGAAGTTGAAGATGACCGGCTTGTCCTGGGTAAAGAGGATGTCGTATTCCGCGTCAGTCAGGCCATGGGGATGCTCGTTGGCGGGCTGCAGCTTGAACAGATCCACCACGTTGATAAAGCGGATCTTCACTTCGGGCAGCTCCTTGTTGAGGATGGAGACCGCTGCCAGCGCTTCCAGCGTCGGGGTCTCGCCGGCACAGGCAAAGACGATGTCCGGCTCCTGGCCCTGGTCGTTGCTGGCCCAGTCCCAGATGCCGATGCCCTGGGTGCAGTGCTTGATCGCCTCCGGCATGCTCAGCCACTGGGGACGGGGATGCTTGCTCGCCACGATGACATTGACATAGTTGCGGCTGCGGATGCAGTGGTCAAAGCAGCTCAGCAGGCAGTTGGCATCCGGCGGCAGATAGAGGCGCACGACGTCGGCCTTCTTGTTGGCGATGTGGTCCATAAAGCCGGGATCCTGGTGCGTGAAGCCGTTGTGATCCTGCTGCCAGACCGTGGAGCACATGATCAGGTTCAAGGAGGCAATCTCCTCACGCCAGGGCAGCTGGTTGCATACCTTGAGCCACTTGGCGTGCTGGGCGGCCATGGAGTCAATGATGCGGGCAAAGGCCTCATAGGTGGCGAAGAAGCCGTGGCGGCCGGTGAGCAGATAGCCCTCGAGCCAGCCCTCGCACATGTGCTCGGAGAGCATGGAATCCATGATGCGCCCGTCGGGAGCCAGGTGATCGTCGGTGTCATAGTGCTCGGCGTTCCAGGTGCGGTTTTCCACCTCGAAAACCGCGTTGAGGCGGTTGGAATTGGTCTCATCCGGGCCGAACACGCGGAAGTTGCGGCTGTCGGCATTGAGCGTGAGGATATCCCGCACGAATTTGCCCAGCTCCGTCATATCCTGGCCTTCGCGTTCACCGTGCTCCGACACCGGGAATGCGTAGTCGCGGAAGTCCGGCATGCGCAGATCACGCAGCAGCAGACCGCCGTTGCCGTGGGGATTGGCGCCGATACGGGCATTTCCCTCCGGCGCAAGGGAGGCGATCTCCGGCAGCAGGTGTCCGTCTTCGTCAAAGAGCTCCTCGGGGTGATAGCTGCGCAGCCACTGCTCCAGCAGGGCCAGATGCTCCTCGCCCTTTTCCATGGAGATGGGCACCTGATGGGCCAGGAAATTGTTCTCGATCCGTTTGCCGTCCACCATCTTGGGGCCAGTCCAGCCTTTCGGCGTGCGCAGCACGATCATCGGCCAGCGCGGGCGGCTGGTATCGCCGGTTTCGCGGGCGTGCTTCTGGATGGCCCGGATGCTCTCGATCACAGTATCCATCGTCTCGGCCATCAGCCGGTGCATGGGCATGGGCTCGTCACCCTCCACAAAATAGGGCTCCCAGCCGCAGCCGTGGAAGAAATCCGTGATCTCCTCCCGGGACATGCGGGCGAAGAGGGTGGGGTTTGCGATCTTATAGCCGTTCAGATGCAGAATGGGCAGAACAGCGCCGTCGGTGACGGGATTGAGGAATTTGTTGCATTGCCAGGAAGTGGCCAGCGGCCCGGTTTCGGCCTCGCCGTCGCCAACGGTGACTGCGGCAATCAGTCCGGGGTTATCGAACACAGCGCCGAAAGCATGCGCGATGCCGTAGCCCAGTTCTCCGCCTTCGTTGATCGAGCCCGGGGTTTCCGGTGCGCAGTGACTGGGCACGCCGCCGGGGAAGGAAAACTGCTTGAACAGCTTCTGCATGCCCGCCTCATCCTGGGAGATGTTGGGATAGACCTCGCTGTAGCTGCCGTCCATATAATCGTTCGCGATATAGAAGTTGCCGCCGTGTCCGGGGCCGGAAAGCAGGATCAGATCCAGATCATAGCGCTTGATGACGCGGTTGAGATGGACAAAAACGAAGTTCTGTCCGGGAACCGTGCCCCAGTGGCCGACGATCTTTTTCTTGATCATGTCCAGTGTCAGAGGCTTTTTGAGCAGCGGGTTTTCCAACAGGTAGAGCTGACCTGCCGAGAGATAGTTTGCCGCGCGGAACCAGGCGTCCATTCTGCTGAGAAGGTCATCGGTGATCGGGCCCTTTTCCGCATACACGGGCTTTGTTGTTTGTTCCATAGACTGCACTCCTTTTTCTGTCCGAATTGTGGATGGACTCTGATCAGATTATACGGGCAGCGGACGAATCCGTCAAGGCATCGGAGCGCGGCAAGCGTCTTTTCAATCTGAAAAGCGGGGCGGCGCCGGCCCGTGGGAACAGATCTGCCCAACATTTACTCTGGTATTTTTTTGTTTTTTATGGTAAATTCTTTTTCCGAGGTGATAACCATGCTGCTTGCTCAACTGATTTCCCTGCCTGTCTCGATCCTGCTCTTTATCTGGATGCTCAGCATCAAGAAGAACGATCCCTTTCCGAGAGGGAGCGTGGTCTCCATGCTTCTGTCCGGTGCCCTCTGCACCTTTCTCGCCACGATCCTGACGCTGCTGCTCGGTCTTGGCGCCCTCATCCTCCGGATCGGTCCGGCCAATATCGCCGAACTGTTTGCTGACCCGTCAAACTTTCAGGACTCCGCCGCGTGGAAGCAGCTGCTGGAGATCAGCAGCAACCGCAGCGTTGCCGGTGCGGTGCGCGGCGCCTTTCTCGGGACGGCGCTCATCGAGGAACTGCTCAAATATCTCTTCATGCGCATCTGCCTGCGCAGGCCTGGCGTGATGAAGAACCGGATCGACGCGGTGGCCTGCGCTGCCATTATCGGCCTCGCTTTTCAGGTGGTCGAGGATCTCTATTACGCCTCCGGCAGCGTGCTGCTGGCCGTCCTCCGTGCCCTCACGCCCCTCCATTTCGTCTTCGGCGTGATTATGGGCTACTATTACGGGCAGTACAAGGTCACCGGCAGGAAGTGGGACGGCATCCTGGCCCTGCTGCTGCCGATTCTTGCCCACGGCTTCTACGATTCCGGTGTCGCAATCCTGAAAGTGGACGATTCCTATCTTGAGGCCACACTGATCATCATGGGTCTCTCCCTTGCCCTGATGGTGTACGTGATTTGGAAGCTCCGCCGCCTCATGAAAGACGGGACGCTCTCCGAGCCGATCACGGTGCCGGAAGCCTCCCGCTGAAAACGAAACAGCCGCCCACACCGGGGCGGCTGTTTCGTTTTCTATTGTCCGTTGTCCGCGTCCTTCAGTTCTCCTCTTTCTCCTGCCAGAAGCGGCTGCCCTGCATGGCGGCAAAGAGCGCGTCCCGCAGGTGGTCGCGGCTCTCCGGCGGAACCTGCCGCAGCTGCTCGAACATGGGGGCAAAGTGCCAGCGCAGGATCTCCTGCGAATAGGCCTCATACAGGGCCCTGCCCAGCGGCAGCACGGTCACCAGCAGTTCCTTCCGGCTGCCCGGGCGCTGCCGGCGCTCCACCAGGCCCTTGGCCTCCAGCCGGGAGACGATCTTGCTGAAGTTGGAGCGCGTGATGCCGAGGCGGGAGGCCACGGCGGACATGTGCTCCTGTCGCTCCTCGTTCTCCAGCAGATACTCCAGCACCTGGATCTGGGAATAGGAATAGGAGATGCCCTGATAGTTCTGCTTCTCCAGCTTGTAGGCCGAGGCATAGATATTGCAGTAGTGGATCAGCGCCTCCACCACCTCGCGGTATTCACCCATCCATTCCAGCTTCATCGTGTAATCCTCCCCTATGAATAATAAAATCATAACAGATTCCGTGAAAATATACAAGACTTGCGGAAAATTTTCCCACTCCCCTCTTGCATTTTTCACAGAAGGGTGCTATGCTGATTACAATGTTTCCGCTGGAAACAACGGACAATCTGAACAGGAGGAAAGCAACATGAAACTCGCAAAAAGCACAGTCAGGCTGCTGTGCGCCGCGCTGATCCTGATCCTGCTGGGCAGCATCCTGGCGTCAGTCTTCAACGGCGGCAGCGGCGTCAAAGTCAGCCGCATTCGTTTCGACACGGATAACGGCTATCTGAGCGGTCTTCTCTATATGCCGAAGGACGCTTCGGCGGAGAATCCCAAGCCCACCGTGGTGGTGACGCATGGCTACCTCAACTCCGCGGAGATGCAGGACGCCAACGCCATCGAGCTCAGCCGCCGCGGCTATGTGGTCCTGGCCCTGGACCAGTACGACCACGGCCACTCCGACTATAAGAATGAGCTCTACAGCGACACCAGCTTCTTCGGCATCTGGCTCCCCTTCTGGCTCAACTCCATGCATGACGCCGTGGCTTACATGTATGAGCAGCCCTACGTGCTCAAGGACGAGGCCGGCAACGGCATCATCGGCGTCACGGGCCACTCCATGGGCGGCTTCGGCACCACCATGGCCATCGCCATGGACGAGCAGGAGGCCATGGCCAGCGGCGTACGCAAGATCTTCTGCGGCCTGACCGAGGGCTCCGACTTCCTGTACACTGGCATCGTCGGCATTGACGCCGCCACCGCCGACGCGCTGGGCGGCGGACGCACCCAGGGCAAGGTTGCGGCCCAGTACGACGAATTCTTCTTCAACGATCCCACTGTCGAGGGCGGCACCGTGCGGCACAAGGACTTCGTCTCCACGCCGGACGGCATGACCTTCCTGCAGCAGAGCACCCCGGCCCAGGCCAACACCTGGTATGACACGTCCGATGGCGGCCGCCGCATCGTCTACGAACCGGCCCAGACTCACCCCTGGAACCACTTCTCCAAGACGACCACCGCCTATGCCGTCAGCTTCTACACCGAGGCCTTCAAGGACTACCAGGACGGCATCAAGGCCATCGCCCCGGACAAGCAGATCTGGCAGTTCAAGGAGCTCTTTGAGTGTGTGGCCCTGGTGGGCTTCGTGCTGCTGATCCTGGCCATCGCCCAGATCCTGCTGGCCCTGCCCTTCTTCTCCCTGGCCAAGAGCGGGGAGCTCCCCGTCCAGCCCGCCGCCGAGGGCGGCAAGAAGTGGATCGGCATCCTGATCACCATCTGCGCGATCCTGCTGCCCGCCCTCTTCTTCACCCCGCTGATGGACGAGGGCGCGGGCTCTCCCAGCGTGAACATCCTCTTCTACGGCGGCATCGCCGCCGCGGTCGGCGGCCTTGTGGGCCTGATCCTCGGCATTGCGAAGAAGGTCAAAGGCAATATCGTGGGCGGCTGCTTCCTGCTCGTAGGCGGCGCGCTGCTGGCCCTGGTCGCGAAGACGCCCATGTACCAGAACAATGCGGTCTTTACCGCGCCGGGCCTCAACAGCATCGCCTACTGGACCATCGGCTGCGCGCTGATGAGCCTGTGCGTCATGAGTGCGGTGTACCTGCTGCTCAAGGATAAAGAAAGCGTGAAGCTCGCCGACTATGGCGTTGCGCTCAAGCCCATGGCGATCATTGCCGGCATCTGCACCGCGATCGTCTCCGTGGTGCTGGCCTATGCGGTTCTGTTCTTGATGGACGCCCTCTTCAAGGCCGACTTCCGCATCTGGACCTTCGCCTTCAAGACCTTTGACGGCAACATCCTCCCCGCCGTTCTGCGCTACCTGCCCACCTTCCTGCTCTTCTACCTGATCTCCACTGCGGCGATCACCATCAACACCAACAGCGAGAAGACCCAGGGCGTCAAGGGCTATCTGCTGGCTATTGCGCTGAACGCGGGCGGCGCCATCCTCTGGCTCGCGCGCCAGTACATCACCCTCTTCTCCACCGGTGTGGCCGCCCATCCCGGCTCCGCCCTGTCCGGCATTGTGCTGGTCGCCATGGTGCCGACGCTGTCCATCGCGGCGATCATCTCCCGCAATCTCTACAAGCGCACCGGCAACATCTGGACTGCCGGCTGCCTGAACGGCCTGCTGATGACCACCATGGCCGTCGCCAATACCATGGTCGCCTTCAAGTAAGCTCGTACCCATCCGCAAATACGCACAGCGCCCGGGAAGCTTCTTCCCGGGCGTTTTGTTGCCGCTTCAGACTGCACTTGCATCCCCATTTTCCCTGCGGTATAATAGGTTTATCTGGGAACTATGATCGGGAGGGCCTTCTCTATGATGATTTCCACAAAAGGGCGCTACGCGCTGCGGATCCTGGTGGATCTGGCGGAGCACCAGAGCCCCGGATACGTGACGCTCAAGGCCATTGCCGAGCGGCAGGAGATCTCCGAAAAATATCTGGAGAGCATCGGGAAGGACCTGGTGCGCGCAGGATTTCTGCAGGGACTGCGTGGCAAGGGCGGCGGTTACCGGCTGAGCCGGCCGGCGGAGCAGATCCGCGTGCTGGACGTGCTGCGCTTCATGGAGGGAACGCTTACCCCGGTCGCCTGCCTCGCCGAGGGGAGCGCGCCCTGCCCCCGCGCCGCCCGCTGCCGCACGCTCCCGCTCTGGCAGGGGCTCGACAAAGTCGTCACCGACTATCTGCAGGGCTTCACCGTGCAGGATCTGACAGCGACCGACAGCGACGGATACGACTACGTGATATGAAGATGCAGCGCCCGGTTCCGACGGGGTCGGAACCGGGCGCTGTTTTTTTCTGTTTTTCCCTCAGTCAAAGAAATTGCGCTTGTTGAAGCCCGCGGTCATGAAACGCCAGGCCGCCTTGCCGGTGGTGAGCCACTCGATGTGGGCGTTGTTCTTCTCGTTTTTGAGCATGCCCGCCACCAGGTGCGCCGCCACCACGTCCGGATAGTCGCCCAGGATGTTGTAGACCTTCTTGGTCTTCTCCGGCAGGTCGATCTGCTCCTTGCCGCCCAGGGCCTTCACCGTGAAATCCGTGATCATGATGCCCGGGGAGAGCCGCCCGGCTTTGACCTTGCTGCCCCGTTCAGCCAGTTCTTTGGCGAAGGCCTGGGTGAAGTGGGTCACGGCCCGCTTGCTGGTGCCGTAGATGTTCAGACCCAGCATCATGGCGTCGTTGCTGCCGTAGCCCTCCAGATTGTAGATAAAGCCGCCCTGCGGCTGCTTCTCCATCTGCAGCGCCGCTAGGCGCGAGCCCATCACGGTGCCCCGCAGGTCGATGTTCAGCACCGCGTCGATCTCCTGCTCGCTCAGCTCCCAGATCGCCTTCATCGGCTGATTCACGCCCGCGTTGTTGATCCAGATGTCGATGGTGCCGAAGCACTTGACTGCATGGTCGATGAGTCCCTGAATATCCTCCGTGCCGGCGACGCTCCCCGCGAAGCACTCCACCTTTCCCACTCCGGGAAGCTGCCGCAGCTTCTCGGCGGACGCTGCCATGCGCTCGGCGTTCACACCGTTGATGACCAGGTTCCAGCCCTCCTTGCGAAAGAGCTTCGCCATCTCAAAGCCCAGGCCGCGGGTGCTGCCGGTAATGACGACTGTTTTCATGCTGCTTCCTCCGTGCTTGTATCAGTTTTGTTTTATTATAATGATCATCGGATGGTGAAATCAATCGATCGTTCGGTTGATTCCACTGCCAAACGACAAGCTTGGCAGTGAATGATTCTTTGAATCATTCGCCCGATGCTCATTGAAATGAATATAACGCAAAGCGGCGCGGCGAAAAGCTTTTTGGCTTTTCGCCGTCATATAATCATTATAGCACGCGCCCCCCTTCTGAGCAAGTGCAGAACGCCGCCGTATTCTTGACTTTTCCATGAGCCGTCGGTATAATTGATTAAAAAGCTTAATGCATTGGGAGGCAATCGCGTGAGAAGCATTCTGCTGGCCAGCTGCCCTTATCTGCTCTGGGTCATCGCGGCGCTGCATCTGCTGCTGATGAGCCTCTGTCTGCGCGAGTATCACAGGACGCAGCAGTCTCTGTTCCTGTTCTCCGGGCTGATCGTTTTCGGGCTGTTCTATGACGCGCTGATCCTCGCCATGGGCAGCATCCTGCAGGCCGGGCCGGTTCTGATGATGCTCAGCCGCCTGCGTTTTGTATGCCATGGCGCGCTGATCCCCCTGATTTTCCCGATCTGCGCCTATGCGCTGGATTTCAACAAGGGCTGGAAGACGGCCGTCTGGGTCTTCACCGGTATTCTGATCGTCCTCGGCGTTGCCGAGGGCTTTGCCACCGATCTGGCCGCACAGCATGTGGCCGGCATCGCCCGCTATACCTCCGGGGAGGCCACGCCCGCCTGGGCCGGTGCCGTCAGCGGCGTTCTGTCCTACGGTACGGTGATCCCGCTCATTCTCGCGGGCATCGTGGTCTGGATCAAACGGAAAACGCCCACGCTCTTTCTCTCCGGCTTTCTGATGTTCCTCTTTTCCGCTCTCGGCCCCGCCACCGGCAATTTCGATCTGATCTTCTATATCAGCATGTACGGCGAGGTGCTGATGGCCCTGTTCTTCTATCTGTATGCCCGCTTCCGTGCCGCCCGGCAGGAAGCCTGATCATTGTAGTCTAAACGAAAGTGAGGATATCTCCATGAGCAGCTTCAAAGACCTTCGCATCGTAGACAATTTCTACCAGACCAGCTCCTATTTCCCCATGCCCACCGTCATGATCTCCACCCTCGCCGAGGATGGCAGTACCTCCGTGGGCTCCTACTCCCTCTGCTTCCCCTACTACATCGCCGGCAAGGGCTACTACGCCATGGTGCTGGAGGCCCGCAACTCCTCCAACACTGCCCAGCATCTGCTGGCCGGCCGCAAGCAGGTGGCCATCAACTTCATGCCCGAGGGCCGCGGCTATCACAAGAAGATCGTCGCCCAGGGCTGGCCCGGCGACACGCCCGCTGAGAAGATGAAGGACTTCGGCTTCCATCTGGAGGACGGTCTCTGCTGCAGGGAGGATCCCTCCACCCCGCGCCCCAAGGTGGTCACCGAGGCCTATCAGGTCATGGAGTGCACTTGGATGAGCGATCTGGAGAACGCCAGCGAGGACATCGGCCGCCAGCTCGTGGACGGCTGCTATCCCCCTCCCTACCGGGACTTCAACGGCATCACCACCCAGTACGGCGCCCACTTCATCCTGCGCATCGACAAGATGCTGATGAAGCCCAAGTACTATGACAACATCATCAACGGCGTCAAGGGCCGCCTCTGGCCCAACGTCCTGATCTGCCACGGCTACCGCGACAGCAAGAACTTCTGGTTCGCGCGCACCCCGCGGCTGGTGCCCGAGCTGCTGCCCATCCGCAACGCCACGCTCTCCTCTGTCCGCTATGCCGCCGACCGCACCGATCCCGACGTACACTTCACCGACGACGCGCTGGAGATGCTGCTGAACGTGCCGCGCATCTTCCTGCCCACGGTGCTCAAGGGCTGCGTGGCCTGGGCCAAGGAGCACAATGTCAAGGAGATCACTGCCGTTGAAATGAAGATCATCAACGACAAGCGCTCCAAGGAAAAGGGCAAGGGCTGAGGAGGTGCCGCCATGTATGACTTCACGGTCCCCATGGCGCTGATGGACTTTGTCCCTGTTTTCCTCTTCGGCGGCGCCGCGGTGATCCTCCAGCGGGATCTCTACAACAAGATGCCCAAGTATTCCTTCGCCTGCTTTGCCGCCGGCACCATCAACGTATTCATCGCAGGCTTTCTCAAGGCGCTGTGGAAGCTGCTGTACGCCGCGGGCGTATGCGACTTTGCGGTGTTCAATACCATGTTCCTCCCGACCCAGTCCATCGGCTTCCTGCTGGCGGGTCTTGGCATCGTGATCATGTTTTCCGGCAGAAAGAGCGCCGCGCTCGCTGTCGCTCCGCCGCTTTTCCGCGGCACAATGCTCTTTGTTTCGATGATGGTCTTCGGCCTTGCCGCCATCACCGCGAGCCTGAGCGTGCTGTCCGTCAAGCTCAAAAAGAAGGGCGCCGTGATCCTCTTCGTGCTGAACCTGGTCTTCTGCATGGGCATGGGCTATCTCGCGAGCCGGGACGGCACGAGCGCCGCCATGAACTGGATCGAGCAGGGCATCAACTGTTTCGGACAGGCCTTCCTGCTCTTGGGCGCGCTGATCCTGCACAAGGCCGGCCTGCGGGAGCTGAAGCTCTGACCGCTCCCCCGCTGTTTGGGACACCTTCCCGCCGACTGCGCGGCCCTGGGATTTCCTGCGCCGCAAACTGCGCGGCAGTTCTCCTCCGCATCCTGTTTCAATGTCCACCCCCGCGCTGCTGAAACACCGGCAGCGCGGGGCTTTTTCGCCGAAAAGAAAAAACTTCAAAAAACGTGAAAAAAACTGTTGACAAAACGAGTGATCCCTGTTATTATAATCAAGCGCCGTGGGGGTATAGCTCAGCTGGGAGAGCGCTTGAATGGCATTCAAGAGGTCAGCGGTTCGATCCCGCTTATCTCCACCACAAAAGTTCTGAAATCATCAAGATTTCAGAACTTTTTCTTTTTTATTTGGTGAAAATGTTCCTGTTATATATTGCAAATTTACTCGATTCCGAACAAATTCAGAACAAGACACCCGCTTTTTTCAGGATACTGTTCATTTTCTCCGCTGTGGCTTTTCGTTCCTTATCCATGACATGCGCATAGATCCCGTATGTGACGCTTTTGTCGTGGTGCCCGAGAAAGCATTTGAGCTGCTGCGCACTCACACAGGGAGCCAGCAGCGTCGCCGCCGTGTGCCGCAGATCATGAAAGCGGATCTCCCGCAGCCCCGCCTTTTTCATCAGTGACTTCGTTTTGTAGGTGATGAAATCCGGGCGCAGCTGTTCCCCGTTCGGGTGCACGCAGACCTTGTCCAGCACGAGTCCATTCCTCTCCTGCGTGGCTTTCAGCGCCTTTAGATACGGGATGGTGAGCTTGCTGAGAAACAGCGTTCGGAAGCTGCTGTTTGTTTTCGTATTATCGACAAATCATCCCGGCGATGGTAGACTATTATGAGACCACGCATTACGTTTTCGTGCACGGCTGGATTCCCTGCATCCAGGAGCGTGACGGCAGCTACAGCCACCGCTCCGACTGGCGCGAGGCCACACCCGAAGAATGGCGCCGGGCGCGGTGGTGTAACGGGATGGACGCGGTACTGGCCTGTACGGAAGAGAAGACGATCCTCTGCGGCCACTGGCATTGTTCCTACGGCCACGCGCGATATGAAAACAAAGGTTCCGAGTTCGGGCCGGACGCGGATTTCAGTCCATACTACGGCCCCGGCGTGATCGCACTGGACGCCTGCACCGCGCACAGCGGAAAAGCCAACATTTTGACACTTGTAGACTAACGTACCCATGATTCCCTGCACCACTTTGAGTTAAGAAGGCGGAACAAAAGCAGACAGACGGAGCCATAAGGAGGGTTCATCATGTTCGTATTCTGGGGAGACGGCTCGCAGCAGGCGATGGATCTGGTCAACGCCATCCGGGTGCGCAGCACAGAAAACTTCAACTGGACGTTCATCTTTATCCTTGCTGTCGTGTTCTATGTGTACTGGAGCGAAATCAACAAGAAAAACTATGAGGTGATCTACGCCGGACTTGCTCTGTACGGCGTCCACTGGCTTTACGAGATCTGTAACGCGATCATCGGCCATGTGTTCGGCTACCCGCTGTGGTCTGTTTCCAATGAGTCGACCACCTTTATCCTGCTGATCGGCGTCTGCTGGGAGCTTTCCATGATGTTCTCCCTGGCGGGCATCATATCTTTCAAGATGCTGCCCCAGGATCGAAGCAAGCGCTACTTCGCCGGTAACGGAAAGCGCGGGATCAGCTGCAAGCTGGTCGGCGCGCTGGAGATGGCGCTGCTCTTTGCGCTGTTTGAGTCTTTCCTGGCCGGGACAAGCAACCACTCCTTCATCTGGGTCTACAAGTGGTGGGGTGTGCTGCCGGTGTTCGTGACGACCTATATTCCGTTCTTCCTCGCCGCAAACTATGTCCCGGACATGGCGCCGAAAAAGAGAACTGCTTTTCTGGTTGGCATCTGGGCGCTGGACGCGCTGCTGCTGATTATCCTGATCCCGCTCGGCATTATTTGAATTTGGGGGCAAAGAAGCGATGTGCGGCAGATACACTTACGGCCCGGGCTGCTCTGACGAAAAAATGATCGCCCTCCTGCGTGTGATGGAGCGCAAGTATCCGGGCGCATACAAAACCGGGGAGATCGTTCCTGGGGATCCCGCTCCGGCCATGATCGCGCAGCGGGACAAGATCGTGGCCGTGCCGGCAATCTTTGGCTTTCCCGGTTACCAGGACGGCAGGCTGCTCATCAACGCCCGCGCGGAGACGGCGGCGCAGAAGAAGACCTTTGCCGACAGCCTGAAGGATCGGCGGATCATTCTGCCTGCCACGGGCTTCTATGAGTGGGATCCGGCCATGACCAAGTACCTGTTTACAGTCAACGCGCTGCCCGTGCTGTATCTCTGCGGGCTCTACAAGCTGATTGAAGGGCAGTACCGCTTTGTGATCCTGACCCGGGCAGCCAACGAATCCATGGCGGAAACCCACGACCGGATGCCCGTGATCGTGGACGAAACGAACGTCCGGCCGTATCTGACCGACGAGGCAGCAGCGATCGAGATCCTTGCAAGCGCTTCGCCGCGGCTTACAAGGCAGAAGGCATAATGGATAAGGAGGAAATGTAATGAGCGATCCCATCTTTGATCTGGACACCTGGGAACCGATGTTCAAGGTATCGAAAGATCTGCGAGTAGATACGAAGGGGAACTTCTCCATGCGCGTGGGCGAGAACATGGCCATGGATCTGGACACCGGCAAGATGCATTTTACAACCCCGTGGCCGTCGGATGACGACGGCGGGGACGAGGATTGACCCGGAGACGGAGATACAGCTATGCCATCTCAGAACATACGAGACGATATCATCCGGGCTGAGACGGATGCCAAAACGATATATGATTTCTTGAGGGAAGTCCCAAAGCCCGCAAGCGAGGCTGACATGATCCTTGCCTTAGGCAGCCACGACAGACGGGTGCCCGGTTATGCCGCAGAGCTGTACCTCTCCGGCCGTGCGCCGCTGCTTGTCTGCACAGGGGGCCTGGGGCGGATAACCATGAATCTATGGACGGAGCCGGAGGCTGCGATTTTCGGGCGGATCTGTCGGGAAAAGGGCATCCCTGCGGAACATCTGCTGCTGGAGTGCAAGGCGAGCAACACGGGAGAGAACTTCACGCTTACCCGGAGCCTTCTGAAGGAGCAGGGTCTCATGCCGAAAAGCGGGCTGATCGTCTGCAAGCCGTATATGAACAAGCGGGCGCTGGCCACCGGGCAGAAGCAGTGGCCTGAAGTCTGCTGGAGTGTGGGGACGCCGGATATCACTTTCGAAGAATACTTCCCCGACGGTCCGTCGGAACAGGAAATTGCTATTATGGTGGGAGATTTATTCCGGCTTCGAACCTATGCGGAAAAAGGATTTCAGGTGCCAATTGATGTTCCGGAAGAAATATGGCGTGCGGGAGAGCGGCTTGTGCAGGCCGGTTACGGTCAGCAGGTTGTGAAATAAACAGAATCATATTGAGTGACATTGTCCGGCGGGGGTCGAAACACCCCATCGAAAAAACAAGCCGGGAACCCGATGCGCCGATGTACAGCACACGGATTCCCGGCTTGTTTATATCATGAGAGAATGCTACAACCTGGGCCTGCGCCTGGTGCGAAACGCAGCGTCGATGGAAGGCACTGTCACCGCGCAGGAGACGATTTCCGGCGCAGCCGGCGGTAAAGTCCTGATCGCTTTCTTCTCCTGGGGCGGCAACACCCGCGGCATCGCCCATGAGATCCAGCGGCAGACCGGCGCAGACCTGTTTGAGATCACGCTCACAGAGCCCTATTCCGGCGATTACAACACCGTTCTGATGGAAGCCCAGCGCGACCAGCACGACCAGGCGAGACCGGAGATCGCAGAACACATCGACAGCATGGACGACTACGACGTCATCCTGCTGGGCTATCCCAACTGGTGGGCCTCGATCCCGATGCCGATCGCGTCCTTCCTGGAGGAATATGACTTTTCCGGCAAGCAGATCCTTCCCTTCTGCTCCCACGGCGGCGGCCGCTTCGGCCAGAGTCTGACGGCCATTGCCAAGCTCGCGCCGGAGGCCGACATCGGCGAAGGCCTCTCCGTCCATTATTCCGGCGGCAGCGGTCTTGCGGACAACGTGAGCGCGTGGCTCGCAAGAAACGGGATCCCGGGATAACACACAGCAAAAGACAAAACGCCGGGCGGCGTGCAGCTTGTCAAAAAAGTCCCCAGATGGACTTTTTTGACTGCGCTTCTGCCGCCGAGGATTTTGTCAGAAGACAAAATCCATTTTCCCAAAAGCTTGAATAATCAAGCTTTTGGGGCGGCGTCTGATTGTACTCGAGGCGGGTCTTGCCCCCTCGAGCTCCCCCGCGGCTCTGTTTTCCATCGCGATCGCGGTAGTTTTTTGACAGTCTCAACAGGCGCAGGTGAAAACCTGCGCCTGTTCCTGTTGACCGGCTTGTCAAAAAAAACCGTGCGTGCGATTGTCACGCATCAGACAATCCTGTTAAAACGCAATTTCAATTTCCTGCTGCAGGGTCTCCCGGGAGCTGCCGCCGACGAAGATGCGGAACATGCCGTCCTCCAGACGGTACTTGCCCTCGTTGTCGTAGAAGCCCAGGGCGGTTTTCGGGAGTGTGAAGCGGATCTCCCGCTCCTCACCGGGCTGCAGGCTCACGCGGCAATAGTCCTTCAGCTCCTTCACCGGGCGCACGAGGCTCGCTGCCACGTCCTGGGTGTAGAGCTGCACGACCTCGGTCCCCTCGCGCTCACCGGTGTTTTTCAGCTGCACGGCGACCTCCAGCGCATCCGCCGCTTCGGAAACACGCAGATCGTCATAGGCAAAGCTCGAATAGCTCAGGCCGTAGCCGAAGGGATAGAGCGCATCCCAGGGCGCGTCCAGATACCGGGAGGTGAACTTGCTCTTGCTGCCGGGGCGGCCGGTGCTGGGGTGGTTGTAGTAGATGGGGCACTGGCCCGTCACCGCCGGGAAAGAGGAGGACAGCTTGCCGGAGGGGTTCACGTCCCCCAGCAGCACCGCCGCCACCGCGTCGCCCATGCGGATGCCCAGGTGCCAGGCCTCCAGGATCGCGGGCAGGTTCTCCGCCTCCCACTGCAGGGCCAGCGGCCGGCCGTTCATCAGCACGGTGATCACGGGCTTGCCGGAGGCCAGCAGATAGGCAAGCAACTCCCGCTGCTCGCCGGGGAGCGAGGTGTCCGCCCTGGAGCTGGCCTCGCCGGACATGGCGTCGGTCTCGCCCACGACAGCCACGATCACATCGCCCTCGGCGCAGGCCTTATCGGCCTCGTCAAAGTCGATCTCGCCCTCCGGGCCGCCGCAGGGGTAGTAGCGCACGTCGGCTCCGGCGGCCTCCAGGCCTGCGCGGATGGACACACAGTCCTCCGGCTTCCAGGCCATGGCCCAGGCGCCGCAGACCTCGTTGCGGTCGTCAGCCAGCTTGCCCACAAGGCTGATCTTCTGCCCGCGGTTCAGCGGCAGCAGATCCCCCTCGTTCTTCAGCAGAACCACGGATTCCTCAGCTGCCCTGCGGCAGAGCGCGATATGCGCCGCCGGGAGGCCCTTTTCATAGGCCTCAATGTCTGCTTCGGGCACATAGGGATTTTCAAAGAGTCCCAGCCATACCTTGACGGAGAGGATGCGGCGCACCGCCTCGTCAATGACCTCCATGGGGATCGTGCCCTTCTTGACCTCATCGGGCAGATAATCCTTGTAGATGTGGGTGCCCATGTCCATGTCCATGCCGGCGATGGCGGCCTGGATACCCGCGTCACGGTCATCGGCTGCGATGCCGTGGGCCACGCACTCCCGGATGGCATTGGCGTCGCTGACCACGAAGCCCTGAAGGCCGAACTCATCCTTGAGCACGTCCCGCAGCAGCCACTTGTTGACCGTGCAGGGGACGCCGTTTAAGTCGTTGAAGGCGGCCATGACTGTGGCCGCGCCCTCGTCCATCGCCGCGCGGAAGGCGGGCAGATAGACGTTATACAGGTTCGAGACGGACATGGAGGTGGTGTTGTAGTCCCGGCCGGATTCGCAGGCGCCGTAGGCCACATAGTGCTTGGTGCAGGCGGCCACATAGTTGTTCACGCTGCTGTGATCGTTCTGCAGACCGCGGATTTTGGCCCGGGCAAAGCGGCTGCCCAGCAGGGGATCCTCGCCGGGACCCTCGGAGACGCGGCCCCAGCGGCTGTCCCGCGCCGCGTCGATCATGGGCGCAAAATTCCAGTTGATGCCGTGGGCGCGGCTCTCCCGGGCCGCCATGCGGGCAGTCTCTTCAAAAAGCTTATCGTCAAAGCTGCAGGCCTCGCCGATGGCGATGGGAAACACGCTGCGAAAACCGTGGATCACGTCAAAGCCGATGATCAGCGGGATGCCGAGGCGGCTCTCCTCCAGAGCGATCTTCTGCAGCTCGTTATTCTTGCGCGGGTCATTGACCATCATACTGCCCACGCGCCCGGCGCGGATATCTTCCTCGTGGAAGTCCTGTTTAGCTGTGGACATGATGCGCCCGAACTCCTCCTGGGAAATGCGCCCGTCGGTCATCATCTCGATCAGCTCTGAAAAGGGTACGTCGAAGCCACCCACAATGGAGGGCGACTCCTGGTTCATCTGGCCGATCTTCTCCTCCAGCGTCATGCGGGAGAGCAGATCCTCCACAAACGCTTTCTGCTGTTCCGTCAGCTTCATTTTGCTACTCCTTTAAGATTTTCGTATTCTGCCCAGGCGAAGCGCGCACAGTTCTCGCTGTTTTCGCCGTTGGAGCTTGCAAACAGGCCCAGCATCTCCCCCACCATGCAGCCAACCTTCTCCGGGTTGATCACAGCGCCGTCGGCGCGGGCCAACTCTGTCATGTGTGCCTCGTTGGTCCCATAGCGGAAGATATACTCATTATCGCACAGTTCCATCTCCAGCACAATGCTGCCCTCACGCCATGGCGCCTCTGCGAGAAGATGCCGATTGGTGATGGACGTGAAGCCCGGGATATAGGGCGGCAGCACATAGTCCGCCGTAAAGAGCAGCAGCTGCAGCACGGTCTCATCGCCCCTGCGCGCAAGCTGCAGGTGGTACTGGTGGTTCATGGCCTGCACCACGGCGATGCCGGCGCTCTCCGCGTTTTCGGGCACAAAACGCAGCCGGGCCGTAAAGCGGCAGTGGGGCTGCAGACGGCGGCGGGCAACGAAGGAGACGAAGTTTTCCTCCGAGTGGGTGACCTCCATGCTCATGGGCTGCAGCGGGTCGGCCAGCGCCTGAGGCAGGCAGCGGAGCGAGAGACCCTCGTCCGTCAGATCCCAGAACTGCTCATAGGGTCTGCCCCAGAAGCACCAGTCGAGGCCCAAGCCGGCTTGGAAGTTGTCGCGCAGCGGCTTTTCGGGCAGCTCTGTCCAGGGCAGACTCTCCGGGAAGTCGTATTCCCACTCCACCTTGCCCGTGTCGGGCGTGAAGAGGGGCCAGTCCAGCTCCCAGCGCACGGGAACGATAAAGGTCTCGCGGCCCAGGTTCTTGCTCTCTCCGCCGATGAGGCGGGAGGCCAGGAATACCGCATACCAGCTGCCGTCCGGAAGATCCACCAGATCCGCGTGGCCCGCGTTCTGGATGGCGGCGCGCTGTCCCAGATGGCGCATGGTCAGAATGGGATTGGCCTTGCAGCTCTCATAGGGGCCGAAGACCGACTCGCTGCGGGCAATGGTGGCGGAGTGGTACTGCTCGGTACCGCCCTCGGCGATCAGCAGATAGTAATACTTCCCGATGTGGTAGATGTGCGGCGACTCGGGAGAGGCCACGCCCGCCATCGCGCCGCCCCAGAGGGCGTGGGGCTCGGAAGCCATGCGGAAGTTTTCAATGTCGTACTTCGCCGCCCAGATGCCCTGGCGCAGGCCGCCTTTGCCGTCGGGCCAGTTCTGCGCGGTGCCCATGATGATGCACTCGCCGTTGTCATCGAAGAAGATGGAGGCGTCGATGCCGGGCACATCCGTGAGCCAGTGGGGCTCGGACCAGGGGCCGGCGGGGTCCTTGGCCGTGACGATGAAGTTGCCCCGGTCGCCAAAGTTGCAGTTGATGAGATAGAAGATGCCGTTGTGATAGCGGATCGTGGGAGCCATGACGCCGCCGTTGCCACAGTTTTTCTCCACATGAAAGCCGTTTTCCGGCGTCATCACATAGCAGAGCTGCTCCCAGTGTTGCAGATCCCGGCTGTGGAAGAGGGGGATGCCGGGGCAGAGCTCAAAGCTGGAGCAGACGAGGTAGAAGTCCTCTCCCACCCGGCAGATCGAGGGATCAGGATAGAAGCCGGGGATAATAGGGTTGTGAAGCCTGTGTTCCATATTCGTATCTCCTGATCAGATGTTGGGGATCTTATGCAGAGCGGCGTTCAGTTCGTCAAAGCGATCGGTATCGATGCCGCGCTCGGCCAGAAGCTCCCGCAGGGTCATCTTGCCGAGAGCCTGCATCATGTCCTCAAAGCTCATGTCCGGCGCAAAGGGGACGATCCGCTCCCGCATGATTTCAATGGTGGAGGCCAGCACCCGCCGCGCCTCGGGATTGCCGAAGATGCGGGCGATGCTGCAGTCCAGACTCAGCCAGGCCATGGCGTCGTCATTGACGTGGGCGCGGAGCCGGGGCTCCGTCATACCCTGGGGGCCGAAATCACCGAAGAGATCCCGCAGGAAGGAGATGCTGTCCTCCACCCAGTTTTCGGCACGGCGGGGGAAGACGGTCTCCAGCCCCTGGATGGAGGGATCGCCGGTGGAAAAGCCGTGGGGGCCGTAGGGGTAGATGTGGCACTCAAAGCTGGTCTGATGGCGGTTCAGGGCGTTCATCATGTCCAGCGTGTTCTGGATGGGCACCACGCTGTCCGTGCGGGTGGCAAAGAGGAAGCAGGGGCAGGTGTTCTCATCCACGGCCTCCGCGATGGAGGGCTTGTCGTCGCCCAGCTCGTGGGCGGTGTCCTCCCGCAGCACCGCATAGCCCAGCACTGCGGCCGCCGGGCGGCGCTCCGCCAGAGTGGCCGCGGCGCCGGCCAGATGGCCGCCCGCGGAAAAGCCCACCACGGCGATTTTGTCCCGCAGCACGTGCCAGGCCTCGGCGTGTGCGTCAATGAGCGCCATGGCCTCCTCATAATCCTGCAGCGGGCGGGGCCAGACCGCGTCCGCTCCCACGGAGTAGCGCAGGATGAAGGCGTGATAGCCCGCCCGCAGGTAGGCGGTCGCCACGGGATCGGCCTCCCGGTCGGAGCAGAACTGATAGCCGCCGCCGGGGATCACCAGCACGGCGGGGCGGGCCTCGATGCCGCGAAACTCGCCGCCGACGCCCTGAACCATAGCGGTCAGGGTGACATTTCTCTCTTGATTCAGTATGATCTTTTCGTATTCCATACGTATCTCCTTGTATGGATATGACCGGAACCCATAGGGAATCCGGTCATATCGCGTGTAAAATTAGGGATTATTTATCCCAGGCGTGCTTGCCGGCTTCCAGGTCGGCGCGGATCTCGGCGACGCGCTTGTCGTCAAGCTTGTACCAGAACAGAGGCACCATGGAGAGAACGCCAATCACGGCGGGGATGATATTGACAACAACGTTGATACCGGTGCAGGCTGCGGGAGTCTGGGCGGCATTGGGAACGTAGCCGACAGCGGAGAGCAGCAGCACGCCAATAGAGCCGACGAAGGCGGTGGCGAGCTTCACGCCGAAGCTGAGGAAGGAGGCGACCAGGCCTTCCTGGCGCTTGCCCAGTTTCCAGTCGCCGTACTCGAGGGAGTCGCCGATCATGCCCGGGCAGATGTTGGCGCCGGAGTTGGCGATGCCGCAGATGAAGGACAGCGGGAACAGGAGCTGCTTGGTCGGGAACAGGAACATCAGGATGAAGCCCGCGACCATAACAGCGTTCAGGATCAGCATCCAGTTGCGCTTGCCAAACCACTTGGTGGTCCAGGGCAGGATGGCCACGCCGATCAGGGCGGCGACGGTCATGGTGGTGAAGGTCGGGGAAATGAGGGCGAAGGGGTTATCGCCGCCGACAACGTAGACGATGTAGTAGAACAGCATGCCCATACGGCCGGAGACACAGATGGCGCCGAACACGGTGGCCAGAACCACCATCAGCAGCTGGTCGTTCTTGACGAGCTCCTTGATGCTCTGGAAGAAGCCGATCTTCTCCTGGTGGCCGGCGTGGAGCTTCTCGGTGTA
>Ga0310697_10002288_pt1 | contig 20618 bp, 11 predicted proteins | sample 172DNAGHGlowgp2_FD_203883 | JGI IMG/M metagenome (GOLD analysis project Ga0310697, IMG submission 203883) | Sheep rumen microbial communities from Palmerston North, Manawatu-Wanganui, New Zealand - 1728 DNA GHGlow gp2 (v2) (version 2) | ecosystem: Host-associated > Mammals > Digestive system >... | reverse complement strand
GCACCGTTCGCGGGAGCGTCGATCTCGATCTTCTTCCCGTCCGGGCGGGTGACGACGGCTTTCCTGAACAGGGGCGTACCCAGGGCGTACTGCGTGCTGGCGGGGCATACCGGATAGAAGCCCAGGGCGGAGAAGACGTACCAGGCCGAGGTCTGGCCGTTGTCCTCGTCGCCGCAGTAGCCGTCCGGCGTGGCGCGGTACAGGCGGTCCATGGTCTCGCGGATGTGCTGCTGGCCCTTCCAGGGCTGTCCGGCCCAGTCGTAGAGGTAGAGCATGTGCTGGGCGGGCTGGTTGCCGTGGGCGTAGTTTCCCATGTCGGCCACCTGCATCTCGGCGATCTCATGGATGCGGAAGCCGTAGTAGGCATCGTCATAGACGGGCGGGACCACGAAGACGGAGTCCAGCATCTGGGTGAAGGAGGCTTCGCCGCCCATGGCATCGACCAGGCCCTGCACGTCGTGGAAGACGGACCAGGTGTAGTGCCAGGAGTTTCCTTCGGTGAAGGGACCGCCCCAGCGGTAGGGGCTGAAACCGGCCTGGAAGGAACCGTCGGCGTTGCGGCCGCGCATCAGGCGGTCCTCGGCGCTATAGACGTTCTTCCAATTGTTTGCGCGGGCAGCCCATTTGTCCAGCTCTTCCTGCGGGCGGCCCAGCTTCTTGGCGAGCTGCAGGATGCACCAGTCGTCGTAGGCATACTCCAGGGTGCGGGCGGCGCTTTCGTTGATCCCCACGTCGCAGGGGACATAGCCCAGCGTATTGTAGTACTCATGGCCCAGGCGGCCGGTGGAACTCACGGTCGGGTGCACGTGCTCCGTCCCGTACCGGATGCAGTCGTAAAGGACCTGCAAGTCCTTGTCGTTCACGCTCTTGACGACGGCATCGGCAATGACGGAGGCGGAGTTGTTACCCACCATGCAGCCGCGGTGGCCCGGGGAGGCCCATTCCGGAAGGAACTCGTTCTCGCGGGCAACGCACGCATAGCCGGCCTGGATTTCGGCATTGACGTCGGGATAGACCAGGTTCAACAGCGGGAACAGGGCCCGGAAGGTGTCCCAGAAGCCGGTGTCGGTGTACAGGTAGCCCTTTTCGATTTTCCCGTTGTAGGGGCTGTAGTGGACGGGCTGGCCGTTCTCGTCCAGTTCATACAGTTTCCGCGGGAAGAGGACGCTACGGTACAGGCAGGAGTAGAAGGTGCGGTACTGCTCCTGGGAACCGCCTCCGACGGCAATCCGGCCCAGGACGTCGTTCCAGCGGGCTTTCGCATCGGCGCAGACCTGGTCGAAGGAGGCGCCTTCCACCTCGCGGAGGTTACGGTCGGCCTGCTCCGGGGAGATGAACGAGGAAGCGATGCGGGCGTTGACCTGCTCGCCCCGGACGGTCGCGAACTTCACGACGGCGATCGCGTGCTCCCGGGGACGGTCCTCGGGATACTCCAGTGCGTCCCCGTTGTAGATGTCGAAGGAGGCGATGTCCTTGTCGAAGAGGACGGTGAACCAGTTCTTGAAGTCGCCTTCCACGCCGCCGTGGTTGTTGGTGCAGTATCCCACGACCGTGCGCCTGTCGTCCAGCACTTTCACGTAGGAACCGCCGGCGTAGGCATCGATCACCACCCCGGAAGTCTCGCTCTCGGGGAAGGTGAACCGCATTATGGCCGCCCGGTCGGTCGGGGTGATTTCGGCCTTGATGTCGTGGTCGGCGAGATAGACGCTGTAGTAATAGGGCTTCGCCACCTCGCTCAGGTGGGAGAAGATGCTCGCGCGCTCGTTCTCACCGGGCTTCGAGGCGTCCCGGACGGGCATCAGCGAGAAGGCTGCGTAGTCGTTGATCCACGGGGAGGGCTGATGCGTCTGCTTGAAGCCCCGGATGTGATGGGCGCCGTAGGTATAGGCCCATCCGTCCCCGTTCTTTCCCGTCTGCGGGGTCCAGAAGTTCATGCCCCAGGGCAGGGCGATGGCGGGGTAGGTGTTGCCCGTGGACAGGGTGAAGTCCGACTGGGAGCCCACGAGGGTGGAGACATATTCGACAGGATCGGTCACAAGCTCTTCTTGGACCGGAGCGCTGCAGGCCGCGGCGAGGACGGCGAGGATCAGAAGGGATTTTTTCATCGGGGGAGGTTGTTGAGAAGTTCAAGTTTACCTTCGCCGACGAGCTTCACGATGAGCTCGCCGAAGAGGGTGTTCTGCCAGGCGAACCAGGGACGGGTGAAATCGTTCGCATCGTCCTTGTTGAAGGACTCGTGCATGAAGCCCGTGCCGGCGTCGGTGTTCAAAAGCTGGATGAGGCAGGCGCGGATCTCGTCGTCGTCCTGCGCGGTGAAGGCCTTCATCATGATGGACATGGGCCAGACGTTCTCGATGCCGATGTGGGGACCGCCGATGCCTTCGCCCGCCTTGCCGCGGTGGAAGTAGGGGTTGTCCTCGCTCCAGACGAACTTCCGGGTATTCAGGTACACGGGATCGCCGTACATCTCCGGGTCCAGGTAACCGAGGGCCAGCAGGGACGGGACGTTGGCGTCGTCCATGAGCTGGTGGGAGCCGAAACCATCGACCTCATAGGCGTAGATGGAACCATAGACCGGATGCTGGACCACGGCGTGGGCGTGCAGGGCCTGGTCCACCTCGGCGGCGAGGGCAATGCATTCCGCGGCCATCTCCGGCTGGTTGTTCACGGTGGTGAGGATCTCCGCCATCTTCTTCAAAGTGGTGACTGCCATGAAGTTGGAGGGTACGAGGAATTCGAAGGTCGTCGCGTCGTCGGAAGGACGGAAGGCCGATGCGATGAGGCCCACCGGCTTCACCGGATTGCCCCGGCCCACCACGCACTTGGTGTCCAGCTGGCGGTCGGTCTCGCGGAGGAACCAGTAGCTGCCGTGGCCTTCCTTCCGCTGCTGCTCCTTGAAGGTGGCGAGGATGGTCCTGGCCGTCTGCAGCCAAAGGTCGCCGAAGACGGAGGTGTCGCCGGTCTTCTTCCAGTAGGCATAGGCGAGCCGCACCGGATAGCAGTGCGAGTCAATCTCCCACTTGCGCTCGAACACGTACGGGCCGGGGGCGGGGAGGTCCGTCTTGTCGGCCGGACCCACGGGATCCACGTTGAACGCATTGGCGTACGGGTCGATGAGGATGCACTTGAACTGGCGGTTGATGACGCCCGCGAGCATTTTCCGGAGGGCTTCGTCCTCATTGGCATACTCCACGTAGGGCCAGACCTGGGCGCCGGAGTCGCGGAGCCACATGGCCGGGATGTCGCCGGTATAGACATAGGTGTCCGGGCGGCCGTCCTCGTCCTCGGAGTAGTGGACGGTGGTGTCCAGGGTGTTCGGGAAGCATTTGCGGAACATCTCCGCGAGTTTGGGGTGCGTGATCTGGGCGGCAATGGCCTCCGTGGCCGCATCCACGGCGGGGGAGACGAAGGCCCGTTCCTCCACGGGAGGACGGTCGGTGTAGAGTTTCGTGGTCTTCTCCCGGGGCTGCGGGTTTCCGCAGGCCGTCAGGACGGCGAGTGCGAGGATGAGGGCTTTCTGTGGTTTCATATCGTTTTGTGTATTCATTCCCATTCCACCAGGGCCCGGTCCAGCCGGATCCGCTTGGGTGTTCCGGCCTTGCCGGTAATCGTATAAGCCGCCAGCTGAGTCGGTCGGAAGTATTTCGAGAGGGCCGCCGCCAGGTTCGACGCCTTCTCATGGATGGAGTTGTCCCGCGGGTCGATGAGCCGTGCGATGCGTTCCCTGACGGCGGCCGCATCGTTGCAATGGCTGATGCCCATGTACAGGTCCGTCAACTCTTTCCTGTAGTCCTGCAGGTCTCCGAACCGGATACCTTCCGGATGCCGGAGGAACAGCAGGAACACAGTCTTCACCAGGGGCCGCAGACGGACTTCAGTGTCGAACCTCTCCGGAAGGAGGATTCGGAAATCCTTGGTAATGAGGACTTTTTCTCCCGGATCCGTCCCTTCCAGGACTTTAATCTCCGCCAGGCGCCTCTTGATCAGGCCCATGGCTTCCAGCAGCGCGGCGGCATCCATCTCGTCCACCCGTTCCGCCAGATAATCCACGGCCGGGTCCTCGAAGGCCCCGGCGCCGTCCAGCCAGTAGCGCAGGAACAGGTATGCTTCCTCTCTCCACATTCCACCTACGAAGATACGCATTTTTCGCGTCCCAACCTCAAAAAAGTCTGCAAGCCTTGCAGGAAATCCGACATTGCAAGCCTTGCAATCTTATCGACGGTTCCGTCGCCTCTCCCGACCTTTGCGGAAACAAAAAATGGAATGCTTATGGAGCAGAACGAAGGACGGGGTGCGATCCTCATTTACCAAACGGAGGACGGGCAGGCTGCCCTCGAGGTGAAACTCGAAAATGAGACGGTATGGTTGTCTCAGGAGATGATGGCTAGATTGTTCGAGAAGGATCGTACAGTTATAGGCAGGCATATCCGGAATATCTATCAGGAAGGTGAACTGGAGAAAGAGGGCACATGTGCATTTTTTGCACATATGGGGTCTTCAGGGATGCAAGAGTACTCCACCCTGTGCTATAATCTGGAAGTGATCATCTCCGTTGGCTATCGTGTCAAGTCAAAAAGGGCGGTTACTTTCAGGCGATGGGCCACCGCAATTCTCAAAGAGTATTTGGTCAAGGGATACATTGTCAGGCAACAACTGATCGAGGAGCGTTTCCTTGAGCTGCAACAACTCGTCCATGTCTTGGAGCGGACGGTCCGCTCGAATAAGAGCACGGATGAGCTGACCCGTTCGGTGCTGGATGTCGTGGCAGACTATGCCTACGGGCTTGATACCCTGGATCGCTATGACTATCAGACCCTTGTGCTGGAGAAGACAACCAATGAAGAGAAATTCTACGCGACCTATGAGATGGCCATGGAGGCCATTGCCGCTCTGAAGACCCAATTCGGAGGGAGTGATCTTTTCGGTCTTCCCAAAGACGGGTCATTTGCGAGCAGCATCGGTCAGATTTATCAGACATGGGAGGGAAGGGACCTGTATCCATCCGTAGAGGAGAAGGCGGCCATGCTCCTTTATTTGATTGTAAAGAATCATTCATTCGTCGATGGAAACAAGCGTATTGCCGCCACGTTGTTCCTATGGTTCCTGGAAAACAACGGGCTTCTGTATCATTCCGACGGATCCAAAAGGATTGGAGACAATGCGTTGGTTGCGTTGACGCTGCTTATTGCCGAGAGCAGGACGGAAGAGATGGAGATGATGGTGAAAGTTGTTGTGAACCTGATCAATAAAAACAATTGACGATGATACAGTTCAAACCTTATCCCTCGATCGGGAACAGTACGGATGATGTGTGGATGGCGCGGGTGCGGGCGGCCGTGCCGGCGGAGGCGACCTGGGCCGTCCAGGAAAAGGTCCATGGGGCCAATGTGTCCTTTCTCTGTGACGACCTGATGATACAGATGGCCCGCCGGACGGCCATCCTGACGCCTTTGGAGCCCTTTTTCAATTACCGGGAAGTGCTGGAACGGTATTCCGGTCACATCTATCACATGTATAACCTGATCCGGCTCGCGCAGCCGCAGATGACCTCCATTGCTGTGTATGGGGAACTTTTCGGCGGCGAGTACCCGCATCCGGAAGTCCCCGCAGTCCGCCGGCCGAATCCCGTCCAGAAAGGCATCTGGTATAGTCCGGACCATGATTTCTATGCTTTCGACATCTATGTCTTTACGCCGGAGGGCGGCTTCTTCCTGCCCGTCGTGGAGGCGAATGCCCTTTTCTCCACCGCCGGCCTCCTGTATGCGCGGAACCTGTACGTCGGCCCGCTGGACGAATGCCTGGCCTATCCCTGCGCCTTCCCCACGACCCTCCCTGCGGAACTGGACCTTCCTCCCATCAAGGGCAATTACTGCGAAGGCATCGTCCTGAAACCGCTGGACCCCGTCGTTCTCACAGATGGTACGCGCATATCCGTTAAAAAGAAAAGTTGCAATATCTGATAACTTTTATTACTTTTGTCGTGGCGAACAGAAAGATCGTGTCGTTTGGCGGATATTTTGAAGCCTTTATTGCCCAGTTGCCAGAGCGTGTCGTACAAAAGATCGACTACGGCTTGGTCCTGCTGAAAACGATGGACCGATTACCTGCCAAACACATGAAGTACCTTGAGGATGGTTTGTTTGAGCTAAGGACTGAATATGAGGGCAACATTTACCGAACGTTCTTTATTTTTGACGGAAATCAACTTGTTGTCTTGTTCAATGGATTTCATAAGAAAGGGCAGAAGACTCCGAAAACAGAAATCGATAAAGCAAAGCGGATAAAAAAGGAATATGATAGAAGAACCGATCAATGATTATCAACTGCGTAGTTATGACGCGGTTCTGGATTCGAAATATGGAACCCCCGGCTCTCCGGAGCGAACCAGATTTGAGGAAGAAGCCTATTCGTTCTATTTCGGCCAGGCGCTCAGGGATACCCGGAAAGAAGCTAAGGTTACCCAGTTGGAATTGGCCCGTAGAGTTGGAACCTCCAAAAGTTACATCTCCAAGGTGGAACACGGAAATATCCTCCCGAGCATCGGGGCCTATTGTAGGCTGCTGCATGCGCTCGGGAGGGATATCGAGATTGTGAGATTCTCCAGGACTTAGTTATTGCCAGCGAATCGTTCCGGCATTCACGAGGGCGTCGTGGGAAACGCGGTAGTTCGTGACCTTGCGGCCGGCTATGCGGGCGGAGGTACCCTTGGCGGGCTTGGCCTTGGCGGATTTGGTCACGGTGAGCGTCTTGCCGGCGGGCAGGTCGATCTCCACGCGGTCGAAGACCGGGAGGGTGAGCGTGTAGGACGGATCGCCCGGGCAGTCGGGGTAGAAGCCGATCATGGAGAACACGGCCCAGGCCGACATGGTGCCGGTGTCGTCATTGCCGGGAATACCGTTCGGCGCGTTGTGGTAGTGCTTGCCCAGCAGGTCATGGACCGTGGCCCAGGTACGCCACTGTTCACCCTTCACGCGGCTGTACAGGTAAGGATAGGCGATGTCCGGCTCGTTGGCGGGGTCGTACAGCCCCTCGTTGAAAATGCGGTTGAGGCTCTTTACGAAGGCTTTGGAGCCACCGGCGAGCTGGATGAGGCCCTCCACGTCATGAGGTACGTAGAACGTGTAGTTCCAGGCGCTTCCCTCGTGGAAGCCCGGCACGGGCTCGAAGTTCTCGCCCTGGCGCGGATTGAACGGCGTCAGGAACGAGCCGTCTTTGCGCAGCGGGCGCAGGCAGCCATACTCGGTGTCCCAGTAGTGCTTGTATCCCAGGGAACGCTGACGGAACTTGGCGGCATCCTCCGGGTGCCCCAGCGCATCGGCCAGGCGGGCCAGGGCGGCATCGGCCATATAGTACTCCAGGGCGTGGGAAACGGAGTTGTCGCCGGAGAAATCCTGCGCGAACCAGCCCAGCGGGATATAGCCCCGTTCGATGTACGGGTCCACGTCCGGCCGCATCCGGTTCTGCGCGCCCGGCGTGTCGGCGGATTTGAGGAAGGCCTCATAGGCGGTGGCGATGTCAAAGTCCGTCAGCCCTTTGAGGTACGTATCGGTGAGCATCGGGATCACCGGATCACCCTCCATGGTGAAGGTTTCCCGGCCGTAGAGCTCCCATTTGGGCATCCAGCCCCACTCGCGGTACATGCTTACGACCGAGCGGGCCATGTCAATCTGCTTCTCGGGGTACAGGAGCGTCAGGAGCTGGTGCAGGTTCCGGCAGGTGTCCCAGAGGGAGAACACCGTGTAGCGGTGCCGGCCTTCCGGCACACGGCCTACGCCGCGGGCGCGCATCTTCAGCTGCCCCTGGCCGTTGCGGCCGGTCGCGATCTTGTAGCTGTTCACGGCCTCCGGATTGCCGAACTCCATCAGCGGATACTCGCCGTTCACGTCTTCCAGGATGTTCGGATGGATGAGCGTATGGTAAAGGGCGGTGTAAAAGATGGTCTTCTGCTCCTCGGTGCCGCCGGTGACCCGGATGCGCCCCAGCTGCTCCTGCCAGGCCTTTTCGGCGGCGGCCTGCAAGCCGGTGAAATCAAAGCCGGCCTGCTCTGCATTCAAATTCTCCCGTGCATTGTCGATGCTTACGAAGGACACGCCCACCTGGACCATCACCTGCTCGCCCTCGGCGAGGTTCTCATAGCGGAACCAGTAGCCAATATCGTCGCCGGAAAGCTCCCGGGCATAGGTCTCGTAAAGTTTGTAGCGTCCCGCATCGGCATCCCAGGCCGCCTCCGCGGTCATCGGCCGCTGCTTCTTCCAGTAGCCGCTCCGCTCCGGCGCCTTGCTCACGCGAAGGACGAAGTACATCGGGAACACGGCGTTCCGGTTGTAGCAGAAGGTGCCCATGAGTTTGGATCCCTCGATCTCCGTATCGGAAACCCGGCGGACCGAGGCTCCCGATTCGTTGGTCAGTCCTTCACCCAGGTTGACGAGGATGTTGCCGGCACCGGCGGGGAAAGTGTAGCGCTCCAGGGAGGTGCGGTTCGTCGCCGTCGCCTCCGCCCGGATGCCGTTCAGAAGCTGCAGGGAATAATAGCCGGGCCGGGCCGTTTCGTCGGAGTATTCGCTGCCGTACTGGTGATAATCCACCTCCAGCGGACCTGTCGTGGGCATCGTCAGGACCGAGCCCAGTTCCGGGCAGCCTACGCCGGAGAGGTTGACATGGGCAAAACCGGTGAAGTAGCTGTTCTCCTCCACATACGGGGTGGACCACCAGCGGCTGTCCTTGTCCCAGGTGTTGAGACGGGAGCCCATCACGTTGAAGGGCGTGACGCTCATCAGGCCGTTCGGCGTCACGGCGCCGGGGTTGCAGGCGCCGAAGTTGGTGGTGCCGATGAAGGGGTTCACATATTCCACCTGCGCGTGCAGGGTTCCGGCCACGAAAAGGGCCGCGACGAGGCTTTTAATACGCATAACGGATGGCTTTGGCGGGTTTGACGGCTTTGGCCGGGACGAGGGTGAATCCGAAGGCAAGGGACTGGTTGCTCCAGACGGTCCGGGAAGGTTCGGGACGGGAGCCCCAGCTGTCGTAACCGCCCACGCCCGTGGCGGCCCCGTCGATGCAGATCTCTGTGAAATCCCGGTCCGGAACGTCGCAGAGGTGCGTCTGGCGGCGCATGTGGGTCTTCGCAGCCAGCTCCTCGTCATGGACGGGCGGGGTGTCGAAGTTGTTCCACTGGTAGGGCTGGCCGGACTCCTCGCTGTCCAGGTCTTCGACGCTGTGACGCAGGGCGTTGAACTCGAAGGTGTCATCGGCGACGACCGTCAGGTGCCTGGTGGCGAGCCATTCGGTCTCCGTGTGATGGCCGGTCTCCTGCGGCCGGACGTACGGATAGAACTCTGCGGCGGCCGTCGTGGTGAACAGGGACTTGAACGTGCCGCTGTTGCGGTCGATGTAATTCTCCACCGGACCGCGGCCGAAGTACCGGAAGTCGTTCTCCGGGACGCGGAAGCGGAATCCGATGCGGGGGATGTCCAGCGGTTTCTTGCTCTCAGCGCCCTGGAAGGCCGATTCAATCCGCAGCAGGCCGCTCGGCAGGAGCGTGTAGGAAACCGTCATCGTGCATTTGTCCGGCAGGGCGTAGGTGGCTCGGACGGTACCGCCTTCCACGGTCGTCGTGGCGTGGAAGGTCCGGGAAGCTTTCTTCCAGGCATGGAGCCGGGCGGGAAGACCATTGCCGTAATCGTTGTCGGTGGGGCCGCGCCAGAAATTCGGGCGCAGGCCGAAGTCCGGGTCAAAGACATCGGCTCCCTTATAAGTATAGCGCTTTACGATTCCCTGGGTCTTGTCGAAAACCAGTTCGCTCCGGCCGGTGGAAAGGCGGATTTCGGCGTCGCCTTCCACGACATCGATGTCCCGTCGGGAAGATTTGAAGTCTTTCTTCGCCCCGGTGTCCTTCAGCAGGACTTCGTCCGCGGCGATGACCGTGCCGGCAGGAAGGAGGGGCAGGGCCTGGGCGGTTGCGGTCTCGAAGAAGATCCGGTATTCGCCGTCTTTGCGCATCTTCCACTTGGGAAGTTTGACGGAGAACTCTTCGGAGCTCTGCGCCGGGGTGGAGAAGGAAAGCTTGCCCTTCTTCACGGGTTTGCCGTCCCGTTCGATTCGCCAGTGGACAATATAATCCTTCAAATCCTTGAAATAGAAACGGTTTTGGATGGAAAACCGACCTTCCTCCGGGGCGGTGCCGGTGATGGCGATGTCCTGGTACACGTGCTTGACCTCATAGTAGCCCGGGTGCGGGGTGCGGTCCGGATTCACGATGCCGTTGCACAGGAAATTCGCGTCTGACGGGGCGTCCACACCGTAGTCGCCACCGTAGGCCCATCCCTTTTCGGCATCATACAGGCCCTGGTCCACCCAGTCCCAGATGAAGGCGCCCTGCAGGTGCGTATGGGCGTAGATCTGCTCCCACTGGAGGTCCAGCGAACCGGTGGAGTTGCCCATCGCATGGGCATATTCGGACGGGCACACCGGGCGGCCGGATTCCTTTTCGCCCATCCGGGCGAACCAGTCGGCACCGGGATACTGGGGGACAAGCATGTCCGTATTCCATTCACGTTCAGCGCGTTCGTAGCACACGGGGCGGTTCTGCCCGTCCTTTTCGAGGGCTTTCAGGACGCGGTAGGCCTCGTAGAAATTGACCCCGTTGCCAGCCTCATTGCCGAGGGAGAGAATCGTGACGCACGGGTAGTTCGCCGTGCGGTGGTACATGTTCAGGATCCGGTCGATGTGTTTCGGATACCAGGCGGCGTTGTTCCCGAGGGTGCGGTCCAGTTTGTAGCCCATGCCGTGGGACTCGATGTTGGCCTCGTCATAGACGTAGAAACCCAGGCTGTCGCACAACTCGTAGAACTCCCGCGGCTGGGGATAATGGCAGGTGCGGATGGCGTTGATATTGGCCATCTTCATGAGCCGGAGGTCCTGCAGGATGTTCTCCTTCGTCAGGTAGTGGCCGGTGTAGGGGTTGTGCTCGTGCATGTTCACGCCCTTGAACTTGACCGGTTGCCCGTTCACGAGGAGGGCCTTCACGTCGCGGTTGCCGTCCTTCACGGTGGCGATTTCGATCCGGCGGAAGCCCACATGGAACCGGGTGTATTCCCCGCCCACGCGGAGCAGGAGGGTGTAGAGTTCCGGCGTCTCGGCGGTCCATTTCCGTACCTGCGGGATGGTGTCCGTGACGGTAACCAGCTCGCCGCTGAACGAATAGACGGCATCCGCGACGCATTCGCCGTCCTTGTCCAGCAGTTCGTAGAACACCTCTACCGGTTTCCGGGAACGCATTTTCAGGGTGAGGACGCCCTTGGTGAGCGTCGGGTCCAGGGTGGATACCACGCTGAAGTCGAACCGGGCGGGCGTCTTCTCGGAGGAGAGGTACACGTCGCGCTCGATGCCGCTGATCCGCCAGAAATCCTGGCACTCCAGCCAGGAACCGGTGGAGTACCGGTACACCTTGAGCGTCAGGTCGTTGTCTCCTTCTTTCAGGACGCTCGTGATGTCAAAACGGGCCAGACTCTTGGAATCCTCCGAGTAGCCGATCTCCTTCCCGTTGACATACACGTAAGCCCCCGACTTGATGCCGGCGAGGTTCAGGAAAACGGTCCGGCCGTTCCAACCTTCCGGGACGGTGAAAGTCCGATGGTAGATGGCCGCAGGGAACACCTCCGGCAGCACGGGCGGCTGCGGATCCCGCGGGCAGAAGTCGTACGGAATATTCGTGTAGATGGCGACGCCGTGGCCCTGCACTTCCCAGTTGCCCGGCACCGTGATCTTGTCCCAAGTCCTGTCATTTCGAGCGGAGCCGGAGGCGGAGTCGAGAAATCTCTCCATCTCGTGGTAATCGTCGAAATACTTGAAATCCCACGTTCCGTTCAACTCCACGTAGTTCTCACTCTCGCGGAAGCCTTTCGTGAGGGCGTCGTTCCGGTCGGCGTACCAGACGGCCTCGGTCCGCTGCGTTTCCGCATTCACGGACGTGACGTTCATGTCCTGCCAGTAGGGCAGGGTCTGGGCGGCGGCCCCGGCGGAGAGAGTAAGTCCCAGAAGTATCGGCAAATATTTCATGGCTAATAAGTTATCGTTTCTTTCAGACGGATGTCGGCGGAAGAGGCGCCCACTTCGAGGAGGAAGTCGCCGTGCTCGATGACGGTGTCGCCGGCGGCATTCACGAGCGAAAAGGCGTCGGGACCGAGTTTCAGCGTGACGGGCCTGGTTTCACCGGCCTTGACGAACACGCGGTCGAAGGCGCGGAGCTGCTTGCGCGGGCGGACCGTGGAGGCCAGCGGGTCGATGACGTAGAGCTGGACCACCTCGTCGCCGTCGCGGGAACCGGTATTTTTCACCTGGACGGTTACTTCGATATTCGGAACGGAGCCCGAAACCGTGAGTCCGGAGTACTCGAAGGTCGTGTAACTGAGGCCGTATCCGAAGGGATACAGCGGATCGGCGGACATTTCCACATAGTCGTGGCCGCGAGGATTCTTCTTGTTGTAATAGACCGGGAGCTGGCCTAAGTTCCGGGGAACGCTCACAGGGAGGCGTCCGGCCGGGTTGTAATCGCCGAAGAGGACATCGGCGAGGGCCGTACCGCCTTCGCCGCCGGGGTACCACATCGTGAGGAGGGCGTCGGCCTTCTCCGCGGCCCAGTTCTTGTCCAGCGGACGGCCTTCCACATATACGACGACGACAGGCTTGCCGGTGGCCTTGACGGCCCTCAGGAGTTCGTTCTGCAGGCCCAGGAGCTCCAGCGAGGCCCGGTCGAAGCCTTCGCCGGCCTCCATGTCGGAAACGGACTTCTCGTCCACCACGGCCGCGCCGGTGTCGATGTACTTGGTCTTGAAATCGCGGGCGGAAGAGCCTCCGACCACGACGACGGCGACATCGGAGAGCATGGTCGCGATGACCGCCTGGGCAATCTGGCTGTCCCGGGTGTCCCGGACGGCGCAGCCCTTGACATAGCGGACATCGGCCCCCTTGGCCTGCAGCCCTTCAAGCATCGTCACCACATGGTCCTCCGCCTGCGGGGCGGTGTAGTCGCCGAGCTGGTTGTACTGGTTGTCCGCATTCGGGCCGATGAGGGCGATGCGGGCGCCCTTCGACAGCGGCAGGATGCCGTCATTCTTGAGGAGGACGATCCCTTCCCGGGCGGCCTGGGCGGCCACTTCGACGTGCTCCGGCGTCCGGACGAGGCCTGCGGCGGCGGATTCATCGACATAGGGGTTGTCAAAGAGGCCGGCCTCGAACTTGCGGAGGAGGACCCGTTTCACGGCCCGGTCCAGCGTATTCATGCTCACGCGGCCACTCTCCACGGATTCCCGGAGCAGGGAGAAACAGTTCGCTCCGAGGTCCACGTCCACGCCGGCTTCCAGCGACAATTCGCCCGCCTCTTGCTTGGACGCGGCGACCCGATGGTCCCGGGCAATCCCGTCGATGCTCTCCAAGTCGCTGACTACGAATCCCTTGAAGTTCCACTCGTCGTGCAGGACGCCGGTCAGGAGCTCTTTGTTGCAAGTGGTCGGGATGCCGTCCAGGGAATTGTATGATGTCATCACGGACAGGGCGCCCGCGTCGATGGCGGCCTTGAAAGTGGGCAGGACATTCTCCTTGAGGTCCCGCTCGCCGATGATGGACGGATTGCCGTTATGACCGCCTTCGGGAACCCCGTAGGCGACAAAATGCTTGAGGGTGGAAATCACGCCCTTGGAGGAAGTGCCCCGTACCATCGCGGAAGCCATCTCCGAAGTTAGGTGAACGTCCTCGCCGTAGGTCTCCTCCACGCGGGACCAGCGCGGTTCGCGGGACAGGTCGATCACCGGACCGTACCCGATCGTCGCCCCCTGCGCCTGCAGTTCCGTGCCGATGGTTTCGCCCACCTTCTCCACGAGTTCCGTGTCCCAGGTCGATGCCAGGCCGATCGAGGTCGGGAACACCGTCGTCCCGATGGCCATGTGCCCGTGCGGCGCCTCCTCGGCGAGGATGATGGGAATGCCCAGCCGGGTCGAGTCCATCGCATAACGCTGCAGGGCGTTATATGCCTTTGCGGCGAGCGTGGGATCCAGGCCGTTCTCCAGCGTCTTCCGGGTCCACGGGTCCGCGCGGAACACGGCCCAGAGCATGCCGCCGTGCTGGTTCTGGATGAAATCGCGGTATTTGTCGGAGATGGTCACGCTGTCGGCCGACACTTTCTCGTACATCGGCCACCCCAGCGGGCACAGCAGCTGTCCCAGCTTCTCATCCACCGTCATCCGCCGGATGAGATCGTCCGCCCGCTCCTCCGCAGGACGGCTTGCATCTTTGTACACAGGGGTTTTGGTGCCGCAGGCCGCCAGCAAAGCGGCGGCCAGGGAACACAGGGCGAGGGTATGCAGTTTCATAGTGTTATTGTCTAACCTACAAATTTAGTGAAAATAATCGATATGCGTGTTTTTTCGTATCTTTGCGGTTGGTAAAACGTAAAGGTATGTCCAGAAGGAAAAACAGCGGCCGGAGCCGCGGCTCTGAGGCCGGCGGAAGGAGAAAGAAGAAGAAAGTGAGAATCGTTCCCGAGTATGAGGGAACGGCGATGATGTCCCGGGAGGGATTCGTGTTCGTCAGGATCGAGGGGCAGGAGGAGGATGTCTTTGTCAAGGCGTCCAAGACCCGCGGCGCCCTGCATGGGGATACGGTCCGTGTGGCTGTGACGCAGGAAAAGGAAGGTGCCGCGAAACGTCGCAGCGGCGAGATCATCGCCATCGTAGAGCGCTCCAAGCGGCCTTTCGTGGGGATCCTCCATATCGTGGGACAGCGTGCCTGGGTGCTGATGTCCTCCAAGACGATGCCCTACGACATTTCCGTGCCCATCCCGGAGGGGGGCGTGCGCGGAATGAAAGTCGCCGCCGTCGTGGACGGGTGGGAGCGCGGTGAGAGCGGTCCCCATGGACACGTCGTGGATCTGCTTGGAATGCCGGGCGAGAACAACACCGAGATGCACGCCATCCTCGCCGAGTTCGGCCTTCCGTACAAGTTCGAAAAGGCTGTGGAAAACGCTGCCGACGGGATTTCCGAGGAAATCACCGACAAGGACCGCGCCGGCCGCAAGGACTTCCGGAAGGTCCTCACCTTCACCATCGATCCGGCCGACGCGAAGGATTACGACGACGCTCTGTCCTTCCGCAAGCTGGACAACGGCAACTACGAGGTAGGTGTCCATATCGCCGACGTCTCCTACTACGTCAAGCCCGGAACGCCGGTGGACGTGGAGGCCCAGGCCCGCGGCACCTCCGTCTATCTGGTGGACCGGACCGTGCCCATGCTCCCGGAAAAGCTTTCCAACAAGCTGTGCTCCCTGCGCCCGAACGAGGAGAAACTCACCTTCTCCGCCGTCTTCGAGGTGACGCCGATGGCCAAGGTCATCAACCCCTGGTTCGGCCGGACCGTCATCAAGTCCGACTACCGCTTCGCCTACGAAGGCGCCCAGGCCATCATCGAGGCCGGGGACAACGCCATGAAAACGCAGTTCGGCGAAGGCACCGAGTGCGGCATCGTTCCGGACGATGTGAAAGAAGCTATACTGATTCTCAATAAGATAGCCCTGAAACTGCGCAAGAAGCGCTTCGCTGCCGGCGCCGTGAACTTCGAGCGTCCCGAAATGAAGGTGGAGATCGACGAATACGGAAAGCCCGTGTCCGTGCACCAGAAATACTCCAAGGAGGCCAACTGGCTCATCGAGGAGTTCATGCTCCTGGCGAACAAGAACGTCGCCGAGTTCATCGCCTCGGACGGCAAGATGGGCGGGAAGGCGGTCAAGAATCCAAAGACCTTCGTGTACCGTGTCCATGACGAGCCCAACCTGGAAAAGATCACCGGCCTCCGGGAGTTTGCCGGCAACTTCGGCTACAAGATGGGGCCCATCGGCTCCGGCAAGGACATCGCCGACGCCCTGAACGGCCTGATGGTGGACGCAAAGGACAAACCGGAACTCGGCGCCATCCAGATCCTGGCGCTGCGGTCCATGGCCAAGGCCTGCTACAGCACCGACAACATCGGCCATTACGGCCTGGCCTTCAAGTTCTATACGCATTTTACTTCCCCGATCCGCCGCTATCCGGACCTGATGGTCCACCGGCTCCTCGCGATGTATCTCGCCGGGGCGGAATCCCAGTCCCTGGACTATTACTCGGCCCAGTGCAAACACGCTTCCGAACGGGAAGTCGTCGCCGCCGAGGCGGAAAGGGAGAGCATCAAGTACAAGCTCGTGGAGTTCATGGAGGACAAGGTGGGCCAGGAATTCGACGGTCATGTGTCCGGCGTCACCCAGTGGGGCATCTATGTGGAGATCGAGCCCACGAAGATCGAGGGCATGATTCCCTACCGGACCATCCGCTCCGACTTCTATGACTTTGACGAGGAGCACTACCGTGCCGTCGGCCGGCGCCATCATGGTGTCATCCGGCTCGGCGACCCGCTCCGCATCCGCGTCAAAGGGACTAATCTGGAGCAAAAACTGCTTGATTACGAGCTGGTTGAGCCGGAACACGAAAATGACTCCGTTCCCGCGGAGGACGAATACATCGAATCCCTCACCGACGCACCGATGCCCAACCGGCCGCGAAAGCCCGGCCGGGCACCCAAGGCACCCCGGAAGGGTGCTCTGAAAGCAGAACGTGAGAACATGAAGAAGGCCCGGAAATAGGGCCTTCTTCCGCTATTTGAACGCGTTCTCGCTCAGGCCGGAGCCGGCGAGGCCGAGGTCGGCGAAGAAGGCGGGGACGGGGCGGCCGAGGAGGCTGTCCACGTAGAGCTTGCCGATATACTGCGAGAGCATGAAGCCGTGGCCGCGCATGCCCACGAACAGGCCGGCGGCCGGGTCCACGATGTACCGCGGCTCCGTGTAGTAACCGCACCAGGTGGCCTGGAGGGACATGCCCCTCAGTTTCGGAATCCATTCGGTAAAGACTTCCGTCGCGATTTCCAGGAAGGCCTGCGTATTGACCTTGAGGTTCTTACCGGCTTCGGAGGCGTCCGAGGCGGGGGAGGCGCAGCCGATGATCTGGCCGGTGGAGGCGAGCTGCTGCCCATAGACGGCGGAGAAGCCTTTGTAGTGGCGTCGGTCGATGAGCATGTCCAGCGAGTCGCCTTCCCGTCCGATGAGCGGGAGCCGTTTGGTGATGAATGCCTGGTGGCGGACCGGGAAGAGCCCGGTGTCCAGGCCCAGCATCTTGGCGAACTTCTCCGCGCCGGCGCCGAGGGCGTTGACAAAGACGGCGGTCTTGTACCGGCGGTAGCATCCGTTCGGGAGTTTGACCGTAACGAGGTAATTATCACCGGATTTAGCAACGTCCACCAGTTCCGTGTCCTCCAGGACGGTCCCGCCGAGGCGGATCCCCTTCTGCCGGACCAGGTCGATGGTCTTGCCCGGGCTGGCCTGCCAGCAGTCGTTGGAGATGAGGGCGTGGGAGTAGATGGTGAGGTCCGGGTTGATGTACGGGGAGATCTCCCGGGTGAAATCCTTTCTTTCCACCATGTAGGCGTCGGACCAGGCGCGGGAGGCGTCCAGGCTCTTGTAAGTCGCCTCGTCGTGGACGAAATTCACGTACCGGGTCATCTTGAAGTCGATGTCGGCCTCCGCAGCCAGTTCTTTGAAAATCTGCAGGTTACCGTTCGCGATTTCCGCCAGGGCAGGGACCGAGAAGGCCGGGCGTCCACCGGCGATGCAGCGCCAGGAGCTGCCGTGGTCCTTGTTCACGAGGATAGGCTGGAGACCGGCTTCGGCGAGGTAGCGGAACGTGGCCGTACCGGCCATGCCGCCGCCGGCGACGAAAGCGCCCGCTTCCACGGCCGCTTCCTCCGTGAACTGCGGGGAAGTGACCAGGGCGGTTTTGCCGGAGAGGTTCGTGACGTTGCCGATTTCCACGAGATTGGCCATCGGCCCGCGCGGGGTAAATTCGCCCGTAACCTCGATGCCATGGGCCCGGAGGACCTGCTTGGCACGGGGGAGGCAGCGGGAACCGCGGCAGGGGCCCATGCCCAGCCGGGTGATGTGCTTGAGCTCCTGGGCGGTGATGGACTTGCGTCCCTGCAAGGTATCCAGCAAGTCCTTGAGGCTCACGTCCTCACAGTGGCAGACGTAGGTCTCCTCCGCCGCCTCGGCCCCGCAGGGGGTCAGCTGCAGCGGTTCGGGATAATCCTCCTTCAGGATGAATCCGTGGGCGTCGGTCAGTTCACCGGAGAGGTGTGTGGCCTTCACCACGGCGATATTCGTCTTGCCGGGCTTTTTCATCACGCGCTCGATGACGCCTTCACCCACCCGGACGCCGTTGTCATCGACCAGGAATACGTCCCTGGCTCCCTCCGGGAGATTGAATTCCAGCGGCAGGAAAACCTGCTGACGGTCCGGCCGGTAGCCGAAGATGGCCAGGCCCGGGCACTGGGCCACGCATTCCATACAGCCGATGCACTTGTCATAGTCGATGACCGGAGTGACGGAGGTGGAACTTTTGGTGATGGCGCCCTGCCTGCAGGAGAAGGAGCACGGGTTGCAGGCGAATCCGTACAGGCAGTCGGCGATGACGAATCCCTTGCCCGCCTGGCGTTCCGGGCCGGGCTTCCGGGGCTCGTCCAGCAGGCGGACCGGGCGCTGCTGGGAGTCGATATATTCCTTGGAGATGGTGAGATAGGCGTTGTAATCGATCCGCTTCCCGAGGTCCTGCATCACCTCGTAGGCGCACTGGCGGCCCCGGAGCACGGCCGAAGTGCCCTCGCCGATCCGGACGGCGTCGCCTACCCCGTGGCAGGCGCGGCCGAAGACCTCGGCACCCTTGCGGAGCAGCTGGTTGTCCGGCAGGAGGCCCGTGCAGATATTGATGCAGTCGATCCCGTCGATGCGCACTTCCGTTCCCGGAATGGGCTTGAAGTTCTCACACTGGGCGATGATGGCGCCCACGACGCCGCTGCGGTCTTCGTTGGGAATGGCCTCCACGAGGGTGTAGGAAGTCAGGATCGGGATGCCTAGCCGGCGGACCCGGTTTGCCTGGACGGGGAAGCCGCCCTCGCGGGGCATGGCTTCGATAATGGCCTTGACCTTGGCCCCGGCCTGCATCGCCTGGTAAGAGGTGAGATAGCCGATGTTGCCGGCACCCACCGTGAGGATGTTCTTCCCCAGGAGGGTGAACTCCGTGTTCATCATCCGCTGCACGACGGCGGCGGTATATACGCCGGGCAGGTCGTCATTCTTGAAGGCCGGCATGAAGGGCAGGGCTCCGGCGGCGACGACGAGCTGGTCGGCATCGACATAGAAGATTTCCTGCGTAGCTACGTTCTTGACCGCCAGGCGCTTCCCTTCCAGGATGTCCCAGACCACGCTGTCCAGCAGGATTCCTTCCCGGGAGTCCCCGGCGAGGGTTTCGGCGATGTCGAACCCGCGCATGCCGCCGAATTTTTTCTCCTTTTCGAAGAAGAAGAACTGGTGCGTCTGCATCCGGAACTGGCCGCCGATGGCGCTGTTGTTGTCCAGTACGAGGCAGTCCACGCCCGCTTTCAGAAGTTCCTCCCGCACGGCCAGGCCGGCCGGGCCCGCGCCGATGATGGCGACCGTGGTCTTATAGACCTTCTTGGGCGCAACGCTCGCCGACGGGGATTCCACGTCGTAGAAACTGTCTTCCCCGGTGCGGTGCACTTCTTTTACGCCGTCCACCTTGGTGATGCAGATCCGGCGGATATGGCCGTCCACGATCATTTCGCAGGCGCCGCATTTGCCGATGCCGCACTCCATCGTGCGGTTCCGCTCTTTCAGACTATGGTGATGGACGGGAAATCCGGCCTGATGCAGCGCGGCGGCGATACTCTGGCCCTTCTGGCCGTAAACGGTCTTTCCTTCGAACTCAAATGCGTGCAGGTCTTCCTGCGGGATGTCCAGAATCGGATGCTCCGAGATCTTGTACATATCGGTTTGGTCAGGTTATGTGGTTCGGGGGATAAAGATAGGAAAACTCCCCGGAATTTGTACCGGACCGGGTCGGAAAAATGCAGGAATCAGCCGAAAACTTCCCGCAGCACCGCCAGCGAGTGGACGCGGATGGACGATTCGGTATGGTATTCGAGATAGCGTAGGAGGTCTTCGCAGAGGGCGTTGCGGTCCTCGCCCCGCAGGGGGATGAGCATCGATTCGGTGAAGGTCGATGTCAGGAAGGGTTTCAGCTGGGCGAGGTGCTTTTCCGCAAAGGGGGCGATGTCCTCCAGGGAGGGCCGGAAGCCCAGGGAGCCGGCGAGCTCCAGGAGGAAACGGATGTGGAAGTTGGAGAAATCGGCCTCCAGGGTGTCCAGGGTGAGGATGCTGCGGGTACACCAGGGATAGAGGCCGTCTTCGGCCTGACCGTCCCTGACCGTCCTCAGGAGGACCTCCGACAGGAAGAGGCTCATCGTGTTCTTGTACAGGTTCCCGCGGATGCCGTTCAGGGGATCCCGGGCCGTCAGGTTCCGGGCGCTCCAGAGGGTGGATTTCGGATTCGGGACGATGTCCATCTCCAGGATGTTCATCGGCAGCAGCAGGGCCATCCCCGCCTTCTTGCCGATGCGCACGAGGAACCCGCGCCGGCCATACTCCTCCGAGAGGGTATGCACGACCACCGAGTTCTCCCCGAACTTGGTGT
>Ga0310697_10002287_pt1 | contig 20619 bp, 4 predicted proteins | sample 172DNAGHGlowgp2_FD_203883 | JGI IMG/M metagenome (GOLD analysis project Ga0310697, IMG submission 203883) | Sheep rumen microbial communities from Palmerston North, Manawatu-Wanganui, New Zealand - 1728 DNA GHGlow gp2 (v2) (version 2) | ecosystem: Host-associated > Mammals > Digestive system >... | reverse complement strand
CCACGACCGGCTACGACACGTTAGAACTGGTTCAGAACCAACTTCCTTATCTCTTCGCCCCCACGAACACCACGTTCACGATGCAGACACCTTTGGAGTCCCACTTCAGTTACCACCTGAACAACCAACTCGGCTGCGATTCCATTGTCATGCAGTCGGTCTACATCTACCACAACACATCCAACCAAGTTGACACCATCGTCTGTGCCGCCGACCTGCCCTACACTTGGCATGGTCACACTTTCACGGCGGCGGGCGCGCACGCGGTGACGCTGCTCACCTCGCACGGGGCTGACAGCGTGGTTACGTATCACCTCTCAGTGGACAACGTTTCTGCCAACATCGGCAATGTCACCCATATCACCTGCTACGGCGAATCCACTGGTGCGGCCACAGCCACGGTTACAGGCGGGCAGACGCCGATGACCTACCAATGGACGAATGCTTCGGGCACGAATATCGCCACGACAACCTCCATCGGCAACCGTCCGGCGGGCACCTACACCTTCACCGTAACCGACCACGTCGGCTGTGCGGCCACGGCCACGGTGACACTCAACGCGCAGAATGGCGAGCTGACACCCGGCACCATCGCCGCCTCGCAGGAGGTGTGTGACGGGGAGGACATCGCGCCCTTCACGGGTACAGCGGCCTCGGGCGGCGACAACGGCGGCTATCAGTGGCAGATTTCCACAAACGGCACCGACTGGACGAGTGCGCCTGGAACGAGCAATACCCAAGGATACACTTATCCGTCCCCCGCGAGCAATGCCTTCTCGCTGCGCCGCGCGTGGGTGAGCCAGAGTTGCGGCACGGCCTATAGTAATATAGTGACGGTCAGTGTGTGGTCGAGCTCTATTGACACAATAACCGCAAGTGTCTGCCAAGGTGAAACTTACACGGAATACAATTTCGATGTTACGGCTGATCAGACGGTGGAGGCAGGAGTTTATACCTACGAGCAACACCATGCCACAGGTCACTGCGACAGCGCGGTTATCTTGATCTTGACGGTCAACCCCACAGCGGACGAGCTGGTCGAAGCCACTATCTGCGAAGGCGAGGGCTATAGTGCTAACGGCTTCAGCGTCAGCCCGCAGGAAACAATAGGTACGGGTGAACTTACCCGGGTGCAGAACCTGCAGACGGCCAACGGTTGCGACAGTGCAGTGACTTTGCAGCTCACGGTCATTGACACTGCCTTACGGGTCGAGCTGCTGACGGAGGACTTTTGCGAACACAACGAGGCGTCGCTGACGGTGTTGAGCCCGATGCCGGACTACGTGTGGAGCACGGGCGAGACGGCCACGACCATAGTGGTGACCTCGCCGGGCCTCTACAGCGTGACGGCCATGCAGGATGGTTGCTCGGCCGCCGCGACCATCCGGGTGGAGGGTTGCCACTACGAGCTGGTGCTCCCCAATGCCATCACTCCCTCGCGCGGCGACGGCCTCAACGACTGCTTCTACATTCCGGAGGTTTTCACCACCAACATCAACCTCTTCAAGGTGTACATTTACAATCGCTGGGGCGAGCTAGTGTTCTACAGTACGGACAAGAACTTCCGCTGGTACGGCGAATACCGAGGCCAAACGCAATACCAGACGATTTACAATTATATGATTGAATACACCGATATGGCGGGGCGGCCGCAGAAAAGGCAGGGGTCGATTACGGTGTTGTAGAGACGTGCCATGGCGCGTCTCTACGAGGTGTTTCCTTTTGAAGGCGATATATGAATCCGATTGTGGTAAAAATAGCGATATTTTGTGGCAAAAATAGCGACAAAATATTGCGCTTTTGTATTTGATAATTTCGGATTTTTGCAGATTCTTATTGTGAAAAAATCTGATGTCAAAGACTGCAATGTTATGAGTAAAAAAATACTTCTTCTATCAGCATTTTTGCTATCGTGCGTGTTGGCTTTCGCCTACAGCTTCAGTGCGATAAGTCCTAGCGGACAGACACTATACTACAATATTATCTCCGCCCAAGTGCCGGGAATGCCGCAGTATGTGGCGGTGACCTATCCCGGCACGTCCGCCGACAATCCCTATTCGGGATTCACCAAGCCTACGGGGAATTTGGTCATTCCCGCCTCGGTGAACTATAACGGAACAGATTACACCGTTACAGAAATCGGAGAGAAGGCATTTTATAGTTGTACAGGATTGACAGGTTCCCCAACTTTACCGAATACCTTGACACAGATTAAGGCGTACGCCTTTTATGGTTGTACTGGGTTTAGTGGAGATCTTGTATTGCCCAGCAGTCTGACCAATATTGGTATATATTCGTTTTATAATTGCACTAATTTTAGTGGCAATTTGATGCTTCTATGTGATGCGGTTATTGGTTCTTATGCTTTCTATGGTGTGGGTTTTACTGGTGTTATTTTTTCTGATAGTATTACGACAATAGGAGTACGTGCTTTTCAAAACAGCAAACTTTCAGGGACATTGAACCTACCTTCAGCTTTGACAGAGGTGAGAGATTATACTTTCGCAGGATGTTCTCGATTAAAGTCTATCCATTTTCCTGATAACCTTACTCGAATAGGTAACCATGCTTTTGATAACTGTGATAGTTTGACGGGGACATTGAACATACCTGATGCCGTAACCACCATCGGCTGGCGGGCATTTTACGATTGTGACCGTATCCAATCTATTAATACGGGGGATGGAGTAGAGTATATCTATTATGGTGCTTTTTGCCACTGTGATGCTTTGACTTCATTGGTGATTGGAGATAATGTTAAACGAATATACGATTTCGCTTTTTATGGTTGTAATCATTTGTCAACAGTCACAATAGGAAAGAATCTTCAATATTTAGATTACAGCGTTTTTGAAGGATGCACATCACTTGCAGCAATTACCTTAAGAAAAAGCACTCCTCCAACCGTAGTTACATCATCTTTATATAGACCAGATCAAAATATTGTCATGACGGTTGACCAAGGGGCACCAAGCAGTGGTGCTACAACATGCTTGACAAATTACGGTGTAACTGTTTCATCAGATCATTATTATTATACCACATATTTGCGTAAAGATAGGCATAAGTATGCACATGGGTTAACAGCGTGTCCTGGATATAATCAATATGATTCATCAAGTTTAAGAAATTCAAGTTACGATTGGAGTCATTCTTCGTACACTTATTATTATGACCGTTATTATAACGGAGCCTTGTACAGCACTCCATCAGGTAGCCGTACATACCTTACCACCTTTGAAAGTATAAACACATCTGTTGTCTATCTTCACGTCCCTTGCTCCGCTTTGCAGGCCTATCAAAATTCCAATTATTGGACAGGCTTTATCAAACAGGGCTATATGTCTTACTTGGTGCAGGCGCAGACGGCGGACAGTGTGATGGGAACGGCGGCGGTGACCCAATGGCCCACCTGCGCCAATCCGCAGGCGGTGGTGTCGGCTATAGCAAAAACTGATTTCCATTTCCTGCAATGGAGTGATGGAGATACAAATGCTACGCGCACAATCTATGTGACCGGCGACACCTCCCTGACAGCTTTTTTCACTTCCAATTGGGTGAATGTGAATCTGAACCCCAATAATGCCAATAGGGGAAGCACTTCGGGTAGTGGGACATACTACTACAACTCGGAAGTGACGCTCTCCGCCACGGCACAACCGCATTATCATTTTGTGCGTTGGAGTGACGGAAGAACGGATAACCCGCGAATGGAAACGGTTGATCATGATTTGATACTAACAGCTGTCTTTGAAGCGGACACGTTTCATGTAACAGTTTCGGCAAACGACAGTGTTATGGGGGGGCGTTTCAGGAAGCGGAGTTTATCCCTATTACCAAACGGTTCTGTTAACCGCCATTCCAAACGATGATTATCATTTCGTGCGGTGGAGTGATGGGGAGACGGATAATCCTCGCAGTGTGTTGATTACGCAAGACACCGCAGTTACCGCCGTGTTTTCTTCGAATTGGCTGAATGTTGAGGTGAGCAGCAATAATGAAGAATGGGGAAGCGTATCAGGAAGCGGTTCTTACTATTATCAAACAACGGCGATTGTCAATGCTACACCATACGAGCACTACCATTTTTTATACTGGAATGACAGCAATACGGTAACTCCACGAAATATACAAGTTGTGGAAGATGTGTCGTTAATGGCTGTGTTTGTCCCCGAGACACATTCCGTGCAGGGTGTTGCAAACAACTCAAATATGGGTACGGTGATAGGAGGAGGTTTTTACGATTATGGCAGTTCTGCAGAACTGTTGGCTATTGCTAATGCGGATTATCACTTTGTAAAATGGACTGATGGGAACACTCAGAATCCTCGCAGCGTGTCAGTTCTGTCAGATACTGTTTTAACAGCTGTCTTTGCATACAACTGGCTTACAGTTAGTCTGAGCAGTAACAATGATCAGTTTGGAAGTACATTCGGGGGTGGTCAATATTATTACAATTCAACTTGTGTAATAATGGCGATGCCGTCAGAACATTACCATTTTGTGAACTGGAGCGACGGAAACACGGAAAACCCACGCAATCTTACTGTAGTGCAAGATGCTTCACTGGTGGCAAACTTCGAAATAAATCGCCACTTGGTGTTGGCACAAACAAGCGAAACCGAAAGGGGATCGGTGTCGGGCGGTGGCGAGTTTGCATACGGAAGTGCGGTGGTTATCTATGCCGAAGCGGGCACGGGTTACTATTTCTCCCAATGGAATGATGGTTATACGGGAAACCCACGCATTGTTACAGTAACCAGTGACACTCTTTTTACGGCTCAATTTGGGGTAAACCGTTACACTATATTGGTGACGGCCGACAATCCGTTGGGAGGTGTTGTCACAGGCGGTGGAATGTATGATTTCGGCTCCCAAATAATTCTTTCTGCCAATCCAAATAGTGATTACCAGTTTGTTCAGTGGAATGATGGCAATGCAGATAATCCACGTGTTGTCTTAGTGACGGAGAATGCTGTGTACATAGCCAATTTCATAATAAACCATCATTCGGTGGATGTTGTCAGTGGAAATCCCACTATGGGGACGACGGGAGGCGGAGGGTTCTTCAATCATGGAGATAGTACGGAAATAGTGGCAACTCCTGCCTACGGCTACCACTTCACCCAATGGGGGGATGGAGACACTACAAATCCGCGCACTGTTGGGGTTACAAGCGATGTTACTTATACGGCTTATTTTACTCCGAACAGTTACGCATTGTCTGTGTCCAGCAGTGACACAATAAAAGGTAGTGTCTCAGGTAGCGGTGATTACGACTACAACACGGTCACAGTTATTTCCGCCAATGCGAACTATGGCTACCATTTCACGCAATGGGGGGATGGGAACACAGACAATCCTCGTGTTGTCGTTGTCACTTCTGACACTATGTTTACGGCAGTTTTTTCTGCTAACATTTATACCGTGACGGTAGGAAGTATGGATGACGACAAGGGCAACACTTCGGGTGGTGGTGCATATGTGTATGGAAGCGATGCAACCATCACAGCGACTCCTGCTTACGGCTACCATTTTACCCAATGGTCTGACGGGAACAACGACAATCCTAGGATTCTTGTTGTGGCCGGCGACGCCTCTTATCTTGCACAGTTTGCTCCAAATACATATGTGTTGACGTTGGCGAGCGACGATGATGCCATGGGTTCTGTCTCGGGAGGTGGAGAATATGCCTACAACACAATGGTATCCATATCCGCCAGTGCAGCCTACGGCTACCATTTCACACAGTGGGGTGACGGGAATACGAGCAACCCGCGCAATGTTATGGTGACCCGAGACACAATGTACACCGCATATTTCGAGCCCGATAGTTACACCTTGACGGTGATGTTCGCAAACGACAATATGGGGACTGTCTTTGGTGGAGGTGAATACGACTATGGAGAAACTGTCACGCTCGCGGCAGCCGCCGCCTACGGCTATCATTTCGTGCAGTGGACTGATGGCAACAGCGCCAACCCCCGTTCTGTTGTAGTGACCGGCGACGCTGCGTACTTCGCGCAGTTCGCACCAAACACTTACACGTTGACGTTGGCGATCGACGATGGCGACATGGGTTCTGTTGCGGGTGGCGGAGAATATGCCTACAACACAATGGTATCCATATCCGCCAGTTCGGAATACGGTTACAATTTCACACAGTGGAGCGACGGGAATACGAGCAACCCGCGCAGTGTTATGGTGACCCGAGACACAATGTACACCGCATATTTCGAGCCCGACAGTTACACCTTGACGGTGGTGTCCGCAAACGACAATATGGGGACTGTCTCTGGTGGAGGTGAATACGACTATGGCGAAACCGCCATGCTTGCGGCAACCGCTGCATACGGCTATCATTTCGTGCAGTGGACTGATGGCAACAGTGCCAACCCCCGTTCTGTTGTAGTGACCGGCGCCGCTGCGTACTTCGCGCAGTTCGCACCAAACACATACACCTTGACGTTGGTGAGCGACGATGATGACATGGGCTCTGTTGCGGGCAGTGGAGAATATGCCTACAACACAATGGCATCCATATCCGCCAGTGCAGACTACGGTTACCATTTCACACAGTGGAACGATGGAAATACGAGCAACCCGCGCAATGTTATGGTGACACGAGACACAATGTACACCGCATATTTCGAGCCCGATAGTTACACCTTGACGGTGGTGTCCGCAAACGACAATATGGGGACTGTCTCTGGTGGAGGTGAATACGACTATGGCGAAACCGCCATGCTTGCGGCAACCGCTGCATACGGCTATCATTTCGTGCAGTGGACTGATGGCAACAGTGCCAACCCCCGTTCTGTTGTAGTGACCGGCGGCGCCACTTATCTTGCACAGTTCGCTCCAAATACATACACGTTGACATTGGCGAGCGACGATGATGCCATGGGTTCTGTTGCGGGCGGTGGAGAATATGCCTACAACACAATGGCATCCATATCCGCTACCGCAGCTTACGGCTACCATTTCACGCAGTGGAGCGACGGGAATACGAGCAACCCGCGCAATGTTGTGGTGCCCCGAGACACAATGTACACCGCATATTTCGAGCCCGACAGTTACACCTTGACGGTGATGTCCTCAAACGACAATATGGGGACTGTCTCTGGTGGAGGTGAATACGACTATGGCGAAACCGCCATGCTTGCGGCAACCGCTGCATACGGCTATCATTTCGTGCAGTGGACTGATGGCAACAGTGCCAACCCCCGTTCTGTTGTAGTGACCGGCGCCGCTGCGTACTTCGCGCAGTTCGCACCAAACACATACACCTTGACGTTGGCGAGCGACGATGATGACATGGGCTCTGTTGCGGGCAGTGGAGAATATGCCTACAACACAATGGCATCCATATCCGCTACCGCAGACTACGGTTATCATTTTATGCAGTGGAGCGATGGAAATACGAGCAATCCACGCAATGTTATTGTCGTTTCGGACACTATGTTTACGGCAGTTTTTTCTGCTAACAGTTATATCGTGGCGGTAGGCAGTGTGGATGATGATATGGGCAGCACTTCGGGTGGTGGCGCGTATGCGTATGGCGTCGAAGCAACCATTGCTGCTGTTCCGGCCTATGGATTTCATTTCACCCAATGGTCAGACGGGAACAGCGATAACCCCCGGACGGTCACAGTGTCTGAAGACACCACGTATATGGCCTTTTTTGTCCCTAACCTTTACACGTTGACCGTAAGTTCTAATAACACTGATATGGGGTCGGTTACAGGAAGTGGGGAATATGAATACACTACCGATGCAGTACTTTTGGCAACACCAAACTACGGCTACCATTTTACTCAGTGGAATGATGGTAATACGAATAATCCACGTGTGATTGAAGTGATAGGCGATGATATTTACACAGCACAATTTGCTCCCAATAGCTATTATGTGACAGTAATAACGGCTGATAGCAATATGGGAATCACAATTGGCGGCGGGCACTATGATTACGGATCTGAAATCACTGTGTTTGCAACGGCGAACAACGGTTACCACTTTGTAAATTGGGATGATGGAAACACAATTAATCCGCGTAATTTGTCGATAACAGGGGAAATGTATCATATTGCCTATTTCTCTCCAAATAAATATGTTGTTTCCGTGTTTAGCAATAATACATCGATGGGGAGTGTTTTAGGAGGCGGAGAATATGACTTCAATAGCGAAGCGACATTGATAGCCATACCTGAATATGGATATCATTTTTCCCACTGGAATGATGGAAATACACAGCAGCAACGAACTGTACAGGTGACACAAGCTGTGTCTTTTCAGGCTTATTTTGTGGCAGATACCTTTGAATTGGAAGTGTTAGTCGTTGATTCGACACAAGGCAGTGTTGTTGGGAGCGGTTCGTATAGTTTTGGCACACAGGCTATAATACAGGCACTTCCAGCGAGCCATCATTCGTTTGTTCAATGGAGTGACGGTAACACATCAAACCCACGTGTTGTCCACGTTAACCAAAATCTTTCATTTACAGCCATTTTCCTTTCAGATCCACAATATGAACTTATGGTGTTGAGTAGCAATCCCGAACAAGGAAATGTAACTGGCAATGGGACTTATTTTTATGGGGATGTGGTCGAAATACGTGCGGAACCACTACCTCATTATCATTTCGTTCGTTGGAGTGATGGCGGTACAACAAGTCCTCGGATAATAACAGTGACAGAAAATATGGCATTTGTCGCCTTTTTTGAGCCGGAGTATTACATTGTGAATGTTACATCCAACAATGATAGCTTAGGGACGGTTACAGGAGCAGGCGAGTACGAGTATGGTAGTTTAGTGACAGTAACAGCTATTCCTAAAGAAGGCTGTCATTTTGTACAATGGAGTAATGGCATTTTAGACAGTACATACAGTTTCATTGCAGATCAGAATGTAGATATTATGGCTGTGTTCAGTGTGAATGTAGGTGTGGATGAGTATGGGGAGACTCTACAGGATTGGTATCTGTATGCTCAAGATCACTATATCCAGTTGCGTTCGTTACCTGTTGGTGAATCTGTACAGGTGTTAGACATGCTTGGCCGACGATTATACTATACAGATTCGTGTGTTGAAACCAATATGCAAATAGGAGTTCCCGCTGCTGGCGTGTATTTGGTTGTTGTGGGAGAATCCTCTGCTAAAAAAATATCAATACCCAAATAAGTTAATTGTTGACGTTCTGTGTTCTGAAGACCTGAAGGTTGTAATAACATGAGGGGTAGCTAATAATGTGTGAAAACCGCATATCTTATGAAAGTTGTTAATTATCAAATTTTAATAGCATTTGTTTTTACGATGTTATCTGTGTTGCCATCGGAAGCTCAATGCCCGGTGTTTACAAATCTGAATGGGAACGGAGTGACTTGCCAGTATGGGACGACGAGCAACCCATTTATGCATACGGGTATCGTAACGGGACGCCATACTGTTATCAATCAACAAGGAACGGATCCTCGTACGGGTGGACATCTGCCATTGTTACCTTCAGGTGAAACCACCGTGATTAAATTGGGGAACGAGCGAACGGGAGCAGAGGCAGAAGCTATCACTTATACGTTTACAGTGGATCCTGATAATGCTATATTGTTGTTGAAGTTTGCTGTTGTCTTTCAGGATCCGGGGCACCCATCTCCAGCCCAACCTCGTTTTGTCGTGCGTGTGCTTAATGCGGCCGGCCAGCTGGTGGAATCTTGTGCCAAGTACGATGTGACTGCAGCTGGGAATATTCCTGGTTTTAGTTCTTATGGAGGGGTTAGATATCGTCCTTGGACTAATGTCGGGATAGATTTGTTCAGTTATGCGGGGCAGACCGTAAAAGTTCAATTTATCACATACGACTGTTCTTATCACGGACATTATGGATATGCGTATTTTACAGCATCTTGTATGAGCAATAATTTGGCATTAAGTGCCTGTAATGGGGATCAAATCACTTTAGTTGCGCCATCTGGTTTTGCGAGTTATCATTGGGACAACGGTAGTACTTCTCCATCTGCTGTGTACACAATACAAGGGAACACAACGGTTAATTGCTTGATAACTTCTGCAACGGGTTGTCATTTTACTTTGAGCGGTACCATTTCTTCTAATGAAGGCTTACCAACGCAAAGTATGGTTATTTATGATACGATTGGGCAAGGGGATAGTTATAATCAGAATTATTTTAATCTCCCACCTCAAAACGAGACGGGTACATTTATGTATCATACTACCTTTTTTAATACTGCTGATTGCTCAGGGGGTGAAATCTCCATTACATTATACCTTACAGTATTACAGTATTATCATTTTTTCCATGATGCCGTTTGTCAGGGAATGGATTACAATGAACATGGATTCCATTATACCAATTTGCAGGCTGGTCATTATGTGGATACTGTAGTGGTTCAATCATCAAATGGTTATTCCATCAATGTTTTAAGTTTGACTGTGAATCCATCCTTTTCTTTGTCCAACACATCTTTATCAGGGAATACTGTTCTTTGCAAAAACAGTGAGGCAATATATTCTCTCCCTAATCCAGAGGGTATAGAGACATTTTATTGGAATGTGCCTGAGGGTGTAAGTGTGATATCTGGTCAAGGAACTTCTTCTGTAAATCTGTATTTTACAGATTTGGCACCGAATCCTGCAATAGTGTCATTAACAGGTGCGAACGGATGTGGAAGCGGAACGATTCAAATAGCAATATCCAATTATCCGACGTACCATATTTTCTTCCAAGACAGTTTATGTACGGGGAACGAATATCACCAATATGGATTTGATTTGCCACGCCAGGATAGTACAGGTTGGTTTACGTTTATGAACCATTTTTTGACAGAGAATGGTTGTGATAGCGTTAGAGTTTTGCAATTAATGGTTACAGGTTCACCATCATTATCTACATTGGCTATGCCACAAGAGATATGTGAGGGCCAACAAACGACCATACATGCTTTGGGCGAGCATGCTGGATTCAACACCAATACGCTTCTGCCGACAGTAGCCGTCGGCGATATTTTATGTACGGACGGCAGTGTTGTGAAAAAAACTGATTGGCCTTGTGGCAAAACGGCAAAAGGAATAGTGTTTTATGTGGATAGCACAAGAGAGCATGGTTGGGCTGTTCATTTACAGGATCAAGCCTCAAATATAAAGTGGAGTCTTACAAATAACGATATTGCATTATTGAATAATTATGCCAATGCACGTGTCGCCATTTCTGATTTTAACGGAAGTTTTAATACTCAAATTATAAGAAACGGGGGCAATGCGTCAACTTATCCTGCCGCTTATGCTGTTGACTATTCGGAAGGATGGTATTTGCCATCCGCAGGTCAACTTAGAATACTTTTTTCTGAATTGGTCCCGGTGAATTCTTCATTATCCTTGGTGGGAGGCAATCAAATTCCTATGAATACAAATTGGTGGTATTGGTCTTCTACGGAACATAATGCGAGTACGGTATGGACCATCAATTATTATGGGTTTACAAATTTCTTCAATAAAAACACTGAAGATTACAGTAGTAAGGTTCGAGGTGTACGAAGTTTTTAATCGCAATCGAAGGAAAAATACTGGAGATGAGATTAGACGAAGATTAATTATCAAGTTTGGACAACTGCATTTATGAGAAAATTAGTCGTTTTTATATTGATATTGATAAATTATATAACTGTTTTCGGACAAGTGTACAATATTGGAGATCTATATACGGCACCTGATGGCAGCCAAGGTGTTATCTTTTATCTTTATCCAAATGGTACGGGGGGGTGGCTGGTAGCACTGAATGATGCCTCCTCTGCATGTATGTGGGGAACGTCCGAAGACATACCTGATTTAATCAATCAAAATCCATCATACTATCAGCAGCTTTTGAACGACACAGCGGGATATTCCAATACTACAATCATCAGAACTTTTCAAAACAACAATAATCAATATGCAGCTGGAGTGGTTGATTTTACACATGGGTGGTATTTACCTTCGAGCTCTCAATTAAGTATGTTGTTCTCGAGACTCCCTCTTGTTTCTACTGGTCTCATTGCCGCCGGAGGAACTGTTTTAGCATCTGATTGGTATTGGTGTAGTACGGAATATTCTGCGACTGATGCATGGAGAGTGGATTTCGGAGTTAGTGATTATTCTGGATATTTCAATTACACCTCAAAAAATACTATGAATAGAGTTCGGGCCATACGTGACTTCAGTACGGTATCTATGAGCTATGATTCTTCTTTGACATATTTGTGGAACACGGGTGGTGAACAGCCATTCATTTCAGTTTCCCCCGGACAAACCAATTCTTATAGCGTTACAGCTACTAGTGCCTATGGCTGTAGCTCTTCTGCGAATCAAATTATAGTGGTTGGAACGGGCACACCCACATCCATTACTGACGTGGTATGTCAAGGATCTCGATATGACGCAAATGGATTTGTGCTCAATGAAGATGAAACTTCTACGGCGGGACTGTTGACAAGAACCAGAATGACTGAAACAAATGGGTGCGAAGCAGAACTGACACTTCACCTGACGGTGTTGTCCAATGATTCAGTAAATATCATTCAGAATGCTTGCGGAAGTTGTACTTACAATGGCGTAACGTACTATGAGAGTGGAGTTTATAAACAATATTACAATAATTCAAATGGCTGCGATAGCGTTGTCGTGTTACACGTGAATTTGTATCCTGCATTTGACGAGAGTGAAATTAGAACAATTTGCTCCAACGATCTTCCCTATGATTGGGATGGTACTGTTTTTACACATGCAGATTCAAAAGTCATTTCTTTATCAACGGTCAATGGTTGTGATTCGATAGTCACCAAGGTGTTGAATACATATCCGGATTACAATTATACTATTTTAAAGAATGTTTGTGAAAGCGATTTGCCTTATACATGGAATGGCGAAGTGTTTGTGGAAGCGGGCACAAAAAGTGTGCCGTTTCTTTCCGTTGATGGATGTGATAGCGTTGTGACTATGATGCTGACTGTGAATGATTTGCCAAATGTTTTTCTCCAATCAAATGTTGATACTCTCTGTAAAGGTGAAAATGTGACTTTACAAGTGGTTCCGGTGAGCTCATCTTCTGGAGAGACTCTATACTACGTGTGGGACAACGGTGGAACACAATCCTCAATTGTAATAGCTCCAAATTATACAGGTGATTACATGGTTACAGTGTCTAATGCCGACGGGTGTAGTTTGGTTTTGGATAAGGAAATTGTGGTGTCGGACGGAGATTCCTTATTGCTGGTACAAAATACATGTGGAAGCTATACTCTTAATGATGTTACATATCAAGAAAGTGGTACATATTTTCAACATTATCTTAATCAATATGGGTGTGACAGTGTAGTAGTATTGCAACTGACTGTTTCTGCCGCACCCCAAACAACCATTTCTGCTTCTGCAGATTCTGTTTGTTCTGGTGATGTGGTGTCTTTGCAGGTTTTGATAGATGGTGATAGTGACTCATTGTTAAAAAGCAATGTGACCATTGGTGACATTCTTTGTACGGATAGCAGTTTTGTGAAGCTTTCCGATTGGCCAGATCAGAACAAGACTGCTATGGGTGTTGTGTTTTATGTGGATAGTACGGGAGAACATGGTTGGGCTGTACATTTGAACGATCAAGGAAGCAACATTCGATGGAGTGTTTTGACATCGGATATTATTTCTTTGGCCAATTATACAACAGGAAGAGATGCCTCATCTGATTTCGATGGTTTTGTCAATACTCAAGCCATTCGTGCTGTTGGAGGTGCAAGTGTGTTTCCAGCAGCATGGTTGATTGATGTTGACAATGGTTGGTATTTGCCGTCCGCAGGACAGTTGAATTTACTGTATGTTTCTTTGTCTTCGATTAATAATTCCTTGATGATGGTTGGGGGTACGCCATTTTCAATAAATGCTCCTTTTGGGTATTGGTCTTCAACAGAACAAAACCAAAATAATGTGTGGTATTTGAGCAGTTTAGGATCAATTGGCATTAACCCTAAGAATAGTACTTTCAGCATTCGTAGTGTTCGGTCTTTTTAATGAATCATGTGAGTTTTTGTTTGTAATAAATGAACCCGGAAAAATTAACAATAATATATTTATTCTTGTGCATTGGATTCTGTTGGAATATAAATGCTCAACAGTACCATGTTGGAGATTTATATTCTTTCCCTGATGGCAGTCGAGGTGTCGTTTTTTATTTAAATTCTGACAATAGCGGGGGATGGACAGTGGCATTGTTGGACTCTTATAGTGGTTGTCCATGGGGTACGGTATCGGACATTCCCTCTCTCATAAATCAAAATCCAAGCATTAATTACCAACAATTGTTGTACGATACAACAGGATATACTTCTACTCAAATTATTCGTGCATTCCAAAATAATAGCAATACTTATGCGGCAGGAGGGGTGGATTTTTATAGCGGATGGTATCTTCCTTCGGCTGCTCAACTACGCATCTTGTTTTCACAATTACCCTTTGTCTCTCCCTCGATTGTAGAAGCAGGAGGTGTGGATATGGCTTATGATTGGTATTGGAGCAGTACTGAATATTCTGCATCTAATGCATGGCGTGTGGATTTTAGTTCTAATGCAAACTCGGGTATGTTTACGAATGTGCCTAAAACAAACAGTCACAGAGTACGTGCTATCCGTAATTTTTCAATTGAATCAGAGGAGGATATTCAATACCTATGGAGTACAGGAGATACGGTTTCTTCTATTGAAATATTTCCTCAACAGACATCAACATATACTGTTACAATCTCTAAAACTGGCGGGTGTGTTGATTCGCTTCAGTATACCATCGTGGTTAACGAACCTGTCAGTGACGGGATTACTTTGTCTGTTTGCGGCGGTTACGAATGGAATGGTCAGACCTATTTGGTATCGGGTGACTACGATAGGGTTTTCACGGCTTCCAACGGATGCGATTCTGTCGTCACCCTGCACCTAACGGTCAACCACGGCACGCATCATGTTTTGGAAACTTCGTCGTGCGAAAGTTATGAGTGGTATGGAATGACCTGCGACACGTCGGGTACGTACACCTACGAGTACACGAACGGGGACGGCTGTCCGAGCGCGGACACGCTGTATTTTACGCGGAAATATGCGGAAACTGCGGAGTTTGCGGAAACAGCTTGCGAAAGTTACGAGTGGAACGGCACCACTTACACGGAATCCGGCGACTACCCGCAGACGTTCACTGCCGACAATGGCTGTGACAGTGTCGTGACGCTGCATTTGACAGTCAACCACGGCACGCACAATATAGAGACCGAGACCGCCTGCGAGAGCTACGAGTGGCACGGGATAACCTGCGACACGTCGGGTACGTACACCTACGAGTACACGAACGTGGACGGCTGCCTGAGTGCGGATACGCTGCATTTTACGCGGAAATATGCGGAAACTGCGGAGTTTGCGGAAACGGCTTGCGAAAGTTACGAGTGGAACGGCATTGTTTACAACGAATCCGGCGACTACCCGCAGACCTTCGCTGCCGCCAACGACTGCGATTCTGTCGTGACGCTGCACTTGACAATCAACTATGGCACGTACAATGTCGAGACTGAGACTGCCTGCGAAAGCTACGCGTGGCATGGGATAACCTGTGACACGTCGGGCACGTACACCTACGAGTACACGAACGGGGACGGCTGCCTGAGTGCTGACACGCTGCATTTTACGCGGAAATATGCGGAAACTGCGGAGTTTGCGGAAACGGCTTGCGAAAGTTACGAGTGGAACGGCATTGTTTACAACGAATCCGGAGACTACCCGCAGACCTTCACTGCCGCAAACGGCTGTGACAGTGTGGTAACGCTGCACCTGACCATCAATTATGGCACGCACAACGTCGAGACAGAGACGTCTTGCGAGAGTTTTACATGGCATGGCGAGAGCTACACGGCGACGGGCACTTACACCTACGATTACACCAACGCTGACGGCTGTGCCAGCACTGACACCCTGCACATGACGGTCAACCATCCGGAGCACCAGTCTCAGACGGTGACGGCGTACGACACCTATACCTGGACCGACGGTGACGGGCAAACCTACAACACGACCGGCACCTATTATTACTCTCATACTGACGAAAACGGCTGCACCCAGGTGGACACCCTCCACCTCACCGTCTATTACTCCTCCTCCAACGAATTTTCCGCAATCGCCTGTGAAAGTTACGACTGGGACGGGCGGAACTACACCACCTCCGGCGACCATGAATGGACCTACCATGACCAATATGGCGCGGACAGTGTCGTGACGCTGCACCTGACCATCACCCACGGCACGCACCAAGTCTCGGACATTTCGTCGTGCGAGAGTTACGAGTGGCATGGATTGACCTGTGACACGTCGGGTACGTACACGTACGAGTATACGAACGGGGATGGCTGTCCGAGTGCGGATACGCTGTATTTTACGCGGAAATATGCGGAAACTGCGGAGTTTGCGGAAACGGCCTGTGAGAGTTACGAGTGGAACGGGATTGCCTACACTGCCTCTGGTGACTACCCGCAGACCTTCACTGCCGTAAACGGTTGCGACAGTGTGGTGACGCTGCATCTGACTATCAACCACGGCACGCACCATGTCTCGGACACTTCGTTGTGCGAAAGTTACGAGTGGCACGGAATGACCTGCGACACGTCGGGTACGTACACCTACGAGTACACGAACGGGGACGGCTGTCCGAGTTCGGACACGCTGCATTTTACACGGAAATATGCGGAAACTGCGGAGTTTGCGGAAACGGCCTGCGAGAGTTACACGTGGCACGGCGAAATGTATACTGTGACGGGCACCTACACCTTCGAATACACCAACGCCGACGGCTGTGCTAGCATCGACACGCTGCACTTGACGGTCAACCATCCGGAGCACCAGTCTCAGACGGTGACGGCGTACGACACCTACACCTGGACCGACGGCGACGGGCAAACCTACAACGCGACCGGCACCTACTCCTACGCGCATACTGACGAAAACGGCTGCACCCAGGTGGACACCCTCCACCTCGCCGTCTATTACTCTTCTTCCAACGAGTTCTCCGCAACCGCCTGCGAAAGCTACGACTGGGACGGGCGGACTTATACCACCTCCGGCGACCATGAGTGGACCTACCAAGACCAATATGGCGCGGACAGTGTCGTGACGCTGCACCTGACCATCACCCACGGCACGCACCAAGTCTCGGACATTTCGTCGTGCGAGAGTTACGAGTGGCATGGATTGACCTGTGACACGTCGGGTACGTACACGTACGAGTATACGAACGGGGATGGCTGTCCGAGTGCGGACACACTGTATTTTACGCGGAAATATGCGGAAAGTGCGGAGTTTGCGGAAACGGCCTGCGAAAGCTACACTTGGAACGACTCCGTTTACACAGCATCTGGCGACTATCCGCAGATTTTCACTGCCGCGAATGGTTGCGACAGTGTGGTGACGTTGCACTTGACGGTGAATCACTCGGTGACAGAGCTTGTCGAAGCCACCGCTTGCGAGAGCTATGCATGGAATGACTCCGTTTACACGGCTTCCGGCGACTACTCGCGGACGTTCACGGCTGCCAACGGTTGCGACAGCGTGGTAACCTTGCATTTGACGGTGAATCAGACTTCCGGCAGCCTGATTTCTGCCTCCGTGGTGGAGAATAGCCTGCCGTGTATGCTCAACGGCTACAGTTACATGGAGCCTGGCACCTATTGCCAGCACTTTACCAACGCGGCGGGCTGCGACAGCACGTTGACCCTCCAGCTCACCGTCTATTACAACCAGACCGTCGCGGTCGACAGCACCGTCTGCGGGGATGCCTTGCCGGTGGTGTGGAATGACAGCGTGTTCACGGCTGCAGGCACGAAGACCCGCGTCTATCCCGCTGCGAACGGCGCCGACAGCATCGTGGTGATGACCCTGCATGTCAACCCGTCCCCAGTGGCGGCAATCTCGGGACTGACGACCCTGTGCGCAGACTCGATGGTGACGCTTACCGCCGACAGTGCGTACTCCTACTTGTGGAGCCCCGGCGATACCACGCAGGCCATCTCTGTCACGGAGGAGGGCTTCTATACACTTACCGTGACCAACGAGTACGGCTGCGAAGCCGTGACGATTCACCAGCTCTCTTCGTTGGGCAACCCGATTTTGTCGGTGACGCTGCCCGATATGTGCGCGGGCGACTCCTACACCTTCTCGGTTGGCCATCAAGGCAGTGACAATATCCACCTCGGGCGTGGCGAGACCACCCTCTCCCTAACGGACACGGTTTTCCTGCCCGACGGGGTCTATTGCGAGCCCCGAGGTTGCTCCTACCACTCGCCGCTGACGTTCACGGCATACGCCCCCGGCTCCACCATCCAGAGCGCGGATGACATCCACTACGTGCGGCTGAACATGGAACACTCCTACATCGGCGACCTCTACATCAACATCACTTGTCCCAACGGGCAGAAGGCCGACCTGCTGAAGTATGGCGGCTCGGGCTCTTCTCAATGCAACGACCAGATATCGGCTTCTTCGCGCGGATGGGCGCCAGGGGATAACATGCCGGGATATATCTACCTGGGAAATGCCTATGATTATAACGTGAGTACCTGCGATCCTTCGGCTTTCGGCAACGAACCGGGCGAGGGCTGGAACTACTGTTGGTCCGACAATACCACGCAAGGGTATACCTATTCCACCGGTGCGGGCGGATACATCTACCGCTTTGTGAACACGCCTTCCACGGGGGCGGGCAGCATTGTCGATTCCTCCGATGTGGCGGCCGGTACACAGTTCTACCACCCGGACGACCCGTTCAGCAACTTGATTGGATGTCCGCTCAACGGTCCATGGTACATCGAGGTGCAGGACGGCTGGAGCTCGGACAACGGCTACATCTTCGGTTGGGAACTGGCGCTGAGCAGCGAGATGCTGCCGGACATGCCCTTCGAGTTGGCGTACGCCACAGCCGACGGTCCGTGGATTACTGCGCTGTCGGACTCCCTCTTCCAGATTGACCCGCCGACGGATCTCGACCACGATACCACTATTGTCTATACATTCACGGTGTATGACACCACGGGTTGCGCTTACGACACCACGGTCAGCGTCAACTTCTACGCGACCCGCCACACGGAGTTGGACACGGTCGTCTGTGAGGGTTTCGTGTGGAACGACAGCCTCCACACAACGAGTGGTCAGTATGTGCGGCACTTCGTGAGTGCGGCGGGCTGTGACAGCGTCTCTGCGCTGAACCTGACGGTGAACAGTCCCACGGACACCACTATCCACATTGTTGTTTTGGAGAACGCCCTGCCTTATCAATATAACGAAATCTCGTATGTCGAAGCTGGCACTTACACCCAATACCTCACAAATGCGGTCGGCTGCGACAGCATCCTTACTGTTGTTTTCGATGTTATCGAGAACGTGTCCGTTTCATTAGATTCCACCGTCTGCGAATCCGCCCTGCCTTTGACTTGGAATGATAGCGTGTTCACGGCGGCGGGCACAAAAACGACCATGATTCCGGCCCACACGGGCGCCGATAGCACCATTACGATGATCTTAACAGTGCTCCCGACCACAAACGCCTCCTTCGACACAGCCATTGTCGAAAATGCCCTGCCCTATCAATATAACGAAATCTCGTATGATGAAGCCGGCACTTACACCCAATACCTGACAAATGTCTCAGGCTGCGACAGCATACTCACCCTCACCCTGACGGTTTATCCCAACGTGACCACCCCCGTTGATTCCACGGTCTGTGAAAATGCTTTGCCCTTCACATGGAATGGTGTCGAGTTCTTCGCGGCGGGCGCAGACAGTGTGGTGATGGTTGCAGCGACTGGCGCAGACAGTACGGTGATGATGACCTTGCAAGTCTATCCTGTCCTCCAATACCAAGTCACAGGTCCTTCAGTGATGTGCATGGATTCGTCTGTGACACTTACCGTTGACAGCGCAGCCTCTTATTTCTGGAGTACGGGAGATACGACACGGTCTGTCACGGTGGGGACCATCGGGTACTATTCGGTGACTGTGACAGACGGCAACGGATGCGCCAGCACCGCCGACCATTATGTGACAGGCATCTATGACCCGATAATTGAAGTCGATGTTGACACGGCAATGTGCGTGGGTGGTTCCTACATGGTGTCGGTGGGCTACCAGCAGGGCAGCAACATCCTTTTGGGCAACAGGGTGACAACGCTCTCCTTGTCCGATACCATCTTTCTGCCTGACGGATTCCCGTGCTCTTTCTACGGATGCTCCTACCGGTCACCGCTCACCTTCACGGCGTATGCCGATGGTGCGACCATACAAAGCGTGGAAGACATCTACTACGTGCGGCTGAACATCGAGCACTCTTGGATTGGGGATTTATACTTCAACATCACCTGTCCCAACGGCCAGAAAGCCGACCTGATGAAATACGGCGGCACCGGCGACTCGCCCTGCAACAGCCAAATTCTGCCATCTTCACGAGGATGGCAAAGCGGAAGCAACATGGATGTAGGCACCTACTTAGGTGTTGCGCACGACTTCGGCGTCGAGACCTGCGATGCAACGGTATTCGGGAACGAGCCCGGCATCGGATGGAACT
>Ga0310697_10002284_pt1 | contig 20644 bp, 15 predicted proteins | sample 172DNAGHGlowgp2_FD_203883 | JGI IMG/M metagenome (GOLD analysis project Ga0310697, IMG submission 203883) | Sheep rumen microbial communities from Palmerston North, Manawatu-Wanganui, New Zealand - 1728 DNA GHGlow gp2 (v2) (version 2) | ecosystem: Host-associated > Mammals > Digestive system >... | reverse complement strand
CACTGGGCAGACAGCAAGAACATGTGGCCCCTGGGCATTCCGACACACCCGCTAGACTCGTTAGATTCAATCGCTTTGGAAAAACCGGAAGGCATTGGCGATAATGGCAGAAATTTCGGCAGCAAGCTTCGCCTAGAGCAGAACACGCTCCAGAATTACGACGTGTTTGACGTGCAAGGCGTACGCTTGGGAAGGCTTTCGGCATACAGTTTTAGCGAAGCCACAGCCAAGTTCAAGTCCGCCAATGCCGCGAAACCGTCGGGAATCTATTTCTTGCGAAGCCGTGCCACCGGCAAGATGCAAAGCGTTAAAGTTGCGAGATAATTTGCAATTTGTGAGACGATGTCTCACAAATCTTTTATTTCGAAAACAAATCAGAATGTGAACCTGTCGCCACAAGCGTTAAAGTCAGAATTCCTTGATTTTTTCTGTAGCACAACAACCAATCAGGACGAATATGGAGTTCTCGCGTACCATGAAATTCTCCAACTAATTCATGATCATGATATTTAGCATCCAAAGCCTGATCTGTTCGCAGCAATTCAACCACGTCCTTAAGTTCCTGTAACGGGAGCCCCCTCTTTTGGCAAAGTTTGTACGATTTTTTAAAACGGCTAGTCCAAATTACTTCGTATATCATTTGTCAAGGTCTGCCCACATTTCGTTCATATCCGTATATCGTTTTGTGTTCGGATCAGCCTCTAGGCGTTCCGCTTCGGCAACAGCCTCGCGTAAACCTTTAGGATATTCCGGATATTTCACTTCAAAGGGCAAACCTCGTTGCAGCACAACTTGGCGCAAAAACATGGATACCGCTTGTGACATGGAAAGGCCTAACCCTTCCAATAATGTAGTCGCTTGATCATTCAAATCAGAATCGATGCGGAAATTCTTTGCTACGGTACCCATGCTATCAAATATACATCGTTTGTAAAGCATTTGCAAGTATTTGATGGGTTTTATAGCGATATTATTCTTCATTTTAACTCCTTCCGCAGACATGCTGAAACTGCGGAGTTTAACGTTTTGCTCTTTTGAGCACTAAATAAATATAGTCTAAAAAAATTCACTGTCAAGAGGATAGGTTAAGACTTTTTAGAGATGCTAAAAATGAATCATTGAACAAATCAATCGGCAAGGTATACTGGCGTACGCCTTACTCTAAATAATATGTTTAAGGCACCCTATCGCAAAGACAGGGGGTTTTGTGCATTAGGGCGGGTGGGCGGGGTAAGCCGGGCGTTGCGGGTGCGGCGACTGAGCACCCGCTAGAGAGGGTGGAGAGCAACGAAGTGCGAACCAGGGGGATACTTCCCCCTCCTATATAAAAGGACCGTACTTTTTGCACTAATGAGCACTAAAATTCTTCTTCGCGAAAAAATTTTACTACATTTCGAGCCATGAATCAAGAAACACCCGATACTACTCTAGGTTTATCTAACGTCAACCACCTAGAACGACTTTATGACGGCTGGTTCCTCGATTACGCCAGCTATGTGATTTTGGACCGTGCGGTCCCGTATTTTGAAGATGGGCTGAAGCCCGTCCAGCGCCGTATTTTGCATTCCATGTTCGAAAACCACGATGGTCGTTACCAGAAGGTAGCAACGATTGTCGGTCGAACGATGGCTTACCACCCGCATGGCGACGCCTCCATCGGCGATGCTCTTGTGGGCCTCGGTCAGAAGAATTTGCTCATCGACACCCAGGGTAACTGGGGCAACCCCTACACGGGCGACCGCGCTGCAGCTCCCCGTTATATCGAAGGCCGCCTCACGCCGTTCGCTGTCGATGTCGTGTTCAACCCCGAAACGACGGAATGGATTCCGAGTTACGATGGCCGTAGTGAAGAACCGGTCACGCTCCCGGTCAAGTTCCCGTTGCTTTTGGCACAGGGCGTCGATGGTATCGCCGTCGGTCTCTCGACTTCCATCCTCCCCCACAACTTCCGCGAACTCTGCGAGGCTAGCATCGCCTGCCTGCGCGGCAAGAAGTTTACGCTTTACCCGGATTTTTTCACGGGTGGCATCATCGACGTGACCGACTACAACGACGGTCAACGCGGGGGCAAGGTCAAGGTCCGCGCGAAGATTGAAAAGGTCGATAACAAGACGCTCGCGATTCGCGAAATCCCGTACGGCACCACGACGGTGAGCCTTATCGAAAGCATTGTCAAGGCAAACGACAAGGGCAAAATCAAGATCAAGCACGTGGACGACAACACGAGCCAGGGCGTCGAAATTCTCGTGCACTTGCAGCCGGGGACAGACCCGCAGGTGGCCATTGATGCGCTTTACGCCTTTACGGACTGCGAAAAGTCGCTTTCTCCGTGCACTTGCGTCATTATCGACAAGCATCCGAAATTTGTGGGCGTCTCGGACATCCTGAAGCTCAACACGGAACACACCGTGAAGCTTTTGGAATGGGAACTCGCTAACGAACTGAAGCACCTCGAAGACAAGTGGCACATGACCACGCTCGAAAAGATTTTCATCGAGAAGGAAGTCTATGAGGTCATCAAGAAGGCGAAGGACCGTGAACAAATTATCAGCCTCGTTCGCGAAGGCCTCACGCCGTACCTCAAGCGTTTGCACCGCAAGGAGGTTACAGACGAAGAAATTGGCAAACTCATTGAAATTCCGATTCGCCGTATAAGCCATTACGACCGCGAAAAGGCCGACCAGCTTTTGAAGGAACTGGAAGAGAGCATTGCGACTTGCAAGTACAACCAGGAACACATTATCGATTACGCCGTGAACCACTTCAAGAACATCTTGAAGAAGTACGGCGAAGGCAAGGAACGTCGTACGCAAATTGCCGAATTCGGTAAGGTGAACGCCGTACACGTGGCTCTTGCAAACCAGAAGCTTTACGTGAACCGCAAGGAAGGTTTCGTAGGCACGGGCATGAAGAAGGAAGAATACCTCTTCGACGTGTCGGAATACGATGACCTGATTGTGTTCAAGGCCGACGGCAGCTACAAGATTGTGAAAGTCAGCGACAAGGACTTTGTCGGTAAGGACATCATTCTCGTTGAAAAGTTCAACAAGGACGACGAACGCCATATTTACAACGTCATCCACCAGGACGGCAAGGACGGCTACGCTTACATCAAGCGCTTCAACGTCGGCGGCGTGACCCGCGACAAGGATTATTACATGGGCAAGAACAAGCCCGGTAGCAAGATTCTTTACATGTCGAGCAACATGAACGGCGAAGCCGAAGTCGTCGAAGTCATCTTGAAGCCGCGTCCGCGTATCAAGCTGAATTTTGAAGTCGATTTTAGCGAAGTCGAAGTCAAGGGACGTGGCGCCATTGGCAACATCGTTTCTAAGTACCCGATTAAGACGGTCAAGAGGCTGCGCAAGGGCGTTTCGACTCTTGGCGCAAGAGTGCTCTACTTTGACGCTCCGAGTGGTATCGTCTCGACGCAAAAGAAGGGCGATTGCCTCGGTGAATTTGGCGAAAACGACAAGCTGCTCATCATCAAGCAGGACGGTAGCGCACGCGTCCACAACATGGCGGACCCGATTCTCGTGGGTTCGGGCATCAAGTATCTGCACAAGTATGACCCAGCACAGGTCTTTACGGTGCTCTACTTCGAAGGCTCGAATTTCAACTACATGGTCAAGCGCTTCAATCTCGAAGGTTGCCCCATGACGACGGAATTCAGCGTGGTCTCCGATCACAAGGACACGAAGCTCATCGAACTCTTCGCAACGGATGACGCTCGCGAACTGATGGAATACCAAGTGGGTCGCGAAGTCCAGAAGGAAGAACTCGACTTGACGGAAATTGCGGAAGTCAAGGGCTACAAGGCTCTCGGCAGCAAGTTCACCGCCAAGAAGATCAAGCGTGTGAGCCGTATTTCGCCGGCAGACCCGTTTAGCGACGGGAGCGGTGAAAGCGACAGCGAACTCGAAGAACCGAGCTTGTTCTAAGAAGGACGCAGGAATGGTGACCCCGTCCCGGAACAAGTCCGGGATGACAGGCCGGGGTGACAATGCAATTAGGCAATCTTTTGTTGAATGTCATGCCGCACTTGTTGCGGCATCGCCTTTTTACAGAATATCTCTGTTAAGTAATTCGCCGTGGCTGAGTTCCAGGCGACGGAAGGGGCTGTTCAGATAAAAGTCCGGGTTATGCGTTGCCATGAGGATGGTAGTACCGCGGGCATTGATTTCCTTGAAAATGCAAAAGACTTCTTCAGCGTTTTTCGGGTCCAAGTTACCGGTCGGTTCGTCCGCCAAAAGCAAGTACGGGTTGTGCACCATCGCACGGGCAATCGCCACGCGCTGCTGTTCACCGCCCGAAAGCGTGTAAGGCATCGCAAAGCGTTTTTGCGTAATCCCCACAAGAGCAAGCGCGTCAAACACAGCGGAATTAATCTTGTTGCTCGGAGTCCCTACAATGCGAAGCGCGAGCGCCACGTTTTCAAAAACGTTCCGGTCCGGCAAAAGCTTAAAGTCCTGAAAAATAATTCCCATCTTACGACGGAGCGCCTGGATTCTATCGTCCGGAGTGTTCTTGCTATCGTACAAAACGTTGTCCGAAAACTTGACCATCACCTGGCCACCGCGTTCATCGTCCGGGCGTTCGTCCATATAAATGAGTTTGAGCACCGTCGATTTTCCGGCACCGGAATGCCCCGTCAAAAAAACAAACTCGCCTTTGTTTATACGGAACGTGACGTTGTTCAACGCCTTCCAGTTGGCTTCGTAAGATTTCGTGACGTGGGTGAAATGAATCATATTATTCCGTCATTCTGATTTCGACGAGAACTTCCTTACGCCACTTTTTAATAAGCTTGTCAAGCTTTTCGTTTTCGAGGTGCGTCGCCGCCATCATTTCAATCTTGCCGTAGTCTTCTTCGAGCGTGAGTTCACGGACTTGGCGGGAATCGTCCAAACGGAACAAGTGATAAGCGCCGTCAATCATGACCGGTTCAGAAATTTCACCGACATTCAAGTTTGCGACAGGATCGACATAAGCGGGTTCCATTTCGTTTCGTTGGAACCATCCGAGCAAGCCACCCTGGAAATTGCTGGACTTGTCTTCGCTATACTTTTTGGCGGCATTCGCAAATTCTTCCTTTGTCTTAATCGTCTTGCGGAGAGAATCGGCAAGCGCGACAACAGCAGCTGTATCCTTTGCGGTCGGAATCGTGCGCAAGAGAATTTGCGCAGAACGAACACCGTCTTCTTTACGGCCAAGCACGCGTGCAATGTGCCAGCCCAAATCTGTCTTGACCGGAGTCGAAGCATAGTGGCCATTCTTCAAGCGTTCAATCGCCTTTTCAAAAGCAGGATCCAAGAGACCACGCTTAAAGTAACCGAGGTCGCCGCCCTTTGCCGCAGAGCTGTCCTGCGAGTGGTTCTTCGCCAAAAGTTCAAATTTGATGCCGAGGTTCAAGCTGTCGATCAACATTTCCGCCACGTGCTTCACGGAATCGACAATCGCTGTATCCGGCTTGACTGGAATCTGGATGTGGCTCAGCAACACGCAATTGAACTGGCGCGGGAGAGAATCCTTGTAATCCTTGTAGAACAAATCGACTTCTTTCTTGGTCGGGTGAATAGAACCCACATGAAGCTGACGTACACGGGAAATTTCCATGTGGCTGCGGATTTGCTTGCCGAGCTGTTCACGGTACTGAATCATCGAAAGTCCAAGCTGGGCACGCACGGCCTTTTCAAGAGTCGCCATGTCAATCTTCTGGCTTGCAGCAATAGACTGGAGATGAGCTGTCACGCGCTGATCCACTTCGGATTCCGTAATCACAATCGAGTCTCGGTCGATGCGGCTGAGCAAAACCTTTTCTTCAATCATGCGGTTCAGCACAGTTTCTTTCTGCTGCTGTTCCGTCATACTTGCCGCTTCGGGCGTATCCTGGAACCTGTAAAGGTTGTTCATGAACTCCGAACGCATAATCGGCTTGCCATCCACGACAGCCGCAATGCCTTCCATCAACACAGGTTCGGCAAAGCAGGCGACAGACAGGGCAAATACAAGAGAGGCAATTCGATTACTAATCATTATTTTTCCTTTTCGCTAAGTACGTTCATCTTCGTAATTATGGGGATTCCCGTTTTCCATTCGTCCTTAAGTCGTTTCAAGACGACATTCTGATGTTCAATCCACGCATGCATCGAGACATCTTCAATAACTTCGTCGAGCGGACGCGCATCGGCGGAATCCAAACGATTTGTCACAACGGCAATCTTGGCCGCACCGTCGCAAACCTTCATCGGGGTAATGCGACCGACCACGGCACGACGAATCGAAGGAATCATGCACGGATCCGGAGTCACATCGACGCCGTCAAATTCCCTCATGCGCTTCACCAGGCGATGGTTCGGCGGAATCGATTCAAACTTGGTATTCTTGAATTCCTTGTAATACAGCACCGCAGATTTCCAGTCGGCAAACGAAAGAATGGCGCCAGAAACCGAAGTTTTGCCGTTCAAATACATGTTCTGGTTTTTATGATAGAAGTCGATTTTTTCACCATCACTCACCATCATCGTATCCAAGAATGTCTGCATATAGTAATCGGCCACAATTTTCCGCTTTGTGCGTTCAAGCATGCGAGCCAGCGTAGAATCCTTCAATGCTCCGTTTTTTACGGCCTGCTGGTAAATAAGCTCTTCATCAATCCAGTGCTGCAAAAACAGGATACGTTCGTTATCGCCCCAGGAATCCCAATCAGGGGCATACGTGTATATCTCCGACTGGTGCAACTTGGAGTCGCCCACCGTGACAATGACGGGGTCCTTCGACTCACAGGCAGCCAAAATCACCAAACAAGAGGCAAACAATATACGGATAAGAGATTTCATTGCGACAAATTTAGAAAATTCGCAGCCTTGAGAGTAGTTAAGGCTTTCTAGAGCCGTCCAAAACGGCCTTTCAACCTCGCCAAAGCGTCTTCTTCCACGATATCTTCGACGTCGCTACCTTTCCGCTTATATTTCAGGATTTCAAAATCTTCGAGCAGGGCCTTTGCCTGCAAGTAAAGTTCGGCAAATTCTGGTTCATCCGTTGGCATGCGGTCGATTTTTCCAAGGAGTTCACGCGCATTTTTCAGTTCGTGATCCTTGAGGTAACGCGCCTTGAGGTACGGGCGGAAATATTCGCGAAGAACATTCGCCGAAAGTTCTGTATTTTGGGTTGAATTCCTTTTTTCGCGGACAAGTTCGGCGCCATCAAGCGGGAGCTGCAAATCGAAGGTTTTGGCAACGGAGCTCAATCTTTCAAACAATGTAGATTCTTTTTGGTATATATTGTGAATCGATACAATTACTTTGTTTTGAGTCAAGGATTTTCCGTTCATATTGCGCATGTTCACGCTGAATTCCTTGAGAAGGTTCCAGCATTTCACGAACGCATCCGCTCCGATGAGTCCCGATTCGTAAGTCGCACGCACAAGCGAAAGGCGGATCTCTTCGTCTTCGCTGCGGGTATTCGCCGCAAGACTCCTGAAATCGCGAATCTTTTTGCCACGCGAGAACTCAAGCCCTGTAAAACGGACACAGCGATTGGCATCAAGACGGTCGGCTATGAGAGACTTTGCAACCCAGATTTTAAGCGCCGTTTCAAAATTATCCGCAAAGACGCCGCCTGTTTCGAGTAAATTCAAACGGTCGGCAATGAGTTGCTTTTTCTCTTCGGTCTCGGGATGCGCGCCTTCCACTCGCTTGCGGAACGCTTGCCAAAAGCGGGATTCGTCAGACATCATCAACGCAGACTCGCCAAGTCGCCAGCCAAAACGCATGCCTTCGAGCGGGAAATCAATACCAAAAGTCACTACTGCAGGGCGAACGGCATAGAACATGCGGTAAGAGCCCCATTCGGGCGACACCTCTATAGCGACCGTTCGCGCCCCTGCATCAGAAACCGCCGTCAGGCGCTCACTCTCGCCTACACCGCCAGCTTCCGCTTGGCGGCTTCGGCTCACATTATACGGTTCCGGGAAGCCGGGTTTCGAAACGACCAGATGCAACCGCAAATGATTTTCCTTATCCGGGTTCACTGTCGGAACGTCGATGCTAGCGCCGTTTGCACCAGAGCGGATTTCCTTTGTATTCGAAAGTACTTCGTAAAGCAACAAGAGCGGTGCTTTATGCGGAAAGTTGTCGAGTGCCGCAAAGAATTCATCGTCAATCGCGGTACGTTTGGCTTCCAGCGATTTTTTAACGCTCTTGGGCATTTCGCGAATCACGGATTCAATCATCCATTCGCGCCATTGCTGGATGCTCATCGCAAATTTTGCCGGAGAAATTTCAGTCAACAAATCAAACGGCAACGAGAGCGTAATGCCGTCGCAATCGCGAGTCGCGTCAAAGACCATCTCACCCGTGACAACGCGCTCACCAATGCGGAAATGTTCGATGGAACCGCCGAGCTGTGGGACAGGGGATTTTCCACGCTTGTCAACCCCGACTTGTTCGGGGTTCCCCTTTCTTTGCCGAGAAGGCGATTCCGGGTCAGAGCCCGGAATGACGTTGCCTACATTCGTCTTCCCAAGCGCTACATTCGTCATCCTGAGCGCAGCGAAGGATCCAGTGCGGAACCCGTCTGCATCACTTGTCCAAATTGTTCCAGTCGTGCCACCATCTAACTGATCCAGCCAATATTTCTCGTCAAATTTGAGGAACTGGTCGGTATGCTCGTGGATGTAATCCTTAAGCGTCTTGATGGAATTCACCTTACCAGCAATTCGCGTGTAGTATTCCACAAGAGTATCTTCGCTCGGAGCAAGCCCGAACTGGCGTTTACGCGCTTCGAGTGCATGGAGATTTTCGATGACGCGATCATTGTGCGTCATGAACGGGAAGGGACGCGCCACCTCGCCCATCACCACCGCTTCGCGCCAGAAAATTTGGGCGCAATCTTCGGGATTCACGCGGGCATAATCCACGCGATGACCACGACTAATCACAAGACCGCGGAAACTCACTTCTTCGACAGCTTCGACAAATCCGCGTTCTTTGTTCCATGTCGGCTCAAACCAACGGCGCGTGCAGAACGGTTCGGCCACTTGCAAAATCCATTCCGGCTTGATTTCGGCAGCCTTCGTAAGGAACGTGCGGCTTGTCTCACGGACTTCGGCACTGAAAAGCCATTCCACGCTCTTTGCGAACAAATCGCTGCCCGGGAACACATGCGTTTCGCGGCCGCTCACCAAGCGGTAGCAACCGTTTTCGATATCGCGGTGCGCAATTCCGCCCAAGAATCCAGACAAAAGCGCTATGTGCAAATTGTCGCGATGGAACGAATCGAACGGACAAACTCTATTTTCAAACTTCACTTCGAGAATGCGGCTGAACTGTTCATACAAATCCACCCATTCACGCAAACGCAAAAAATGCATGCTATTCTTGTCGCAGAACTTGCGAAGTTTGTTCCAAGATTTTCCGTCCCAGTCCGTGCAGAACGCATTCCACATCGAGACATAAACAAGGAAGTCGCTCTTGTGACCGCAGAATTTGCGATGCAGCTGACGGATACGAGTGCGTTCCGGCTCATCATTCGGCACCACACGCGGATCCTGGATGCTAAGCGCCGAGCACACGATAAGCGCCGACTGCAAGACGCCCAAATCACGAGCGCGCAAAAGCACCGCCGAAAGCGCTACGTCCATCGGGAGGCGCGTCATATCGCGGCCAAGTTTGGTCACGTGACCGCTAGAATTATCAGCGGTGAGTGCGCCAAGTTCAAACAACGTTTTGTATGCACCGCGGAAAGCCGAATGCGGAGGCGACTGCAAGAACGGGAAATTTTCCAGTTCAAGTCCGAGACTGCGAAGTTGCAGCACCACGTTCGCCAAATTGCTACGGCGAATTTCAGGCTCCGTAAATTCATCGCGCGCTTCAAAATTCTCGGGAGAGTAAAGGCGAATGCACACGCCGGGCTTCACGCGCCCCGCGCGTCCAGTGCGCTGCCGCGCGCTGGCCTTCGAAATTTCTTCGACGGGAAGCCCCTGAATTCTCGCCTGCGCATTGTATCGCGAGATTCGAGCCATACCCGTATCGACAACATAAGCAATTCCCGGAATCGTGAGAGACGTTTCGGCAATGTTCGTCGCAAGCACCACACGCGTCTTGCCCGTGTGCTTGAAAATACGGCGCTGCTCGTCAGGGCTCATGCGCCCGTAAAGCGGGAGCACGTCAAAAGTCGCTGCATCCAGTTCGTGCGCAAGGTCGCCTGCCAAGTCCTGAATGTCGCGTTCCGTCGGCAAAAAGCAAAGCAAGTGGTCACGGTGCCGCGTTTCCAAATCGAGAATCGCATCACGCGCTTCTTCAATCAGCCCCGAATCGCCTTTGCCACTGATATCTCGGAGTGCGCTTGCCGAACCACCGTCTGAAAAATAATACTCGACATCAACCGGATACGTGCGTCCTTCGGCCTCCATCACGCAGCTGTTGTCATAAAACTCTTCAAAAAGCTTGGCATCAAGCGTCGCCGATGCGACAATCAACTTGAAATCCGAACGACGAGAAAGTACCGTCTTGAAAATGCCAAGCAGAATATCTATGTTCAACGAACGTTCGTGCGCTTCGTCAATCATGATGGCGTTGTACTGCCGGAACAAGCGGTCCTTGCGGAACTCCTGCAACAAGATACCGTCCGTCATCACCTTGATGGGGGCTTCATTTGTACCTTGCTCCCAGAAACGAATTTTCGTCGAGACAAGCTCCTCGTCCTTGAGTTCCTCGCGCAAGCGATCCGCTATGGAAATCGCCGCCAAACGCCGAGGCTCCGTCACACCGATTTTGAACTTTACTGGATCCCGTTCGCCTTCGGCTCCAGGATGACGCGAACAAAACCATTCCAACAGAAATTTCGGCAATTGCGTAGATTTGCCGGAACCCGTATCCGCCTTGACAATGATAACTTGATGTTTTTCTAAAAGCTCAAAAAACTCCTCCCGATGTTCAACAACGGGAAGCTCCGGATATTCAATTTTCAAATCGGTTAATTGCATTAATAGATAACAATTACTCTTTAATATGCCCGCATTTGTCGCAGGTGAGCTTGTAGCTGTTATCAGGATCGACTACCATCACGCCGTCGCATTCCGGCACTTCGCACGGGAGTTCTCCCGGCATCACTTCTCTATAAGTCTTTTTTTCTTCCATAATGCACCGAATATAGAAATTCGCCACCCCGCCGCTTTCTACAATATCTATTTTTCGAACATGGAAAACGCAAAGACCGTCAAACAATCGCAAGTAGAAACCCGCGACATCGTCCACCCCTCCGACGTAAACGCCTACAATTTCGTTTTCGGCGGGCACATGATGTCGCTCCTCGACAAAGCAGCCTGCATCGCCGCCTACACGCACGCAAGGCGCAGAGTCACGACGATTTCCATCGACAACGTGCACTTTTTCAAGCCGGCAACCATCGGTACGATTCTCACCATCAAGGCTTCCGTGAACCGAGTGTTCAACACGTCCTTGGAAGTCGGGCTCAAAGTCATCGGTGTCCACCCGCAAGTGTCTTGGCAGCCCGAAGTCATCTGCCATGCGTACATGACGTTTGTCGCCCTCGACGAAAACGGAAAGCCGACCCCCATTCCGTCCATCATCCCCGAAACCGAAGACGAAATCCGCCGTTTCGAAGAAGCCGAAATCCGCCGCGAAGCACGGAAAAAACTCGCAGAACAGCTATCAAGCAAGTAAAAGTCAATTTTTTGACCCGATTTTATCCACCCGTACCTATAAAAAGACGATAAGCCGCATTTTATAGGTACGATTCAGAGAAAATAGCCCTCCAGCTCTAGTTTACAGCAAAATAAGAAGCAAAAAAAGCTTAAAATATATGGCCTTTTTCACTAAACTTTAGCGTTTTTAAGCATAAACAAACTAACAAAGTACCTATAAAAAAGACTTTTTCCCAATTTTATAGGTACACAAGTTCAAAAACAACGAGAACAATACCTATAAAAAACACATTATTTCAGCTTTATAGGTACCCAGTACGAAAAAACACCACAGCGAGCAGCCATAAGACACATCGCGAAGCAACCACATCTTTCTACTCTAGTCACCGTCATTCCGAACATAGCAAAGTTGTTACTTTTTATTCCAATTCAAGACATAACTGGATCCTTCGGGGGAATCCCCTCAGGATGACAAAAGAGCATCACCCGTTCACTCGTCTGCATCTATCGTCTTTAGTCAGTACCCTCTCGTCTAGTAATAAACACTGGTTACACTTGAAAACATTTTCATGAAAAAGACCCTTTGAGGCCGTTTTCAACGTTTCTAATTTTTTGACAAATGCAACAGGTGCAAGTCAAAGACCGTTCGCTCATCAGCCTCTCGTGGCCGCTCATCCTCACGTTCGCCGTGGGCATGATCCAGCCCATGATGGACAGTTGGTTCCTTTCGCGCACTTCCGAAACCGCAGCCGCGGGCGTCGGCGCCATGCTCCCGATTCTCGGTGCGCTTTTTACCGCACTCCATGCCTTCGCACAATCCGGCGCGAGCATCGTCTCGCAGTACATCGGCGCAAAGCAGAACAGCCATGCCAACAGCACGCAGACCATGGTCCTCTTCGGGAGCATATTGCTCGGAGTGGCACTCACGCTCATCGTTTATCCGCTTTCGGGGCAAATTCCCCGCTGGATGGGACTCACCGATGAACCCGCAAAATACGCCATGCAATTTTTGAGCGTTGTCTCGTTCGGGTTCGCCTTCCGCGCATTGCAAACCATCCTCACAGCCCTCATCGCAACCCACGGCCTTACCGTCTGGAATCTCGTCGGCAACACGCTCACCATTGCATCAAACGCCGCCTTGAACGTCGTGTTCCTCGAAGGATATTTTGGGCTCCCCAAGATGGGCGTTTACGGAGTGGCCCTCGCCACCGCACTCTCGTGGCTCATTTCTTCGATCATTCTCTGGCTCGTACTCAAGTTCAAAGTACACCACCACAGCAAAGTTCGCGACTGGAAACGCTCCCGCGTTCTCTTGCCCGACTGGATTCGCATCGGCCTCCCCGCCGCCGCAGAACCCATCAGTTTCCAGCTTTTCCAGGTGTTCATCACCGCGATGGTTGTCTATGTGGGCACCACGGCAATGACCGCCCGCGTATTTGCGGGTAACTTCGCCGCTCTCTCCGTGATTCTCGGTGTCGGCCTCGGCAGTGGAAACCAAATTCTCGTGGCCCACCTCGTCGGCGCACACGATTACGACAAGGCAAACCGCCGCGTTCACCAGACACTCGCCGTCGGCATCATCAGCGGACTTTTGCTCTCGATTATCATCGCGCTTCTCGGTGAACACTTGCTGAGACTTTACACAGACAATCCCGAAGTGCTCAAACTCGGCAGAATCTGCCTCTGGTGCGACGTGGCCGTACAGCCCTTCAAGGCAGTAAACTTTATCGTCACCACATCGCTCCGTGCCGCAGGCGATTCCAAATTTCCGGCACTCGTCGGTAGCGGCATGATGTGGACACTCGGCCTTGCAACTTCGCTCATCCTCGCGTTTGTCGTTGGACTCGGACTCCCTGGACTTTGGCTCGGCATGGCCGCCGACGAATTTTACCGCTCGTTCGCAAACATTTGGCGCTGGAAGAGCGGCCGCTGGAAAAGCAAAGCTGTGGTTTAAAAAGCAAAAAGTCCGGCGGGAAAGCCGGACTTCATTAATCAAAGAACTTCGTCAATTTACGATTTGCCAAGTGCAGCCTTGATGGCAAGAACATCAGCTTCAGAAAGTTCGGTGAAATCAGTAATTTCTTCAATAGGCTTGTTTTTCAGCAGCATTTTTTCCGCAATTTCGCGATTTCTTTGATTGCGACCTTGACGCAAACCTGTATCAACAGCCGCTTTATGGATAGCGTACTCGTCCCATTTGGCTTTCTGTGCTTCGTCAATCATTTTCTGTTCCTCTTTCGATAATTTAGCCAATTTCGCTGTCGAAAACAAGAGCGCGAACACCGAATTCGCATACTGCTTGGGCATCTGCGTCATATTTTTCATGTTCTTGAGGGCGTAAAGCCCCTTGTCAAGTGTCGTTTCCAGTTCATCTAAAGGCTTATTGAACTTCGGCAATTCCACGAATGCAAAATTGAGCGTATTGCTGATGCTAGCGCCGTTGACTTCGCGAAGCTTTGCACGGCGAATGTAGCGGTCGTCGGCAAACACATTGAATTCCATGAACACGACCGTAACGACAGGGCTCAATTCGTAATTGTACTTTTGTCCGCGTTCGCCTTGCGCGATAATCGTCTGCGAGGCGTAATAAATCGCACGATTGACAATATTTTCCTGAAAAAGAATCTGCACCTCGATGATGAACCGTCGCCGCTCAGAATCGATGCAATGTAAGTCAAATATAGAAGTCCGATTTTCATTCGAGCCGTCGCTGTATTCCTTGTTACGGGACTGCACATCGACAATCGGCGACGCGATTTCGCCTTCAAGTACAGCGTTCAAAAGCGCAATCAGACAGACTTTGTTCTGCGTGTCAGGATTGAACGCCTTCTTGAAAGTCCTATCAAGAAGAAGATCCGCAAAGACTCCAGCCCCTTTGTATTCTTCGAAAGTTTTGGCCTCACCAACCATTTCGCCGTGGCCATTCTTTATTTCAGCCGCGTTATTATTGTTTTCCATAATTATCCGTTGTTAAACACCCGATAATGTCGGGCCCATAGACAGAAAACGCTCCTATCCATTATATTAACACGCTTTTTTAAGCGATTTGTCCTGTAAAATTTTCAGTAAACTTTTTTTACAATCAACAGTACTAAATGCAAAAAGTCCGGCGTGAAAGCCGGACAATTTTTCTATTGACTAATGACTATTAATCAATAACAAAAATCAGTTTTTGACGCAACGGACAGAGTATCCACTCGTTTTATTGCTACCACTATTACTAATGCGCATAGCGTCACCAATGGCAAATAAGCCCACTGAGTAAGCTTTGTCTTGTTCGTCTTCTGTCGCACTCCAAAAGCCACTCATAGTGGTTGCAAACGTGACTACATTAGGCTGCTTATAGCCGGCCGGCAGGGCAGAAAATCCAACAGCATCAATGCCGTTCGCTCCAGTCTCAGGTGTCCAGCCAGTCTGAGCCTTAAGAATTTTTCCAGCAACATCCTCACCTCCGACCAGATTAAGCAAAACAGACCATTCGTCATTATTAGGCAAATGCCAACCATCCGGGCAAACTTTGATTGCGGTTTCCCATACATACAAACGTCCTATTCTAACGCTATCTACAGCCTTATTGATAGAAGTCCAAATTGGGCCAGAGTAAGCACCAGGCTCACTGCCATCGGTATAATCCAAATTCTGGGCAATCCACCACTGATCACCGATCTTTACCGTTTTGTATTTTTTGCCGTCGCGGTCGTCCACCAACTCGCCATATTCGCAGTTGTCTTCCGTTTCTGTTTTGCAGCCTATTTGCGAACTAGACGAAGATTTCGCTGAACTACTACTTGACTTGACGTTGGAAGATGATTTCGTCGAACTGCTACTCGTCATGGCGACCTCAGAGCCGCCATCTTTCTTGCTGCTGCTGGATCCTATCGCTTCGCTCCAGGATGACAGTGAAGAATCATCGTCATTCGAGGAAGTACTGCAGTCGTTACCACAAGCGGCGAGCATCAAAAATACGCAAAAAAATGCGCAAAAACGCAACCTCATTCCAAGAGACATAAGCACTCCAATTTATGAGGATAAAATAGAAAAAATAGATGTAAATAGACTGACTATAGAGAAAAACTATTAGGTATGAGCACGGGTCTTACGACCCTTTGGGATATGAGGTATGGGCAATTGCTCAAAAGAGCTTTTACACTTACCCCATAGCCCAAAGCGAAGCGACCCCAAAGACACGCAGTGCCGACCCCATCCCCAAAAATTTCTACATTTGGCGCATGCCGTTCTACTCCGACGAAATCATCCAAGAACTCAAGAACCAAGCGGATATCGCGTTGGTCATTCAGCAGTTCTTACCGCTCAAAAAAAGCGGGAACAATCGATACGTCGGCGTATGCCCTTTCCACGATGACCACTCGCCTTCCATGACGGTGAATTCCACGCTGGGCATTTACAAGTGCTTCGCGTGCGGTGCTGGTGGCGATGTTTTCAAGTTCATTCAGAATCATGAAAAATTGGACTTCAAGGGCGCTGTAGAATGGGTCGCCAACTTTGTAGGTTATGCGCTCCCGAACCTCGGCAACAATGTCAACACAGAGGCACTTGAAGAGCGCACGATGGTCCGCAAGTTGAACGAACTTGCCTGCGCCTGGTTCGAAGAACAGCTCACGTTAAGCCCCAAGGCTTTGGAGTATTTAAACAAGCGACACGTCTCGCCCGAGACTCGCAAGCAGTTCCACATCGGCTATGCTCCGACGGGACGCGAAGGTTTTATCGGTTACGCCGCACGCAACGGTTTTTCACCGCGCGACTGCGTCAAGGCAGGGCTCGCCGTCGAGAAAGAAAACGGCGGTATCGCAGACAAGTTCCGCGATCGTTTGATGATTGCCATCCAGAACCTCTCGGGAGTCGTTGTCGCCTTTGGCGGTCGTGACTTGAGCGACCCCGCCTCGCACAACGGAATAAAGCTTGCCAAATACATGAACAGCCCGGAGACGGCGCTTTACAGCAAGCGCGACATTCTCTTCGGATTGAATCACAGCCGAAACGCCATCATGAAGGAGAATGCGGTCATTATCGTCGAAGGATATTTTGACCTCATCAGCCTTTACCAAAGCGGCGTGCAGAACGTCGTGGCCGCCTCGGGTACAGCGCTTACGGAAAATCACGCAAGCATTCTCGCCCGCTACGCAAAGACCGCTTACCTTGTATTTGATGGAGACGCTGCCGGGCAAAACGCCACGCGCCGCAGTCTCGAAATCGTACTCCCTAAAGGCCTTTCGCCAAAAGTTTTTGCGCTTTCGCGACCGGATGGCACCAAGATTGACCCGGACAACTTCGTGAACGAACAAGGCCCGGACGCATTCAGGAAAGCGCTCCGCACCGCCGAAGACTGGCTCAGCTATCTCGGGCGTACAATGCCGAACAACAGTCCCGAAGACCGAGCGGCATTCATCACGCAAGCAAAGACGCTTATCAAGAGCATCGAGAATCCGGAACTTCGCAATCAGTATTTGAAGCTCGTTTCCGAGCGTTACAGCACCACGCGTTCGCTCGCAGGAATCAAGGTCGCACACCCGAAACGCGAAAAGGCGCCAATAGCAGCCGAACAGCCCGCAGCGCCGCAAGTGAGCGTTCCATGGGAATTGCTCTCGCCGATTGAAGTGCGTTTTGCGAACTTGCTATTCCGTAACCCCACGCTTCTCGACCGCGCCGCAGAATACTTCGACATGGACTTTGCCGCAAGCGGAATCCAAATTTTCGATTCTCCGCTGATTGATGAATTTATCCAGTCGATTCTCGCGCAGTACGCAGAGACGGGCGCGTTTTCGCCGAGAGTCCTGTACGAATCGCTTTCACCGCAATTGCAACTTTTCTTGGAACAACTCCCCGACGAGACGTGGAAAACGCCGAACGAAATTCTCGAATTTTACGACACGTTAGCCGTGCTCACGCTAAACCTGTGCGACCGTTACAAGAAACTCATCCCGCTTGAATCCGAAGCGGGCATGCGTCTCCGTATGCAGTTGAACAAGTTCACGCAGGGCATCCAAACGATTTCCAAGAAGCGCAAGATTTCGGCCATTACGCCGGACGTTTTCGCCGAGCAGATTATCCAGAGCAAAGCGCCGCTCATCGACCTTTACACAGCAATTAACGATTTGTCGTCGGGCTCCGCGCAGTCCAACAACGAGCAGTTCTCGCAACCTGAAATGCCACCAGAAATGGACGCCCCGCCACCAGAAGAACCGCCATACGACCCGAACGAAGACGAACCCTACGTCCCTGATGACGAGCCTTACGTTCCTGACGATGATTTTGGAGCAAGCGACGACTTTGGCTAACGCCCACTAGATTTTAAAATTAAAGAGGAAATATGTTATCCATCAAGAACCTTAAAGCAAGTATCGAAGACGGCACCCAAATCCTGAAAGGGATCAATCTCGAGGTCAAGCCGGGTGAAGTCCACGCCATCATGGGCCCGAACGGTTCCGGCAAAAGCACGCTCTCCAAAGTGATTGCAGGGCACCCCGCTTACCATGTCGATGGCGGTTCCGTCGAACTCGACGGCAAGAACTTGCTCGAAATGGAAATCAACGAACGCGCCAACTCCGGCCTCTTTATTAGCACGCAGTACCCGACCGAAATTCCGGGCGTGAACAACGTCGAATTCTTGAAGATGGCACTCAACAGCAAGCGCGCTTTCCTCGGCCAGCCCGAAATGAGCGACGAAGATTTCAAGAAGCTCTGCGAAGAAAAGATGAACTTGCTCGAAATGGACGAACGCTATCGTGAACGCGGCGTGAACGACGGCATGAGCGGTGGCGAAAAGAAGCGCAATGAAATCCTCCAAATGGCGATTCTTGACCCGAAGGTGAGCTTCCTTGACGAAACGGACTCCGGCCTCGACATTGACGCCCTCCGCATCGTCGCAAACGGCATCAATCACATCATGTCGCCCGAAAAGGCTGTGATTCTCGTGACGCATTACCAGCGCCTTTTGGACTACATCAAGCCCACTTACGTTCACGTGCTCCGTCACGGCAAAATCATCTTGAGCGGCGGCCCGGAACTTGCCCTCAAGCTCGAAGACCAAGGTTACGACTGGATTGAGGAAGCCTAATGAGCACTGCAACATCTGAATTTATACAGAGTTTGCCGAACGCAGAGCAAGCAATCGCTCGCCTCCGCGAACTCGGCATGCCCCGTCGCAACAACGAACTTTGGTCGTTCTTCCCGGTCGCCAAAATCCCGACACCGGAATTCATGGGCACGGATTTTGCGGCACCCCCCACGACAGCCCCGGCGCATTCCTCAAGCGACGAAGCAGTCCAAAAAGAATCCGACTTCGCCGCCCTCCTCCCCATCGCCAACCTTGCCCGCCCCATGATTCGCGAAATCGCAGACGGCGCCGACGAAATGGCGATGCTCAAGTGCAACAACGATTTCGGGCACACCGTCCTTGAAATCGGCAAAAACGCCAAGGTGAGCCTCGAAATTCTCGACAACAAGGTCACGCACGACATTGCCGCCGAACGCTTCGACATCAACGTCGGCGAAAATGCTGACGTCGAAATCTTCTTTGCAAACCCGGCTTGCGATTTGCCGCTCCGCTTTAGGCACTTCAACATCAACCAGGCCGCAGGCGCCAACGTCCGTTTTTCGAGCATCTGCAAGGATACAGCGATTGGCCGCGTGAGCGTTGAATGCCACCTCAAAGGCGAAGGCGCCAACTTCGATTACCGCAGCCTTCACGTTCTCGATGGCGAAGCTTCGCAGCACAGCCGCCTCACGATTTACCACGAAGCACCGCGCACCACAAGCACCCAGCTTGCGCGCAACTTGCTTTCCGGTTCTGCACGCGTGAGCTACGATGGAAGCGTTATCGTCGGCTACGACTGTACGGGCGTCAACTCCAGCCAACTCGTGAACACCATCCTCATGAGCGAAGATGCAAGCGTCTCCGTGAAGCCGGTCCTCAAAATCTACCATGACGACGTGGAATGCACGCACGGCAACACCGTCGGCGAACTCGACGCGGAACAGATGTTCTACCTCGTGAGCCGCGGCATCCCGAAAAAGGCTGCCCAGGAAATGCTCATGCGCTCGTTCGCACAAGAGACGTTCCTGCCGCTCCCCGACAGCCCCGCGAAAAAACGACTGATGGCGGAACTTAAAAAGTAATGTCATGCCCGACTTGATCGGGCATCTCCTTTTTTATACGAGATAGTGATCCCCTCCGCGTTGCTCCGAAGGTGACGGGATCGGAATAACATTTAAAAGGCGGCTGCGGTCGCCTTCTTCTTTGGCATTCCCTGTAAAAATGTAAATTTTTGTAACAAAATATTATGTTTTAAATAAAAAAGATATATTTATGCACAACTTAAAAATAGGAGTCCGTATGCGTGCTACTAAAATAGGTGCTGTTCTTTCCTTTTTCTTGAGCTTTATTCTTACTTCTTGCTGGCCTACCGATTCTGATTCTAATTCCAGTTCAAATAACTGTAATTTTGCCGAAACGGACAATGAATGGGTTTATACAACGTCCAGTAATTACGAAGACGGAACCACTGAGTCTGATGTCAAAGTCACAGTAACGGATACTGGAGCCGTAGAACATTACAAATCAGTTAAGCGCGGCTCATCATTTCATACAGGGTGCGATAACGTCATGCCATCTGTGATGGGTACTGAAGAAAATCCCCGAACAACAACTAATGACAAGTTTACAAGTACATATTACTGCAAAGATGGTGCATACTATTCTGAATCTGACTTTTACATCAATTTTAAAGACGAAAGTAGCCAATACAAGTCCCGCAAGGAATTGTTCGATAGCCATATGAAATCATGCAAGGCCGCCGGTAAATATTACAGCAGTGGCCCAATCTAAGCAAACCGTCCAATTCGCAAGCATTAAACAAAAGAACCCGCCGGATCGCTCCGACGGGTTTTTAGCATTGCTGTGATTTTTTCTCATTTCCACTCGTTAACCCAAATCGTAGTCTCAGCTACGTGTTAACT
>Ga0310697_10002282_pt1 | contig 20654 bp, 19 predicted proteins | sample 172DNAGHGlowgp2_FD_203883 | JGI IMG/M metagenome (GOLD analysis project Ga0310697, IMG submission 203883) | Sheep rumen microbial communities from Palmerston North, Manawatu-Wanganui, New Zealand - 1728 DNA GHGlow gp2 (v2) (version 2) | ecosystem: Host-associated > Mammals > Digestive system >... | reverse complement strand
GGATGGACCTGCACTACGCCCGCCGGATGAACATGATCCAGGCGGACATCGTCCACGCCCACAGCCCCTTCCTCTCCGGCAGGGAGGCCCAGGCCTACGCCCGGAAGCGCAAGGTGCCCCTGGTGGCCAGCTTCCACAGCAAGTATTACGACGATTTCCTGCAAATCACGAACAACGAGCGCTTGGCAAAGATCGGCACCCAGAAGGTGGTCCATTTCTACGAACAGTGCGACGAGGTCTGGGCGGTCAGCGAGTCCTCGGCGGAGACCCTGCGCTCCTACGGCTACAAGGGCCCCCTGAGCGTGATGACCAACGGGATGGACATCCCGGAGCCGGACCCGGAGGCAGTGGCGGAGGTCACGGAGCGCTACGAGCTGGACGTGCTGCCGGTGCTGCTCTTCGTGGGACAGATGAACTGGAAGAAGAACCTGGACTGCGTGCTGGAGGCGGCGGCGGGGCTGGAGCAGGACTTCCGCCTGGTCTTCGCCGGACAGGGGCCCCACGAAAAGGAGATCCGCCGCCGGGCCAAACAGCTGGGCCTGAGCGAGCGGACGGTCTTCACCGGCCACCTCACGGACCGGCGACTGCTGAACGCCCTCTACGCCCGCTCGGAGCTGTTCCTCTTCCCCTCCCTCTACGACAACGCCCCCATGGTGCTGCGGGAGGCCGCCGCCGCGGGCACCCCCGCCGTGGTGGTGCGCGGCAGCAGTTCCGCCGAGGTGGTGCACGACGGGGTCAACGGCTACCACTGCGCGAACGACCCGGCGGATCTGCGGCGGGTCATCGACGCGGCGCTGGCCGACCCGGCGGCGCTGGCCGCGGTGGGCGCGAAGGCGAAGGAGACCATTCCCGTGCCCTGGGACAGGCTCATCGACCAGGTGCTGGACCGCTACGCCGAGCTGGTCCGGGTCCACCGCATCGTGGCCCAGGACTGAAAGCGCCCAGACCGCGCCCTGTTCGGGGCGCGGTTTTGCGTGGGAGAGGAGCGGACGGCAATCAGAATTAAAAAAAGAAAAAATATGAAAAGAAAAAGAAAAGAATTGACAGGAGACAAGCTTGTGGTATAATATACAATAAATTTGTCTACTCTGCCGCATTTTATGGGAACGGCGACGGGGCAGGAACAAAAAACCATTCCGAGGACAAGGAAAGGAGAACAGAACCATGAAACGCAATTGGACCTCCACGCTCTCCCTGCTGCTGGCGCTGATGCTGCTGGCGGCGCTCATGGCTGCCTGCGGCGCGCAGGGCGGCTCCGCTCCCGTGGAACCCGTCGCCGACGGGGAGGAAGTGGACCTCCCGGACGGCGAAGGCATCGTAGCCGACATCGGACCCCTGCTGGACGAGGCGGTCCCCCTGGCCGACGGCCCCCTGCTGGGCACCATGCTGAACGTCAGCGCCTCCGGCACCCTGGTGAAGGAGAACGCCAGCGCGGTCATCGACTACTCCAACACCAAGGACGGCTACGTCATGGTCAAGTGGACCGGTGAGCGCGACGCCAAGATCAAGGTCCTGCTGAAGGGACCCAGCGGCACCACCTATCAGTACAACCTGCGCACCGACGGCCAGTACGACGCTTTCCCCTTCTCTGACGGCAACGGCGCCTACAAGGTGGGTGTGTACAAGAACACCAGCGGCACCAAGTACTCCACCACCCTGAGCGTGGACGTGACCGTCGCCATGACCGACGAGTTCGCGCCCTTCATCCGTCCCAACCAGTACGTCAACTACAACCCCGACAGCGCCGTGGTGAAGAAGGCCGCCGAGATCTGCGCCGGCGCCACCACCAACCTGCAGAAGGTGGACAAGGTCTACGCCTGGGTCGTGAGCCGCATCGTCTATGACTATGACAAGGCTGCCACCGTGCAGAGCGGCTATCTGCCCAACGTGGACGAAATTCTGAGCACCCGCAAGGGCATCTGCTTCGACTACGCCGCCCTGATGAGCGCCATGCTGCGCTCCCAGAACGTCCCCGTGAAGCTGGTCGTGGGCTACACCGGCAACGTCTACCACGCCTGGATCTCCGTCTACAGCGAGACCGAGGGCTGGATCGAGGGCAAGATCTACTTCAACGGCAAGGAGTGGAAGCTGATGGATCCCACCTTCGCCGCCGGGAGCAAGGGCAGCGCCGAGGTGCAGGAGTACATCGGCAACGGCGCCAACTACACGTCCAAGTATCTTTACTGATCGGAGGAAACGGACTTGAGCAGAGCGACCAGCGTTTCAGAGCAATATCTTCCGCTGTTCTGCCATGAGCTGTACCAGCTCTACCGTGCGGGCATCACCCCGGCGGAGGGCCTGCAGCTGCTGCGGGAGGAGGAACGCGACCCCAAGGTCCTGTCCTGGCTGGAGGGACTTTGCAGCGCCACGGAGATGGGAACGCCTCTGGGTCAGGCGCTGCGCGAGTCCGGCGTCTTCCCGGACTACTTCTCCGACATGATCGGCCTGGCGGAGCAGACCGGGCGGATGGAAGATGTGCTGTTGGCGCTCCAGCGGCACTATGAACGGAAAAACCGGATGAAGTCCGATGTCCGCAACGCCGCCACGGTGCCCGCTGTGCTGTTGGTGGTCATGCTGGCCGTGGTGATCCTGCTGATCACCCAGGTGCTCCCGGTGTTCGACCGGGTGCTGGGACAGCTGGGCGTGCGCATGGGCGGCGTGGCCGCCGGCATGATGGAGTTGGGCGCGGCCATTTCCAAAGCGGGCGCGTGGATCGGCGCGGCTCTGGCCGTCATCGCCCTGGCGGTGCTGGTGGTGGCGCTGGTCCCCGCGCTGCGCAAGCGCTTTACGGCTGCGTTCAACCGGCGCTTTGGCGGGCGCGGCCTGCTGGGCCAGATGGCCGTCTCCCGCTTCGCCTCCTCCATGTCCATGGCCACGGCCAGCGGCATGACCATGGACGAGGCGGTGGAGCGCTCCGCCCGGCTCTGCGCCGGGTCCAGGGAGATCGACGAGAAGACCGCCAAGTGCCGGGAACTCATCGAGACCGGCAGCACCCCGGCGGACGCCCTGGCCGAAAGCGGGCTGTTCTCCGGGCGCGACAGCCGTCTGCTGAAGCTGGCGGAGCGCACCGGCAGCCTCAGCGAGACGCTGGAGCAGCTGGCCGCCCGTCAGGAGGAGGAGAGTCTGCGCCGCATCGACCGGCTGGTGGGCTCCATCGAGCCGGGCATCGTGCTGGTGACCAGCGTGCTGGCGGGCGTCATCCTGCTGAGCGTCATGCTCCCCATGATGGGACTGCTGTCCGGGATCGGTTGAGCCATGAAGCGGGCAAAGCGTTGGAGCGGCGTGCTGTCCGCCGTGTTGGGCATCGTGCTGTTCGTCGGCGTGGCCGTCTGGATGCTGTCCGGCGTCCGGGCCGCGTCGGAGGCCAGTGAACAGGAGGGTCAGCGCCAGGCGGAACTGAGCGTTCGCCAGGCCGCCGTCAGCATCTACGCGCTGGAGGGCGCCTATCCTGAGAGCTATGAGGCCCTGCGGCAGCGCAGCGGCATTGCCATAGACGAGGAGAAATACGCCGTGGTGTACGAAATTTTTGCATCCAATATCATGCCGGAGATCACCGTGGTCCGGCGCAATCCATGAAGCGCCGCAGCGGTGCGGGGGCGGCTGCCACGCTGGTGGCGGCCTGCCTCTTCGGCGCGGCGCTGGTGCTGAGTCTGCTGTCCGCCGCGGCGGTCTACCGCCAGGTGCAGGAGCGCACGGACCGCAGCGGGGAGCGCCGCCTGGGGCTCAGCTATCTCACGGCCAAGCTCCACTCCTGCGATGCCGAGGGCATGGTCCGGGCCGGGGATTTCCACGGCCTGGACGCGCTTTTCCTGTCCGAGCGGGAGGGCGACACGTCCTATGAGACCGTCCTCTACGTCTATGACGGCTGGCTGCGGGAGCTGTTCTACGAGACCGGCTATGAGCTGGAGCCCCAGGACGGGGAACGGATCACGGAGGCCCGAAACCTGTCGGTGCGGGCCGTGGGGCGGCTGCTGGAGCTGGACTATGTGGACGGCAATGGCGAGGGCGGCCGGGCAAATGTCTATGTAAGGAGCGGTGACTGAGGATGGAGGATCGGGTTCGACCCACAAAATCCGGCCTGTTTGCGATCGAACTGCTGATTGCCGTGGGCGTCTTCGTGTTCTGCGCGGTGGTCTGCCTGGGCGTCTTCGCCCGGGCGGAGCTGGAGAGCCGGGACAGCGCCGAGCTGGAACTGGCCATGAACGCGGCGCGGAACGCGGCCGAGTGCTTCAAAGCCGCGGGCGGCGACCTGGCCGAAACGGCGGAGCTGTGCCGCGGCGCGGTCCGGGACGGCGCGCTGGAACAGGACCTGGGCGGCGGGCTGCTGCTGCGCCTGGTCCCCAGTCCCGCTGAGGGCTATTGGACGGGCGAGCTGTCCGTCGCCCGGGACGAGACGGAGCTGCTGCGCTGGACCGTGGCGGCGCTGGAGGTGCAGCCATGAAGCGCGGGGGACAGATCAGCGGCGTGGTCTCTCTGGTCACGTTTTTCTGCGCTCTGTGCATGGCGGTCTTCGCGGTGCTCACGCTGTCCACGGCGAACCGGGAGTACAGCCTGACCCGTCTGGCGGAGGAGCGGGCGGCGGCCTATTATCTGGCCGACCGTCAGGCAGTGGAGCAGGTGGCCGCCATGGCCGCCACGCCTCTGCCGGAGGGCGAGGAGTCCGGCATTGCCTTCCCCGTGGGGGACGACCTCATGCTGGAGGTGGTGCTGCGGGGCGAGGGCGGCACAAATCGCGTGCTGCGCTGGCAGACCGTCTACCGGGGCGACTGGCAGCCCGATACGAGCATCAAGGTATGGAGCGGGGAATGATATGGTACACATTTTGACTTATCTGGAACAGGCGGTCAACGAGAACGCCGCCGACCTCTTTCTGATCGCTGGCAAGGAGATCAGCATCAAGGGCACCGGCGGGATGCGGCCTCTGACGGAGGGGCGGCTGAGCACGGAGGAGTCCGAGCGCCTGGTGCGGGAGATCTATGAGCTGGCCGAGCGCGAGCTGCCGGAGCGCCTGAGCCGCTGGGACGACGATTTCGCCCTGTCCGTGGCGAATCTGGCGCGCTTCCGCATCAACGTCTTCCAGCAGCGCGGCTCCCTGGCGGCGGTGATTCGCGTGGTCCACTTCGGCATACCCGACTGGCAGAAGATGGGCCTGACGCAGGAGATTATGAAGATCTCCGAACGGACGCGGGGCCTGGTGCTGGTCACCGGCCCGGCGGGCAGCGGCAAGAGCACCACCCTGGCCTGTGTGGTGGACGCCATCAACCGCAACCGCTATGCCCACATCATCACCATCGAGGACCCCATCGAGTATCTGCACCGCAACCAGAAGAGCATCGTCAGCCAGCGGGAGCTGAACATGGACACGGGCAGCTACGTCACGGCCCTGCGCGCCAGTCTGCGCCAGGCCCCGGACGTGATCCTGGTGGGCGAGATGCGCGACCCGGAGACCATCCAGATCGCCATGACCGCCGCAGAGACCGGGCATCTGGTGATCTCCACCCTGCACACCGTGGGCGCGGTGAACACCATCGACCGCATCATCGACGTGTTCCCCCCGGCCCAGCAGACCCAGATCCGGGTCCAGCTCGCTCAGGAGCTGAAAACCGTGGTGTCCCAGCAGCTGCTCCCCACCGTGGACGGCGTGCGGGCCCCGGCCTTCGAGATCATGCACCTGAACAACGCGGTGCGGGCCATGGTGCGCGACAGCCGCATCCACCAGATCGACTCCGTCATCCAGACCAGCTCCGCCGAGGGCATGATCGGCATGGACGAGTCCATCCTGCGGCTTTACAAGGCCAAGCGCATCACCCGCGAGACGGCGCTGCACTTCGCCATGAATCCGGACACGCTGCAGCGGAAGCTGATTTGAATCACAAATGAGAGGCTGAAGCAAACAAGCGGCCAGGGCAAGCCCCGGCCCTGCAAGATGGTGGGAAAAAGGAAAAATCTTCCCACATGTCTGTAGGGCGGGGGCTTGCCCCCGCCGCTTTGCGACTTTTTTCCAGTACAGGAGGGGAGAACACAATGCTCAACACCACGCTTTGCTACATCGAGCAGGGGGACGCCTGGCTGCTGCTGCACCGGGTCAAAAAAGAAGGGGACCTGAACCGGGACAAGTGGATCGGCCCCGGCGGGAAGCTGGAGGAGGACGAGAGCCCGGAGGAGGGGATGCTGCGGGAGGTGCTGGAAGAGACTGGCCTGACGCTGACCCGATGGCGCTACCGGGGCCTGGTCACCTTCGTCAGCGACCGCTGGGAAGGGGAGTATATGCACCTGTTCACCGCCGACGGCTTCACCGGGACCCTGATCGACTGTGACGAGGGGACCCTGGAGTGGGTGCCCAAGGCGGACTTCGCCAGGCTGCCCCAATGGGAGGGGGACCGGATCTTCCTGCGGCTGCTGGAGACCGGCGCGCCCTTCTTTTCCCTGAAGCTCTGTTATGAAGGGGAGCGCCTGGCCTATGCCGCCCTGAACGGGGAGGACATCACGCCATGAGCGGGGGCCGGGAACTGCGCTACATCGCCCGCATCCGCAGCGACTTCCCCAGCAAGTTCGGCGTCCCCCGCCAGAGCGGGCTGGTGGAGGCCCTGACGGCGGAAGTGGTCTTCGAGCCGGAGTTCCGGGACCCGGAGGCCCTGCGGGGCATCGAGGGCTTTTCCCACCTCTGGCTGATCTGGGAGTTTTCCCAGGCGGTGCGGGCCGCCTGGTCCCCCACGGTGCGCCCGCCCCGGCTGGGGGGCAACCGGCGCATGGGCGTCTTCGCCACCCGCTCCCCCTTCCGGCCCAACCCCCTGGGCCTGAGCTGCGTGCGCCTGCTGGGGCGCACGGAGGCGGGGACCCTGCTGGTGGCCGGGGCGGACCTGATGGACGGCACGCCCATCTTCGACATCAAGCCCTATGTACCCTACGCCGACGCCCACCCGGAGGCCCTGGGAGGCTTCGCGCCGGAGGCCCCGGCGGCGCTTCAAGTGGACTGTCCCCCTGCGCTGCTGGAGAAGCTGCCGGAGCAAAAGCGGGCGGGGCTCCTGGGCGTGCTGGCCCAGGACCCCCGTCCGCCATATCAGAACGACCCGGAGCGGGTTTACGGCTTCCACTTCTCCGGTTTCCACGTCCGCTTCACCGTGTCCGACGGGCGTTTGCGGGTGGTGGAGCTGGAAGCCCTCAGCTCCGACGGGACCCGCTGCTGATGTCGCTGAGGGCGCTGGCCGCCTCCATGTCGCAGTTGCCGTCCCGGGCCAGGTCGCAGAGGCTGAGAAAGCCCACCAGCCGCCCGGAACTGAGCACGGGCAGCCGCCGCACCTGCTCCCGGCTCATCTGCTGCGCCGCCTGCTCCACGTCCTCCAGCGGCCCGGTGGTCAGCACGCCCCGGCTCATGATCTCCCCCACGGTGACGTGGGCAGGGTCGGCCCCGGTGGCCACGCAGCGCAGCACGATGTCCCGGTCCGTGACGATCCCCCGCAGCCGCCGCTCCCCGTCGCAGACCGGCAGCGCCCCCACATTGCTGGTTTTCAGCAGCCGTGCCGCCGCCGTCACCGGTTCGCCCGGGTGGATGCAGATCACCTGATTGCTCATCAAATCGCTGACCTTCATAAAAACTTCGCCTCCCCAAACTTGACTGGATACTGTCAGTATCCCCGGGGAGGCGAAGTTTTAAACGGAAAAGTGAAGAATACAAAGCGAAAACCTCATCACTTGCGTGACAGATTTTTTCGCTTTGTAAAGCCTTTCCAATTTCGAGCCGGGATATCATCCGTTTAATGCCACGTCATATGCAGCGTCCGATGATTGGATGCACAATCAGCAAGATAAAGATTGATGAGTGTTTGATAGGGAAGGCCCGTTCTTTCTGACTGCGCCTTGAAATAATCTACTGTCTCAGTATCAATGTTGATCGTGATTTGTTTTTTCAGCCTATTGGTATAAGGGTTTTTTCTTGGATTTAACGCACAAATATCGTATTCTTCTCTCATTTGCTCACCCCTTCCGAAAAAAGTTGTAAGTCTTCGTCTCCTGTTTGGTCGCTTTTCGGGCGGATATAATCCGAATGATTTCGTCTTCTCCCCGATAACAGTGACTGACGATGCATAGATTCTCCCGCCTCGTGATGCCAAGTATCAGGAATCGGTCTTCTTCATCGGAGTGGTCCGGATCGTCAAATAAGATCGCATAATCATCGTAGAAAACAGTGGATGCCTCATCAAATGAGACGCCGTGTTTTTCAATAATGATACGGTTCTTATGTTCATCCCATTCAAATTCTATCATTCTCATAATTAGATTATACTTATAAAGTACCGTGGTTTCAACAAATAATTCGACAAATCTCTTGTCAAAATTAGTCGAATTATCTGTGGATTTGTTTCACTGTATTGATAGAATTTCCCGGGAGGGGGTTCACTTGCCCTTTAGGGGGGTTCACTTGCAAAAGGGGGTTCAAAGTGAACGATTGGGCCGTCCCGATAAACTGGAATTCACTCAGCAGCAAGAGCAATGATCATATCTGGGAGCACTACATTTCTTCCGTAATCGTATTGTTTTTGCTGCTCTTCTGTGCGACCAACCAAGGCAGCGCCAGACGCTGAATTATCAGATATTACAAGCAACGCAATACCTGGTAGTTCAAACAAATGCGTCATCAAATAGAATGAACTCGTTTCCATTTCGATGAGATCAGCATCAAAGGATTTTATCTCATCCAGATGTGCATATTCCAAAGCAATAGATGGAGTACAGAAAACACTGGCTTTGCGAAGGGAATAGCCTTTTCCCCTGCCAATATCGATTACCTGATCCACATATCTCATATCTGGGACAACTCTTTCAAAAAGCATATTCTCCCGAATGGAATCCTTCATAAGATATGAATCAGCATAGCTTCCTGAAATTGAATATGACGGTGTACAGACATCTCCCAGTTTAAAGGTTTCTTTCAGGCCTCCGGCCGCACCGATAAATATCATTCTTTTGAAGGACAACTCAGCACATAAAGCCATATGGTCGATCAGATTGCCTGCCGAAGATCCAATCTTGATCCAGGCTATGTTCAATCCGTTTTTCTCAACCAGATAACCTGCTATGTAGGCTCCTTCCTTCAGTGTTGTCACTTTGCAGTTATTGTCCATGCGTAGCTTATATGGTGTATAACTCGGGGCTATTACAAGCGCATCATAAACGACATTCTCACTTAGGCCAAATGCCTGCGCCGCCATGTGTTCCGTGTTATATCTATGAAATGTATCCACGATCTTTTTTAATGACTCTTTCATCCTGCCCTCCGCAAATCCCGATTTGTCTATCTGTTTACCGATCGTCATCCAGCAGCGCAGACAGGCCCTCAGCCTCGGCTGCTCTGTCATCATAACACAAAAAGAAAAGCACGGCAATTCTATCAAAATACCGTGCTAATTTGGCGGAGGGTGCAGGATTCGAACCCGCGTGGACTTGCGCCCTAACGGTTTTCAAGACCGCCCCGTTATGACCGCTTCGGTAACCCTCCGCGTTGTGCAACTATGCTACCACCCCTGGGCGGGATTGTCAACAGGATTCGTCTCATCCCGCCGGACGGTGAAGCGCAGGACGGTCTCCGCGCCGCCGTAGGCTTCGGGCAGGGCGATGGTCAGCAGCACGTCTCCCGCCTCCCCGGTGCTGCGCAGATAGGTCCCGCCCATGCCTCCGGCGATGTGGGCGCGGTCGGGGCCAATCAGTTGGGCGGGGCCGCGCAGGCGCAGGGGCAGCGGCTCGTTCCAGAAGGGGAGGGGCGCGCCAGCCTCGTCGCAGACCCGGATGCGGACGGCGGCCACGTCGTAGCTCTCGCCCTCCCGCAGTTCGCTGTGGTCGGCCTCGGCCCGGATGTGGGGCCCGGCGGCGGGCGCGCAGACCCGCTCCGCCACCTCCTGCTCGCCGTTCAGCGCCACAAAGCGGAAGCCGGAGACCCGTTCGCCCCAGTTGCCGATGTAGCGGCCATAGAGCCGGTAGGCGTCGGAAAAGCGCATCCCGTACAGGGCGCAGGCCGCAGCGGCCTTGGCTTTGGCCCCGGCGTCCAGGTGTTCCATGCCCTGGAGGGCGGCGGCGTTCAGCACGTCTTTGACCAGGGCCTCCTGCCGGGGCGCGAAGCCCTCCGCCGCCATGCCGTCGCCGATGTAGTCGTCGATCCGAATGGGGCCGTGGGGCAGGTGCCGGAAAGGGGAGTCCTGGGCGGAGAATTCCCGGACGAAGCTCCCGTTCCGGTACATCCGTACCCGCTCGGCGTTGGTGAACAGCCAGACCTCTCCCCGAAGCCCCGCCGCGTGTTCGCCGATGTCCATCCGGCTGCCCACATCCAGCACGGGATGCGCATCCTGCTGGCTGGCGTAGAGGGCGGCGGCAAGCTTGGGGTTGCGGAACATATCCAGCACCCCGTGGTAGCAGACCCGGTCCCCGCTGCCGAAGTCCCGGTGGGTGTTGTAGTCGCTCATGCACCAGCCGATGCACCCGGCCACGCCCCGCTGGCCCAGGGCGGCGTCCAGCACCCGTGCGTGGCGCAGCGCCTGCTCCTGCCGCTGGACCTCGTCGTCAAAGCTTTTGGTGGGGAACATGTGGCCGTTGTGTTCGCTGATGAGATAGGCTTTCTCCCGCGCCTCCGTCACCCGGTCCCGGGGCAGACAGCCGGGGTTCGTGCCGTCGTGGAGAAAGTCGTTGTAGGCGTACACGTCCTCCAGCAGCTGACTGTGCCGGAGATAGCGGACGCCGCTGGTGGCCCGTCCGGGGTCCAGCCGTCGGGCCGCCGCGTTGGTCTCGGCGTAAAAGGCGGCGTCGTCCTGGCTCTCGTTGATGCGGACGCCCCAGAGGATGACGGAGGGGTGGTTGCGGTACTGCACCACCATCTCCTCCACGTTCCGCACAGCCTGGGCCTTCCAGTCCGCGTCCCCGATGTGCTGCCAGCCGGGAATCTCCGTGAACACCAGCAGCCCCAGCTCGTCGCAGCGGTCCACGAAGGCCTGAGACTGGGGATAGTGGGAGGTGCGGACGATGTTCAGCCCCAGCTCCCGTTTCAGGATCTCCGCGTCGAAGCGCTGCTGGGATTCGGGCATGGCGTAGCCCACATAGGGCCAGGACTGGTGCCGGTTCAGGCCCCGCAGCGGCAGCAGCCGGTCGTTGAGATAGTAGCCCTCGGCGCGCCAGTTGCTCCGCCGGAACCCGAAGGGGCAGGAGATCCGGTCCAGCACCTCGTCCCCGTCCAGCAGTTCCGCCGTCAGGGTGTAGAGCCAGGGCCGCTCCACGTCCCAAAGCCGCGCCTCCGGCACCCGCAGCAGCGCGGGCTCCGAAGCCGCCTGGGCCGAGAAGCTGCATTCCCGCCCGGTCTCCCGTTCCAGCACCCGATAGCGCAGATCCAGCCCCTCCGCCGGACCGCACAGGCGGAGGCTCGGGCGCAGGGTCCCGCAGAAGCGCAGCGCGGCCAGCGCCTCCGGCTCCGCCGGGATGCGGAGCTCCGCCGGGACAAAGGGCCGGGCGAACAGCTCGTCCAGATAGCTGCGCTCCTTCACCTCCAGCCAGGCGTCCCGGTACAGACCGCCGTAGCACAGATAGTCGATGACGAAGCCGAAGGGCGGGATGTTCTGACTCTCCCGGCTGTCCAGCCGCAGGACGATGTGGTTGCTCTCCCCATAGCGCAGCGCCGCCGTCAGCTCCAGCGTGAAGGCCGTGTAGCCGCAGCCATGGCTGCCCACAAAGACCCCGTTGCACCAGACCTCCGCCCCATGCCCCGCCGCGCCGAAGCCCAGAAAGACCCGCCGGCCCCGCCAAAGCTCCGGGACAAAAAAGCGCCGCCGATAGCCGCAGAGAACTTGCAGACTGTCCTCGTCAAAATAGTGAAACGGCGTCTCCCGCACCGTATGCGGCAGCCGCACCGGGCGCAGAGCGTCCCGGAAGCCGGGGTCAAAGAGACGCTCGGTGAAGGTCTCGGTGTATTCCCAGTCGTTGTTCAGGGGGATTCTCATGTTCCGTGGACAGCTCCTTTCCTGCGTGCAGGCACGGTTTCTTTCCAAACATGCGCTGAAAAGTGACGAAATGAGAAAGAAATCACGGTAATTCGATCAGAATTACCGTGATTTTTGGTGGACGATACAAGACTCGAACTTGTGACCTCCCGCACGTCAAGCGGATGCGCTACCAGCTGCGCCAATCGTCCGTATTTGTTTCTCAGCAAGAACTATCATATCAAAGGAAAGCCGGATTGTCAAGCTTTTTTTCATCCCTCCCCGAAAAAAGGGGAGGGATGAAGCGAAGCGGTCCAAGCACTTAGGGGACCAGGACGCTGACGCGGGCTGCGACGCCGCCGCATTCGCAGATGATCTCGCAGGTGCCTCTGGAGAGGGCGGTGACGAGACCGGTCTTGTCCACCATGCAGATCTCCGGGTTGGAGCTGCGCCACTCGGGGCTGGTCTTCTCCAGCGCCTCCACGGGGTAGACCGTGGCGCTGAGCTGGATGGGCTGCCACTCGATGCGCTGGGTGAACTGCTCACCCACGGCGCGGCCCAGGAAGGTGATGGTCACGCTGGTGACGGGCACCGTGGGATCAGGGGTGGGCGTGGGGGTGGGCGTCGGCGTGGGGGTCGGGGTGACCTCCAGCGGGGGCGGAGGCGTGACGACGGGCTCCGGCGCGGTCTTGGGGCCGAGGCTGGCGGTGATCAGGACGATGACGGCCACCAGGACGGCGACGATCAGGATGCAGCCAAAGATGAACTGCCACCGGGCGTTGGTATCGGCGCGGGCGGCGGCCGCCGTTCCGGAGCGGACGCTGGCGGTGGTGGCTGTCGTGCGGGAGGTCTGCTTGACGTGCCGCGTGCCGCAGTTGGGGCAGCGGCTGTGCAGGGCGGAGTATTGTTTGCCGCAATGGCGGCAGGTGATTTGGGGGACAATGCCCATATCTTCGCCACCTTTCAGTCTGTATTTTCCCGAAACCGCCGCGGGGGCGCTTTTCGGCGCTTGTCCATGAGAACGTATCCTATCTTACAACCTTTTCCCCGTTTCGTCAAGAAAATTTGCGCGCTGCGGCGCGAAAATGTGCTTCGGCGTGTGGAGGCGGCTCCCGCGTGGGTCCGGGCCTTCTTTCCATGGAAAAGGCCGGACAAGCGCATCCTTCGCCCGTTTTCGCGCCGGGTTTGCGCTATGGTGGAGGAAAGCAGGGAAGGGGGGAGACCCATGGCGGTATCCGCGCCGGGGCGCATCGTGCGCTCGGTCTGTTATGTGCGGGTGGAGGACATCGTGCCCGGGCCGCTGCAGCCCCGGCAGCACATCACCCGGGAGGGCCTGGAGGAGCTGCGGGACTCCATCGCCCAGCACGGGGTTCTGCAGCCGCTGACCGTCCGTCTGCGCGGGGACCGCTTCGAGCTGATCGCGGGGGAGCGCCGTCTGCGGGCGGCGCGGCTGGCGGGGCTGCGGGAGGTGCCCTGCATCGTCATGGACGTGGACATGGAGCAGAGCGGCCTCATCGCCCTGATCGAGAACATCCAGCGCCGGGATCTGGACTTCCTGGAGGAGGCCGAGGGCATCCGTCAGCTCATCCGCCTGTTCGGGCTGAGCCAGGAACAGGTGGCCCGGCGGCTGGGCAAGAGTCAGAGCGCGGTGGCCAACAAGCTGCGCATCCTGCGCCTGCCCTCCGACGTGCTGGAGCGGCTGCGCAGCGCGGGCATGGGGGAGCGCCACGCCCGGGCGCTGCTGCGCCTGGATGGGGAGGAGCGCCAGAGAGAGGCCCTGGACTTCATGGTGGAGCAGCGGATGAACGTGGCGGCGGCGGAGGCCTATGTGGAGCGCCTCTGCGGCGGGACGCCGGGGCAGGAACCGGAGCCGAAGGAGTCCCAGGCAGCCCGGCGGCGCAGCGTCTTTCTGATGAAGGACCTCAGGCTGTTCCTGAACACCCTGGACCGCAGCCTGAGCCTGATGCGCTCCGGCGGCATCGACGCCCAGCTCAGACGGGAGGAGACGGAGGAAGCCGTCGTCGTGACGGTGCGCATCCCGAAAAACAGGTGAGCGCGCCAGAATCGTCCCGCCTGAGCAGGACGCGCTTTCCCTGCGCTGCAAGAATCCCCGCGAAACGCAAAACCGCCGCGCCGGGTTTGACCCGACGCGGCAATGCCATTTGAATGGGATAAAAAGAACCTTACACGTTGAAGCGGAAATACGTCACGTCCCCGTCCTGCATGACGTATTCCTTCCCCTCCGCCCGCACCAGGCCCTTCTCCTTCGCCGCCGCCATGCTGCCGCAGCGCTTGAGGTCGTCGAAGGCCACGATCTCCGCACGGATGAAGCCCCGCTCGATGTCGGAGTGGATCTTCCCCGCCGCCTTGGGGGCGCGGGTGCCCCGGCGGATGGTCCAGGCGCGGCACTCGTCCGGGCCGCAGGTCAGGAAGCTGATGAGGCCCAGCAGGGAATAGGAGCAGCGGATCAGCCGGGCCAGCCCCCCCTCGGTCATGCCCAGTTCCTCCATGAACATGGCCCGGTCCTCCGGCTCCAGGCCCACCATCTCCGCCTCGAACTTGGCGCAGACGGGCAGGACCTGACTGCCCTCTTTTTGGGCCAGCTCCTCTACCGCCTTGTAATAGGCGTTGCCTCCGGCGGCGAAGCTGTCCTCGTCCAGGTTGCAGGCATAGATGACCGGCTTGGTGCTCAGCAGGTCGCTGGCGTCCAGCAGCGCCCGGTCGTCCGTGGAACAATCAAAGCTGCGGGCGGGCTTGCCCGCGTCCAGGTGGGCGGCCAGGGCCTCGAACAGCTCCGCCTCGTGCCGGGCGCTCTTGTCCCCGCCCTTCCCGGCCTTTTTGGCCTTCTCCGCCCGGCGCTGGGTCAGCTCCAGGTCGGCCATGATGAGTTCCAGGTCGATGGTCTCGATGTCCCCCACCGGGTCCACCGGCGCGCTGACGGCGGCGTCCTCCACCACATGAATGATGTTCTCGTCGTCAAAGCAGCGCACCACATGCACGATGGCATCCGTGCGCCGGATGTTCTCCAGAAACTTGTTCCCCAGACCTGCCCCGTGGCTGGCCCCTTTCACCAGGCCCGCGATGTCCACGAACTCGATCACAGCGGGGGTGTGCTTCTTGGGCTGATACAGCTCCGTCAGCCAGTCCAGCCGCTCGTCCGGCACGGTGACGACGCCCACGTTCGGGTCGATGGTGCAAAACGGATAGTTGGCGCTCTCCGCCGCGTTCCCGGTGAGGGCGTTGAACAGCGTGGACTTCCCCACATTGGGCAGTCCCACGATCCCTAATTTCATATACGGTCACATCCTGTCTCGTGTTGATTTGGTCCTTGCGGGAGAATTATAGCACCGAAACGGAGCAGATACAAGCCGGGAGAGCAGGTTTTTCGCATCCAAAGCCACACGCCTCCCCTTCCAGGAAGGGGAGGACAGGAAGGGGATGACGGGTGTTGAAAAAGGGAAAAGAAATTGGCCTCAAGGAGTTGATTTTCCTTTGGGGGCAGAATCCGCAGCTTCACGCAAAGATTTTACGGATTTTAAGAGGGAAACAATGGTATCCTGAATCTCAGGAGGCGATTGCAGAAAAAGCTGAATGAATTCGGCTGTGCTTCCGGTGACATTGGCAGCGCTGCCCTCCGGGGCTGCGTCTTCTTGCGGGAGTAGCGCAACACGCAAGCGCTGTTCCTCGATGGACTCCTGCAAACCGGCGATCTGATTTGCCAGTTCGCCCCGCTTTTCCTCGTCTTTCTCAACCTCAAAAGCTTTTTCTGCCTCAGCCAGCGAATACTGCGACCAAAGCAAATAAGCTTCCGGAGTAGTGCCTAGGAGAAAGTCTACGGAGACATTGAAAAAACGGCTGATTTTGTCTAGCGTACTGCCGTTTGGCATTGTCCCGTTTTCCCATTTTCACCATGCGGTCCTGCTGACGCCGCATTTTTCACAAGCCCGCGTTTTAGCTACGTTGTTCTTTTCGCACAATGCGAGGAATATTTGATAAAACGTAAAATCACCCCTGCAAAATTTGGAGAAAATAGGCTCAATCACTTTTTGTGTGGGATCGAAGAATGGGCAACTTTGGCACTGAGCCACTCTTGTGGAGAGGGATGCTTGCATCCCGTTTCTTTGCCCATTGCATACACAGCAGACTATGTCAAGGCCGCTTGCAGCGAGGCGTCAGCCGATGCCTTGACATGGGCTGATGTGTATGCTACCCATCCCACAGAAATTGTGATTGACCCTTTTTGCATGTGAGATTTTGGGAGAGATCGCGTGCTACTATGTGCGATATCCTTATTGGGATACGGTCATGCACACGGTATGGAGGTTCCTCTGCGCGGCAATCGGCTATCCCGCCTTGGCAGAGTGGCGGTTTCTGCTTTTCACGATGATCGTAACAGTAAACTGTCCGATGTGGAACGTGATACGCATCGCTAACACCCCCTTTCGGGGATATGTAGCCAAACCGCCGCCGCATCTTCAGTGCCCCTCCTGCCCCTTTCGGTGGCCTCCGGGAAGAGGTTAAAACCATATTATAGAAATATAGCTGTTCTGTCAAGCCTTTTATCCGGCCTGCCGTCAGGCTTCCAACAAGCATTTCCTGCCCTCTCTCTTGCGCCATGCCAGGCGAAATGCTACAATGAAGACAAGCATCACCACAGGGGGAGGGAGCACCATGGAGGAATACGAGTTGAACCCCGCCCAGGCCGAGGCCGTCACCACCACCGAGGGCTTTGTCCGGGTCATCGCCGGGGCCGGGTCCGGGAAGACCCGGGCTCTGAGTCGGCGCTTTGCCTACCTGGTGAACGAGATGGGCATCCTGCCCGGCAACATCCTCTGCGTGACCTTTACCAACAAAGCGGCCAACGAGATGCGCCAGCGCATCCACCGGCTCACCGGGGACAACGACACGGGCTTCATCAACACCTTCCACGGCTTCTGCGTCTCCGTGCTGCAGGAGGACGGCCACGCGCTGCAGTACCCCAGGCGCTTCCTGGTGCTGGACAACGCGGACATCGACGACATGCTCCGGGTCATCTACGCGGAGCGGGACCTGACGCTGCGGGACATGAGCTTTTCCGCCGCCCGGGATATGATCGAGATGCAAAAGCTCTTTCAGCGCCCGGACTACTACCTGGATCTGACCGACCTGAGTCTGGAGGCCCTGCGCAAGCGCTACGAGCAGGCCCGGGGGGCGCGGGACATCATCTTCTTCGGCTACCTGTACCAGCAGAAGAAATGCTTTGGCCTGGACTACAACGATCTCATCAAGCTGACCCTCTACCTCTTCCGGCGGGACGAGCGCATCCGCCTGAAATGGCAGCAGCGGCTGGAGTACATCCTGATCGACGAGTTCCAGGACATCGACGCCCTGCAATATGAACTGATGGACGCCCTCTGCGGCTACCACCGGAACCTTTTCATCGTGGGGGACCCGGACCAGACGGTCTACACCTGGCGCGGGGCAGACGTGGCCTTTCTGCTGGACTTCCCGGCCAAGCATCCGGGAACACATACCATTTTGATGACAGATAACTACCGCTCCACGCCCCAGATCCTGGCAGTTGCCAACTCCCTGATCGAGAAGAACCGCAGCCGGGTGGAGAAGGTGCTGCGCCCCACCCTCCCGGACGGGGAACGGGTGCTGTGCCACCACGCCAAGAGCGCGGAGGCGGAGGCGGACTGGATCGCGGAGCAGATCGCGGCCCTCCACGCTGCGGGCACGCCCTACCGGGACGTGACGGTGCTCTACCGGGCCCACTACGTCAGCCGCGCCGTGGAGGAAGCCCTGCTGAAAGCGAAGATCCCCTACGCCGTCACCAGCGGCCTGCCCTTCTTCGCCCGGGCGGAGATCAAGGACGCCCTGTGCTATCTCCGCTTGCTGATCTGCCGGGACGACCTGAGCTTCCGCCGGGTGGCCAACAAGCCAAAGCGCAACCTGGGCCAGCGGCGCATGGCCTTTCTGGAAGCCTATGCCCAGCAGGAGCATTGCAGCCTCTATGAAGCTCTCTGCCGGAGCCTGGAGGAGGAAGCCCTGCGGGGGACGAAGGCCGAGGCCCTGGTGCGCCTGGTGGAGCGCCTGTCCGCCGACGCCCTGGACCGGCCCGTCTCCGAACTGCTCAGCGCCGTGTTGGACGAGAGCGGCTACGAGGCCATGCTGCGCACGGAGGGCAGCCAGGAGCGGCTGGACAACCTGGCGGAGCTGAAACAGAGCGTCCGGGACTATGAGACGACCTGCGGCGAGGAGGCCACGCCCCTCCACTACCTGGCCCATGTGGCCCTGCTGACGGGCAGCGACGCCGCCGACGGGGGCGACCGGGTCAAACTGATGACGGTCCACGCGGCCAAGGGCCTGGAGTTCCCCTGCGTGTTCCTCTGCGGCATGAACGAGGGGGTCTTCCCCAGCCGGAAGACCAGCACCCTGCCCGGCATGGAGGAGGAGCGCCGCCTGGCTTTCGTGGCCATGACGCGGGCGCAAAAGCGGCTCTTTCTCACGGAGGCGGAGGGCTGGACCCCGGACGGCTCCCCCCGCTGGCCCTCCCGCTTCCTGCTGGACATCGACCCGGCCCTGCTGGACTTCACCGCCCCGCCCCGTGAGGAGCTGCTGCGGGAGGCCCGGGCCTTCATCGCGCTGCGCAGCCGCCGCCTGACGGAGCAGGCCCCGGAGCCCTTCCCACCGGGCCGGCGGGTGCGCCACGCGGTCTTCGGCAGCGGCACGGTGCTGGAGACGGATCTGGAAAAGGGCGCGCATCTGGTGCGCTTCGACGGCCTGTCCACCCCCCGGTCCATCTCGTTCCGGGCCAAACTGGAGCCGGAGGACTGAGGGCGCGCATTCTGTGAAAGCTCCACAAAAAAACAGTTGTACAAACGCGAAATCTGCGTTATAATTCCGACAGACAAGCGCCCGCATGGCGGCGCACGGAAGGAGAGACGAGCATGGCTGTCTGTGATTTTTGCCAAAACCGTTTTGACGTGGGCGAGGCCCGCGCCGAATTTGAGCGCCGGGCCTGGCGGCTCCGCTACGCGAACCTGCGCAAGTGCCTCTGCGGGAGCTGCGCGGTGCGGGCCATCGAGCGCCAGACCGAGGACGTTTACTTTGAGACCTGCGCCAAATGCGGCAGAAGCTTCGACTTCGCCGTGGACGCCCGGGCGTTTGAACACAGCTTCCGGCTGGACCACCACAAGACCCTCCGGGACTGCTGGACCGGCGGTCCCCTCTGCTGCGACTGTGCCACCGAGGCGGTGTTCAGCCGCGGATGAGCTTCACCCGGCGCCTTTCCAAAGGGAGAGACGCCGGGCGTTTTTTTGTCCGGGAGGCCAAAACTGTCCCCGGAAATGTGGTAAAAATTGATGAAAAACAAGGGGTTTACAAGCATTTCAATCTATTGTATACTTTTGATAACATCCCAGACTTTGCGCACGGCGCATCATCCGGGACGCGCACGATTACAATGAAGGGGGCTGATTCGATGAAACGGCTTGCATCCTTGTTCCTTGCGCTGGCTTTGCTGGCGGCGCTGGCAATGCCCGGTCTGGCCGCGGACACCGTGGTGCTGTCCGACTGGTCCCTGATGGTGGACGGCAGGGTCCTCAACTGTGAGAAATACAACATCAACGGCAGCAACTACTTCAAGCTGCGGGATCTGGCCTACGCGCTGAACGGCAGCCGGAGTCAGTTTGCGGTGGAGTTCGACCGGGATCTGGACGCGGTGCGCATCCATACCGGGGAGCGCTACACCCCCACCGGCGGGGAGCTGGCCTTTGCCGGGGAGGACAAATCCGCCACGGCGGTGCCCAGCAGCCAGTCGGTGCTGATCGACGGGACGCTGGCCGAGGGCATCTCCGTCTACAACATCGGCGGCAACAACTACTTCAAGCTCCGGGACCTGTCCGGCCATCTGGGCTTCGGCGTGGACTACTCCGCCGTCAGTTCCCTGGCCATCGTCAACACCATGCCCCAGGAACAGCGGGAACTGAGCGCCGAGGAGATTTACGCCCGCTGCACCGCAGCCGTCTTCTTCATCGAGGTCTATGATTCCCAAGGCAGCGCCATCAAGACCGGCAGCGGCTTTTTCGTGAGCCGGGACGGCGTGGCGGTGACCAACTACCATGTCATCTCCGGGGCGGACAGCGCCGCGGTCCAGCTCATCGACGGGCGGGTCCTCCCCGTGACCGGCGTTTACGCCTGGAGCGCGGACGAGGACTGGGCCGTACTCCAGATCGAGGGGGAGGACTTCGAGGCCCTGACCGTGGGCGCGAAAAACACCGCCCTGGGCGGCTCCACGATCTACACCATCGGCAGCCCCCTGGGTCTGCAAAACACCCTGAGCGTGGGCATCATCTCCAACCCCAACCGCCTGGAGGACGGGGTCTCCTACATCCAGATCAGCGCCCCCATCTCCCAGGGCAGCAGCGGCGGCGCGCTGCTGAACAAATACGGCGAGGTCATCGGCATCACCAGCGCCGGCTATGAGGACGGCCAGAACCTGAACCTGGCCCTGCCCATGAGCTATGTGAACTACCATGACCGGGCCAGCCTGAGCAGCATCGCACGGGCGGGCAACCTGGCCGCCGGGACCGTGGTGCTGCTGGAGAGCTTTGTCACCATCGGGCTGGAGGAAGAAAGCTACAGCGTGACTGTCTACTCCGCCTGTGAACCCGGCTGCAAGGTGCGCTACAAAGTGGAAGACGAGAGCATCGTCAC
>Ga0310697_10002281_pt1 | contig 20658 bp, 25 predicted proteins | sample 172DNAGHGlowgp2_FD_203883 | JGI IMG/M metagenome (GOLD analysis project Ga0310697, IMG submission 203883) | Sheep rumen microbial communities from Palmerston North, Manawatu-Wanganui, New Zealand - 1728 DNA GHGlow gp2 (v2) (version 2) | ecosystem: Host-associated > Mammals > Digestive system >... | reverse complement strand
GATCAACCAGATTGCCAACGGCCGCCTCAACAAGTTCTTCCAGGAGAACACCCTCATGGAGCAGGAGTACATCATGGAGAGCAAGGTGAAGGTCAAAGACTTCATCGCCAAGGCCGACAAGGACCTCAAGTGCACCGGCTTCAAGCGCCTCGAACTCGGCGCTTAAAAGCGTGCAGCAGCATGAAAAGACATGGGCAGCCCTTACGGACTGCCCTTTGTTTTTCCCCTACAACAGATGTGCGGCCTATAACTTTTTTTTGCCAATTCACAAAAATGTTGTATTTTTGCAATCTGAAACGGTTATGTATCGCGTTTGCTATTTGTTCCAACAACACTGAAACGTAAGACAATTGTTCGGTCGTGGGTTATAGAGGAATAGGTGGCATTGCGCTAAAAAATAAGTAGCAATATGCAGCAAAGACACAAAGACAGAAGTCTATACTTCAAAGAGCTTGCCGACACGTCGAGGAAATTCTATATTGACTATGTGGAGCGCTGGAAGCCCGTCGGCGCCAACACCAGGGTCTTGGAAATTGGATGTGGCGAGGGCGGTAATCTACTGCCCTTTGCCGAGAGAGGATGCCAGGTGACAGGCATCGACATCAACGAACGCCAGATAGAGAACGCTTCGTTGTTCTTCGGTGAGAACGGCAGGGAGGGGAAGTTCATAGCTTCTGACTTTCTCATGGTGCCCGAACCCAAGTCAGAGGAAGACCGTTTCGACGTCGTGCTGATTCATGATGTGATAGAACACATCGAGATACCTTACAAAATGCAGTTCGTCCAGCACCTGAAGCAGTTTATGCGCCACGATGCAATAGTGTTTTTCGCATTCCCGGCGTGGCAGATGCCTTATGGCGGACATCAGCAGATATGCGTGCATGCCGTGTCGAAGATGCCGTTCGTACATCTGCTTCCCACAAAGGTGTACCGCTTCCTGTTATCGAAAACCGGCGAAAGGGAGTCTGCCATCAATGAACTGTTGAGCATCAAACGCTCGCGAATGCCGATAGAGCGGTTCGAGAAACTTGTCCGTGCAACAGAGATGAAGGTCGTAAACCGCACCCTGTGGGTTATAAACCCGCACTATCAACGGAAATTCGGCTTACACCCGCTGCGGGAGTTCTGGCCATTCTCGGCTATCGTCTACCTTCGCAACTTCTACACGACATCAGCTTGGTTCGTCCTCAAGAAGTAAATCATTGGAAATAGAGCGTTCCGCACGTTACGGAATAGCGTAGCCCCATCGGGGACTTGCCGCAATCGTGCAATGTCATCGCGCTCATGAGCGGGCATCGCTTTTTCATTGAAAATCGACCTCGCTCACGTGCGGGACGCACTTTCACGCCCTCCAATGCCCTCCGCACCGGTGCGCGGAACATTGTTTGCGCGGCGACAGACTACCGCACGATGACTTTCACGCCGTCGACCTCCATTTCTTGTGTGGAGCCGTTCGGGCCAATTAAATCCGGGCCTACAACATCCTGAATAGGCATTCCTTGTATTTCCACCTCCACCAATCCCGTGATTGGGGCAACAAGTGTAATGTTACCCAGATTTGTCTCTTCGTTGGCGGTGAACCATGTTGACCATCGCTGGTAACCGACTGTGTACACCGACAAAGAGTATTGCCCTTTCGGCAAGACGAGTTCAAAACGTCCTTCAAAGTCGGTAGTCGTACTGGCAACGGTGTCACGGCTGTAGATAGTGGTGACAATCACTGTAGCAAACGGCAGTTCTTCTTGGGTTCTGACATCAATCACCGTGCCACGCACCTTGACGCTATCAGTCTCAATGGAAGTGCCCCGATATGTTTCATGGTGACTGTTCAACACAGGTAAAGACTTATTGGGTGTACTCTCAGCCGCATATGTTGTCGTACCAGCCAGTCCCAGCACAAGGCCGGCGACGGTGGCCACCTTGCCTAGCCGCAGGCGGTCGGCTAGGGCGTTCTCCAGGTAGCGCACCTCGGCCTCGCAGCGCGGACAAGTGCCGCGGCACTCGCCCTTGTAGCTGCACTCCTCTATCTCCAGAGGTATGTCATTTTCCTCCGCAATGCGCTTGCGGACCTCCTTCAATTGGTTGCAGATGTTCTTCCCGTGTGTCATCGTAGCGACTTTAGAATGTTTTCAATCTGCACACGAATGTCCGGCAGGTTATCTTTGGCCGTCTGCCATGCCGTCTGCGCGTCAATATTGTAGTAGTCGTGCACCAGAACGTGACGCATACTGATAACGTCTTTCCAGCACACTTCGGGATGCTGCGCCTGCAGTTCTTTGGTAAGGTTGTTTGCGGCTTCACCCACAATCTCTATGTTTTTCACCACAGCAAAGAAGAGCAGTTTGTCCTTGCAAAGATCCTCGCAGGTTTTGCCTTCGAGAAATTCATGTACATTGTCAATCGCCATGAGCATGTGCTCCAGTCGCCCAGGGTCTCTAACAGGTTCTCTCATATATCAGTTGTTTGTCTCGGTTTGCGGTCTTTTCGGCGAAGGGGAGCAGAGTGCCATCCTCCACAAGGTCCACCTTGATGCCAAGGCGGTCGGAGAGCTCGTTCATGATGTGGCAATACTGCATGAGTCCGATGACGGCGTTGTCGTGGTCAAACTTGACGAGGATGTCCACGTCGCTGTCCTCGCGCTCCTCGCCGCGGGCGTAGGAACCGAAAATCCACGCCTTCAGCACGGGTTGTGTGGCGAAGTAGTCGCGGATGGTCTGTATCATTGTTTCGCTCATGTCATGGATAACGTAAACGGTTGGAAAATATTGTGTCAGCGGACGATGACCTTCACGCCGTCTTTCTCCAAGTATTGGGATGCGCCGTTGGGGCCGATTTCGATTACGGGTTGCTTATCCTCAATTATTGAAACCACACCTTCGAGCATTTCGACTGTACACTCTAACTTAATAGTCGGCAGCGTGCGATTTTCATTGTAGTGGTCCTCCAGAACTACATATTTGGCGTAGCCCAAGGTGTTTATCGTTAGAGAATAGTCGCCCCTCGGCACCGATACCGAAAAATTGCCGTCAAAATCGGAACGCGTGACAGTTGTTGTGCCGTTGCTGTCGGCAATCGTAATAGTAACAAACGGCAACGGCTCGTTCGTCTTGGAGTCTACTACCGTGCCTTTTATCGTAATGCTGTCGGCCACATGTACCGACTCCTTGACTATGGGAGGGACCTTGGACGGTATGGCTGGGTTGCATTCGGCTGCCTGCACCGTGGTGGCGGCGAGGCCCAAGGCAAGACCGGCGACGGTGGCCACTTTGCCTAGCCGCAGGCGGTCGGCCAGGGCGTTCTCCAGGTAGCGCACCTCGGCCTCGCAGCGCGGACAGGTGCCGCGGCACTCGCCCTTGTAGCTGCACTCCTCTATCTCCAGAGGTATGTCATTCTCCTCCGCAATGCGCTTGCGGACCTCCTTCAATTGGTTGCAGATGTTCTTTCCGTGTGTCATCGTGTTATCATTTTGGCATTGAGGATGCGGTCGATGTAAACAATATCGCCCTCAAGGTGGAATACGTAGACGAACTTATGGTTGCGCGACACCATACGACGGGCGTGAGGATGAATAGTACGGATGATTTGGGACCTGCTTTCTCCGAAACAATCGGCGAAAACGGAGAGAGACATCATCTCGCCGTTCATTGCGTCAAGGTAGCGGTGAGCTCCTTCGCGCGACATGACAGATAGCAGAAACTGTTGTAATTCCCGAATGTCCGTCAAAGCCGAATGTTCAACCCTAACCCTGTATATTGTCATAGTACTCGTCTACCATTTGGTGTAGGATATTGCAGAACTCGTCCACAGACATACTGCCTTTGTGAAACTCTTCGGTCTGCGAACAAGCCATCGGACAATGCTCAGGCGACAGACGCGCATACGCGGCCCCAGGTTCGTTGGCCGATGGCAGCGGAGTGTCGTTTGTGCTATATTCTTTCATCTTAATGTTGTTTTCCTGGATAACGTAAACGGTTGGAAAATATTGTGTCAGCGGACGATGACTAGTCGTTCTTGGGGAGTTTAAAATTGACAGGCAGGTTGAACTGCACACGGACGGGAACGCCGCTCTGCTCGCCTGGCGACCATTTCGGCATTGTCTTCACCAAGCGGATGGCTTCCTCGCCACAACCACTGCCGATGTCGCGCAAAACCTTGGGGTTGGTGACGGTGCCGTCCTTCTCAACAACAAAGGTGACATACACCCTGCCCTCAATCCGTTTCTCCAGAGCTTCTTTAGGGTAGCGCAGACTGTCCTGTATGAATTTATAGAGAGCCTCCATGCCACCAGGAAACATGGGCTCAGTCTCTTGTATGGATCCTAACAATGGTCCGTCACCAATGTTGAGTCCAACGGTGTCGGATGCTTTGATGGAGATGTGCGGTGTCAGCTGCACCCGATCTTCTTGCGCCGACACGGTGCTTCCCGCCATAAGGGCCAAGGCCACACCCGCCACGCGGACGACTTTGCCCAAGGATTGGCGGTCGGCCAGGGCGTTCTCCAGATAGCGCACCTCGGCTTCGCAGCGCGGACAGGTGCCGCGGCACTCGCCCTTGTAGCTGCACTCCTCTATCTCCAGAGGTATGTCATTTTCCTCCGCAATGCGCTTGCGGACCTCTTTCAATTGGTTGCAGATGTTCTTCCCGTGTGTCATCGTGTTATCATTTTGGCATTGAGGATGCGGTCGATTACAACAACATCTTCCTCAATGTGGAAAACATATACGTATTTACGATTGCGTGACACCATGCGGCGAGCGTGAGGGTGTATGGCTCGGATGGTCTGTGAACGGCTATCGCCGAAGCAGTCAGCGAAAACAGAGAGCGACATTATCTCGCCGTACAAGGCTTCGATATATCGGTGAGCACCTTCGCGAGACATAACAGAACGCAGAAAACGTTTCAGCTCCTCCACGTCTTCATGCACCGACTGGTCTATCTCAACCTTGTACACTGTCATAATACTCGTCGACGTAATGGTGTAGCATGTTGCAGAACTCGTCCACCGTCATGCGTCCTTTGCGTTTCATCTCGGCTTGCATGTTTGCTACTGCGTGTTGCTCAGGCGACAGACGCGCATACGCAGCCTCGGGTTCGTTGGCCGATGGCAGTGGAGTGTCGTTTGTGCTGTATTCTTTCATCTTAATGTTGTTTTCCTGAATAACGTAAACGGTTGGAAAATATTGTGTCAGCGCACGATGACCTTCACGCCGTCTTTCTCAAGACGTTGGAAAGGCGGATTACCGGGCATCATATCCTCTTCAATGCCGCCAGTCTGTATCACAGGTACGGCCTGACTGGCAGGGGTGCCGGGAAGTTCCACTTGTATCTCGCCCATAACGGGACCATCGTATTGAACTCCACTTGGTATGGCAAATTCTTCAATTACAGCTGAGGTATCGACACCCAATGACACATCGCAGATGGTGAAGCCTGTAGGCTTGACGAGGACACCTTCACGCACAAATCGGTGATAGCCCAATGCAGACACTTCAATCGTGTATTTTCCCGAAGGTATGGGTTTAATAGTGTACACTCCGTCAAAGTCGGTTGTGCTGCCGTGTATCATTTTACCATCCTTCTTAAGGATAACATTCACGAAGGGCAGGGGCTCTTTTGTCTTACTGTCGATAACCGTGCCCTTCAGCACGCCCTTGCTCACAACCTGATGAGTGCTATCGGTGGGTTCTCCAATATGGATCTCGGGCACATCATTCTGCGCCTGCACCGTGGTGGTGGCGAGGCCCAGGGCGAGACCGGCGACGGTGGCCACCTTGCCCAGGCGCAGGCGGTCGGCGAGGGCGTTCTCCAGATAGCGCACCTCGGCCTCGCAGCGCGGACAGGTGCCGCGGCACTCGCCCTTGTAGGTACACTCCTCTGTCTCCAGAGGTATGTCATTTTCCTCCGCAATGCGCTTGCGGACCTCCTTCAATTGGTTGCAGATGTTCTTCCCGTGGGTCATCGGTGGTCTCCTTTTTGATTATTTTGACGCCGTCTACTTCCTCTATTTCCACCAAAGGAGGAAGCCTGCGGTTTTCGTACAATGTTTTGTCGCTGGTGTATTGTTCAAGGACAGACGACGGCAGTTGTGGGAACTTTACAATACGCCGGGGCATCCATACGTATTCAACATCAGGATAGTATGGCAATAACCCTCCGCAATCACTATGGACAAAAGCAAACGTTTTTTCGATGGCGGGCGCTGCTCTCAACTTCGGAATGGTATCTGTTTGTGCTCTGTCAACGATGTCGTCCTGCCCCATGGCCATGGATGGAATGGTGAGGCAGAAAACAGCAGAGAACATCGCCGTCAGTATTGAAAAGCTCTTTCCGTGGGTCATGTCTTTCGTTTTTTTATCGATGCAAAGATACAAACTTTTTGCGATATGGCAAAATAATTATTCCTTCGGCTTCTGTTGCTGGTCGAGCATTTGGAGGTACTGGTCGACGTAGGAGCGTGTGTAGTCGTCGGGTTCCTGTTCCAGCACCCATAGCAGGTCTTTGCGGGCTTCGTCCAGCTGGCCAAGGTTCATATTGTAGGCGGCACGGTTGACGTAGGCCATCAGGAAATCGGGGGCGATCTCGATGGTCTGCCGGAAGTCCTCCATAGCGCGGTCGTGCTGGCCCAGCATACCGTAGGCGGCGCCACGGCTGACGCGAGGGTTGGCGTATTCGGGGTCAAGCTCTATGGCGCGGTCGTAGTCGGCAATGGCTTCGGCGTAGCGTTGCTGCTTGTGGCGCAGGTAACCGCGGTTGTTCCATGCTTCGGCGCGCTTGGGATTGAGCCGGATGGCCTGCTCGTAGTCCGCCAGCGCTCCCTCGGCGTCGCCCAGGGCGTCACGCGCGATGCCGCGATTGTTGTAGCAATCGAAGTCGCGAGGCGTGAGCGCTATGGCCTGGGTGAGGAGTTCCACTTGGCGTTCCGGCTCGTCGTCGCCAAGACTTAGAGCCTCGAAGAACAATGCCTCCGAATCCCATTGTCTGTGGTGCCGTTCGCCGTATTGCACATTCCGGGTCCACACCACCACATTGCCCACCTCCACGCGCCAGCGGTGGCAGGGCGGCTTCTGTCTCTTCCTGTGTTTTCTGTTTATGAGCATACTTTTCATTTGACAATATTTTTGATGGAGGGGGGGGATCATTTCTCATGTATCTTCAAAACGACGTGCCGTTACGTCGCGGCTGATGTGCCTTTACGTCGCGGCTGACGTGCCTTTACGTCGGGTGCTGATGTAAAGGCACGTCAGGTTTGATGTAAAGGCACGTCAGGTTTGATGTAAAGGCACGTCAGGTTTGATGTAAAGGCACGTCAGGTTTGATGTAAAGGCACGTCAGGTTTGATGTAAAGGCACGTCGGGTGCTGATGTAAAGGCACGTCAGGTTTGATGTAAAGGCACATGGCATGCCGACGTGCCTTTACATCACGAGAGCTCCGAAAGGGGGCTCAAACACAACGAGTTGCCCGGCCATACGCCTATGACCAGCGACACGTAGCCGTCGAAGTTCACCCAGGTGTTCGGTTCGTAGGTCATGGCTATTCCTCTTTGTCGCGGGTGATGAACCAGCCAATCTCGGGGCGCAGGGCGAGGGTGGCGGTGTCCTGGGCTATGCCCACGAAGCCGGCCCAGAAGGTGAGGTTGGCGGTCTCTCCATCGGCGCCCTCGAATCCGACAGGTACCGACGCGAGCTCGGGCGGGAGCTCCGATGCGCCGTCGTAGAGGCCTTTCAGACTGTTGCGATCTTTATAGTGGTTGTAGGGGTAGAACTTCACAATCCAGCCGTCGGCCAGGGTCTCGGGGTCGCCACACATCTCGTGTTTCAGGTCGTGCTGCTTGAACATACCGCGCCAGAAAGCCTGGTCCACCTCGCCCTCCGAGGCACTCTTGATTTTCCTCAGCACGGGCAGCATCTCGTCGACCCACCAGTCGAGCTTGTATTGCCGCAGGAATTCGGTGCGGTCGATGACCGACTGCCAGTCCTCCGGCGTGCCGTGCAGGATGACTTGTGGGATGCCGCAGACACTTATCAAGTAGTCGAAATACTGCTTCATACTCTCCATAACGGTAATTTGCGAGGCTACGCGCGAAGCAGGCGTCGAGGTGGTGAAGTCGGCGGCGAGTACGTCGATGAGTTCCTGGCCGGTGTAGGCGGCAATCTGCGAGGTGAATTGTGGGAAGACGCGCTCCCACGGGCTGTTGGGGTCATCGAGGCGGATGCCTTGGCTGGACGCCGCCAGCGTCCGCTTGCCCTCGAAGTCGACGAACAGCGACCGCAGTTCCTCGGCGTTGTTGTTCACGTGCAGCGAGAACCCCTGGCAGATGAGCAGCCACAGGGCCTCGGGCGAGAGCTCGACGGGACGGTGGTCGGCATAGGCGCGATACATAGTGTAGAAGAACGGGTGGTTCGACTCCACCAGCGGCCGGGTCTGTCGCGTGTGGGCGATGATGGGGCCATAATTGTTTGTGAGTTCGTTGAGGAGATTGCGCAGTACCTTGTTGTAGGGCACTGTGGCTATAGGCCCTTTGGGTGGCGTGAGCGTCTCCACGTCGATGACGAGGGTTTGTTTTTCCACGGGCGTGGCGGCGGCCTCAATCTTGTCGATGCTGTCTGCCACGCTGTCGCGTTGTGCCGTCTGGCCGCTGCAGGCTGTCAACGCCAGCAGGCTTGCGAAAAGGAAAATGGTCTGTTTCATATCAATTTTTTGTTCTATTATTTTTTGTTCTATTTCCCCCACGAGTCGCGGTCGAGCGAGCGGTAGGTGATGGCCTCACGCAGGTGGTCGGGGCTGATGGCGGGGGAGGCCTCGAGGTCGGCGATGGTGCGGCTGACGCGGAGGATGCGGTCGTAGGCGCGGGCGCTGAGGCCGAGGCGGTTCATGGCCATCTCCATAATCTGGCGGCATTCGTCGGTGAGTTGGCAATGCTCGCGCGTGAGCTTGCTGCCCATCTGGGCGTTGCAATGCACGCCGGGGTGGCCCATGAAGCGGGCGGTCTGTATGGCCCGCGCGGCCACTACGCGCTCGCGGATGGCGGCGCTACTCTCGGCGCGCCCCTCTTGGTTCAGCTGGCTCACCGGCACGGGGGTGACCTCGATGTGTATGTCGATGCGGTCCATCAGCGGGCCGCTGACCTTGTTCAGGTAGCGCTTGACGGCGCCGGCGGGGCAGGTGCACTCGATGGTGGGGTGGTTGTAGTAACCGCAGGGGCATGGGTTCATGGCGGCGATGAGCATGAATGAGGCGGGGTAGTCGATGGTCATCTTGGCCCTCGAAATCGTCACACGGCGCTCCTCCATGGGCTGGCGCAGCACCTCGAGCACCGTGCGTTTGAACTCCGGCAGCTCGTCGAGGAAGAGCACGCCGTTGTGCGCCAGGCTGATCTCGCCCGGCTTGGGGTTGGCGCCGCCGCCCACGAGGGCCACGTCGCTCACCGTGTGGTGCGGCGCGCGGAAGGGGCGCACGGCTATCAGCGAGTCTTCCTTGCGCATCAGGCCCGCCACGGAGTGTATCTGCGTTGTCTCCAGGCTCTCGCTGAGTGTAAGCGGCGGCAGGATGCCGGGCATGCGCTTGGCCAGCATGGTCTTGCCCGAGCCCGGAGGGCCTATCATGATGGCGTTGTGGCCACCGGCGGCGGCAATCTCCAGGCAGCGCTTGACGGTCTCCTGCCCTTTGACGTCGGCGAAATCGTACTCGTAGCTGTTCAGCGACCGGGCGAACTCGGCGCGGGTGTTGACGACGGTCTGCGGCAGGTCTGCCAGGCCGTTGAAGTAGTCTGCCACCTGCTTCAGGCTCTCGGCGCCGTAGACCTCCAGGTTGTTCACTATGGCGGCCTCGCGGGCGTTCTCGGCGGGGATGATGATGCCCTTGCAGCCTCGCTTCCGCGCCTCGATGGCTATGGGCAGCACGCCCTTGATGGGGCGCAGACTTCCGTCCAGTCCCAGCTCGCCCATGATGACATACCGCTCCAGCTCGTCGGCCTTCATCATGCCCACGGCTCCGAGGATGCCGATGGCGATTGTCAGGTCGTAGGCCGAGCCTTCCTTTTTCAGGTCCGCAGGGGCGAGGTTGACCGTGAAACGCTTCATAGGCACCTTCAGACCCGACTCCTCGAAGGCCGCCGCGATACGTTGCGCGCTCTCCTTCACCGCGTTGTCCGGCAGCCCCACCATGAAGAACCCCGAACCTTCGGCCATGCTGACCTCTACCGTGACCGTCGTGGCGCTCACTCCGATGATTGCACTCCCGTATGTCTTGACTAGCATAGTATCTCTGCGTTTAAAATGAGAGTGCAAAGATACTCATTATTTGCGAAATGACAAAATATTTTTTGAGTCAGCGCACCATGCCGTTGTCGTAGCCACCATTGTTGAGCGTCTTCTCGCCTTTGCGGAACTGACGGCCAAAGTCCATCTGCCAGTTCAGGCCGAGGACGACCATATTGCCGTTGTCGGCCGTCCAGTGGGTGTAGCGGAAGGGGTGTACGGCGCTGAGGCCCTGCACCTCATAGCGGTAGCCATCAGGGTTCAACGGGCATAGCCACATGGCGGTGAAGGTGAGGCTGCGCCAGCGGTATTGCACGTACATCTCCTGGTTCATCTCGTCACGCGTGTAATTTTCGGCGAGGAGTGTGTAGTGCGGCAGCAGGTTGAAGCTGGCTCCCGCCACGAAGCCTTTCCAATAGAACTGGGCATTGGCGGCGGCGGTGAGGTTGTCGCGCGTGTGGGAGAATTCAGGTCCTTCGGAAACGTAGTGGTAGTAGGTGCCGACGAGCGTGAGATTGAGGTGGTCCCAAAGTCCTTTGACACCCACCTCGCCCTGAAAGTAAGGCACATGCCAGTTGTCGGCATTGTGGTAGCTGAGGACGAAGAGGTTGCGTGCAGGGTCGTAGTGGTAACCGTCGAAGTAGGTGTTGAAGATGTGCATCAGGCCTGTGTTGGCCACGGCGTAATAGCCCTTGGGGTGAGTGTAGCGCAGCATGAGTCCGGCCCGTAGCTGCTCGCTGGGCTTGAGGCCTGGGTTGCCCTGCTGCCCCTCGACGTCGTCGGTCTGCTGGAAGACGGGCGAGAGGGCGGCCAGGGTGGGCAGGATAGGCGTGTACTGCGCCGAGGCGGTGAGCGAGAGTTGCGGGCTAATGCGCCATTGCAGGCGGGCAGAGCTGAGGTTGCGGAGGTAGCGCGGGTTGTCGGTGCCGTCGCTGACGTTGAAAAGCTTGGCACCGGTGCCGAGGGAGTAGCCCACCTTGGAACCAAGGCTGCCCGCCAGCTCGGCATAGAGGTAGGCGTTGTCTTTGGTCATGGAGGTGGTGGTGCCGTTGAGTGTGTAGTCGTTCGCGGCGAAGTTGTGCTGGTATTGCAGGCCTGTGCGCAATTCGGCGGTGCCGAGTTGAACGCTGTAGGCCCCCTCGGCGCTGAGGGCGTAGCCGTGGCCGTCGACATCTGTGGCGTAGGTGGCCGGCGCGAATCCCTCGGCGCTATAGGTAAGGGTGTTGTCGTAGCGGTTCACGGAATATTCACCCACCACGTTCAGTTCCACCTTCCGGCCGCGCGGCATGCGGTGGGTGAAGTAGAGGTCGAGGCTGGGTAGGTTGTCGCGTTGGTGTTGCTGCCGTTCCAGAGTCTGTGTGATGGTCGTGCCTCGGTCGGTCTCGGTCATGGTGCCGTAGGCGCTGAGGGTCTTGGTGAAGAAGTTATCCTTGAGGGCGGCCACGAACATGGTGCTGTCGTCATGCTGGTAGGTGTATTCAGCAGTCAGGTCGTGGGTGGTGTATCGGAAAGGCATATTGGTGCGCTGGCTGCGGGTGACGGTGCGCATGGGGTCGAGGTAGCTGTCTTCCATCTTGTAGGGCACGCTGTCGTAGTTGCGGTAGCCGAGGCTGTATTCCAACGCAAACTCGCTTTTGCCCACATGGTAGCTGCCCTGCAGGTAGGCGTTGGCGAAGCCTGTGGTCAGCGCCGTGTTCCCGTTTGCCACGATGCTGCCTCCATCCTCACGCTCTTTCAATATGATGTTGACGATGCCCGAGGCGCCGCGGTCCAAGTAGCGGATGCCTGGATTGTTGCTGTATTCCACACGCTTGATTTGCTCGGCCTTGAGGTTGGCCAATCGCGCCACGGGTACCTCCTTCCCGTTGATTTGCAGGATGGCCAAGCCTCCGTCCACGGTGATGCTCTGCAGCGCCACATCAACCTTCAGGCCTGGCAGGCCCAGCATGTCGAGCAGCACCAGCGTGCGTCCGGCAGCTTCCACCTCTTCGGGCTTGGGCAGCACCACGTAGCGGTCCACCTCCTCGGTGGTGCGGCTGGCGGTGATGGTGACGGTTTCCAGTTGCTTGGCGTTCATCGTCAGCGTGCCGAGGTCGTCGCCCGCGTTGCAACGCACCGCCACACGTTCATAGCCCACATACGAGGCCTCGAGCCTGTAGGGACCATGCTGCTCCCCTGTTTTAGGGGTGCTCCCCGAAGGGGTGAGGGGTACGGCGAAGGAACCGTCCTCGCCGGAGGAGGTCCCGCTTATAAGAATGGTATCCCGATACAGGGCCACGTTGGCAAAGGCCACAGGTTGCCCGCCGTCATCGACCAGACGGCCGGTAATGGTTTGGGCGAATGCGTTCATGCCCATCAAGGCGAGCGCGAGGGTAAACAGGATTCTCTTCATAAATGGTTGTCCGTTTACCAATATAATACGCAAAAACGCCTCCGAATCTTACAACGGAGACGTTTTTTGATGTTATACGTATCAATGATGCTACTCGTTGCTTGCCATTACAGCCACACTGCCGTCCTCATTCTCCTAGACCAAGACATCTTTGTAGCAGGCACGGATGGAGTCTATGAACGGCTGCACTTTGTCCTTGGGCATGCGCATCTCCTTAACATAATTGTCGGTGAGGAAACTCACCTTCACCATGTTCCGTACCGCCTCTTTCTTGTGGCTGCCACCCCAGGTGTTGGAAATGTCCTTGCCATTGATGCGTACACCACCAGCTCCAATCACAATACTGCCTGTCTCCTCATTGTCACCTCCAATGATACGGACTCCATTCTCATCAATGTCGATGCTGCCCCACTCTCCATCTTCACTTCCGCTGATGTGGACACCCTGCCCGCCGATGTCAATGCCTATGGGTTTCTTTCTGGTTGTGGGTTTTGGAGTTGACTTGGCGGGTTGTGAAACTATTGTGTCGTGAACCGGTATAGAGTCTTTGACGTAGATATACTTCACTGTCTCACGGCGCCAAGGGAAGAAGACCTGCAGCAGCACGGCAGCGGCTACGACCACCACGCCCAGTGCCACGCGCAGCCAACGGCGGCGACGGCGTTGCTCGCGTTCGCGGCGGTCCATCCACTCGCCCAGGCCCTCGGTCATCATCCGTAGCTGTTCTTTATAGTCCTGATCCATAACGCCTCCGCAGTTTGGTTATTATTCTGTTGATGCGCACATAGACGGCGTTGCGCTCCATCTTGAACTCGTCGGCAATCTCCTGCGCGTCGTAGCCTTCGAGGCGCATGCGCAAGAGCCGCTCCTCGTCGTCGGAGAGTGTTGACATCAGGTCGTCGATGCTCTCGGCGTAGTCGACATGGGTGTCGGGCAGCGTGTTGACGAGCGCCGGAGTGAGCCGTTCTGGCTCGGACTCCGCGCGGCGGTAGAGGTCGACCAGCACGGATTGTGTGACGCGTTTCAGCCACGCCCGCTGCATCAGCTCCGGCGCATTGGTTTTCAATTGGTCGAAGCGCAGCCAGAGCGCTATCCACACCTCCTGCACCATGTCCTCGCAGGCTGCGCGGTTGCCCTTGGCAAAGCGGTAGCAGGTGCGCCACACCGTCTCGCGGTGCCGCTCGATGAAGGCACAGTATGCGTCGTATTGTTGTCTGCTTCGGTCTGCCATACGTCAATATAATACGCAAAAAGGAGCGCAAATCTTACATCAATGTGCATTTTTTTCAAGTTGCAAATATACATATTTTAGGGCAATCGGCAAAAAAATTTGGCCATGTGGCAGAATATGTGTATCTTTGCAGCCAGTATTAACGGTTAAAACAGACAATTATGAAAAACATCATGCCCGAGGGTGGCCAGTTCGCCATGCCCGCCCTGCCCTATGAGGCCCTTGGCGACGTCATCAGCCAGCAGACCCTCTCGTTCCACCACGGCAAGCACCTCAAGGCCTACGTGGACAACCTCAACAAGCTCCTGCCCGGCAGCGGCCTCGAAGGCCTCGCGCTGCAGGAGGTGGTGCGCCGCAGCGAAGGCGGCCTGTTCAATAACGCCGGCCAGGTGCTCAACCACACCATGTATTTCGAACAGTTCAGCCCCGCAGCCTGTCCCATGAGCGCCGCTTTCGCCGCCAGAATCGAAAAGGACTTCGGCAGCGTGGAGGCATTCAAGAAAGAGTTCGAGCAGAAGGGCGCCACCCTCTTCGGCAGCGGCTGGGTATGGCTCAGCGCCGACAAGGAGGGCAAGCTGGTCATCACGCAGCAGCGCAACGCCGAAAATCCCGTCACCGCCGGCCTCACCCCCCTGCTGACCTTCGACGTGTGGGAACACGCCTACTACCTCGACTACCAGAACCGCCGCGCCGACTACCTCGCCGCCCTCTGGAAAGTGGTCGACTGGACCGTGGTCGAAAACCGTCTCTGACGACTGCTTCCAACTACCTGATAACCACCTACCATCTCCCTACCAACTCCCACCCATCTCCTACCATGGTGGGAGTTGGGTGGGAGTTGATAGGGAGATGGTATTGATTTTGTGGGCGTTAGACGCCTGAATTTTTACAGCACGACTTGGTCGTTTGACAGTGGTGTAAATGTCAAGCTTTGAGTTGTTTGTGGTGTTGGAAACTGAGGGTCGCCTGGTGGTCAGTAGCTGAATACGTTGAAGGCGTTTTTGGTGTGGCGGATTTCGGCGTTGGCGCCGCTGCCGACGATGGCGATGATGTCGAAGCGCAGGGGTTCGGTGCGGTGGTGGCTGCGTACGTAGTTGTTGGCCACGCGGATGATGTTCTGCCGCTTGCGGTGGTCGACGGCCTGCTCGGCGGTGAAGTAGTCCTCGTTGGCGCGGGTCTTCACCTCGATGACGGCCAACTCGCCGTGGTCCAGCGCGATGATGTCCACCTCCTTGTGCCCGCGGCGGTAGTTGCGGTCGAGGATGACGTACCCCTGGTCCTCCAGGTACCGCGCCGCCATCTGCTCCCCCGTCACGCCAAACTCCTTGGCCTCCTGCCGGCTCTCTAAAGACCGAGGCTTAGGCGTTGAAAGTCGAACTTTTATATATGCCATATTTAGATGAGATTTAGTTTGCGTAGTCGGGCGTTTATGCCGCCGCGATTACGGTCGAATATTGCCATTAATTCCCTGACGGTTTTACCTTCTAAATAAAGTTGCATCAGGCGCGAATCGTCTGTATCATTCCATCGTGCGTATGCATTGGCGTGTTTTGCCTTCTCTTGCAGGATGTGGTTGTTTTTCGGCGGTTTGGGGAAACGGGATTCGATGGAGTCTGTCAGTTGGTCTGCTTTTATTTTTTCATTTAAAATGTCGGTTGCTGACAGGTTCTCCTTGACGGGAACGAGATATAACAAATCGGGGTCGGAGGGTAATCCACCTATCCCAAGCAGCAGAAATACTGGCAGTTTGTTCTTCTGGGAATATTTTGCGAAAAGGGCTACTCTGTCTGGCGGCAACAATTCTTTGCTGGTGTCTTGAGGCAAGTGGCTCCGCCATTTGCACTCGATGGCGAAGGGGCGGCCGTCGTATTCGAGCACCAGGTCGGGGTTGCTGTTGCCCTCGGGGTAGATGCCGGGCAGGCTCTTGTCGCCGCGCCATTCCTTGAGGGTCAGTTTGTCGTTGTTTGCCACACCCAGCAGTTCCAGTACATAGTCTTCGAACTCGCGGCCTTTCAGCAGTTCGTCGTTCATGGTGAGCGACTTGACGCGCCGGTAGACAGTGCTGTAGGGGCGGCCGATGGCCTTGTGGATGGCGTGGATACCCATGTCTTCGTAGTACATGCGCAGCAGCCGTTTGTCCTCGGCCACCGTCCAGCGGTAGGGTTTCTCTATGGCTTCGGCGGCTTTCAGGTCGGCCTTGTCGAGCAGGTGGGTGACGTTGCTGTGCCCCGCCAGTAGGCCGAAGATGCTGCCGTTAGGGTTGATGTAGCCGCAGGCGATATGCTGCACCTGGCCGATGACCCATTGGTTGCGCAGACGCGCGATGTACCCTTTACCGTCGCTCTCCTCGCGTTGTAGCACGAGGATGAGCAGGCGGCCCTCTTTCAGCGCCTGTTCAATCTGCACGTTGTATGTATTGCGGAACTTGCCTGTCACCACCAGCGTGGTCGGCACTTTGCACACCAGCAGCGCCTTCAGCACCTCCTCTTCCAGCTCCGACGTGTTGAAGCACACCGCGCACTGCCACCTGTCGAAATCCTCCACCCACCGGAACACCTTCTCATAGCACGATATCGGTGCCATCCTCGACGTCAAGAAGAGCGTCTTCTCTCGCCCCCAAAGTTTTATATTTCCTATGGTTCTTACTACTTTCATCAAATTATTTGTAGTTACTTTTTATTTGTCTAGTTCGTTACGATTCTTTCTAATCACAATAGAAGCGCTTTTTTCTTTGGGTACGCAGTAAGAGGAATACAATGCTTCATTTTCTGCCTTGAATGCCTCTCTATCGAACTGCAAAACAGTCTTTGCTGGGGAATAAGTAATACTATATCTTGACGATGAAAAATTGTCCAAATGATGCTCCGTCATTTGTTGCATGATACGAGAACGTAAATCGGCAACCTTTTCTTCAATGTCAGCTTTCTCAAGAAGAAGTCTGTCCAATTCCTGTTCTAAGTCATCAAACCACTCTTTTTCGGGTGCCGTTTTATCAACATTCACCATCGATGTCGCATCTTTATGCTGTGTAATAGCATCTCCTTCTCCTGCTCTTTTTATCAGACATCCGGACAACTGTAGATAGCAACGTTCTTCGTCGTTAGAATCTTCGGGTTTCCACCAATGCGCAAGTGAAAGGCGGATAAGAGAACCTGCCTCAATTGTTTCCAAGGGTTCTGCAGATCCGACATAAGAAATCGTGTATCCATATCGGTTCGACATATCGATGTAACGGTACTGCCAACGCCCACGGTTGTTTTTATAGCCCAGTAGCTGTTTGTCATTAATCCAGAAACAGGTGCTGTAAGTCGGCACATCCTCTTTCGAAATATACAATTTGTCCATGTCGGTACGCCTCAACTTACCATCGAACACAGAGAATAACGACCCACGAAAGATCGGTATATTGGAATTAAGCATCAACTCGGCAAAACGATTGACCGACATGTTTGGAACGTCAACCCGGTCTATCTTTATTCGCCGCGTCACATTTACATCCTCGGTATGCGGATTAGGTCGACGCTGGTTCAGGTAGTAGTCAATGTCCCAGATATCCCAAATCGTATACGGGCAAGTGTCGGCAGTTTCATGATGGCCCCGTGCGTCGAGGAGTCGAACAGAACGTCGGTTGTCGACATCTACACCACCGACGCATACAAGTTCACCGGCCATTCTCGTCCTTGAAACAATGATAACTTGTGCCATTACAGATGTTTTACTGGGTATCCAAATTGTTTGTGTAGTTTCTCGGACACAATCGACCGGTGACAGGCAAAGGGGGATGACTCGACGCAGAAAAAAGCCACCTTGTCTGCTCCCATTCCTTTGAGTTTTTCTACTAATGTACCGAAGTCGTAATCCACGATATGCCTCTTATAACCATCAATGAATACGTCACCCAACCGGGTACGGTCTTTTTTCTGAATTCCAGCCAGTTTGTCTGCCTCTTTCTGCTTGTCTCGGATTTCTTTGGTAGGAGCCAAGTCCTTGAGGTAATCGTACAGGATTCCAATCTCCGCAAGTCTGTTTTGTAGCCGCTGGCTGTTCACAAAGGCATACTCGCTTCCACGGACTCCACGACGCTGTCGAATATCGCAGAAAGTGTCGATATTGTTATCGATCAGTTTATTGAAAAACTGCTGTTCGGTGGAGCCATAAACCCCGATGGTGTATATTTCCATCACTCGTAAGTTTTTCGTGAAACAAAAGTTTCCTCTCCGAAGAGCGTCATAGTACCCAGACCTTTGGTCAAGATGGCCATTACCCTCTCCTGCGATTGACTTTTACCGACACCCACGATATGGTTCATGGATATGCCGTGCTTGAGCAGTTCCTGCCCGATGAGTTTGCTGCGATGACATTTCTCAGGTTCTGACTCGCTGCACATCACGGCCACGTTAAGGCCTTTCTCTGCAGCGGTCAGCAGGCGGGCAAAACCTTCTTTAAATAAGGGCATCTCTCGCACCTTGGCGTAGTCGATATGGCCGTCGGTATAACATGCAGGGTCGGAAGGAAGGCCACCGATAGTGTCACCCATATACACATATACGAAACCCCTCTTTTGCAGCAACGCCCGTAGTGCTTCCTGATTGAAGGAAGGGTTCCATTTAGAGTAGGGCTTGGTACGTACATCGATAAGGTACTGGATACCAAACGACCTTAACTCCTCCTCGAACTCCTCGATGGTTTTGTTACCGTGTCCTATGGAATACAATGTTGACATATCAACTATATTTTACATAATCATCATGAAACACACAAAAATAATGGCTGCTTATTCCCACGTATGCTATAACTATTTATTTTTTCTTCTCTAATGTTATCACTTCCCAATGTCCGCCTTTGTCTGGACCAACTCGACGAATGACGCCTTGTTCTTGGAGTTTCTTGATATTTCTGTGGATATTGCGTATGTCAATACCAATGAAATCAGCCATTTCTTGAGTTGTTATTTGGGGATTTCCTTCGATTAGTTCCAATATTTTCTGTGGCGTTTTCTGTGACGTTTTCTGTGGCGTTTTCTGTGACGTTTTCTGTGTGGTTTCTTGTGCATCATCTTGAGGGATACCTTGGAGGATATCTTGGGCAACAGCCTTCTTGATGGTGGCACGAAGCATGAAGTCATATTGTTTGAACTCCGGGGCGGGTTGTCCGACCTCTGCCATCTCCCTGTAGATACGGTCTATTCCTTCGCCGAATTCGCGGACATACTCATACTCATGAAGCATCTGTGCTATCTTGGGGTTGCGAGAGAAATGAGTGGTACGCAGATTGCCAATTCTAACCATTCCAGGGAGGATGCCTGGGCTCTCGACAGTGAGACGGTCGGAGAAAATCTTGACCTGTATGTCGGTTCCGAAGATGGAATAGTCACGGTGGGCGATGGCATTAACAATAAGTTCAGTCCAACAGAACTCGGGATAGTCGGGGACGGTACGGAAAACAGCGCCTTCGCCTAAAAAAGTGTGTTCGCGGATTTGGGTTTTTACGAAAGCGAGGGCGTCGCGCGTCATGTCGATGATACGTCCCTCGAACATTTCATCCTTCACCACATTCATTTGTGCGCCTGTCAGCTCTTGTGTTCCATCGTAGCAGACGACGCGCACACGCGCTCTCGGAAACCATCGTTGGGGTGCTATGCCAAACAGGAGGATAGCAGCACCACTTACATATTCTTTACCATCTTTCTCGGTGATAAAGTTTTTGTTGGAACGCAGATAGGTCAGAGCGTCACGACCGTAGCCGATCCTTGCGCAATATTCCTCGACACACTTCAGGTCGAGGTCTTCTATTCCAGCTTTGGCGACAGGCTCGTCCTCAAAATAGCACACCCCCTTTGCGAACATCAGCTGCATACGTTCCTCAAAACCCAACTTATGCGATTTGTCACCGACACGTATATAGGCTTCGTCGGCAGAGGTGGCATGAAGTCGGTTGCTTTGTTCTACATTGAGAATCAGAACATGGTCGGCGTCTCCATTGTTGTTTGTGCAATTGATATATTCTGGGTGAACATTGATTCTCGGAACACAATAATCCATAGGGACGCGCAACAAGTCATTGACATTTCCAATGTAACGGTCGATACCCGTTATCGTACCGTCGTCCTCAATGCCAATAGCCACACGTCCACCGTCAGCATTGGCCATAGCCACAAGAACAACGGCCAGCCCTTTAGGATCGATGCGGGCACTCTTTTTATCGAAAGTTTGGCCTTCGGGGGTTGTGGTCAATGTTTTAATATTGTATTCTTCGGTCATTTGGCATAACAAATTATTTGCAAAGATACGAAAAATATTTCAAATCAAACAAATGATGTTTAATAAAAAAAAGCCGAGACCATTGCTGGCCTCGGCTTTCGTCGTTTTGAGTTGGCGTGAAGGATGATGCGCATGGGCTATTTCTGCTTCACCCAGATAAGCTTCGAGGTGTCGTAGCCGCGGCGCTGGGCTTCGGCGAGGATGGTATTTAGTGTTTCCTGCGACAGCTCGGGGATGCGCGAAAGGATCCAGAGGTATTTGGCACTGCCGCTACCGATGAGCGCCCACTGGTAGTCGGCGTCGAGCAGCATCACGCGGTAGTCCGAATAGAACGGTCCGAAGAAGGAGACGCGCAGCACGGCGGCCTCGTCGGTGGTCTTGGCCTTGCCGTTGGAGGTCTTTTGCTTGCCCTCCTTGATGCCGGTGTTGGTCACGGCAATCTTGCCGTCCTCGCGCAGCGCGTAGTTGGCCTTGCAGAAGTCCAGCCCGCGCTCGAAGCTATGGTCGAAACGAGCAAT